>Ga0207706_10003105_pt1 | contig 15970 bp, 11 predicted proteins | sample KBSC53metaG_FD_184318 | JGI IMG/M metagenome (GOLD analysis project Ga0207706, IMG submission 184318) | Corn rhizosphere microbial communities from Kellogg Biological Station, Michigan, USA - KBS C5-3 metaG (SPAdes) (version 2) | ecosystem: Host-associated > Plants > Roots > Rhizosphere > Soil ... | reverse complement strand
CGGCCAGCGCGCGGGCGCGGGCGGCGCCGTTGACGTGAGGCGGGAAGATGGAGCCGCGGGTGCGTTGGGTCATGGCTGCGGCTCCTTTGTTGCTGGGCGGGTGGAGCGGCAAGGCCCTGGGCAGCCCTGCGGCGGGGCTAGGCGTCTGGCGGTCGGCCTTGCGGGCCGACTCCCTTGCGCTGCTCGGCTCGAGGGCGCGCTGGCGAACTCGCTGCGAGTGCTGCGCACTCTCCGCTCACACAGCGCCAGCGAGTCAGAGGTTGAAGCGCGCTGACGCGCGCCGCCCTCGAACCTGCGCTGCTCAGCACCAGCCGATACGCCCCGCCGCAGGGCTGCCCAGGGCCTTGCTGAACCAACGGTGCTGCACAAAGAATTGAATTTATCCGTGGCAGCCCGCTCGCAGCCTTGCCCGCCCCACACCCGCAACAGCAACAACAACAACCGGCTCATGTCAAGGCTCACTGCCAGCTGCTGTCCAGGTCGTAGCGCCCATTGCCCACCAGCCGCAGCTTCACGCGGGCCGAAGCGTCACCGCCCGGCGCGCCGCTGAAGTCGTAGTCGATGGTCACCTTCAGCGCGGCCTGCGGCGAGGCGAGCCCCGGCACCGGCTGCGCATCGTCTTCGATCGTCGCGGTCACCGTCACGTCGTAGGCCGTGTCGGCCGCGGTGCCCGCGCTGATGCGCACGTTGCCCACCGCGCCGCCGCCTGCATCGAAGCGAACCGTCAGCGGCAGCGGTACCGCGTCGTGACCGACGCAAGGCCACTGGTCGAGCGTGATCGTCGTCGGCACCAGGGCCGGCACCATCGCGGCGGCCGGGTCGGGGAGCTTCACGCCATCGAGCTGGTCGAGCGCCCAGGTCACGCGGCCACGGCTGCCGCGCTGGCGGCGCATCGTGGTGCCGGCCACGCGGGTCGGCTCGATTGGCTCGTCGGGCGGCGTGCCGTCTTCCAGGCTCAAGGCCCGCACCGGCCGCGGCGGTGGCGCGAGCTGGGCCCGGTGGGTCGACGCACGGCGTGCGGTCGCGCCGCCATAGCCCAGGCCCTGCGCGGTGGCGGCCCGCTCCGGCAGATGCAGCACGCGCCAGTTGCCGTAGTCGGCCTCGGCCATGTTGCCGAAGTCGGAGGCGAACTGCTGGAACGGCAGCCAGTCGGCATAGCCCTGGTTGGCCGGATGGAACTCGGTGGGGTCGTCGTCGAAGGTGACGCGCGTGTCCCACGGGTTCAGCAGCTTCACCTCGCAGGCGTTGGCGTCGTCGGTGTTGCCGCGCAGGCCGCTGACGACCACCGCGTGCGGCATGCCGACGATCACCACCCACAGCGGGCCGAAGTCGCGCAGCCATTGCGCCCATTGCGTCGGCGCGAAATACAGGCTGGCGTTCGACGGCACATCGATCGCGACGAAGCCATAGCGGTCGCGCACGGCCTGCAGCAGATCCCATCCGTAGCTCGTCATCAGCGAGCCGCCCACTTCATTGGCCAGCGTTTCCGGCTCGATCGACTGGTGCCGGCGGAACGACAGCAGCATCGCCATCGAGGCGGCCCAGCAGGCGAACTTGTTCGGCTGCGGGATCAGCTCCACCGGGTACTCGATCGTCTCGCTGCCGAGCGCCCGGGCGCCGCTGCGCGGGCGGCCCGCCGCCTGCACGGCGCGCAGCGCGGGGCGCGGCCGGCCTTCGCCCGGCGCCCGCACCTGCGAGGCCGAGAGCGACAGCGCGAACGGCGCGGCAATGGCGGGCGCGCGGCCCTGGGCGCTGTCGGCATGCAGGATCTGCACGTCGACCACGCCGCCGCTCTCGGTCATGCGGCCCTCGTACAACTGCACGAACTCGTTGAACGGCATGCGGATGCGGCCGGGCGTCTCCGGCCACGGGTCGTAGAGGAACATCGTGGTGTCCGAGCCGTCGTCGGCGCCGCCGCTTTCCATGCCGACCAGCACACGCGCATGCCCACCGCCCTGGCGGTCCCAGTTCATGCCGACATACAGCGGGCCGAAGTCGGCCAGCATCCGGCGGAAGCCTTCGATCGAGTACGACGCGGGCGGCTCGGCCACCAGGTTCCAGGCCTCGGCCAGCGTGATGCGGTTCGAGGGCGGCAGACCGGTGCGGTAGGCATCGATCACCGGCACATGGGCCGCGATCTCGGAATCGGCGAGGCAGACGCGGTCGCGCCAGCCCACCACCATCGCCGCGGCGGCGGCCCAGCAGCAGTTGTCGTTGCTCTGCGGCTGGTAGGGCGTGTCGTCCCAGTGCAGCGAGAAGGCCTGGAACGACAGCGATTGCGCCACCGTGTTGTGGCCGTACAGGATGTCGACCACGCGCGGATGGAAGCGCTGGCTGAATGGCGTGGGCGCGCTCGCGCTGCCGCCGTTGGCGTTGACCCAGTCGGCCAGCTTGCGCTGGAAGCTCTTCCACAGATGGTCGGCGCCGAAGAACGCGATGCTCTCGCCCAGCCCGTCGGTCGCGCGGTCGGCGCCGCGGGTGTAGACCACCACCGCGCCGTCGCTGCCGGTGCGCACGCCGAATTCGCGGTGGCCGCACACCGGGTGGTCGCCCGACCAGTCGGTGTGGATGGTCGTGAAGCGCCAGCGCCGCGGCTCCACCAGGCTCGCGACCACGGCCGCGTTGTCGGGGCCGACGATGTCGATCTTGAACACCGTGCCCACCGGCGAGGCCGAGCTCCACTTCGCGTCGTCGTCACCCGCGGTGTAGGGGATGAACTCGCTGTTGTCGGTGTCGAGGAAGTCGTTGAGGTGCGTGCGCACGTGTTCCAGCAGCGACTCGGGCGTCCAGCCTTCGGGCACGGCGGCGATGCGCACCTCGTAGCGGTCGAGGTTGAGCGCGCCCGCCGCATCGGCGATGCGCTGCACGCTCATGCCGCGGCCGGCGAGGTAGCCGTGGATCCAGTCGGGCACGCTCCAGTTGAAGAGGTCGGCCCACTGCGGCGCATAGCGCTGCGCCTGCTCCACGTCGTCGATGTCGATGATCATCGCGCGCGCCGGCGGCGCGTTGCGCAGCGGCTGCGCCAGCGCTGCCGAATGCCGGCCGGGGATGGCGGCGGGGCTGGGCATCGGCGCGCGGCGCCGCGGCGCGGGCGCGGGCGGCAGCGAGAACGCGGTGGCGCGGCCTTCGATCCAGTCGATCTTGTTCGGCGTGATGAAGCAGCCGCGGTTCAGGCCCTGCGCCGCCGGCTCGCCGGTGACATGCACCGCGCACACCAGCGCCTGCAGCGTGCCGCTGCTGCTGTCGAGGTGGTAGACCGGCGAGCCGCTGTTGCCCTTGAGCGTGAGGATCGGGTACTCGATCACCTCGAGGTTGCTCTGGCTCGCGGCATAGCCGCCGTGCAGGTGCTGCTTGTCGCCGTCGATCGCGGCGGTGAGCTCGGGGATCGTGACCGAGCGCTTGGCATAGCCGCACACCACGATCGGCATGCGGTCCGACGGCGTGGCGTTGAGGAAGCCGAACCATTGGCCGTTGGGCGCGGCCAGCGGCACGTTGTCGATCACTGCGAGGTCGTTCTCCCAGTTGCCGTCGGAGGTGTAGGGCGGCCGCGCGATGCGCCACGAGGTGTTCTGCACCGTGCATTCGCCGAACGGCTTCTCGCTGCCGTTGCGCCCCGGGATGATGGTCACGCTCTGCATGCCGTCGAGGTTGTGCGCGCAGGTGAGGATGCGGTTGGCGCCGATGTAGAAGCCGGTGCCGATGTAGTGCTTGCCGTCGGGCGCCGCCATGCGCAGCTGGCAGATCGCCGAGTGCGGGAACAGGGTCGTGTTGGGCACGCCCGCGAACCACTCCTCGCGCGCCAGGCTGAAGGCATCGTCCTGGCAGGTGAGGGCGCTGGCCGGGTCGGCGGGGTCGTAGTAGGGCTGGATGATTTCCTGCGCGCGGGCGTAGGCGCGGCCATTGGCGTGCGCGTGGCCGTTCATGCGGCCCAGGCTCTGCGCGGTGGCCGGGGCCGGCGCGGGCGCTGCGAGGGCCGCGGCGGCTTCGCGCACGCAATCCATGTAGTGATCCCAGTCCCACACCGCGTTGGGGCAGTCGGTGTGGCTGGTGTGCGGGTCGGCCTCGGCATGGCCGAGCACGTGTGTGCGGTCGATCGGCAGGTTGTACTGGCTGCACAGCCAGGCCACCAGCCCGGCCGAGCCGCGGTATTCGTCTTCGGTGGGCGTCAGGCCCCGGGTGTTGGCCACGTGCTCGATGCCGATGCTGTGGCCGTTGGCCGAGTTGGCGTGCCAGGCGATGTCGTTGTTGCGCACCATCTGCACCACCTCGCCGTCGCGGCCGACGACATAGTGCGCGCTGACGTGGATCGGCTCGCCGCGCGCATTGCGCTGGTTCGGGTTCTGGAACCAGCCGATCGTGCCGGTGATGCGGCTGCCGCCATCGGTGATGTGGATGACGACCTGCCGGATGTCGCGCGGCGTGCGCACCGCGCGGTAGTTGGAAGGATGGGCCGGCGCGAAGCGGCTCGCGCCCGGGTATTCGGGCGCGGGCGCATCGAGTGCCAGTGCGCGGGCGCCCTGCGATTGCGCGGTGGCTTCGTCGTCGGGCACCGGGCCGTCGATGCCATGGTCGTCGTCCTCGGCATCGAGGGCCCGTGTCGGGCGGCCGAACGCCTGCGCCGCGGCGGCGGGCGCGCCGTTGGCCGCAGGGGCGGGCGCGGGCCCGGCTGCGGGGAAATCGCCGAAGCCGTCGTCATAGGGCGAGGCGGGCGCCGCAGCGGTGCTGCCATTGGCGGCCTTGGCCGGCATGCGGCCATTGGCCTGCGGCGCGGTCGGCGCCGGGGTGGTAACGGCGGGGCCGGCGGTGGCGGGCTGCGCATCGCCGCCCCAGTCGAGGCTCGGGTCGTGGCCGTTCACCGCGCCGTAGCCGGCCGGCCCCGAGGCGCGGCCGGCGAGCCGGCGCAGGCCGCGCTCGGTCAGGCGCGAGAGGTCCACGTACATGTGGCCCTCGCTCGGCGGCTGCACGAAATCCGGCACGCCGCCGCTGGCCTCGCGGTAGGTGGCCAGGCCGAAATACAGCTTGGGCTGGCCGACGAAATTGGCCAGCACGTCGGGCGGCACCAGGTACACCGCCTCGCCGCGGCGCGCCCGCAGCGCGCCCATCGTGCGGCTCGAATAGAAGTTGCGGCGCGTGCGCTGCGCGCGGTTGCGCGGGTCGAACAGCGCCGGGTCGGTGGCGATGCCCACCTCGTACAGCGGGCTCTCGGTGCGCACGCTGAAGCCCAGCACGCTGAAGCGGTCGTCGACGGATTCGCGGTTGGCTCGAATGAGGGGCATGACCTTCTCCTGGCTCTTCAGCGCTTGCGGGTGGCGGGGTTGCGCCGGTTCGCGCGGGGTGTTTCGAGGGCGGGCGGCTCGGCGGTCGCGGCGGGCGCTTCGAACAGATCGGGCGTCATGAGGTCCCAGAAGCGCAGCGGCGCTTCGATGCCGAGTTGTTCGAGATGGGTCTGCATGAAATTCGCGATGGCTCTCAAGTCCCGGAAGAACGACCGCCGCCCCGACTGCACGTGCTCGATGGAGCCTCGCCATTCCTGCGAGGCCGCTTCACCTTCCCCGCGCTCGCGCCAGATCCGCACGATGAACGAGGCGGTGTGGTCTTCCAGCAAGGACATCGAAGCGGCTCCCCGCGGTGCGACGGGCGGATGTGAGGAGTCTGGTCGGCCGGCGTCACCCTTCGATCACGCGCCGATCACACCGGCATCACGGCCGCGGGCTGCGGTGTGATGCGGCTGTGATGCGCACGTGAGCGGCAGGCACGGCTGCGCCTGCGCGTGATGCGCAGGCGGCTGAAAAGGCGGGGAGGAGAGGAGGGAGAGGGCTTACAGGAACGGCAGCGACATCTGCAGCTGCGCATCGGCCTGCGCCAGGTGCTGGCGGGCGGATTCGATCAACTGGCGCGGCGAATACACCGTGTCGCCGAACTGCGGCATCGAACGCGGGGCCGGCAGCAGGCTCGCGAAGGTGGGCACCTCGGCTTCCATGCCGACGGCCCGGTCGGCGATGCTCTGGTACAGCGCGATCGTCTCGGCCATCGGCTGGATCGCCAGCTCGCGCCGCAGCGCGCCGCGGCACAGCTCGAACTGGCGCAGCGCCATCGCCCGCTGGCCGCTGCGCAGGAACAGCCGCATCAGCTCGCGGTGCACGTCTTCGCGCAGCGCGTCCTGGTCGAGGATGGTCTGGGCATAGCGGATCGCGGAGCTGTGGTCGCCGGCCAGAGCGCACACCTGCATCAGCCGGCCCAGCGCATTGAGATAGTGGCGGCGGTGCTTCTCGCGCTCGCGCAGCGCCCAGTCGTCGCCCAGGTCGGTGAGGATGTCGGCGGTGTACAGCGCGATGCCGCTGCGCAAGGCCTCGACGTCGTCTTCGGCCATGCGCTCGATCGGCTTGGCCAGCGCGGGCAGCACGCGCTGCGCGAACTCGTCGACATCGAGCTGCACCGGCGCCTGCGGGTGCAAGCCCACCGCGCCGCGGCGATCGCACGCGATCAGCGTGCCGTGCCCTACCGGCGGCTGCTCGACCAGCTTGCGCAGGCGCCACAGCACGGTGTTGAAGGTGCCGCTGCCCACCGCATCGGCCTGGTCGGCCCACAAGGCGGCCACCAGCTCGCTGCGCGTGAAATAGCGGCCGCGGGCCAGCGCCAGAAAGGCGAGCAGGCTGCCCGGGCGGCCGCTCACATGGATGGGGGCGCGTGCAGTGCCAGCGGCGATGAAGCTGAAGGCCAGTGCGCCGAACAAGTGCAATCGCAGCATGGCGTTTTGAAACCCTGTCCCCCGATGGGCGGCCTGAGTGGGAGCCAGTGTCCGAGCCGTTTCCGGCCCCTCACATCCCTAACTTGGTGCGCATTTCGGTTTGATTTTCGAGGTTGTATTGATACGCCTGAGCGGCCGTTTCCGCTGTCCCTCTTAAGGGGGGCCTGATCGCTCTTCTTGTTTCACCGTGTTGCATTCGGAAGCAACTCGTCCGGGAGCAGGGCGCGCCATTCGGCACCCGGCGGCGCACGGAAGTTCAGCGCTGCAGCGCCCGCGGCGGCGGGCAGCGTCAGCTCCCACGCATGCAGCCACAGCCGCGTCGCGCCGAGCCAGGCCGCGACCGCGCGGTTGTGCGCTCCCTTGCCGTGGGTGGTGTCGCCGATCAGCGGATGCGCGATCTGCTTGAAGTGGCGCCGGATCTGGTGTCGCCGCCCGCTGCGCGGCTGCACTTCGACCAGCGCATAGCGGCTGGTCGGGTGGCGCGCATCCACCGCGAACGGCCACTCGAAGGTGGCCAGGCGCCGGTAGTGCGTGAGTGCAGGCAGCAGCGGCTGGCCGGTGGAGGGCAGTTCGGGGTCGCGCGCCAGCGGCTGGTCGATCACACCGGCTCCGGCCGGCCAGCCGCGCACCAGCGCGAGATAGCGCTTGTGGACTTCGCCGTTCTCGAAGGCCGCGCCGTAACGGCGGGCGGCGTCGGCATTCAGCGCGAATGCGAGCACGCCCGAAGTCGCCTTGTCCAGGCGATGCAGCGGCCACACATGGCGGCCGAGCTGGTCGCGCAGCAGCTGCAGCGCGGTGCGCTGCTCGTGCGCATCGAGCCCGCTGGGGTGCACGAGCAGGCCCGCGGGCTTGTCGATCACCGCCAATTCGTCGTCGAGATGCAGCAGAGGTAAGCAGGCGTGCGGTTCAGCGCTCATGGGGTGTCGTGGAAAGCGCACAGTGTCTCCCCAGGGTAGGGGATGTCCACCGAGCTGCGGGGCTGACAGGAACTTGTACGTCTCGAAAAATTCCTGTCACGCAACGCGCGCAACATGCGCGCGAGCCGGAGCAACCCCATGCCGCAAACCTTCACCGTCGGAGCCCGTTCGCTGTTCGTCACCGTGACGGCGTGGGTGTTCATCCTGCTGGGCGCACTCGCCAGCGCCTCGGCGCTGCTGCAGAACGCGGGCCTCGCTTCGTTTCTGCTCGGCCTCAAGGGCGCGCACGAGCCGCTGCCGCTGCTCACCGGCTGGCTGATGCGCTACCTGCCGTGGGTGGTGCATGCGGGGCTGGTCTTCTCGGTCGCCACGCTGGCCGCCGCCGCCGGCCTGCTGCTGCGCCTGGAGGCGGCACGCCGGGTGTTCATCGCGCTGCTCTCGCTGGCCATCGTCGCCAACCTGCTCGGCCTGTGGCTGCAGCAGGAGCTGGTGCAGTCGCTGGTCGATGCCACGCTGAGCCATGCCACGCTGCCGCAGCAGGCGGCCAGCGTGTTCGGCGGCTTCGTCACCGCGGCCCGCTCGATGGCGGTGGTGATGACGCTCGGCGCCTGCGGCCTGCTGGTGTGGATCATCCGCCGGCTGATGTCGCCGGCCGTGCGGCAGGAGTTCGCCTGATCCAGGCGCCCTACCGGGTCTCGCCGTCCACATAGAACCAGCGGCCTTCTTCCTTCACGAAGCGGCTGGTCTCGTGCAGCCGGTGCGCCCGGCCGCCGAGCTTGCTGCGGGCGACGAACTCCACGATCGCATGCGTGTCGTCGACCGGCACGTGGCGCTTCACCTCCAGCCCCAGCCATTTGAGCCCGGGCTCCGGCGGCTCCAGCGCCGGCGGGCGCGTGCCCGGGTGCCAGGTCATCAGCAGGTAGTGGTTCAGCCCGAGCACGAAGGCGCTGTAGCGCGATCGCATCAGGGCCTCGGCATCCGGCGCCTGCAGGTGCTGCGCACCGGCATGCCAGCGGCCGCAGCAGCCTGAATAAGGGCGGCCGGCGCCGCAGGGGCAGGGGTCGTGGTCGGCGAGATTCATCCGCCGATCTTGCCAGCGAGATCCAGCTCCCAGTGTTCGGTGATGCAGCCTTCGCTGACGATGTCGTCGGGCTGGCTGGCCACCAGGCGATAGCCTTCATGCGCATAGATGCCGCGGGCGGACGTGAGGCGCTGTTCGGTCCAGAGCTTGATGCGCTGGTAGCCGGCCTGGCGCGCGAAGCGGGTGCATTCGCCGACCAGCCGCTTGCCCAGCCCCAGCCCCCGGGCCTGCGGCTCCACCAGCAGCATCCGCAGCTGGGCCGTGCCGGGGATCGGCTGGTCGGTCGCCTCGTCGCGGGCCTGTACCAGGAACACGCAGCCCAGCCGCTGCCCGTTGCGCTCGGCGATCCAGCCGGCCTCGCGCTCCGGGTCGAACTGCTCGAGGAAACGCCCGGCCAGGTGGGCGACCAGCGCCTCGAAGCGCGAGCCCCAGCCGTACTCCTGCGCATACAGCTCGCCATGCCGCATCACCACCCAGCCCATGTCGCCGCTGCGGGGCGGGCGCAGCACCACTGATGTCGGGGTGGTCGAGGGCGTATCGAGCAAGTACTCGATGGTGTGCATGGCTTCCAGCAGCTGCTGCTGGCCGGCCTCGGGCAGGGCGCCGAGCAGGGCGCTCATGCCTTGTTGCGAGTGTTCGTTGAGGGCGCTGTAGATCTCCTGGCCGGCGTCGGTGAGCCGCAGCAGGCTTTCGCGGGCGTCGCCCTGGGAGCGGTCGCTGCGGATCAGGCCGCGCTCCTTCAGCCCGCGCAGCAGGCGGCTCAGGTAGCCGGGGTCGAGATCGAGTTCGCGCGCCAGCAGGGCCGCGGTGACGCCGTCGTGATGGGCCAGCTCCCACAGCAGCCGGCATTCGGGCAGCGTGAACTGCCCGTGCTGCAGCGGTTCCTGGAGCACGCCGATGCGGCGGGTGTAGAAGCGGTTGAAGGCGCGCATCCGCGCAGCGCGCTGGTGCAGGGCATGGGTGGACATCGGCAGAGGAGGAAGTCGCGGTGTGGGCCGATTCTGGTGAGAAAGGTTGCTTTTGGCAATCATTTTTCGCACCTGGGCAGCTGATCCGGCTTGTGCAAACAACTGTATGAAAATACAGTCACCTCATGGACGCCCCGTCTCTTGCCCTCCGCTCCCCGGCGCTCGCGCGGCCGGCGCAGCAGCAGGCGCGTCCTCAGGTTCTGGTGGCGCCGGAGACCGTGCATCCCACGCTGTGGCGCGCCCACCAGCTCGGCCGCTCCCGCGCTGAGGCCCTGGCCACCGGTTTCCCCGAGCTCGATGCCGAGTTGCCGGGCGGCGGCTGGCCTCGCCGCACATTGACCGAGCTGCTGCTGCCGCACGCAGGGCTCGGCGAGCTGCGGCTGCTGGCACCGGCGCTGCGCGAGGTGATGCACGGCGGCCGCGTCGTGATGCTGTTCGATCCGCCGGCGGCGCTGTGTGCACCGGGGCTGATGCAACTGGGCCTCGATGTGCAGCAGCTGATGGTGGTGCAGGGCCGGGCCGGCCTGCGCGGCGCGGCGCGCGAGCTGCTGCCCAATGCCGATGTGCTGTGGGCGCTGGAGCAGGCCTTGCGCAGCGGCCATGTGGGCGCGGTGCTCGCCTGGTTGCCGGTGCGGCTGCGGGCTGATGTGCTGCGGCGGCTGCAGCTGGCCGCGCAGTCGCACGACGGCCCGGTGTTCCTGCTGCGCGAGCTGGCGGCGCAATCCCGGCCCAGCGCCGCGCCGCTGCGGCTGGCGCTGCAGCCCGGCGGTATCGACCGGCTCACGCTGCGCGTGCTGAAGCGCCGCGGCCCGGCCCAGCTGCAGCCGCTGCAGCTCGCCCTGCCGCCGGTGCTGCACCAGCCCACGGCGGTGCGTGCGCAGCCGCCGGCCGAAGCCTCGCCGCTGGCGGTGGAGGCGGCACCGCCCGCGCCCCGGCCTTCGCTGCATGGCGCGCCGCATTTCCAGCCCGGCTGAGGTGATGCAGGCCCGCCATGCTCTGGATCGCCGTTCACCTGCCGCAGCTTTCGCTGGAATCTTTTGCCGCCACGCTCGATGAGGCGCGGCGCGGCGAAGCCATCGCGCTGCTGCAGGAGCACCGCATCGCTGCCGTCAATGCCGCGGCGGCTCGGGCCGGCATCAAGCCCGGCCACAAGCGGGCCACCGCGCTGGCGCTGGCACCCGCGCTGGTGCTGGGCGAAGCCGATGCGTACCGCGATGCGCAGGCGTTGCAGGCCGCGGCGCATGCCGCGCTGGCGTTCACGCCCTCGGTCAACCTGCAGGCCGCGGAGCACACCCTCCTGCTCGAAGTGCAGGCCAGCCTGCGCTATTTCGGCGGCCTCAAGACCCTGCTGCAGCGCCTGCACCAGGATCTGGCGCCGCTGGGCCATGCGGTGCAATGCGCCAGCGCGCCCACCGCGCTGGGCGCGGCGCTGCTGGCGCGCTGGCATCCCGGTTTCGAGATCGGCGCGCACACCACCGACCTGAAGCTGCTCGCACAGCGGCTCAATGGCGTGCCGGTGTGGCTGCTCGGCCCGGGCCGTGAGCACTGGGAGGCCTTGCAGGGCATGGGCCTGCACGACCTGAGCGACCTGCGCAGCCTGCCGCGCTCGGGCGTGGCGCGCCGCTTCGGCCCCGGCCTGCTGCAGGACCTCGATCGCGCCTACGGCCTGCAACCCGACCCGTGCGACTGGATCACGCTGCCGCCGGTGTTCGACAGCCGGCTCGAGCTGTTCGCGCGGGCCGACACCACCGAGCAGGTGCTGCACGGCGCGGCGGTGCTGCTGCAGCGCCTGGTGGCCTGGGCCAACGGCCAGCATGCGCGGGTAGGCCGCTTCGTGCTGCGCATGCACCACGAGCCGCGCCACCGCGATGGCGGCCAGCCGCTGCACACCACGCTGGAGATCGCGCTGGCCGAAGCCTCCAGCGATGCCGATCACCTGCGCCTGCTGCTGCGCGAGCGCCTGGCGCACATGCCGCTGTCCGCGCCCACGCTCGAGCTGAGCCTGCATTGCAGCCAGGTGTCGCGCGGCGCGCCGCCCAACGGCGAGCTGTTTCCCACGCCGCGCAGCGAGCGCGAAGGTCTGCTGCGCCTGGTCGAGCGCCTGCAGGCGCGGCTCGGGCGCGAGCAGGTGCAGCAGCTGCGCTGGAAACCCGACCACCGGCCCGAGTGCAGCACGGTGCTGCAGCCCGCCGAGGTGCGGCCCAACGCGGTGTCGGTGAGCCCGGCGCCGGCCGGGTGTGGTCATCTGAGCCGCCCGGTGTGGCTGTTGCCCGAGCCGCAGCCGCTGGCCGAGCGGCATTTCAAGCCGGTGCTCGACGGCGAGCCGCTGCAGCTGCTGGGCGGCCCCGAGCGCATCGAGACCGGCTGGTGGGATGGCGCGGTGGCGCAGCGCGACTATTTCATCGCCGCCACCGGCGAGGGCGCGTTGCTGTGGGTCTACCGCGACCGGCTGCCGCCGCTGGAGGGCGAGGCCGCGGCCTGGTACCTGCATGGAGGCTTCGGATGAGCCTGCCGGCCTATGCCGAGCTGCACTGCCGCAGCAACTTCACCTTCCTGACCGGTGCCTCGCATCCCGGTGAGCTGGTGCAACGCGCGAAGCAGCTGGGCTACAGCGCGATCGCGATCACCGACGAATGCTCGGTGGCCGGCGTCGTGCGTGCGCACGAGGAGGCCAAGGCGCAGCAGCTGCCGTTGATCATCGGCGCCGAGATGCGGCTCCAAGCCAGCGGCGAGCCCCCTCGGGGGACCGATGCCCACGACATGCGGCTCGTGCTGCTCGCCACTTCGCGCCGCGGCTACGGCAACCTCTCGCTCTGGATCACGGTCGCGCGCCGCCGCGCGGCCAAGGGCAGCTACCTCGCCTACCGCACCGACCTGGAAGGCAAGGTGCCCGAGGCGCCGATGCTCGCCGGCCTGCCCGAATGCCGCGCGCTGCTGGTGCCCGATGCCACGCAGCCGTTCGAGGTGCTGTTCGAGCAGGCCAAGTGGCTCCAGTGCTGGTTCGGCGAGCGTGCCGGCATCGCGCTGGAGCTGCTGGAGCGCCCGCACGACGCGGCGCTGAAGGAAACGGTGCTGCGCGTCGCGCATCACACGCAGCTGCCGATCCTTGCGGCCGGCGACGTGCTGATGCACGTGCGCTCGCGCAAGCCGCTGCAGGACACGCTGAGCGCGATCCGCCTGAAGCGCCCGGTGGCCGAATGCGGCGAGGCGCTGGCGCCCAATGCCGAGCAGCACCTGCGGTCGCGTGCGCGGCTGGCCCAGCTCTACGAGCCCGAATGGCTGGAGAACACGGTGGCCTGGGCCGGCGCCTGCAACTTCTCATTGCAGTCGCTGAAGTACGAATACCCGCAGGAGCTGGTGCCGGCCGGGCACACGCCGAAGAGCTGGCTCCTGCAGCTCACGAAGGAGGGTTTCGCCAGGCGCTATCCGAAAGGCGCGCCCGACGTCTGGGCCACGGTCGAGAAGGAGCTGGCGCTGATCGCGCAGAAGGAATACGAGCCGTTTTTCCTCACGGTGGCCGACATCGTCAACTGGGCGCGCTCGCAGAACATCCTCTGCCAGGGCCGCGGCAGCGCGGCCAACTCCACCGTGTGTTTCTGCCTCGGCGTCACCGAGGTCAACCCGCACCGCGCGAACCTGCTGTTCGAGCGCTTCGTCAGCGCCGAGCGCGACGAGGCGCCGGACATCGACGTCGACTTCGAGCACCAGCGTCGCGAGGAGGTCATCCAGTACATCTACGGCAAGTACAGCCGCCACCGCACTGCGCTGGCCGCGGTGGTCATCAGCTACCGGCCTCGTTCGGCGCTGCGCGATGCGGGGCGCGCGCTCGGGATCGACGAAGACCGCATCGCGATGGTCGCCAAGGGCCAGCACTGGTTCGACGGCCGGCGCATCAGCGACGACCGCCTCACCGAAGCCGGCCTCGACCCGCGGGCGCCGATCGTGCAGCTGTGGGTCGAGCTGACGCTGCAGCTGATGGGTTTTCCGCGCCACCTGTCGCAGCATCCCGGCGGCTTCGTGATCGCGAAGGACAACGTCGCCCACCTCGTGCCGGTGGAGAACTGCGCGATGGAGAACCGCACGGTGATCCAGTGGGACAAGGACGACCTCGAGAGCCTGGGCCTGCTGAAGGTCGACGTGCTCGCGCTCGGCATGCTCAGCGCGTTGAGGCGCGCGTTCGATTTCATGTCGCAGAAGCTGAAGAAGCCCTTCGGCATGAGCGACGTGCCGCAGGACGACGACGCGCCCACCTACGAGATGCTGGGCAGGGCCGACAGCGTCGGCGTGTTCCAGGTCGAGAGCCGGGCGCAGATGAGCATGCTGCCGCGCCTGCGGCCGAACTGCTACTACGACCTGGTGGTGCAGGTGGCGATCGTGCGGCCGGGGCCGATCCAGGGCGGCATGGTGCATCCCTACCTCACCAACCGCGAGAAGCGTGCGCGCGACGAGCCCATCGACTACCCGAGCGAGGAGATCAAGCCTGCGCTGGAGCGCACGCTCGGCATCCCGATCTTCCAGGAGCAGGTGATGCAGATCGCGATGCTCGCGGCGGATTTCACCGGCGGCGAGGCCGATCAATTGCGCCGCGCGATGGCCGCCTGGAAACGCAAGGGCGGCCTCGGCCCCTTCGGCGAGAAGCTGATCGGCCGCATGGTCGCCAAGGGCTACAGCCAGGAGTACGCCGAGCGCATCTTCGAGCAGATCAAGGGCTTCGGCGAATACGGTTTCCCCGAGAGCCATGCGGCCAGCTTCGCGCTGCTAGTCTTCACCAGCGCGTGGATCAAGTGCCACCACCCCGACGTGTTCCTCGCTGCGCTGCTCAACAGCCAGCCGATGGGTTTTTATGCGCCGGCGCAGCTGGTGCGCGATGCCAAGGAGCATGGTGTGCAGGTGCGGCCGGCCGACGTGCGCTTCAGTGAATGGGACAGCGCGCTCGAAGGGGAGCCGCCCGAGGCGGTGCGGCTGGGCTTCAGCCGGGTGAAGGGCTTTGCGGAAGAGGCGGCCCGACGCATCGTCGAGGCGCGCGCCGAGCGGCCGTTCGACAGCCCCGAAGACCTGGCCCGCCGCGCCGCGCTGAGCGCCAAGGAGATGCGCCTGCTCGCCGAGGCCGATGCGCTCGCGGGCCTCACCGGCCACCGGCACCAGGCGGCCTGGCATGTGGCCGGCATCGACACGCAGCCCACCGCGATGCTGCGCCAGACCCGCACGCACGAAGCCCCGGTGGCGCTGCCGGCGCCGCTGGCGATGGACGACACGCTGGCCGACTACCGCAGCACCGGCCTGTCGCTGAAGCATCACCCGATGGCGCTGCTGCGCCGCCAGCTCAAGGCGATGCGGGTCACGCAGGCCATCGTGCTGCGCGAGACCGCGCGGCACGGCCAGCTCGCGCGCGTGACCGGCATCGTCACGCACCGGCAGCGCCCGGAGACAGCCAAGGGCACGATCTTCGTCACGCTCGAGGACGAAACCGGCTCGGTCAACATCATCGTCTGGCCACGTGTGGCCGAGGCGCAGCGCAAGCCGCTGCTGGCGGCCAAGGTGCTCACGGTGCATGGCGTGTGGCAAACCGAGCAGGGCGTGCAGCACCTGATCGCCGGCAAGCTGATCGACCACTCGGCGCTGCTGCAGGGGCTGTCGACGAAGAGCCGCGATTTCCATTGAGCGCGCAGGCCCACGGAGGCTCGTGCCATCATCGTGGGCTTGTCAAAAAATCAACAGGGAGCACGATGAGCATTGCCAATTCCAACCCGGCCTTGATCGTGGCCGGGGTCCTCAGCCTCGTGGCCAGCGGCCTGCACGTGGCGATCATCTTCGGCGGTGCCGGCTGGTACCGCTTCTTCGGCGCCGGCGAGCGCTTTGCGCGCGCGGCCGAGCAGGGCGAGGCCTGGCCCGACATCGCCACCTTCGGCATCGCGCTGGTGCTGTTCGTCTGGGCGCTCTATGCCTTCTCTGGCGCTGGTGCCTTGCCCGCGCTGCCGATGCTGCGCGCAGCGTTGATCGCGATCACCGCGGTCTACTTGCTGCGCGGCGCCGTGCTGCTGCCGGTGCTGCTCTTCTCGCGCAGCCAGCTCACGCCGTTCGTGGTGTGGAGTTCGCTGATCTGCCTGGGCTATGGCGCGGTGCATCTGCTCGGGCTGCTGCGCATGCCGGCTGTGCCTTTGGAGTGAAGAGGTTGGTTCGGCCAGGCTGCGAGCGGGCTGCCGCGGGGGCTAGGCGGACTTGGCCTCGCCGCTGTGCGGCGAGGCTGCCCTGCGAT
>Ga0207706_10003098_pt1 | contig 15979 bp, 18 predicted proteins | sample KBSC53metaG_FD_184318 | JGI IMG/M metagenome (GOLD analysis project Ga0207706, IMG submission 184318) | Corn rhizosphere microbial communities from Kellogg Biological Station, Michigan, USA - KBS C5-3 metaG (SPAdes) (version 2) | ecosystem: Host-associated > Plants > Roots > Rhizosphere > Soil ... | reverse complement strand
GCGGCGAACTGGCCATCTGCATCTCGAGCGGAGCGAGAGATGTTCGTTTCGGCTAAAAGATAAGAAAGATTTCTCGCCTTGACCTCGAAAACAATTGCTACGGATTGATCGGCCATGGCACGATGCGCATTGTAAACTGGAGCGGAGATTATCTCGCAGGATAAGGCGTCAATCGTTCAACAGGACGACTTTGTCTGCTACCGGCCGAACCTTAAGCTTTCATTCCGGAAAAACTGTTCACTGTTGCATGTAGGTTGCGGGCAAACTCCGTGGCGCCCTGCGTACTCATGCCAAACGCGCTCCGGGCGTATTCTTTAAGCGCGAGGAGCGCCGGCAGCGGCATTTTCTTCAAGTGCTCAACCAGCGTTGATACGGCGCCATCGAGATTATTGCTTGCTACGACATCGCTCGCGATACCAAACGTAAGCGCTTTCTGCGCATCGATTTCCTGGGCTGAATACATCATGAAGGTTGCGGCTTTGCGCGGCATCCGGTCAACCAACGCGGAAAAAGCGATGGTCGGCATGATGCGATGGGCGGTTTCAGGGAATTGAAAACGCGCTCTGTCGCTGGCGATCGTAATGTCACAGAGCGCCGCAAGAGCACAGCCAAGGCCGACAGCGCGCCCCTGAACAACGCCGATGATCGGCACGCGGGCGTTACGAAAAGCGCCGTATAGATTAAAAATAGTTTCACTGCGCTCGCGCACCGCGTAGGCTTCGAGCGCGGGCGCGGCTTGCCCCATAGCTTCGCGGCCGAGGCAAAAATCGTCGCCGGCTCCCTTGAAGATAATCAGCCGCGATTCCCTCGATGCGGTATCGAACATCTCCGTTACTTTTGCCCATGTGGCATCCGTTTGGCGGTTGCCGCTTTCGGGACGATTCAAGAGAATCGTTACGACGTCGCCTTCTCTTGTCGTTACTACTGGTTCTGCCATTCGATCTTTCTCCTTCTGAAAAGCTGCGAGGACTGTAGAGGAGCCTCGCTCGGGTTGTCAACGGCGGGACCTGCTCGACCGTAAGCAGACCGATCCATCTTGATTGCTTGTGCTCCAATTGTTGCGAAGCTGCGCGCTCGGCAATAGAATGCCGCCAATCCAGAGGAGACTTTCATGATTACGAGCGTCCAGTTGTTGACATTGGCGCTATTTTTGTTGCTGCCGCTGGCATCGGCGCGCGCTCAGGACGCGCTGCCTGAAGGCACCGGCAAAAACGCGGTGCAAACCTACTGCGTGCAATGCCATGATCTCAGCACCGTTACGCGTAGCGGTTACAATGCCGAGGGCTGGCGCAATAACCTTCATATGATGATCAACGTCGGCTCGACCTTACCGCAGAGCGAAGTCGAACCGCTGGTGCAGTATTTAGCGAAGAATTTTCCCGCGCGACCCAGACCTGCGGCCAAGATGATTTCCGGAAATGCAAAAATCAGCATAACCGAATGGATGGTGCCCACACCTGGATCGCGGCCGCACGATCCTCTCGCGACGGCTGACGGGGCGATCTGGTACACGGGGCAGTTTGCCAACACCCTCGGACGGCTCAATCCGAAGAGCGGCACGATCAAGGAATTTCATTTACCGGATAAATCCGGGCCGCACGGCTTGATCGCAGATAAAGACGGTAACATTTGGTACACGGGAAACTTCAAGGCAACGGTCGGAAAGCTCAATCCGAAAACCGGGGAGGTCACCGAATACTTTATGCCCGATTCCTCGGCGCGCGATCCGCATACGCCGATCTTTGACAAGAACGGCACTCTCTGGTTTACCGTGCAAGGCGGAAATATGGTCGGGAGACTCAAACCGCAAACCGGAGAAATCAAGCTCGTGACCGCGCCTACGCCAAAGTCGCGGCCCTATGGGATGGTGATCAGTTCAAAGAACATTCCGTTTTTTGTCGAGTTCGGCTCGAACAAAATCGCGAGTATCGATCCGGAGACCATGGTGATCCGCGAGTACGTACTGCCCCACGGCGAGAGCCGGCCGCGGCGTGTGGCGATTACCAGCGACGACGTCATCTGGTATTCCGACTACTCGCGCGGTTATCTCGGCCGCTATGATCCAGCCACAGGAAAAGCGAGCGAATGGGCGTCCCCCGGCGGCCCGCAATCGCAACCCTATGGCATCATCGCCGTCAATGATGTGATTTGGTATAGCGAAGCCGGCGTGGCGCCGAATACGATGGTCCGTTTCGATCCCAAGACGGAAAAATTCCAGACGTGGAACATTCCTTCGGGCGGCGGCGTCGTGCGCAATGTGAGTTTGACAAAAGACGGCAACATCGCGATCGCGTGCAGCGGCGTTAACCGCATCGGATTGGTGAAATTGAACTAGTCGCCCAAGCGCAGACGGAGGCTAAAATGTCAGAACAAACTATGAAGGGAAGCTGTCTTTGCAAATCAGTACAATACGAGGTGAGTACGCCGTTTATGAGATTCGGTCATTGTTATTGTTCGCGATGCCGCAAAGCCACGGGCGGTGTGCGCTCGACGAATATCGCTGTGCCGATCAGTCAATTTCGCTGGACTCACGGCGAAAATTTGATCAAGCGCTTTGATTTACCCGAAGCCAGAAGCTTCGCGCGACAGATCTGTAGCCGCTGTAATTGTCCGGTGCCTCATGCCTCGCGCGATGGCACCCGGGCGATCGTGCCGGCCGGTACGCTCGACGATGTTCCGCCCGGGAAACCCTCCGTGCATGGATACTGGAGCAGCCGGGTGAGTTGGGTCGATATCGATGAATCGGATTTGCCGTGCACGGATTGACGCCGCGAACTAAGGTCGACAGAACATAGCAGCAGAAAGGTCACCATGTCAGAACACTACCATGATGCAAACGATGTGAAGCTTATGCGCGAGATGCGCAAACTCGCGCCGCAGGATTTCAATGCGTGGCTTGGCTTCGATAGCATTGTCGGGCGTGAGAACGGCGCGATTCCAAGAAAATACCGAGAGCTGATCGCGATTGCGGTCTCCGCCACGACGCAGTGCCCTTATTGCATGGAAGCCCACGCCAAGGCGGCGCACGCTGCCGGGGCGAGCCGTGAAGAGGTCGTAGAGGCCTCGTTGATTGCTGCAGCGCTGCGCGCCGGCGGCGCGGCGACACACGGCGCGATGGCGCTCAAGTTTTTTGACCAGCAGGGAGAACAGAAAAAAGCGTAAGTTTTTTATGCGCGGCGAAAGCGGCTATTTAGCGCTTCGGCATGTAGTTTCACAAAATCCCCGTTCCATCCCGCTCTGCGAAAGGGGGAAAGAGGGGGATTTGTCGCCCTTGTGAGAGCGACATGCCACGCTGCAAAAGATCGCGTAGCCGAAAAGATTTGCACGTGGGGTACCACAGACCGGCCTTTGCCGTTGCCGCGAGGTAAGAACTGGGGCTGTATCAGGCGAACGAGGCAATATACTTTAGTCGGTGGGATAGTAACGGGGAAGCTCGACGCGGAAAACACTGCCACGGCCAGGCTCCGACTCCAACTCCAGCGTCGCGTCCAAAAGCTCGCAAAGCCGTTTCACGATGGCCAGTCCAATGCCTTCACCTGCGGGTTCCGGCGCCCGGGCTACGTCACTTACACCACTGGAACCGCTCTCATCACGAACCTCGGTCTGCTCGGACGGATGTTCCACTGCTTTGGCTTCCGCGGTCGACTCTTCGATTGCGCCGGCGAGCGGCGCCGCGGCCGCGTTCTGGAAGCCGGGCCCCGTATCCGAGATGGTCAAGGCCCAGCGCTGCCGGCCTTCGACCTCGAAAGCATTCCAAGTGACGTTTACGCCGCCGCACGCGGTATATTTCAGAGCATTCAAAACCAGGTTTTGTGCAATCCTTTGCAGATTGATCGCATCGCCTTGCACGGGTAATGATGGCGGACCGTCGCACTGGAGGAATAGCCCACGGTCTGCGGCAAACGATTGAAACGAATCGCACAGCTCTTTCAGCAGAAGAGCAGCGTCAAGGGGGCGCAGATCGCGTCGTTCCTGCCCCGCCTCTAAGCGCGTCAACACCAAAAGATTATTTAGCAGGGTGTGCAGCGAGCCGACGCTTTTTTGCAGCAACGAAAAATATTCGGTTTTGGCCGACTCGTCTGTTTCGTCATCGCCAAGCTGGTCGGAAATATTTTTTATCACGCCGAAACTATTGCGCACATCGTGGACGGCTCGGCGCAAAATTGCACGACGCTGTTGATCGAGTTTTGTGAGCTGCTCGATGGCGTTTTCGAGATCGCGAATGCGGCCGATCGCTTCCAGTTGTTGAAGGTCAGCGTAACGCGCCGCGCTTTCCATCATGCCATCGCTGCACAACTGTGCTAGAGCGCGCCGTGCGGTAGGCAGGACGTCCGGCTCTGTTCCGCTGATGCGCAGGGAATAATTTTCCAGCTCGTCGAGCAAGCAAAGCTGGAGGTGACTCCACTCGCGCATCACGTCCTTTTGGTTATAGCCATGATGCCATCGGTGCAGGCCATGCTCGCTGGCGCGGCTTTTTTGCTCCGCCGCAGCCTCGGTTTTTTGCGCGGGATGTCGCGCTCGAAGAATTTCATCGAAGGCATCGAGCACCGCTGGAATGTGATCGTAGAATTCTTTTTGCGCCAGAGCCGTGGCTGTCGACAGGGACGGGTCACCATCTACGGCGCAGCGCCAGTTTTCTAGAATAGCCTCGCGCCGGGCGAGTAAGTGATCGGCCAGCGTGGCGAGTTGGGTATCGGACATTTCGATTTGCTGGGAATTGCTCTCGATTTCTATCGGAAATCTCGTTGGAAATCAATTTTTAACACATTATGATTGGAAATGTCTTAGCGCTCCCGCCATGCTGAGTTACGATGTTGTTGAATGGGGCCAGCCGCTCGAAAGAATCGAGCGGCAAACGCCCATACCCACCGGTACCGAAGTACTCCTGAAGCTAAAATATTGCGGCGTTTGCCACAGCGACGCTCATATTCGCGACGGCTATTTTGAGCTGGGTGGAGGCAAGCGTTTGTTGATGAGCGAACGCGGTATGCGACCGCCGGTTACGCTTGGACATGAGCCGCTGGGCACTGTGATCGCCGCGGGGCCAGAAGGTGTCGATGTTCCGATCGGCCAGGATCGTTTAGTTTACCCTTGGATTGGCTGCAGGGCGTGCATGCGTTGTAGCGAAGGCATGGATCAGTATTGCATGGAGCCGCAGATGATCGGCATCCAGCGTCGAGGCGGATACGCCGATCATCTGATCGTGCCGCATGCGCGCTATCTGATTGACGTAGCAGGTATCGATCCGCTCTGGGCGGCTACTCTGTCGTGCTCCGGCCTGTCGTCTTATGCCGCAGTCTCCAAGCTCCGTCCGATTCGCGACGAAGAATGGATTGCGGTTATCGGTGTTGGGGGTCTGGGCCTCTCAGCCGTTGGCATGCTGCGCGCAATCGGCCATCAACGAATCGTCGCGGTCGATATCGACAGCGATAAGCTAGTCACGGCGAAAAAGGCGGGCGCGGCAGCGACTCTGAATACACGCGAAGGTGATGCCGAGCAGGAGCTGAAACGAATTACCGACCATGCGCTTTTCGGCGCAATCGATTTCGTTGGCGCCGCGGAAACAGCTCAGCTTGCGATCAGCTCGCTGCGTAAAGGCGGCCGATTGATTCTTGTCGGTCTGTTCGGCGGGGAGATTCCGCTCTCGATTGCAGGTACAATCTTGGGTGCCATCACGGTACAGGGCTCGCATCTTGGCAGTATCGAAGAACTCAAAACGGTCATCGCGCTTGCACGCGCAGGCCAAATCAAACCGATCCCGATCGAGCAGCGGGATTTTTCTGATCTCAACCGCACACTGGATCAATTGAAAAGCGGCACCGTGACCGGCAGAGTGGTCATCGCAATTTAGCTCAGGCAGGTGTTCCGTTGGGGGAGCCCACGCCACAAGCCGTGAATATAGTCTCTCGATCCAAAATAGATCTTTGGTTATTGGGTGCAATAGTTCTCGTGCCGGTTCTTATACTTGAATTTATCGCCGGCGACAGCGGAGTTAACCAGTACCGCGTTGATCTGCTCACGTTGCTAATCGTGATTATCGTCCTGGGCGGCATTGGCGGACTCTACGCAACTACACACTATACGATCACATCGGATATGCTGTTGGTGAGGTCAGGTCCCTTTGCTTGGGTGATTCCGCTGCGCGAAATTACACGCATCGAGCCGACGCGCAACCCCGCCTCCAGTCCGGCGTTCTCGCTGGATCGCTTGAGCATCTACTACGGTCTAGGCAATCGCTTGATGATCTCTCCGACAGACAAAGAAAACTTCCTGGCGACTCTGAGAAAGCGAATGCAAGCGCAGAACGAGGCGATCACTCGCTAGCCGCAGCGCATCTCCGAGAAATCCTGAAACGGCTTGCCCGATCCACAGTATAGAGACGGACAATGCTCACGTTTGTGAAGGCGCGCAGGTTGTGTTTATAAGAGGGTGTGCCATTTTCAAAGCTTGATCTTTCGCCTCAGGTGCTTGAAGGCGTGCGCGCCGCCGGTTATACGGATCCGACTCCGATTCAACTGCGCGCGATTCCTCTCATTTTGGCCGGTCGGGACGTTATTGGTTCGGCGCAAACCGGAACTGGAAAAACTGCCGCCTTCGCACTGCCGTTGATTACGCGCCTTGGCACGCACGGCAAGCTGCGCGCGCTGGTGCTCGAGCCGACCCGTGAGCTCGCCGCGCAGGTGGAAACGGCGCTTCGCGATTATGCACGCTTTACGAACTTGCGCACCGCCGTCGTATTCGGAGGCACCGGTTACGGCAGGCAGGATCAGAGTTTGCGGCAAGGCGTGGACATCCTGGTTGCGACGCCGGGCCGCCTCCTCGATCAAATGCACCGGCGCATGGTACGGCTCGATCAGACCGAAATTTTGGTTCTCGATGAGGCCGACCGCATGTTAGACATGGGATTTTTGCCGGATGTGCGAAAAATTATCGAACGATGCCCGCGCAACCGCCAAACCCTGCTATTTTCTGCGACGATACCGCCGGAGATCGAACAGCTCTGCAGATGGGCATTGCGCAATCCGGAGAGTATCGAAATTGGTCAGCGCCGCTCGCCCGCCGAAACTGTGAGCCATGCTCTCTATCCGGTCGATATAGGTCAGAAGCAGGAATTGCTGGAGGAGTTGCTCCGGCGCACCGAGTACGATCAAGTGTTGATTTTCTGCCGGACGAAAAACGGCGCTGACCGGGTCGCGCGCAAGCTGCATCAGGAAGGTCACGCTGTCGCTGTCCTGCATTCGAGCCGAACCCAACGCGAACGGGAAAACGCCCTTGCCGGTTTTCGTAACGGCAGATATGAAGTCATGGTCGCGACCGATATCGCTGCGCGTGGAATCGATGTCGAGCAGATCAGCCATGTCATCAACTTTGACGTGCCGCATCATCCGGAAGACTATGTGCATCGGATTGGCCGCACCGGACGCGCACAGAGTGTCGGCGATGCGTTCACGATCATGACGGCGGAGGATTTGCAGGAGGTCGCGGCCATCGAGCGCTTCATCGGTCAAAAAATCCCCCGTGTAAAGCTTGACGGATTCGACTACGCGTATTGCCGCCTGCTTGATCCGAATCCAAAACCGGCCTTTGGCACTCGGTCGGGCAGACGATCCTACGCTCCAGGACGCGGCCGCTGGTAAATTCAACTCGCATGCCGATGAAACCCATACTCGACTTACCCGCTTTTGTGCACGCGGCTGGCGATGCAATCATCGCCGCGGGAGCAGATGGCAGGATTATATTCTGGAATCCTGCGGCGACGCGAATCTTTGGATTTAGTGAGGTCGAAGCTCTGGGTCAATCCCTCGATTTGATCATTCCGGAGCGTTTTCGCGCACGGCACTGGGAAGGGTATCGCCAGGTCATGGAAAGCGGGAAGAGCAAATACGCGGCAGATGTGCTGCGAGTGCCGGCGACTGCTAAAGACGGCCGCGCGCTGTCCATCGCATTTACGGTGACTTTGCTCGACGCCAGCGAAGGCGACCGCCTGATTGCGGCAATCGTGCGTGATGAAACTACACGATGGAATGAGGAGCGGGAGTTAAAGCGGCGCTTGGCTGAACTGGAACAAAGAGTAACATAGGTGAAAGCCGGTACTGTGAAAGCTTTTCGCCTCTGGTTTGGGGAACTGCTAATCGCCTGCGCCGCCAATAGACAAAAAACTGTTTCGTAACTCCGGCAACTGGGTCCCGTCCGGGCCACTGCGGCTGTGTGACTGTGATCTCTTCCCGATCCACCATCTATCCGGGTAAAATAAGAGCGAAAGCGAAAATTTTGGATCGTCGACAATGGCGCCGGTTTATATCCTGCTCTGCGCGGTCATCCTCCTGATGACCTTAGGCCGAGTGGTTTGGCGGCCGGCTTCGAAGGGAATCGATTGGGCTCTCGAAGTGGCCTTCATTCGGCTCGATTTTCCGCCAGCCCAGCGCATTATCGCGCAGCAACTCGCTGCCGGTCTCGCAGAAATTGTCGGCATGAAGATCAAACAGCTCAAACCGGAGCATAACTTGAGCCAAATCGCCGAGTGGGCGGACGACGGCATTTACGCGAAGGACTTGATTACGCTATTTGTGGTTGCATTTAATGTAAAGTGCGACGCGAACACTACTTTCAGAGACTTGGTTGAGAAGGTCGCAAGCAAAAAAATCGCGCGCGGCCAATCGGCCGCACGCATCTAGTCGCTGCGGGATGCTGTCTAATTTACCAGAGCGTGCAACCGGATGGCGCTATTTTCGTAAGAAGCTTCAGTGGCACCCATAATTGATCTTGACTTCACGCCGATGCACTGTGATTAAGGCACTGATCTTCGATTTCGACGGACTGATTATCGATAGCGAAAGTCCCGAGTTCGAAGCATGGCACGAGCTCTTTGCCGAGTATGGCAGAGAGCTCGGCCTCGAGCTCTGGGCCGATCTCGTTGGCCGGCCGCCCACGCATTTCGATCTTTACGGTTATTTTTGTAAACACATCGATCCCGTCATCGAAGTGGAGAAGCTGCGCCAAGACCGGCGCGCCCGGGTGATCGCGTTAACGATCGCGCAGCCGATTTTGCCCGGGGTAGAAGAATATCTCCAGAGCGGCACTGCTTTGGGCCTAAGAATCGGCTTGGCATCGAGTTCTACCCGCGATCACGTGCGCGGTCATTTGGACCGGCTTAAGTTACTCGATTATTTCCATTCAATCCGATGCTTCGAGGACACCGACCGGCACAAGCCTGACCCCACGCCTTATTTAAAGGTGCTCGAAGATCTCGGCGCCAAAGCCGACGAAGCGATTGCGCTGGAGGATTCTCCCAACGGCGTGGCAGCAGCAAAAGCAGCCGGGATTTTTTGCGTTGCAGTGCCCAATCCGATTACCTGTCGGTTGCCTTTGGAACATGCGGATCATCGCCTGGCTTCGCTAGCAGAGGAGCCGCTGGAGAAAATTATTTTGCGCGCGACCGCGAATAAGGGCAGATGAATTCAGCTCGATGAAAAATCGAGATCGGTTTCTTTCAGTTCTGCGATTATTGCAAGAAGAGAGATCTCCATGAAACGCATCGGAGCACTGATCTTATTGTTTCTGTGCGTCGTTATTTCTTCCGCTAAGCTTTCGGCTCAGACTCCTTTGGAAAAGCTCCGGGTGACTTACAGCGCCATTGGCGGATCGCAAGCCTCGGTTTGGATTCCGTACGAGGCAGGGATTTTCCGCAAGTACGGTTTGGACGTGGAATTGCTCTACGTTGCCGGCGGCGGTCGCGCGGGACAGGTGGTTCAATCAGGTGAAGTGCCTATCGGTGTTTTTACGGGCGGTGCCGTGATCAATGCCAATCTTGCCGGCGGCGATCTGGTCGTGATTGCAAGCTCAATGAACGTGATGACGTTTGTGGTGATGGCGCGGCCGGAGATCAAGCGTGTCGAAGACCTCAAAGGCAAAAAGATCGGTGTTTCTCGGTTCGGCTCGGCTACGGATTTCGGCCTGCGCTACGCCGAGGAAAAATGGCCGGTGAAGCGCCAGCGCGATTTCACCGTGATTCAATCGGGTGGCGTGACCGACGTCTACAATGCCTTGCGCGCCGGCGCTTTGGATGCCGCCGTCGTCAATGCCGAGCTGGCGATCCTGGCGCGCCGTGAGGGTTATCGCGAGCTCGTCGACATTGCCAAGTTGGGGGTCAATTTTCCTACGTCATCGATCATCACGACGCGCTCGTACATCAAACGCCAGGAAAACACCGTGCGCAAATTTATCCGCGCCTTCGTCGAAGGCGTTCACTTCGGCAAAACCCAGCGCGCTCAGACGATCAAAATCATGCAAAAGTATCTGCGCAGCAGCGATGCCTCGATGTTCGACGAGCTTTACGAGATGTACATCGTCCGCAACATTCCGCGCATTCCGCGGCCTTCGCCGGAATCGCTCAAGACCGTACTCGATCAGATGGCCGAAACCGATCCGCGAGTGGCCAATCTCAAGCCCGAACAGTTCATCGACGCACGCTTTTTTCAGGAGCTCGATAAGGAGGGGTTTATCCAGAAATTATGGAAGTGAGAGCAAAGCGAATGGATTGCTGAGACCAGCTGGAACTCAATCACAATGCTTCTTTTCCCCCTTTTCAAAGGCGATCTCCGACTGCCACAGAAAGTGATTTTAGGTCGCTGTCACTTGACGCTGGTCTTAGTTAAACCGGACTTCTTTCCACAGCTTTTTGCTTCGTTTCGATGGGAATTATCCTATTCGACATAGACGGCACCTTGACCGACACCATGGGCGTGGATACGAGGTGCTTTTTGCAAGCCTTTGTCGATGTCTGCGGTTTTAGCGACGTGGACTCAGATTGGTCGGTTTATAAAAATACGACTGACACGGGAATTTTTCAGGAGGTTTTCGAATCGCGCCGCGGGCGTGCTCCAACTGCTTCCGAAACCGTAGAGTTTAGAGACCATCTCGTCTCGTTGTTTCGCTCGGCCGCGCTGCAGAGCCCGTTTGCTCCAATCCGCGGCGCTCCGGAATTACTCGCCCGACTGAAAGAACTTAGCGAATATGCTGTCGGTCTCGCGACGGGATCGTGGTCCGATGCAGCGCGGGTTAAGATGGCCAGCGCCGGCTTTTGCTACGACGAGTATCCTGAGGCTTCGGCGGACGACGCGCCGGATCGTGAAACCATCGTTCAAATCGCCGCCACCAGAACGGCCGGTGATACTTGCAATCAATGGAATCGGCCGATTTACGTCGGCGATGGAGTCTGGGATGTAAGAATGTCCCAGTTGCTCGGGATTCGGTTTGTTGGTATCGGTGCCGGCGCACAAAGAGAGAAACTTTTCGCCGCAGGCGCGTCCTACGTTTTACCGGATTTCGCCGATCTCGACGAATTTTTATTCGTACTTGCTAAGCTCGAGTCGCACTGAACCCGCAATTAGAAATCCTGACGCCGCTTTACTAGACTAAATTCTCATCATGGAAACCGAGCCACAGGAGGAAGCGCGGCCGGCCGTCGCTTCCTCAGAAGCAAAATCGGAGCTTCAAGATTATCTCGAGATCAGCCAGCAGCGTCACAAGCTGTTTCCGCGGGCGGCCGCCGTCGGTCTTGCGGCGGGAGGCGTCGCGGTGGTCTTTCGCGTCTTACTAGCGGCCGGCGATGCGCTCCGAAACGGTCTGGTCGAGTGGTCGCACTTCACGCCTGCATTCGGCTGGATTTTTCCTCTTGTCTTCGGTGCCGTCGGCGCAGCGGCGGCGGTTTGCCTGGTAGTAAGCTACGCGCCCGAAACTAGCGGCAGCGGCATTCCCCATCTGAAAGCGGTTTTGCACCGATTGCGCGATCTCTCCTGGATGCGTGTGTTGGTCGTCAAAATGATCAGTGGCATGCTCGCGCTCGGCAGCGGGCTTGCGCTCGGACGCGAGGGTCCGACTGTGCAAATGGGCGGTGCAGTGGCCGACGGCTTGGCGCGCAGCATGAAAGTCTCTTCAGCCGACCGGTTGACCCTGACGGCTGCCGGCGCGGGCGCCGGGCTTGCCGCGGCCTTCAATGCGCCATTATCGGGCCTGGTTTTTGTGCTCGAGGAAATGCGGCGCGACTTTCGCCCAGCGGTGTTCGGCGCGGCGTTTCTAGCGGCGGCGAGCGCGGACGTGGTCGCGCGATCAGTGGCCGGCCAATTGCCGGTGTTTACGGTGCCCAATTACGCAATGCCGTCGTTACTCGCACTGCCCGCTTTTGCCGTGCTTGGAGTCGCCGCTGGCGGACTCGGCGTGGCATTCAATCGCTCGCTCCTCGAGGGAGTTGATTTTGCGGCACGGTTCACTGGCCGGCAGCGTGTCGCGTTGGGCGCTAGCGTAGGAGCTGCGGCGGGTTTAGTTGCATGGTTTTATCCGGTCGCTGCCGGCGGCGGGCACGAGTTGGGGGAAATGGTACTCACGAATAGGATCGGCATCATCGCCATCCCGATTCTGTTTCTGGTCCGTTTTACGCTCACGGTGGCGAGCTACGGAACGGGCTCGGCAGGCGGCATTTTTTCGCCTTTATTGGTTCTCGGTGCGTTGCTCGGTCTTGGCGTCGGACACCTTGTGCACGGGTTAGCGCCCGTCCTGGCGCCGGAGCCCGGCGTATTTGCGGTGGTTGGTATGGCCGCGTACTTTACGGCCATCGTGCGCGCGCCGCTTACCGGGATTCTACTGATCACCGAAATGACCGGCAGCTACGAACAGATGTTACCTTTGCGTGGTGGCGGAGTATCTGCGCGATTTGCCGATTTATGAAGCATTACTCGAGCGCGACCTGGAGCGCGGCGGATTTGGCAATGGGCGCGCGCAGCCGATTGTCGCCGAATTCGAAATCGAACCGGATGCACCGTTTGCTGGCCGATTGGTGCACGAACTCGGGTTGCCGTCCGGATGCATTCTGGTGCGCTCCGCGCTGGATGGGACTGAGCAGGTGGTGACCGCCAACACGCGTTTGCAGACCCATATGAAGATCACCGCCGTAATCGCGCCCAAGGCCGATAACGCATTGGAAATCCTCCGCCGCGGTTGCACGACGGCGTAAATTTTCACCGCACAAAACTAGAATCGAGTGTAGATACGATGAACCGTCCAGAACGAAGCATCTGCATATTCACAGGTTCCCGGCATGGAACGTCGCCGGCATATGCGCACGCAGCGACCGAGCTCGCTCAGCAGTTGGTTAAACGGGGTTTTGGCCTCGTTTACGGCGGCGGCAATGTCGGATTGATGAATATCATCGCCAACCGAGCCTTACAGGATGGCGGTTATGTGATCGGAGTCATTCCGGACGCGTTGGTGAGCAAAGAAGTTGCGCATACAGGATTGTCCGAGTTGTGCGTGGTGCACTCCATGCACGAGCGCAAGGCTCTCATGACCGCCTTGGCCGCCGGTTTTATCGCGCTCCCCGGCGGCATTGGCACGATGGAAGAGTTTTTCGAGGTGTTGAGCTGGGCCCAACTCGGTCTACACAACAAACCATGCGGCCTTCTGAACGTCGACGGATATTATGATTCGCTGATCAATTTTTTCGATCACGCGGTGGCGCAGGATTTTGTCAAACCGAAGCACCGTGCTTTGCTGATCATAGAAAATCAGGTCGCGCAACTGCTTGACCGTTTCGAAACAATTCTGGGCGCGCCGATCGCAGAAAAATTCGACCCGTCGATTTCTTAGTTTCGTCGAGGCGGAGATTCTGCATTCAATGGAAAGTTTCAGGGAGCTGATCGTTATGGATTCCATAAACCATCGCGCCAATGTTTTAACACCTGACCAAAGTAAGATGCTGGCGGCAATTGCGGATCGTATTTTTCCCCGGACGGAAACACCCGGGGCGGTGGAGATCGGCGCGGTTCAGTACATCGAAGCTGCACTTGCCGGCGACTACGCAGCACTCGCGCCTTTGTATCGCCAAGGCTTGCGCGCCATAGAGCGCTGCTCGAAGGCGAAGTTCCGTCGGGCATTTTGTCTGCTCAGCGAAGCGCAAAAGGATCAAGTGCTGGTCGACTTCGAAACCGGCGCGGTGCCCGGCTTCAAACTGGCCGGAGATTTTTTTGAGATCTTACGTTGTCACGTCCTCGAAGGTGTTTTTTGCGAGCCTCAGTATGGCGGTAATCGCGACATGATTGGCTGGCGACTCGTCAATTTTCCCGGTCAGCAATTCGGTTACGCCGATGCGTACATCAACAAACGCGTAGATCTAGAGCCCGTGTCGGTGAATTCGCCCAAACCGCAGGGGAAGTAAAGTGGCGCGATCGAAGTCTGACGCATGCGATGTATGCATTGTGGGAGTGGGTGGGCTGGGCGGAATTATGGCGAAACAACTCGCCTCCGCTGGATTGAAAGTCGTTGGGTTCGAGCGCGGCCCTGCGCCGAAGCTCGAAGACTATGCGCCGCGGGATTCGATTCGCTTCCTGATTCGTCCCGAGCAGCTGGAATGGGTGCGTCACGAACCCACGACGACCAGAAACAAAACCGGCGACAAGAGCCGGCTCCAATACCGCACGAGTCCGCTCAATGTTCTCGGTGGCGCCTTGCTGCACTGGACCGGCCAATCGTCGCGCTACATGCCCGGGGACTTTAGACTTTTCACTAACGAGATCGAAAGCGGCAATGCGGAGCGCGCAGGCGCTGACCTTACCGGCTACGATATTGTCGATTGGCCGCTGAGCTACGACGATCTCGAACCTTATTACGAGCGCTTCGAGTGGGAGTTCGGTATTTCCGGTGAAGCGGGCGCCAACCCATTCGCAGGCCCGCGCAAACGGGGCTTTCCGCTGGCGCCGCTGCGCCACAGTGCGCGGATGGAACTCTTCGCGGAAGCATGCAGGAAGCTTGGTTATCATCCCTACGAGACTGCAGCGGGAATTCTGTCCCGGCCGTATCGTCCGACCGAGCCGTTCGACTCGCGCATTCCGGAACGGCCCGCCTGCGTTTATTGCGGTCATTGCAATTTTTACGGCTGCCACGTTCATGCCAAGGCGGCGACGCTTTACACGACGATTCCGGTGGCGCTCGAGACCGGCAATTTCGATCTGCGAACCCGCTCGAAGGTGTTTCGCATCAATACCGACGGCGATGAGCGTGTCAAAGGCGTAAGCTATTTCGATCCGGAAGGACAGGTGCGTCACTTGCGCGCCCGCGTGGTGATTTTGAGCGCCTTCGTGTTCGAGCATGTGCGTTTGCTGTTGTTGTCAAAGACGGGCCGGGGTCGGTTCGCCAACGGGCTTGCGAATAGTAGCGGGTATATCGGACGAAACATCATGGCTCACGGCGATGTACGCGCCATGGGCGCGTTCGACGATTATATCATCAATGGCTTTATCGGCCCGGGCTCCGCGGCCATGCGCATCGATGACTTCAACGGCAATAATTTTGATCACACCGGCTTGGGATTTATCCGCGGCGGAACGATCGGCACCAGCGGCGATGGCACGCCGGTCGCGAGATTCGATGTGCTGCCGCCCGACGTGAGATCGTGGGGAAAAGAGTTCAAGGATTTCTATACGCGGTATTACACGCGAACCATGGATCTCAACATGCAACCGGAAACGTTGCCGCACAGAGACAATCGCGTCGATCTCGATCCGCATCATCGCGATCGCTGGGGCGTACCATTGCCGCGCGTGACTTTCGATTTTCACCAGAACGAGCGGCGCTTGCAAAAATTTCTGGCAGACGTCGGAGAGAGAATTATGCGCGCCACGGGCGCAAGCAAAGTGTGGACCGAAGAAAAAGGGCGGCCCAATCGTTGGGCGGGCGGCACAAGGATGGGCGCCAATCCAAAAAACTCGGTGGTCAACGAATTTTGCCAGACCCATGATGTGCCCAATCTCTTCATCGTCGGATCTTCGGTCTTTCCCACCATGGCCGGGTATCCGCCGACTGCGACGGTCGCAGCGCTCACCTATCGAACGGCGGAGTATATTTTAGCGCAAAAGCAGTGGTTCGATTGACGGAAGCACGTGGCGTAGACTCGATGCTCTGTTCGTCATTCCGGCGCACGCCGGAATTC
>Ga0207706_10003091_pt1 | contig 15997 bp, 15 predicted proteins | sample KBSC53metaG_FD_184318 | JGI IMG/M metagenome (GOLD analysis project Ga0207706, IMG submission 184318) | Corn rhizosphere microbial communities from Kellogg Biological Station, Michigan, USA - KBS C5-3 metaG (SPAdes) (version 2) | ecosystem: Host-associated > Plants > Roots > Rhizosphere > Soil ... | reverse complement strand
GCCAGCCAGCCGCCGACCAATGTCATTCCTGCCCACACAGGGGCAACTGAGAGGCGCGGATCGACGCTAAGTCCTCGTAGAACGAAGAGCGCAATGCCCAGGGCCAATCCGGTGCCTGTAACGATGTAGGCCACGCTCGACTGCCTGTCGAAAAGCGGAGCAGGGTCGTAGCCTTCCCGCAGCTTCTTGAAAACTGTGCTAACGACAAGTCCCCCCGCGGCCGCGCGGTGCGCAGACTAAGATGAAGTACAGGCGGACGCAAAACGCCCGCATTGCGGGCAATTGTGTTCTATCCAAGCAGAGGCGGTATCTCCGTTCTCTCTTAAGCACCTCGCCAATTCGAAGACTTGTGTTAGCCTCCTCTCATGAAGGGGGCAGCTCAGACAGCACATCTGGCATTCGATCGAGATAGCGCGGTCAACGCGCTGCTGTTTGTTGTTCTGGTCTTCGTTCTTCCATTCGCGATCGCGAGCTCACCGACGATCTTCAACGACGGAGACGTCAGCTGGCACGTCGCCGCAGGACAATGGATTGTCGCGCACTGGACCATCCCGACAACCGATCCGTTCTCATTCACGGCGGCCGGGCGGCCGTGGGTGGTTACCGAGTGGCTGGCCGACGTGATCCTTGGATCAGCATATCGCATTGCCGATTACTCAGGCCTCGCGACGATCGTCGCCGCGGCAATGATGGCGCTGCACGGCCTCATCTTCTTTTTCCTCCGGCGGCGCGCCGGTCCGCTGGCCTTCGCGGCAACATTGCTGGCGATGGACTTCGTCCTGATCCCCTTCACGCTGGCGCGGCCGCACGTGCTGGTCTGGCCGTTGGTTGCTGGCTGGACGATTCTTCTCCTCAAGGCCGACGAGGAGGGCCGCGCACCGCCGTTGTGGGGTGCGCTCATCCCTCTGCTGTGGACGAACCTGCACGGGAGCTTCCTGATCGCCGCGCCGATCGGTGCTGCGATCGCCTTCGACGCGTTGCAGAAAACCAGATGGCGAGACTGGCGTTCGTGGGCTTTGTTCGCGCTCGCCTCGGCGATCGGCGCGCTGTTGAACGCAAATGGACTTCGCGGCCTGTTGCGTCCGTTCGAGATGGAGAATCTCGCCCTCCTCCCGCTGGTGCAGGAATGGCAGCCGAGCACTATTCAATGGATGCCGCAATTCTATGCCGTCCTGGCAATTGCGCTGTTCGCGTTGCTTTATAAGGGAACGCGAATCCCCATCGGACGGTTGCTGCTCCTGCTAGTGCTTGCGGGGATGGCGTTCAACGAGGTGCGCCATCAAAGCTGGTTCATCATCGTGGCGGCCTGCGTTGTTCCGCCCTTGCTGGGGACGGAGCCATCGCAAACTCCGACTGCCCGCTGGCTGGCATATGCGGCAATCCCGCTGCTGGCGGTGCGTGCGCTGTGGCCCGTAGTCCCGGCCGAAAACGGCGCCAATCCCCGTCACGCGATCGCGGCGATCCCACCGAACTTGCGCGGGCAACCCTTGTTCAACGGCTATACTTTCGGCGGCCCGCTGATCCTGGCAGGAATTCGTCCGTACATCGACGGACGGGCGGACATGTACGGCGATGCGTTCGTGCTCGATTACAGCCGAATCATCGACGGGGACATTGGCCGGTTCGACGAGGTGGTGCGGCAGTACGGCATCAGATGGACGATGCTGCCGGCCGGATCGACACTTACGCGGGCGCTGGATAGATCGCCCGAATGGAAGAGAACCTACGCCGATCGCGTCGGGGTGATCCACATCCGGCGCAATCGAGCGGCCTTCGGACCGGGTAGCGACGGCCGGTAGGAACTCTCCTTTTTGTGGATCTTTCGCAAGCTCGGCCACAGGGCCGGGATGCTGAATGGACCGAGCGCACCTGAGTAGGTGAGAGCTGCGCCGAAGCTTTTCCAGTCCGATGAACGCAGGAGCGGAAGCACCGCAAAAAAGGCGAGTGGCGCGAGGTCGTAAAGCAATGCGTAAGGAGCTGCGAACAGGCTGGCTGCAACAACAGCCGCAGCCCGGTGTTCGTTCGGAAGTTTGCGGCACTGGTACAGTCCGAGAACGGCCAAGCCCGCCGAAAGGAGTCCGAACGGAAGGCCGTAGGTCATGGGGGAAATTGTGAGGCTCAGCGCGTGGCGGTGCTCGGCGACGACCAGCAAGTTCTGCATTCCCTGGAGCCAGTCGGACCAGATCGAAGGACCGAAAACGGCGGTTGCGATGAGGCTCAGGCCTGCGCACGTCGCGCAAAATGCGGCGAGCGGCCGAATCTCCCGCGCAAAGACGAACAGGAGGGGCGCGAGGAATACCATCTGTGGCTTCAGGCAGGTGGCAATCCCGAGAAGGACTCCGCAAAATAAGGGTTCCGCGAGGAAGGCCGCGAACACCAGCGATCCGACAAGCAGCGAAATCTGGCCCGCGGCAAGGGCCATCACGATGGCAGGACTTACCACCCCAAGAACGACCGCGCGCGTGCCGTAGAGACGGCGTCCGAGCCAAAGGAAGCACCCAAGGCTCGCAGCGTCCCACAGTGCAAAGGCTGGCCAGAGCGGAAGGAGTTCGAGCGGTTTGAGAAACAGGAGTGCCGTCGGTGGGTTGCCGAAGGGCGACCTGCTGAACGCGTAAGGGTGAAGGTCCCTCGCTGCTTGCCAGAATACAGAGAAATCCACTGCCAACGCGTGCGGCCACAGGACGAACAAGATGCCCACGTCCGCAACGGCCGCGGTGACGAGAGCGAGAAGCAGAGCGTAACGAGTATGCGGGATCGAGGCTCTGTCCTCTTCATTTCTAGAGAATTGCCGGAGTCTGAGCCTTGATGAGCTGCGAGCAGTCACTCGCCGACATTCTCACGGACGACATAGACCGGCCGCTGTTTCGCCTCCACCAGGATGCGCCCGACGTATTCGCCGATGATGCCGAGCGACAGGAGCTGCAGTCCGCCAAGAAACAGGACTGCGACGATGATGGATGCGTAGCCCGGCAAGTCGATCCCCAGGACCAGCGTCCGCACCGTGATGAAGGCGGCCCAGGCGAGGGCGAAGAGCGCGATTAACCCGCCAAGATAGCTCCAGATGCGCAATGGGACCGTGCTCGTCGAGGTGATTCCATCGAGCGCGAACGTCCATAGCTTCCAGTAGCCGAACTTGCTGGTTCCGGCCTGCCGCGCCTGCCGCGAATAGAAGACGGCCGCCTGTCGAAAGCCGGCCCAGGCGAACAAGCCCTTCATGAAGCGATTGCGCTCAGGGAGTGCGCGGATCACATCCACGACCTTGCGATCGAGCAGACGGAAATCATCGGCGTGCTCCGGGATTTTGTCAGCGCTCAACCAATTGTGCACCCGGTAGAAGAAATCGGCGGTCAGCCGTTTGGGAATGCTGTCGTGCTCACGATTGCGGCGCACTCCATAGACGACCTCAAATCCTTCCCGCCACTTCGTGAGCATTCCGCTGAGCGCCTCCGGTGGATCCTGGAGGTCCACGTCCATCGGAACGACGGCTTCGCCCCGGGCACGGTCCAGGCCGGCGGACACTGCGGCTTCCTTGCCGAAATTGCGCGAAAGCGACACCGCGCGAACTCTCGGATCCGCTGCGTGGGCGCTTCGGAGCTGCGCGAGCGTGCCGTCTGAACTGCCATCATCGACGAAGAGAATTTCGAAGCTGCGGCCGGCGGGATCGTCCAGTTCTTCGAGCGCGGTGCGCACGCGTTCGAGGAATGCCGGGATCGCCTCCTCTTCATCCTTCACCGGCACAATGATCGACAGGACAGGTGCCGGTAAGGAGGAAGAGCGCTTAAGCGGGCGGACGGAGGTTTCGTTGTTCATGCCCTCAACCCGCCTGCGATGAAGCGAGCAGCAGCCCGCGCAGCGTGGCGTCGAACTGCCGGAGCTTTTCGCCCTCGAGGTGACCGGGACTGGCCAGCAGCCTGGCGGTCGTCGGGTTCACCGGACGGCCGTTGCGGGTCACTTCGAAATGGAGATGCGGCCCGGTCGACAGGCCCGATGAGCCGACGTAACCGATCACTTCGCCGCGATGGACTATTTCCCCTGCGGAAGCCGCAATGCGGCTCATGTGTCCGTAGCGAGTCTCGACGCCGCCGGCGTGGGCAATGACAACGGCGCGGCCGTAGCCGCCGGACCATCCAGCCGAGATTACCCGGCCGTCGGCCGCGGCGACGATCGGAGTGCCTGCCGTGGCGGCGAGATCCACGCCCTTGTGGAAGCGCATATAGCCGAGGATCGGGTGGAAGCGTTCGCCGTAGGGCGAGGTCATGCGGCCATGCACCGGCAGACCGATTGCGGAACTGCCTTCGCCGCCAACGCCGTCCGCATTGACCCAGATCATCTGCTTGCCGTCGGTCCACTTCATCAGCTCGACGTCGGCGCGCGCGACCCGGTCGAGCCCGACATAGAACAGCTGCCCGAGCCTGCCGTCGGGCAGTCGCTCGACAACCAGATCGAAGCGGTCGTCGATGCTCAACCCGTTCGCCAGCTGGATCGCTCGGCCGAGCACTGCGACATATTGGCGGCCCTGCGTTTCGGGCACTCCCGCGGCGAGGAGCGACGCAGTGAGATTGTCGCCGACGCGGCCGGTGAAACGCCTGGCGGCAATCTCCTGCTGCTCGGATGCGGGAAGTGGCTGCAGAGCGGCGAGCGGCGTTGCAAAATGCCTGGGCGCGGGTTCTTCCCGCGCGTCGCTCGCGCTTGGCGGCAGCGCAGTGGCCGCAGTAATCGCGATCACTGCGGAGCCGAGGATCGCGCCGATGAGCGCCAGCCCTGTGCGACTCCGCAGGGCGCTACTCAGTCCAGTCTCGGGACGCGAAGAAATCGTCGATTGCACGGCCGCGTGCCCCCCAAAAGGCGTCGGCTCGGTTCCGACGCCATTGTCCCGCGAATAAGCCCTGCTCGTCAAGGTCATTGGCGAGCGCCCCCGGGTGCGTGCCAGATTGAACCGTTGTTAAATCCAAATTTGCGTTGTAAATCTAATCAGTTGTTAATGCACGTCCCGACTTCGGGGCTGCGACCAGGGGCAACTGGGAAATGAGTAGCGCTCAGAGGCTTATTGCCGAACGAGTCGCGAGACGCACGCGGCGTCTGCTGACCGGCGTGGCCGCGTTCTTCCTGCTCGCGGGCTCACTGTCCCTCACCACATTTGGGGGCAGCGATCTGGCGAACGCCGCGATCCAGCGCGCCAGGAGCTTCCTCGAGATCATCCACCAACGCTCGCCGGGCAAGCGAACGCAGGCGCAGCTCGCGCAAACCAAGCACAAGCGCATCGCGCGACTCCATCAGCGCGCGCTGCCGAAGGTGCGGATGCCGCCGGCGATTCCGCCGCTCGGTGCGCTGCCGCCGGCGCTGATCGACATCGTCGCGCCGCCCCCTCCGATCAGAATCGCGAACATCGAACTGCCGCCGATTCCCATCCTGCAACAAGGGATTCCGCCGGGCGCGCCGTTCATTCCTCCGTCCGGACTTATCGTACCGCCGTCGACGCCGCAGGAGACTCCGCCGCCGATCGTCACGCCGCCGCAGTCGGCGGTTCCCGAGTCCGGCACCTGGGCGACCTTCCTGTTGGGGTTCGGCCTCGTCGGCTGGCAGTTTCGCCGGCGGGCGAACCAGGGGCGAGCGGCCGCCTGCTGAATGAAGCGTTCGATTCTCGGCGTTTCGGGACTCGCTGTCGCCGCGGTGGTTGCGGGCAGCATCGCCTGGCTCGGCTTCGAACGCGAGCGAGCGCCGGCCGCCGCGACCGCGGTGAAGGGCGCGCCGCGCGCCGCGATCCCATCACCTGAGCCCGCCCCTCCCGCCGCTGGCCGGATCATGCTCTCTCCCGCGCAGCTCGACGAGGCAATCGCGGCGGGATTGGTCGATCGGCCGGTCAAGTCGCTGCTCGATGTGCCGGAACGCATGACCTACGGGCAGTTCGTGTGGAACGACCGCGGTGTCGCGCCGGGCCCGGTCTGGGTGCGAGTGGATCTTGGTTCGCAGATCCTGTCGGTCTTTCGCTCAGGCCATGAAATCGGTACTGCGGTGATCCTCTACGGCACGGACGGCCTTCCCACGCCGACGGGCAAATTCCCGATCCTCGCCAAGCTCAAGGACCACCGGTCGGCGACGTACGGCGACGCGCCAATGCCTTATACTTTGCGGCTAACCCCGGACGGCGTCGCCATCCATGGAAGCAACGTGCGCTGGGGCTTTGCAACGCACGGATGCGTAGGCGTACCGAAAGCGTTTGCGGCCAAGATTTTCGATGCGGTGTCGACCGGTGACGAAGTCGTGATCGTGTCAGAAAGGGCTGCGCAAAAGAATGAGGTGTCGGCTCGGTAAGAGCGAAAAATGTCGGTGTGCGCGTCGGCGCCCTTACTTCGTCGAAGTTGCTGTCCCCCGTGCATGAACTCAACAACGGAGGTTCCGGGGTGCAAGCGTTTGCGGGCTCTTCACGACCGGTACCGGCAGTCTCTCGAACAGCGGCTCGATCATCGTCAATGGCGGCGACTTCGCGGTTGGCCTTTATGACGGAGACATCCGACTCATGAAATTCCCGAGGCGCTGATCCGAATGTCCGCTTTGGGTAGAAAGGGGACATTATGGTGTGCGGCCAGCCGCTCCAATTTCGCTGCACGTTCGCCTCGGGGCGACAGCTGCCAGCGCTACCCATCGCAACGCCGCGAAGTTTCGTTCCCAAACGGAGCGGTCGTAAACCGCCTGTTTAGGCTTTCTACCCCACCTCCGTAGCCGGAGTTAACTCATGGCGATTTCGGCGCGGCTACAACATGTTCCGGCAGCTGACAGGCGGTCGTCGCCCCGGCGCAAGCTCAGTCTGGGTTCAAGCCTTCAGGCTACCGGCGACGCCGTTACGATCCTTGATTTTTCATCCACAGGCATGCTCATCGAAACCGCCGCAGAGCTCGTGCCTTTCGACAGCTTCCAAATCGACCTGCCCGAAGTTGGATTTACCCAAGCCGTCATCATTTGGAATAGCGGACGATATTACGGCTGCGAGCTCAACGAGCCTGTTCCGCAAGCCGCGATCAGCGCCGCCTTGCTGCGCAGCGCGCCGGCAATTCCGGTGGACCAGCTACCGCTTCCGATGGAGCAGCCAGCCGCACAACCGTCAATTGCGACGGATGTTGTTGAATCCGGAGCTTTGGAGGATCCGCAAACTCGCGAAGTTTCCGCGGACGGCAAAGCGCCTCTTCCCATTCGCTTGCGAGTGATCTTCGGGAGCGCGATCGTCCTCTGGTCGCTTATCCTGTGGGCAATCAGTCGCGCCTATTAACTCAGGGTCCGCTGCAACGGTCAGACAGCTCGGCCCGAAGTGGCCAATGGTCGGTATGCGTCGCGTAGGCTGGGTGGAAAGAGCAGACAGGACACCAGTCCGCCTCGCGGATCTATTCACTTGTCCAATGGTCACGGGCTTCCCGTGACTGTCACAGATGTGTCCAGCGCGCAGCTAATCGAAGGTGGTTATAGCTGGTAGGACTGAATTTGGTGGCACGCCGCCAGAGTGGGCCCGTCACCGTCAGCACCACTGCAGTTGGGAGCAAGTCGCGTTCAAGGCTTGCCCAAAGCTGATAAATGGCCCGCGCCGATGGCCTTTGTCACCAGCTCGGACTTATTCCGCGCGTGTCGTTCGCGCGCAGATTTACAGTCTGTTACGACACCGGAGAGACCACCAAAACTGCTGCACGCACCGGAAATCCGGCCGTTTGCTGATCATGCGGCCCCTTCTCCCACCGAATCGGATAGAACTACGGCTTCCACCACCATCCATTAGAGCTAACGGTCGTTAAGCACTAAAATGGTGTGAAATCAGCGGAAAACTGGCTAAAGTTCCAAAGATAACATAAATTGAAGCGTGACTCGGCTCGGGAGTACCGCATGTTTCGCGGGGTGGGTGTTGCATTGGACGATTCGGACGGAGCGCATGACGCGCCTCGTGGAGCCGTTGATTCGGGTTCGCGGGATCTGATGGCGGAGCGAGTCGCTCGCCTCACTCCCGGGCAACTCGACTGCCTCCTGCTCGTCGACCAGCACCTCAATTCAAAGGAAATCGCGGTCGAGCTTGGAATCTCGTCGCACACTGTGGACCAGCGCATCCGTCAGGCGCTGGCAGTCCTCGGCGTCGAGCGCCGAACGCAGGCTGCGCGCGTCGTCGCCCAGTACAAAGAGCCATATCAACGATTGATACATCAACCGCCGTACATTCACGGCGACGCTCAATCCGGCCACCCAGAGGCCGCGGTCAGTCATCAGATTCGGCACGCTGACCGCGCAGGGGAGGCTGGGGGAGCTGGTTTCCTAACCGAGCAGAGGCCCGCATCATTCCGGTCTTCCCTGCAACCGCCGTTCGCAACGAGGAGCAACCCCCGGAATGAGATGAGCGTCGGCCAGCGGCTGTTCTGGATCGTGGCAATCTCGATCGGGGCAGCATTCTCGGCGGGCATGTATCTCGCCGGCCTGGAAAGCCTAGCGCGGCTTCTCAAGAGCTAACCGCGAACCGACCCCAGATCAGACCGACAGCCACTCCGGCGCCGGGAGCGCCGGGGAAGGAGCAGTCATGCGCAAACAGATGGTCGAAAATGCCGCCTACGAAGTCGCAACCCAGGTCCGTGCAGTCGAGGACAGCATCGAAGCTGCGCTTGCCGAAATTGCCGAGCTGCAAACTCGCATCGTGCGTGCCCGCCCGGTGACGCGTGTGCCGTTCACTGCCCTCGATCGGGTATTTGACGAAATCATCAACGCCACCCGCGGGCTCGTCAGCGCCCGCGCCGGGATCGGAAGCTGCCATGTTGCCCTTTCGGACGCCAAGCAGCGCATCCCGGGCTTGCGTGAAGTCGCCTGGGGCGATGACGGCGAATGCCCGAAGACGGCCGTCGCCGACCTCCGGATCGTGGCATAAGAAGGGCTTTGACCGGACCACAGCGATGTGGTCCGGTCCTTCCCAATGATTACGCACCAGACGGTCTTCCGGATCCTGCTGCTAGCGACTTGCGGCTACGCCTTGTGGCGTGGCCGCAGCGACGAGCGGATCGTGGCGCTCGTTTGCCTTGTCGCAACGCTTGCGTCGCGGGTCGCCTTTTCTCCGCTGCACGTCCGTTACACGAACATCGAAACAGGGCTTCTGCTCATCGACCTGGGCGTTCTTGCAGCGTTCATTTTCGTTGCACTTCGATCACCCCGCTTCTGGCCGCTCTGGGTGGCGGGACTCCAGCTCACGAGCAGCACGGCCCACCTCATGAAGGCGATCGACGAGAATCTCCTGCCAATGGCCTACGGCGCGGCGATCGCGCTGTGGAGCTATCCGATCCTTATCATCCTTGCCATCGGCACGTGGCGCGGCCAACGGCGCGTGCGCACCGAGCAGGATCTCCGTTCCATCGCCTGACCGTCGGATCAAAACGAGCAACAGGGGGAAGGGCTGATCGGACGGTCTAACGGCTGTCCGGTCAGCTCGACGGCCAGCCCCGGTGGACAGAAGCGACGATATGGCTAAGCGGCTCCCAATGTCGCGGCGCAAGAAATCGCATCAGAGTCACGGAACGCCCAGCCGGCCGCGCCTGTGGGGCCGGCACGCCGTTACTGCCGCGCTCGACAATCCCGAGCGCAAGGTGCTGCGTGCCTGGGCTACGCGAGACGCTGCGTCCTACATGCAATTCCCCAAAGAGGTCGCAGTGACGATCGCCGATGTGGCCGACTTGGGTCGACTGGTGCCGCACGACGCGCCGCATCAAGGGGTGGTGATCGAGGTCGACCCACTCGAGGACGTGTGGCTCGATGGGCTGCTGCACGACGCACCGGAGCGGGCGGTGCTGCTGGTGCTCGACCAGGTAACCGATCCTCACAATGTCGGAGCGATCCTTCGCTCGACGGCCGCGTTCGGCGCCGTCGGCATCGTTACGCAGGACCGGCACTCGCCGCCCGAAAGCGGTGCGCTCGCCAAGGCGGCTTCAGGAGCACTCGAGCGAGTGCCTTGGGCCAGAGTGGTCAACCTGGCTCGTGCACTTGAAGAGATCGGCGAGGCTGGATTCTGGCGCATCGGCCTCACCGGCGATGCGGAAATGGATCTGAAGGAGGCACTCGGACCCGCGCGCGTTGCGCTGGTGCTCGGGGCTGAGGGACCAGGCCTCCGGCCCAACACGCGCGAACATTGCGACGCCCTCGCCCGACTTCCTATCTCTGACGCTGTGGAAAGCCTCAACGTCTCCAACGCAGCCGCGGTCGCGCTTTATGCGGCGAGCATCAGCTGATGGTGAGGACCGCGAACAGTATCAAAAACCATGTCGAGGAACTTGCCAGCCGAGAGCCGGCCTTCGCGCGCGTCGTCGAGCAGCACGGCGTGCCTGAGCCGCGCAACAGCGAGCCGGGCGCGCATACGTTGCTGAGAACGATTGTCGGCCAGCAGGTCAGCGTCGCCGCGGCGCGTTCGATGTGGGCCAAGCTCGAAGCCGCGTTCGGCTCGCCGCCGGAGCTCGGTTTGCTCCTCGCCGCAAGTGACGAAGAAATGCGCGCGGCCGGCATGTCGCGGCAGAAGGCGGGATACATTCGCAGTCTCGCCGAGCTGGTCCTTTCGGGCGAGCTCGACCTCGACAATCTTCCTGAGGACGATGAGGAAGCGATCGCGCTGCTGACCAAGATCAAGGGCATCGGCCGCTGGTCCGCCGAAATCTATCTGCTGTTCGCCGAGGGGCGCTCGGACGTCTTCCCCGCCGGCGACCTGGCTGTCTTGATTGAGCTCGGGCGGCTGATGGGCCTTCCGGAGAAGCCGAGCGAGAAGCAGCTGCGCGAGCTGGCGGAGCAGTGGCGGCCTTATCGCGGAGCCGCGGCCGTGCTCGCATGGCACAGCTATAACAGCAGCGTGCTTTAGGTCCTTACGCCCGTCGGCAAGGGGCGGGCGCCGAGGCCGCGGAATTCACGCTTGCCGGCGTCGAGGTGGAGCGGGCCGAGCTTGTCGCCGTTCGTCTCCCGGCCGACGAGATACGCGATCGAACTCTGCGCCTTCCCGCCGCTTCCTTCGTAGAGCGCGTTGAAGGCAACCACCGGCACGAACGATTTGCGGCCGCCCAGCTCATATTCCTGGATTGCCGAGCGCGGCGTCACCACTTGGCTGGTGATTGCGAGACGCTTCATGGGCGCAATCGCGTCAATGCGTTCACCCGCTCCGGCGGGGTTGGCGAAGAAGGCGGCGAGTTCCTGTCCGTCCGCAGCACTCGCATTGAGCAGGCTCGCTTCAGCTAGCACCGCCCGCGCCGGAGCAGTTCCGGCGTTGAACAGCTCGACCTCGAACTCGATCGTAACCTGGTCGTCCTCGACGAGGCAGCGCAGTGGCTGCATGCCGATTTCGAGGGAGGGCCGTAGCCGCGAAGCGACAATTCCGTTTGATGGAGGAGCCGCACGCTTGGGTGGAGGGGCGGGGGCTGTCTGCGGTTCCGGCGCTCGTGGTGGCGGCGCAGGCGCGGCCGCCGGCTCCGGGGGCACGAACAGATCGAGTTCGGTTCCGTCGGCGAGCGCTTCGCGTGGACGGCGGCGCCAAAGGAGGAACAACGTTCCTCCAGCGAGCGCGAGCGCGGCGAGGATCCAGGGCAGGATCGATAGGTTGACGCCCGCCGCTGGCGCGCCGGTATCGGTCGTTGGCTGCGGCGGTGAGGGAGCGGCAATAGCGGGCGGCGGAAGGGATGCTGCGGTCGTGGTCACTGCTGCCGAGGACGCCGGATTGCCGGATGGGAGCGATGACTGCGCGGGCGCAGGGGAGGGGATAACCGTAGCCGCCTGGCGAGTCGGGGCGGTCCTACGGATGGGTGTGGCAGGCGGCGATGCGCTTTCTTCCGGTGCGCTGTTTTCCGTAGCCGGACTGGTTGCGGTCGGCGTCGTCGGCCGGTCGCCCGACCTGGTTGTTGTCCCCGGGAGACTGAAATTTTGCAGCTCGCGCGGCCCGACGGCTTCCGGCGCCGGGGCGTTGGAAGTCGCCGGCGGAGTTGTCGCAGGCTGCGACGCATCCTGCGCGCTTGCCAAGCCAGGGACGAGCAGAAGCCCCGCCGCCGCAAACACCGTCAAGCGCAAATTCGCCCTCATCGCTCCCGCTTTTTCACGTGATTCGCCGCTCCGTCTCCCGTGCGGCAGTGGCGGCCAATGCCCGCCACACGCCGCTTATTCAAGCACTTGCCTGATGAACGGGGTCGGAACCTCCGTCAGCGGGCATCGACCAGGACCAGCTCGGCATCGTCCTCGGCATCGATCTCGACCTTGCTTTCGCCGGTGATCGCGACGCCGTCGCGCGGTGCCGCCTCGACGCCATTCACGCGGACCCTGCCGCTCGGCACCAGATACAAATGCCGTTCGGGATTGGCGTCTATCGCGATCGATTCGCCGGCTTTGACCGTGGCGCCGAGCACCTTGGCATCGGCGTTGATGGTGAGCGAACCGTCGCTGGGGTCGCCGCTTGCGAGCAACTGGAACGCGCCGTTCCGCGATTCTTTCGGGAACGGCATGGCTCCCCAGCTCGGCGGCGCCGACGGCTTGTCGGTCTCGATCCAGATCTGGAACAAGGTCGTCTGCTCGTCCTCCAGGTTGTACTCTGCATGCATCACGCCGGTGCCGGCGCTCATCACCTGCACGTCGCCTGCGCCCGTGCGGCCCTTGTTCCCGAGCGAATCCTGGTGCGTGCTCGCGCCCGTCCGGACGTAGGTAACAATCTCCATGTCACGGTGCGGATGCGGCGGAAAGCCGCTCTTCGCCGCGATCTGGTCGTCGTTCCATACGCGAATCCGGCCCCATGCCATGCGGTTTGGGTCGTGGTAGTTGGCGAAGGAAAAATGGTGGCGGGCATTGAGCCAGCCGTGGTCGGCGTGGCCGAGGGTGCTGAAGGGTCGGATGTCGATCATGGAGCCGATTTGGGCAGTTCCACGACTTCATCAAGTGTCAGCAGTGTGACCGTGATCGGCGCAGCGTTGCCGATCACGGCAAGAGACCTAGAGCAGCTTTCTCAGCGTTAGCTTCACCGTTCTTCCGATCGGATCGATCAGGTCGGGCTGGAAGCGGTTGGGGGTGCGGCCGTTGCGGTCGTGGACGCTGACATGGGCGTCGGTCACATTTTCGACCTCGATCTTCACCTGCATGTGCCGCGTCCACTGCTGCTTGCGAAGGAAATGGTGGACGCTCACGGCAGCGCTCATGTTGACCTTGAACAGGGGCGAGAAGAACAGGTCGCTCGCCGGGTTGTCGCTGCGCACGCGCTGACTCGCCTGGTACCAGCCGTCGATGTTGATGTCGTTGCCCAGATAGCCGATCCCGCCGTAGAAATAGCCGGTTACGCGCGACGTTCCGCCGCCGGTTACCGTGTCGCCGCGAAGCAGGTTTAGCACCGGCGTTCCTGGCCGCAGCTGCAGCCGGTCGCTGAACTTGATGGTCGGGCCAGCACCCGCCCAATAGCGCGGCCTGCTGTCGCTTTTTTCCTTCTCCCCCGGCTTGGGCGGAGGCGGCTTGCTGCCGATCGCGCCGTTCGCGGAAAGCGTCAGATTCAGCGCGCGCTGCCGCTCGCGATAGAAGTTCGTCGGTTGGAACGTAATGGACACCAGCCGTCCGCTCGCGTCGCGGATGAAGCGGTCGCGGAAGATAGCCTCGAACTGCGGGGTCACGGCATAGATGTCGCCCGTCTGGTCGCGGATGTCGGTGTTCTCGAAGGTGGCGGCGACGCGGATGTCCCTGGTCCGGAACGGCTTAACGTTCAGCCCGAGCGAGCGGACGTGCCTTCGCTCGGCGATCAGATTGCGATTGCCGCCCACTGTCAGCGTCACAATCTCGGTCCGGCCAGTGGCGAAGTCGAACGCGGAGTAGTTCGCGATCTCGACGGTTGGGGTCGCCAGCTTGTCCATGGCTGGCGCAGTGCCGCTGTGCTTGTCCTGCAGCAGCAATTGAACGCCCTTGAACGGAGCCCAGGTCAATCCGAGGGTCCGGTCGGTAAGCGCTCCGAAACCACTGACCCGGCGCGTATTGACGGACCCATTGGCCGAAAGATCGCCAACGGCGCCGAGCACATATTCCTTCCGCGAAGTCAGCGGGATGTCGAGCGAGATGCCCGCCTCAGTGCGCGTGCGGCCGAGATGCAGGTCGAACGGGTTTGCCCCTTTGGTGACGGAGCTCGCCGTCGCTCGCGCGGCTTCCACGGTGCCGGTCACCGTCATTTCGCCAGCGGGCAGCCGCACCGGCGCCTTGGTGACGACCAACTTCGTGCCCGCGGTTCGGGTGAGCAGATGCGCCCGATCGATGAGGCGGTCGGCGAGCAGCGAAGGGTCCAAGGGAACGAAGGGGTTGGCGCCGGCGGCAATCGCCGCATTGGCCGCCGAAAGGTCGATGGTACGCTCGCTGATCCCGCTGATCAGCTTCTGATCGACGGCAGCGGTCAGGTCCCAGCGCCAACCAGCCGTCGCGCCGCGCAGCGAGCCGCCGCCGTGCAAGGTCGTCGTGGTCTGCCGCACGTGTAGGGGATCGACTTCCGTCAGATAGCGGTGGAGCAGGACGGTGCCGGCGAACGGCGAATAGGGATTGGAGGCCGGGACCGCCAGGATGGCAGGTGCAGGCCCGGAGATGGTGCGGTCGGTGCTTTTCTCCGCCGTCACGTTGAGCGAGCCAGACATGGTGCCGCCGAGGCGATCGGCGATAACCGCCTCGGCCTTCCAGGCGTCATTGTGCGGGATCAGCGTGCGATAGGGACCGAGATCGAACAGGCGCGGCTGGTTCGCCGCCGCGGCATAGCCCGCGAGGCTCGACCGACCGCTTTCCGCACTGGGAACCGGTGCGACGGTGATGACCTGTCCGGCGGCCGCAGACAGCGCGGGATCGATCTCGCCGAAATTGGGCGCTGTGATGTTGCCGAGGCTGTCGAACAGGACGTCGGGGTCCGGCACGACATGCCGCTTCGACTGCAGCATCGAAGACGTATGCCGGCTTTCCAGCGCAAGGGTGAAACGCGAATCCTTGTGCAGCCTCGTAACGTTCAAATTGGCGTTACCCATCGTGTCGCCGAGGCGGGTCGTGGTTCCGACCGTGCCCCGCACTTCGAACTGCCGAAAATCGCGCTTGGTGATGAAGTTCAGCACGCGCCTCGTCGGCGGATAGCCGTATTTCAGCGCCGCCGGCTCGGGCAGCACCTCGACCTTGTCGATCGCTTCCGGCGGGAGCGACCCGATCTCCTGGTACCCCGAGGTGCGCTGGCCGTTGAGCAGGAAAATCGGATCGCCGCCGTCGGCGGATTGCGCCAGCGGCCGGATGACCCGCATCAATTCCGACATTGAGGTCGCGCCGATTGCGGAGAGGGTATCGCCGCCCAGCGTCGCCAGCGGCTCGACGTTCGTGACCGCGGACTGACGCTGCCCGACTACGACGATCTCCCGGCGGTCGCGGTCGTCTGGCCGGGAAGCCAACGGCTTTTGCGAACTCTGGAGCACCTGAGCTCCTGCAGAAGTACAGAAACTCACAACAAGGCTGGCTGATGCGACGAGACCGCGGGCAAGGCGAGGGCCGTCTTGAAGCAATGCGTCGTCCCCCCTTGCAGCCGCGGCATGACAGCATTTTGGCGCGGAGGCCGACTGAATAATCCTCGGCAATATATGTGGATAACAAGTGCGTCAGTCGCCCTCCAGAGCCATTTCTACGCGGGCTGCCACACCGGACCGAACTTGACGGTAAAACGTGCATTTTTGTAGACGAACCGAAGTGCACTTCTCACCAATTGCTCAGAAGTTGCTCATGACGCTCATCGCCTCCCGACCGCAGGTTCGCTGAGCAACAGACGGGAGGTTCGAATGGAAGGCTATCGGAACGAGCGCACGCCGGGGTTCAAGCTTGCTTTGGCGATCGTCGTCGGGCTCGTCCTTACCATTCCCCTGTTCTCGGTCTGGTTGCTCGTCTACGACCGCAAGACCCAATCGGAAGAGGCGACCGCCTCGATCACTGAAGGATGGGGCGGCGCGCAGGCGATCAACGGGCCATTGCTGGTCATTCCTTACAAGGCCAC
>Ga0207706_10003090_pt1 | contig 15998 bp, 23 predicted proteins | sample KBSC53metaG_FD_184318 | JGI IMG/M metagenome (GOLD analysis project Ga0207706, IMG submission 184318) | Corn rhizosphere microbial communities from Kellogg Biological Station, Michigan, USA - KBS C5-3 metaG (SPAdes) (version 2) | ecosystem: Host-associated > Plants > Roots > Rhizosphere > Soil ... | reverse complement strand
TCACGGCCGTCCAGCCATCCCGCAATACCCTGACTTCAGGCTTTCCGGCGTTCACCATGGGCTCGATTGCAATCACCATACCGGCCCGCAACTTCATCCCGTGACCCGCTTCGCCAAAATTTGGCACCTGCGGATCTTCGTGCATATGGGCGCCAATCCCATGCCCTACGAAATCACGCACGATCGAAAAACCCTCAGCCTCAACCACGCCTTGCACAGCAGCCCCAACATCGCCCAGCGTTGCTCCGGGTTTCACAACGTCAATCGCCGCATGCAGCGACGCTTCCGTTACCCGAAGTAGCCGCGCCGTATCCGGAGCAATCTTCTCGCCCACCGGAACCGTGATCGCCGCATCTCCAAAAAAACCATCCACTACCGCACCGCAGTCCACCGAAACAATGTCCCCTTCTTTCAGAACCCGTTTCGGTGACGGAATGCCGTGCACGACCTCACTGTTGACCGAAGTGCACAGAACGCACGGAAAACCGTGGTACCCCTTGAAAGCAGGCTTCGCGCCCAATTCCGCAATGCGCGCTTCGGCCACCCTCTCAAGATCGAGAGTCGTCGCGCCCGGCTTCACATGGCTGCGCACCAACTCCAACACCTCACGGACCACCTTACCCGCGCGGCGCATCTTCTCGATCTCTTGGGACGACTTCAGTACGACCGCCACTCCACCAATCCGTTCACTACCTGAATCAACGCACAAAAACCCGCCTGTCAGCCGCGCTCACTGCGCAGCTGCTCGACGGCAGCAACAATACGAGCCGCTATCCCGGCTATAAGCCCGTCTCCGGGTACCTCGGCAAACCGCCCAAGTTCCCGGTAATGCTCGACCACGGGCGCAGTCTGTGCCGCATAAGCGCGCATGCGCTCCGCAAAGACCTTCTCCGTGTCGTCGGCTCGCTGAACCAGCGGGGCGCCTTCCACATCGCAAAAACCAGCCCTTTGGGGAGGGTTCGTGTAGATGTTGTAGATACGCTGGTCGACTGGGCAGTTCCTGCGCCCTGTAATGCGGCGCAATAACTGATTATAGTCCACTTGGATACTGACAGCAACCACCGGAAGCCCCTCCGCCTGGGCCGCCAGACGCCCATCCAGCCAGTGAGCTTGAGCCAGAGTCCGCGGAAAACCATCCAGAATGTATCCGTTGAACGTGTCCGGATGCTGAAGCCGGACGGCAACCATCTCGTTCACCAGAGAATCGGGAACCAGTTCTCCCCGAAGCATTATTTCTTTGGCCGCTTTGCCAAGCGGTGTACCCTGCGCCACATTGGCTCGCAGCAGATCGCCGGTAGAGATCTGGGGGATTCCCCAAAGCTTCACAAGCTCTTTGGCCTGGGTACCTTTCCCCACGCCCGGTGCACCTAACAAAAGAATCGGTCCGGGGACGATCATGCTTGCCGCCCGATTATGGTCACTTTCTACTGCACTTTCAGAAGTTACAGGCGAAGACATTACCAGGTTTTCCTTCCGCGTATACGACCGGAACGCGGGGAAAAGCCGTCATAATGCCGCATGATCAGCTGCGATTCGATCTGGTTGACAGTGTCCATAGCGACACCCACTACGATAAGCAGCGAGGTGCCGCCAAAGTAGAAATTGACCCCCATACCGTGAATCGCCCAGTTCGGCAGATTCTCAAAAAGCCTGCCAATGAGCCATATCTTGTCAAACCGAATACCCGAAATCAAGAAGGTAGGCACCAGGGAAATGATGATCAGATACAGCGCCCCCACCAGGGTAATTCGCGTCAGAATGTCGTTGATGAAGTCCGATGTGCGCTTGCCGGGACGAATTCCGGGAATAAACGAGCCCGACTTGCGGAAGTTGTCGGCGATATCGTCTGGCTTCATCACGATCGAAACGTAGAAGTACGCAAAAAAGATGATGCCCAGCATGTATAGCGCTTCGTACCACGGGTAACCCGGAGCAAGCGCTTGAATCACTGGCTGGAGGAATCGGCTGTTCTGAATCGCTTCAAACTGGCCCAACATCAGTGGTGCCGAAAGAATCGAGCTGGCAAAAATCACCGGCATAACGCCACCAGAGTTCACTTTCAGCGGCAAGTGGCTCGATTGGCCACCCATCATCCGCCGGCCTACAATACGCCGCGCGCTTTGGATCGGAATTCGTCGCTCCGACCGCTCCACGAAGACAATGAACGCCACCACTGCGACCATGCCAACTGCCATCAGCAACACTGCAAAGATGGTGAACGATCCCCAAGCGCTCGTTTGAACCTTCTGAACCAGTTCGCCAATGCCACGAGGCAATCCGGCAATAATGCCCGCGAAAATCAGCAGGCTCATCCCGTTGCCGATGCCGCGATCCGTAATCTGTTCGCCAAGCCACATGATGAAGGCTGTGCCGGTGGTCAGCGTGAGCACCGTCATCAGATCAAATCCGATGCCGGGATTCGTCACCAGTCCCTGCTTGGTCAAAATCGCCGCGATTCCGATCGATTGCAGAGCGCCCAGAACCACAGTCATGTAACGAGTCCACTGGGTGATCTTGCGCCGGCCGAGTTCGCCTTCCTTCTGAATGCGCGCCAATGGCTCATAAACCACCGTCAGCAACTGGAAAATGATCGAGGCGGTGATGTAAGGCATGATGCCAAGCGCGAAGATCGTCATGCGGCGCAGATTGCCGCCGCCGAAAAGATCCATCAAGCCCAGCGCCGACCCGCTCTGCTGATTGAACATCAGTTCCAGTTGGTGTGCATTCACACCCGGCGTGGGGATAAACGCGCCCAGACGGTAGACGGCTAGGATGCCCAGTGTGAAAAGCACGCGCTTGCGCAGATCGGGAATTCGGAAGATATTAAGAAACTTCTCAAGCATGTTTGGTTTTCCGCTTCAGGCGTTACCGCCGCTCGACTCTTGCCAAATACCATTGTAGGTGCAAACGGCATTGCCGTCGCTTACCCACTTTGCCGCTTCGCAAGCTACCTCACGTACTGATTCTGCAACTGCGAAGTTGCAATGTGCGGTGTTCCCGGACACAGCAACTTAAGCCGTAACGGGAGCGCCTGCGACAACAGCCTTGCCGCCAGCTTTCTCGATCTTCTCGATAGCCGACTTAGAAAACTTGTGCGCGTGGATGGTGATAGCCGCAGTCAACTCCCCTGATCCCAACACTTTGATCAGTGCCTTCTTGCTCGAGGCCAGACCCAGCTTCTTGTAGTCGTCGAGACCGATTTCTTTCACCTCAAGCCCCGCGATGCGGTCAAGGTTCACGACGGTGTATTCGGTCCGGAAGATGTTGGTGAAGCCGCGCTTGGGCAGACGGCGATGCAGCGGCATCTGGCCGCCTTCAAAGCCGCGCATCAGGCTGAAGCCGGAGCGCGATCCCTGGCCCTTGTGGCCGCGGGTTGAGGTCTTGCCCATGCCGGATCCCATACCCCGGCCCACACGCTTGCGCGACGTATTTGCATTCTTCGGCGCGCGCAGATTCGATAAATTCTTTGCCATGATTTTCCTCGCTGTAACGCCGGCCAGGCTTGATACCCGCCGACTCGCGTTAATGCGGCTTCTAGCTTTCCAGAATCCTCACCAGATGCGGAACGGTCTTCACCATACCGCGAATGGATTCTGTATCTACGCGCTCAACGATCTGATTGAGACGCGTGAAGCCGAGGCCCTTCACCACCGCCTTGTGCTTATAAGGCGTGGAGTTCTTTGAGCGGTAATACTGAATGCGAATCTTCTTGGTCTCGGCCATGATTAAAGCTCCTCAACCTGTTTTCCGCGCGCGCTCGCAACATCAGCCTTGTCGCGCAACTGCACCAGTGCGTCGAAGGTGGCCTTGATCACGTTGTGCGGATTGGCGGTTCCCAGGCTCTTGGTCAACACGTTCTGCACTCCAGCAGAAGTCATCACCGCGCGCACCGCGCCGCCGGCAATCACGCCCGTTCCTTCCGGAGCCGGCTTCAGCAGCACCTGTCCCGAACCATAACGGCCCAGCACCTGGTGTGGGATTGTGGTATCGGTCAGGTTGATGCGGAACAGGTTCTTCTTGGCCGATTCAATTCCCTTGCGAATTGCCTGGGGAACTTCCTTAGCCTTGCCTGAACCGTATCCCACCACGCCCGAAGCTGCGTCGCCTACCACCACCAGCGCGGCAAACGACATATTCTTGCCACCCTTTACGACCTTGGTCACGCGGTTGATTGAAACCACCTGATCCTTCAGGTTGTACTGGTTGGCATCGAGTTTCTTCTTCAAGATCGTCATTGCTCTCTCGTCTCTTTTTGAGCTATTAGCCCCTAGCTACTAGCTCCATTTCGCCCAATAGAAGCTCATCGTCTCAGCACGATCAGCTAGAAGCTAGGAGCTAGAAGCTCGAAGCTTCTTTTAGAACTCCAGGCCTGCTTCGCGAGCTGCATCGGCCAGCGCCTTGATGCGACCGTGATACAGGAAGCCTCCGCGATCGAAGACCACCTTCTTAATGCCCTTCTCCACAGCCTTCTCCGCGATGGACTTGCCGATCTCTTTGGCAGCTGCCACGTTCCCGCCGGTCTTCAGCTTCAGAGCCAGCGTCGAAGTCGCCACAATCGTCTCGCCTTTTTGATCGTCGATCACTTGCGCGTAAATGTGGTTCAGCGAGCGGTAAACATTGAGCCGGGGCCGCTCCTCTGTGCCTGAAAGCTTGCGGCGGATACGCGAATGAATGCGCTGGCGAATTTCGTTTCTCTTGATCATTGCTCTCTCTTTTCCTATCAGCGGGACCGCCCTGCGGCCCCGTTCGGTTAAAAATCAGCTAGCCTACTTCGCGCCCGTCTTGCCGGCCTTCTTCTTCAGCTTCTCGTCCGAATAGCGCACGCCCTTGTTCTTGTAAGGATCGGGCTTGCGCAGCGAACGCATATCCGCGGCCACCTGGCCCACCTTCTGCCGGTCGATGCCGGAAACGGTCAGGTGCGTCTGCTTTGGATCGATCGCAACTTCGATGCCCGTGGGCAGCGGAACTTCAATCGGATGCGAATAGCCCAGCGTGAACACCACTGTGCCCTTGCCCTTCAGCTCGGCGCGATAGCCGATGCCAACGATATCCAGTTCCTTCTTCCAGCCCGCGGTAACGCCATGCACCGCATTGAACACCAGGGCGCGCGTCAGACCGTGTACCGCGGCGAACTTGTCGCTCTCGCGATTCACATGCAAGGCACCATCCTTGGTCTCGAGCGAAATGCCATCGGCAATCAAAGCCGAAACCTTGCCCTTGGGACCTTCGACCAGAACGGTGTTGCCATCAACCTTGTACTTGACACCCGCCGGAAGCGGAATCACTTTCTTTCCAATACGCGACATCGATTCAATCCTTTTTTGCTTGCGAGTCCCGAAGGAGCATTGGCTCGTTCGTTCCACTGCAGCGCTGAGGACTTTTCCCCAGCCAAAACTCACTTCATAAATCCCGAAAAAGCCAGCCGGGAAACGCCGAAGGCAATCGCCTGGACGGCCAGTCCCCTACCAGACTTCGCAGAGAAGTTCGCCACCAACACCTTCGCGACGCGCCTGACGACCGGTCATCACGCCCTTCGGGGTCGTCATGATCGAGATGCCAAGGCCGCCCTGCACGCGCTTGATCTCATCGCGGCCGATGTACACTCGGCAACCGGGACGCGAGATGCGCGCCAAATCGCGAATGGCCGCTTCGGTCCCGCCGTACTTCAGGTACACGCGGAGAATCAGCTTGCCTTCTTCTTCCTGCGTCTTGTAGTTCGAGATGTATCCCTCTTCCTTGAGAATGCGGGCAATCTCGGTCTTCAACTTGGAAGCCGGCACATCCAGCTTCTGATGGCGAGCCCGGATTGCGTTCCGGATACGCGCCAGAAAATCTGCTACTGGGTCGGTCAGACTCATTCCTTCTCCTTCATTCCCCGTTCGCTTCCGGTCTCACTTCGACAGGAAGAACCAGCGAGAATGTATAAAACAGCTTCTAGCCGCTAGCTTCTAGCCACTAGCCCATCTAGTTTGGTGAAGCGCTTCAACTCAGCATGAAGAGCTAGCAGCTAGGGGCTAGAAGCTAATAGCTGCTTTTCTTACCAACTCGACTTGACGACGCCGGGAATTTCTCCCTTGAGCGCCAACGCCCGGAAACACAAGCGGCAAACGCCAAACTTGCGCAGGAACCCGCGCGGCCGTCCGCAGAGCTGGCACCGATTGTGCTTGCGGCAGCTGAACTTCGGCTTCCGCGCGTCCTTCACTCTTTTTGCAGTGGTTGCCATAATCCTCTTCAACCCCAGCTACTAGCTTTCAGCTACTAGCTCCTGGCCTGTTCCTTCGTAATCTACTGCTCTCGAAACAAACCCAAACTTGTTTTGCTCCTGATGCTCGCCTGCCTCGAAAAAGCTAGAGGCTAGAAGCTAACAGCTAGAAGCTGTCTCTACGCGCCTTGCCTGAACGGCATCCCGAAGTGCTTCAACAGCGCCCTCGCCTGGTTATCGTCCTTCGCGGTTGTCACGATCGTGATGTTCATGCCCTTCAGCTTTTCCACCTTGGCGTAATCAATCTCCGGGAAGATCAGCTGGTCGCGCAGGCCGAGCGTATAGTTGCCACGCCCGTCAAAACTCTTTGTCGAAACGCCGCGGAAATCTCTCACGCGCGGCAGTGCCGTCGAAATCAAACGATCTAGAAACTCATAAGCCTTGTCGGACCGCAGCGTAACCATCGCGCCAATCGACATGCCCTCGCGCACCTTGAAGGCCGCGATCGACTTCTTCGCCTTCGTGGTCACCGGCTTCTGTCCGGCGATCTGCGTCAGATCTGCAACCAGCGGGTCCAGCAGCTTCGTGTTTTGCGTGGCTTCGCCCAGTCCCATGTTGATCACGATCTTCTCAAGCTTTGGCACAGCCATTTCATTCTCAATGCCCAGCTCCTTCTTCAGAGCCTGCTTGATCTCCTGCTCGTACTTCGCTTTCAGCCTTGCTGCCATATTCCTTTACTCTCTTTCTTCCGGTCTTCGGAGTGGATCACCCCAGCGATCCGTTTACCGTTGCGGAAGGGGTTGGCCGTCCTGCCATATTCGTCAGGTCCGGCTTTGGATCCCGCTACTTACTTCTTGGTGGACAGTTCCTGCCCACACGTCTTGCAGATACGCAACTTGCTCGTACCTTCCTTCTTGTATCCCACGCTCGCGGTGTCGCAATTGGGGCAGACCAGCGCCACGTTCGAGACGTTGATCGGCGATTCCTGCTCCGCGATTCCGCCCTTGGTCCGCTTCCCCTGCTTGGTCGAGACCGTCTTCTTAACGACCCTCACGTGCTCCACGAGCACTGTACCCTTGTCAGGAAAAACACGCAGAACGCGACCTGTCTTGTTGCGATCCGAGCCCGTAAGAACCTTGACCACATCGTTGCGACGAATATTCAAACTCGGCATCATTTTCTCCAGCTACTAGCTTCTAGCTGCTAGCTCCTAGCTCTGTCTTTCCCAATCCCGACAACCTTGATGAGAGCCAACTTCATTCCACTCCTGCACATCGTAGCTAGAAGCTAGAGGCTCGGAGCTAAAAGCTGCCCTTACACAACTTCCGGCGCCAGCGAAACAATCTTCAAGAACTTCTTCTCACGCAGTTCGCGGGCAACCGGCCCGAAGACGCGCGTCCCAACGGGCTCATGCGCATCGTCGATCACGACGGCTGCGTTCTCATCGAAGCGGATATACGTTCCGTCGCGCCTGCGATGCTCCTTGCGCGTGCGGACAATGACTGCCTTCACAACCTTGCCCTTCTTCACTGTGCCGTCGGGCGAAGCTTCCTTCACCGCAGCGGTCACAATGTCGCCAAGACCGGCCTTTTTGCCCAATCCACCGCCCAGCGGCAGAATCACTTGCAGTTTGCGCGCGCCGGAGTTGTCGGCCACCGCGAGCATGGTTCTCATTTGCACAGCCATGGGTTCTTCTCCTTCTTCCCCAGCCGCCTACTTGGCAGCTTCGGCAGCGGCCGCTACAGCCGTGTCTTCTATCTGGCTCAATGATGAGCGCCGCACAATCTCTTCGAGCGACCAGCGCTTCAACTTGCTCAGCGGACGCGTCTCCCGAATCCGAACCACATCGCCCATACGCGCCGAGCTCTGCTCATCGTGCGCATAGAACTTCTTGGTGGTGCGCATGATCTTCTTGTACTTGGTATGTGGCTTGCGCATCTCGACTTCGACAACAATGGTCTTCTGCATCTTGGTCGAGACCACGTTGCCAACCTTTTCATTACGCCGCGAAACTGCCGGCGCTTGTGCCTTCTCTGTTGCCGCCGTCATTTACCGGCTCCCTTCTTTGCGCTCGCCTTGGTTGCTTTCTTTGCGCTGGTCTTTGCGCTCGCCGGAGCGACATCATGCGTTGCTCCACGAACGCCCAGTTCCCGCTCGCGGGCAACCGTCTTGATCTGTGCGATCTCCTTGCGCAGTTGGCGAAGCTTTTTCACTCCGTCGTTCTGCCCCATCGAGACCTGAAAGCGAAGCCGGAACAACTGCTCGGAAGCCGTCGTCTCCTGGTGCTGCAGCTCGTCATCGCTCAAACTGCGAATCTTTGCGAGTTCCATCGTTTCTCTCCGGCGCTCGGCCAATCCCACGTGGATCAGACGGCGCGTCCTTACTGGCTGGGCCTACTTGGCCGCCGCCACAACTTTTTCTGCACCTGGCCGCATCACGAACTTGGTCTTCAACGGCAGCTTGTTTGACGCCAGACGCATCGCCTCTTGCGCGACATCCGGGGCCACACCCTCCATCTCAAAGAGGATCTTGCCCGGCCGCACCACCGCTACCCAATGATCCAGAGCGCCCTTGCCCGAACCCATACGGACTTCGGCTGGCTTCTTGGTAATCGGCTTGTCCGGAAACAGCCGCAGCCAGATCTTGCCGCCGCGCTTGATGAAGCGGGTCATGGCGATACGGCTGGCTTCGATCTGCCGGTCGGTGATATAGCCACACTCCATGACCTTCAAACCGTACTCGCCAAACGACAGAGTCGAACCGCGCCACGCCTTGCCGCGCCGCTTGCCCTTCTGCTGTTTGCGATACTTCACCTTCTTTGGCATCAACATAACGAATTCCTCAAAATCAGCTTCTAGCCGCTAGCTTCTAGCCACTAGCTCCAAACCTTTTCCTACACAGCCTGACTCCGCACCGGACCAGCTAAAAGCTAGCGGCTAAGAGCCAGAGGCTGCTCTTAAAACACTGACGTCCCAACCGGCGGAGCCTGGCGGCGCTTCTGCTCGTAAATATCGCCGCGATAGATCCACGTCTTGACGCCGATCACTCCATAGGTGGTATGCGCCTCGGTGAAACCGTAGTCGATATCCGCGCGCAGCGTATGCAGCGGCAGACGTCCCTGCAGATACCACTCCGACCGCGCGATTTCGTTGCCGTTCAAACGGCCTGAGACACGCACCTTGATTCCCTTGCATCCGAAACGAAGCGCGGAATCCACGCTCTTCCGCATTGCCCGGCGGAAGCTGACGCGCTTCTCCAGTTGCAGAGCGATATTCTCCGAGACCAGTTGCGCATCCAGCTCCGGCTTGTTCACCTCGATGATGTCGATGAACACTTCGCGGCTGGTACGCTTGCCGAGCTCGGTCTTCAGCTTCTCGATCTCCGCGCCCTTGCGGCCAATCACAATACCCGGCCGTGCCGTGCGAATCAAAAAGCGCAGCTTGTTGCCCGGGCGCTCGATCTCCACTGAGCTCACGCCCGCAGCCTTCAGCTTGTCGCGCAGCTCAGCCTTGAGCTTGACGTCTTCGACCAGAAGCTTGTCGTAGTCACGCTCCGAGAACCAGCGCGAACGCCATGGCTTGTTTACTCCGAGCCGGAATCCATAAGGATGGACTTTCTGTCCCATGCTATTTTCCTCAAAAACTTCTAGGCCTTTTTACTGGCCTTTTTCTTGGTTGCCGCAGCCGGCTTCTTCGCCGCAACTGACTTCTTCGCCGCAGTTTTCTTTGCCGCTGTCTTCTTGGCCGTCGGCTTTGCAGCCTTCTCCGGCTCTCCGACCTTCGTCACCAGGTGCTGGCCACCATCACGCTCCGCCACCGACAAAACGATGTGCGTGAGCCTGCGCTGATACCGATAGGCTCGGCCCATCGGAGCGGGACAAATGCGCTTCATCCGCGGCCCGTCATTGGCCAGGGCCTGCTTCACAAACAGGTTGTCCACATCAAGGTCAACACCCTGCTCGCCGGCCACGTATTTGGCGTTGTCCACCGCCGAAACCAGCAGCTTGTGAATCACCGGGGCGATACGCTTCTTGGTGAAGGCCGCCGTCTCCAGCGCCTCCTGAACTCCCCGGCCCTTGATCAATTCGAGTACCAGGCGCGCCTTTTGCGGCGACACGCGCTGAAACTTGGCCTCGGCCCGGTATTCCTTTGTCTCGACTGCCATTGGTCTGTCCTCAAATCAGCTACTAGCTTCTAGCTATTAGCCTCTAGCTTGTCCGGTTTCCAACAAGCTTTCGCTTCGGCGATATCTAGCTAGCAGCTAGAGGCTAGAAGCTGAAAGCTGCATTTCATTACCGCGGCTTGGCGCCGGCTTCCGCTTTCGCGCTGCCGCCGGTGTGACCCTTGAACGTACGCGTCGGCGCGAACTCGCCCAGCTTGTGTCCCACCATGTTCTCGGTTACATAAACCGGAACGAACTTCTTGCCGTTATGAACGGCGATGGTGTGGCCCACGAACTCAGGGAAAATCGTCGATCGCCGCGACCAGGTCTTCACAACCTTCTTGTCGTTGGCCTGGTTGAGCACCTCGATCTTCACAGTGAGGTATGCATCCACAAACGGGCCTTTTTTTGTCGAACGTGCCATAAAACTTAGCTCCTAGCTTCTAGCCCCTAGCTTCCAGCTTTTTCTTTCTCAAGCTATCTGCCCGGCTATTGCCTGAATTCTTCCGTTCACCGCGTTTAGCTAGTAGCTGGAAGCTAGAAGCTAAAGGCTGTTCTGCTACTTTGCGCGGCGGCTGACGATGAAGGCGTCGGTCCGCTTGTTGTTACGTGTCTTGTATCCGCGTGTCGGCTGGCCCCACGGGGTCACCGGGTGACGGCCGCCGGAAGTCTTGCCCTCGCCGCCGCCGTGCGGGTGGTCCACAGGATTCATCGTGACGCCGCGGTTGGTCGGGCGAATGCCCTTCCAGCGATTGCGTCCTGCCTTGCCGATGGCAACGTTCTCGTGATCCGTATTGCCTACCTGGCCGATCGTCGCGAGGCAGTCGACAAGCACCTTCCGAGTCTCTCCGGAAGGCAGCTTCAACAGTGCGTATTCGCCCTCTTTGGCAACCAGCTGCGCCTGCGTACCGGCCGAACGGGCCATCTGCGCACCCTTGCCCGGCCTCAACTCGATGGCATGCACCGTCGTTCCCGAAGGAATGTTCTTCAGCGGCAACGCGTTCCCGACCAAAATGTCCGCATCGGGACCGGAGGTCACCGTCGCGCCAACCTTGAGGCCCACCGGCTGCAGGATGTAGCGCTTCTCGCCATCCGCGTAGTGCACCAATGCAATGCGGGCCGAACGGTTCGGATCGTATTCAATGGTCGCCACACGTCCCGGCACTCCGTACTTGTCGCGCTTGAAGTCGATCAACCGCAGCTTCTGCTTATGACCACCACCGTGATGGCGGATGGTAAGGTCGCCGGTATTGCGGCGTCCGCCCGTACGCTGCTTAACCGCAAGAAGCGGCTTATGCGGCTTATTCGTCGTCAGGTCGTCATTGACCAGCGAGGTCTTAAAGCGCAGCGTCGGCGTTATTGGTCTATATGTCTTGATTGCCATCGTCTTTTGTCCTGAAGTGTCGACACCCAAAACTCAGATGCCGCTCTCCCCGTTTCTCCGGATCCCGCCTGTTCCTCTCGGGCTCCGATAGTCCTGCTTGAACAGCCGCTTCCTGCGGCCTATCTGCCTTACAGATTGCTCACGTACTCAGGCAGTTTTTCGCCGGCCTTCAGCCGGACATAGGCTTTCTTCCAGTCCGGACGGAAGCCTGCGTACTTGCCGCGGCGGCGTTCCTTACCCACCACATTGGCGGTGCGAACCGCAGACACCTTCACCTTGAAGAGCGCCTCGACAGCCTGCTTAACTTCAGTTTTCGTAGCATCGGGGGCGACATCAAACACCAGCGTGCCCTCGGTTTCCTTAACACTCAGCCCTTTTTCCGTAATCAGCGGGCGGCGAATCACTGTATGGAGAGTCGGCATTTACGCGGCCTCCGTCTGTGCAAGCTTGCGCTTTGACACGGATTTTTCGAGAGCCTCAGAGAGCTGCTCAATCGCGGCCTTTGAAAAAATAGCCCGCTCGTAGCGCAGCAGATCGTAAGGATGCACCTCGTTGTTCAACACCAGTTCCACGCCCTTCAGGTTCCGCGCGCCAAGCACCAGCGCCTGGGTGAGCGTCTTGCCGTTCTCCACCAGCAGGGCCGTGCGCGTCACATCCAGCTTGTCCAGTGCGGCGCGATAGAGCTTGGTCTTGCCTTCCTTAATCTCCAGCGTGTCGACAACTGTCAACTTGCCATCGGCCAGCTTCGAAGCCAGGGCCGAACGCAACGCGCCCAGCAGCTTCTTGCGGGGAAAGGCATAGTCATAACTGCGCGGCTGAGGTCCATGAACCGTGTAGCCGTGGCGCCACAGAGGAGAGCGCACCGAACCGATACGAGCGCGGCCCGTGCCCTTCTGTTTCCAAAGCTTCTTGCCGGAACCGGCGACTTCGGTGCGGCTCTTAGTCTTGTGTGTACCCTGGCGCAGTGAGGCGCGATAGTGCTTCACCGCCTCCCACAAGAGAGCCTCGTTCACCTGGCCGAATACGGCATCTGCCAGCGCGAGCGAGCCCACCTTCTCACCGTTCAAATTCACAACATCAACGTTTGCCATCTTCTTCTTCTTCCGCCGGTCTGTTCTCCGGCTCTGAAACTCATGCGCCGCAAGGCGCGATCAGCCACACAGCAGGTGCTACTTGCGCTTGCCGCCGGCCTTCTTGGAAGCCTTCAAGGGATCGACTGTGCCGGATCCGGCAAATCCACGACGCTCGCGCGGCGGAGTCTTCGCCTTCGAGATCAGCACATACCCTTCACGGGAACCCGGTACGGCGCCTTCCACCATCAACAGGTTCTCTTCGAGATCGATTCCACGGATGCGCAGATTGCGAACCGTCACCTGCTCCGCGCCCATGTGGCCAGGCATGCGCTGCCCTGGAAACACTCGCGACGGAAAGCTGGAAGCGCCAATCGAGCCCTGCACCTGGAACATATGTCCATGCGATTTGGGTCCGCCGCCGAATCCGTGACGCCTTACTACGCCCGCGAAACCGCGGCCCTTCGAAGTGCCGATCACATCCACAAACTTCGCATCGCTGAAGATGTCCACCAGCACGCGATCCCCTGCCTTGGTGTTCTCTTCGCCTTCTACAGCGGCGACGATCGGAACTTCCTTGATCACCTTCACCGGCGGCGCTTCGGTCTTCGCGAAGTGTCCCGCCTGGGGCTTGGTCACGTTCTTCGTCTTGATGAACTCCACCAGCCCGATTTGCGCGGCGTCATAGCCGTCCTTGGCCAGCGTCTTCAACTGCGTAATCACGCAAGGGCCCGCCTGCAACACCGTAATCGGGTGCACGTCGCCCTTCTCATCGAAGACCTGCGTCATGCCGATCTTTTTTCCCAGAATCCCTGTGACTGCCATATCTTCCTCGCCTCATCATGCGATGTTGAACTCATCGCACTGCCGGGCCCTTCTCGGGCATTCAACTTTGGTTACTGCGTTTGCGCTTTGGCTTTTAGCGCTCGAAGAGCGCGTCTGCCGCACCGCAGGTGCCTATTTTTCAAACGCCTTGATCTCGACATCGACACCGGCAGGCAGATCGAGCTTCATCAGCGCATCCACGGTCTGCTGTGTCGGCTCGAGGATATCGATCAGCCGCTTGTGCGTGCGGATCTCAAATGCCTCGCGCGATTTCTTGTCCACGTGCGGCGAACGCAGCACGCAGTACTTGTTCTTGATCGTCGGCAACGGAATCGGTCCGGCCACCGTAGCTCCGGTGCGCTTCGCCGTTTCCACAATCTCGCCGGTCGAGGTATCCAGCACGCGATAGTCGTATGCCTTCAACCGTATGCGAATCCTTTGTCCTACCATTCGTTCCTCTCAGTAGGTTCAGAGATCAGCGCGTTATCGTTCTTCCCGCTGATCTCTGTTCCCGAACCCATACCCACTTACCGTCCAGTGCATTGCGCCCGAAGGGCGGTCCGCCTGACGCGGCCAGCGTCTACTTGGTAATTTCCGAAACCGTACCCGCGCCCACAGTGCGTCCGCCTTCGCGAATCGCGAACCGCAAGCCCTTTTCCAATGCCACCGGCGTGATCAGCTCGACCGCCAACTCCACGTTGTCGCCCGGCATCACCATCTCCGTGCCCTCAGGCAGCTCCGCCACTCCCGTCACGTCCGTGGTGCGGAAGTAGAACTGCGGACGATACCCCTTGAAGAACGGCGTATGACGGCCGCCCTCTTCCTTCGACAACACGTACACCGAGCCCTTGAAGTTGGTGTGCGGCGTAATCGATCCCGGCTTGGCCAGAACCATGCCACGCTCCACATCTTCCTTGGGAATGCCGCGCAGCAGCAGGCCGGCGTTGTCTCCCGCCATGCCCTCGTCCAGCTGCTTCTTGAACATTTCCACGCCCGTGACCACCGTCTTTCTGGTTTCGCGGAAGCCCACAATCTCCGACTCCTCGCCCACCTTCACCTTGCCCCGCTCGATACGGCCCGTCACCACCGTGCCCCGGCCCGAGATCGAGAAGATGTCTTCGATCGGCATCAGGAACGGCAGATCCACCGCCCGGTCAGGCTGCGGAACATAGCTGTCGACCGCATCCATCAGCTCGTCGATCTTCGCTTCCCACTGCGCTTCTCCGTTCAGCGCGCCCAGCGCCGAGCCCCGGATCACCGGCGCATCGTCGCCCGGGAACTGGTACTTCGACAAGAGCTCGCGTACTTCCATCTCCACCAGGTCGATCAGTTCCGTGTCTTCAACCGCGTCGCACTTGTTCAGGAACACCACCATCGAAGGCACGCCCACCTGGCGGGCCAGCAACACGTGCTCCTTGGTCTGCGGCATCGGGCCGTCGGTCGCCGCCACCACCAGGATCGCGCCGTCCATCTGCGCCGCACCGGTGATCATGTTCTTGATGTAATCGGCGTGACCCGGGCAATCCACGTGCGCATAGTGACGGTTCTTGGTCTCGTACTCCACGTGCGCGGTTGCGATCGTAATACCACGCTCCCGCTCTTCCGGCGCGTTGTCGATCGAATCAAACGAACGGAACGTATTCTTCGGGTTGTGCTTCTGCAATACCTTGGTGATTGCCGCCGTCAACGTCGTCTTGCCGTGATCGATGTGCCCGATCGTGCCCACGTTCACGTGCGGCTTTGAACGATCAAACTTTTCCTTCGCCATAAAATTCAAATCCCTTTCGTGGCTCGTACTACTTGTTGCAACCCGGGGCGCCGGCCATCCGGCTCCAGCCCCAAAACCAGTTCGGCAAGATTTAGCTAGAAGCTAGTAGCTAACAGCCTGCCTTTTCACTTACCCTGCGCCCGCCCAATGATTTCATCGGCGATCATGCGCGGCGCCTCTTCGTAACGCGCGAACTGCATCGAGTACGACGCGCGACCCTGCGTCGACGAACGAATATCGTTCACGTAACCAAACATTTCCTTCAGCGGAACAATCGCCTTGATGACCTGCGAACCCGCTGCATGCTCCATGCCTTCAATCCGGCCGCGGCGTGAATTGATGTCGCCGATAATGGTCCCCATATGCTCTTCGGGAACCGTAACTTCAACCGCCATCACCGGCTCCAGCAGCACAGGCGAGGCTTTGCGCGCGGCTTCCTTGAATGCAATCGAGCCTGCAAACTTGAAGGCCATTTCGTTCGAATCGACTTCGTGGTAGCTGCCGTCGAACAGAATCACCTTCACGTCCACGATCGGATAGCCCGCCAGGATGCCCAACTCCAGCGCTCCCTGGACGCCCTGATCGATC
>Ga0207706_10003086_pt1 | contig 16012 bp, 16 predicted proteins | sample KBSC53metaG_FD_184318 | JGI IMG/M metagenome (GOLD analysis project Ga0207706, IMG submission 184318) | Corn rhizosphere microbial communities from Kellogg Biological Station, Michigan, USA - KBS C5-3 metaG (SPAdes) (version 2) | ecosystem: Host-associated > Plants > Roots > Rhizosphere > Soil ... | reverse complement strand
CGGAAGCGGATCAGCCAGGTCGTCATCGGTGCCTGGGCCCTCGCGTCATGGGACCTCTTCCTCGATCCGCAGATGGTCGCTGCGGGCCACTGGGCCTGGCGGGATCCCGCTCCGCACCTGCCGGGTGTGCCGACCGTGCCGCTGACCAATCTGCTCGGCTGGCTTCTCGTGTCCACCGTTGTATCGCTCGCCGGGCAATGCATCGTCGGATCGCGTTCGGTCCGGCCGGACGGCCCGATGCTTGCCCTCTATCTCTGGACGTACGCATCGTCGGTCCTTGCGCTCACTGCCTTCTTAGGACTGAGCGCCGCCGCGCTGTGGGGGGCGCTCGGGATGGGCCTAGTCGCGCTACCGCTGGTGGTGACTCTGGTGCGGCATCGATGACCACCTGGCCGTCTCTCGTCCGGATCGGGACCGGCCTCGCTGTGCTTGGCACCGCCCATACCGCGCTCAATGCCGAATTGCTGCGCAAGCCGAGGAAGGACGACGGCCAGCCGTCGCGGTGCGCGGTATCGATCTTGATACCCGTCCGGGACGAGGCGTCGAATATCGGCGCGTGTCTGCTCTGCTTGCTCGCGCAGGACGTGCGACCGGCCGCGGAGATCATCATCCTGGACGACGCCTCCTGCGACGGCACGGCCGACATCGCCCGAGCCGTCGCCGGTGCCGAACGCCGGATCCGGATCATGACCGGCCAGCCGGTCCCGCCACACTGGCTCGGCAAGCCGTACGCCTGCCATCAACTCGCCGCCGCCGCTCGCACCTCGGATGTGTTGATATTCGTCGACGCCGACGTTCGGCTCGCTCCGCACGCCGTGCGGATGGCTGTCGGCCTGTTGGACCGCTACGACCTCGACTTCGTTTCGCCTTATCCACGCCAGGTCGCGACCGGCGTCGCAGAACGGATTGTCCAGCCGCTCCTGCAGTGGTCGTGGCTGACCTTCCTTCCCCTGCGCCTCGCCGAACGCGGCTCACGACCATCGATGGCCGTGGCGAATGGGCAATTCCTTGTCGTCCGGCGTCGCGCCTACGACCGGGCCGGCGGCCACGCCGCGGTGCGCGACGCGGTCCTGGACGATGTGGCCCTGGCGCGCACCTTGCGGAGGCAAGGCGCTCGCGGCGGCCTTGCAGACGGTACGGATCTCGCCGCGTGCCGTATGTACAACGGCTGGGTAGACCTTCGGGAGGGGTACGCCAAGTCACTGTGGGCCGCCTTCGGCTCCGAGCCGGGCGCGTTCGCCGTCCTGGCGCTGCTCGCGGTCATGTATGTGATCCCACCGATCGCTATGGCACGGGGGTCCGTGGTAGGCACCGTCGGGTACCTGGCGGGCGTCACCGGTCGAATGCTCGCGGCCCGTCGAAGCGGCGCCCGGGTGTGGCCCGACTCCGTCGCCCATCCGCTGTCCGTACTGGTACTGGGGTGGCTAACGACCCGATCGATCGTGCGCCGTCGGCAAGCCTCCCTGACCTGGAAAGGCCGGCCAGTAGGGGTCGCGAGCTGATGGCCCGCATCGGTGTCGTGGGGGCCGGTGTCGGCGGGCTGGCGGCGGCCGCGCGCCTCGCCGCTCGGGGCCATGCGGTCAACGTGTTCGAAGCGTCCGGCGACGTAGGCGGCAAGCTCGGAGTCATCGAGCGTCGAACCGATGCCGGGATCTTCCGGTTCGACACCGGGCCCACGGTCTTGACGATGCCCGAGGTCTTCGCCGAGCTGTTTGCCGCTACCGGAGATTCGATCGACAAGGTTCTGACACTCCGTGAGCTCGACCCCATCATCCGCTACCGCTTCGGCGACGGGACGATCCTCACGACGACGCGGGACCTGGACAGCCAGGCGGCTCGCTTCGAGCAAGTACTGGGTGCCGGCGCCGGTGTGGCCTGGACGTCGCTGATCCGTCGGGGCGAGCAAATGTGGGATGTCGTCGGCGAGCGCGTCCTCGGCCGGCCATTGAGCATTCGCACTGCGGCGCATGGGCTGATGCGCCCGGCCGAAGTGCGAACCGTCGCGTTCGGTCGGACGCTGCGGCAGCTGGGCCACAAGTACCTGACCGATCCAAGGCAACGAGTGCTGCTCGACCGATACGCCACCTATGCCGGGTCGGATCCCCGCCGCGCCCCTGCGGTCATGTCGGTCATCCCGTACCTGGAACACACGAGCGGTGCCTGGTATATCGAAGGCGGCCTCGGACGGCTGGCCACGGCCTTGGCCGACCGGGTGTGCGAGCGGGGCGGAACGATCCGGCTGAAGTGCCCGGTCATCCGGATCTCCGCGAACTCCCGCGGGATCGAGTCAATCCTGCTTGCCGACGGGTCCACCGAGCGCTACGACGTGATCGTCGCCAATGTCGACGCCACGACGCTGTACGGCCGCCTGCTGTCTCCGCGGCCGAGGCGGGTGCCCGTCGCTGACTCGTCGAGCGGTTTCGTCATGCTGCTCGGCGTACGCGGCCGGACGCCAAGTCTGGCCCACCACAACGTGCTGTTCGCCGAGAGCGGCTACGACGCTGAGTTCGACTCGGTGTTCGGGCGACCGGGCAGCCCGGTCGCGGATCCGGTGATCTACGTGTCGGCGCCGGACGATTCGGCCATGCATCCACCCGGTCATGAGTCCTGGTTCGTACTCGTCAACGCCCCCCGGCAGGGACGGGACGGCCGCCAGGGACAGATGAACTGGACGGTTCCCGGCCTTGCGTCCGGCTACGAAGACCGGATCATGGCGATGCTCGCGGCGCGTGGCCTGGCTGTCCGCGAACGCCTCGTATTCAGCCAAGTCCTCACGCCGGCCGACTTGCAGCACCGGACGGGCGCCCCGGGCGGCGCGATCTACGGCGGGGCACTGCATGGAGTACACGGCAGTTTCCGCCGCCCGCCGAACGCCTCTCCATTCCGCGGGTTGTATCTCGTCGGCGGATCAACGCATCCGGGCGGTGGACTGCCTCTGGTGGCCACGTCCGCCCGGATCGTCGCCAACCTCATCGGTCCGGCCTGACCGCCCGTTCGTCAGCCACGGCCCGTGACGAACGCGCGAGCCGTCCCGATGCTCGGGCCGCCGGTCACAGTCGAGCGGAAAGCTGCAGGTTGCGCCAGACCTCGCGGGTCGCCGTCGAGCGGTTGAGCGTATAGAAGTGGATTCCCGGCACGCCCTCGTCGAGAAGCCGTTGCGCGAGGCCGGACAACTGCTCGACCCCCAATGCGCGGATCGCCTTCGAGTCGTGTGCGACCGCAGCGAATCGCTCCCCGAGATGAGACGGGAAGGGAGCGCCGGTGAATTGTTCGGACCGCTCGATGGTCGTCATCGAGGTCACGGGCATCAGCCCGGCGATGATGGGGGTTTCCCCGCCCGCTGCGACGACCCGATCCCGCAGCCGCAAATAGGGGTCGGCCTCGAAGAACATCTGCGTGATCGCGTAGTCCGCGCCGGCGCGACACTTCGCCACGAAGTGCCTGGTATCGGTTTTGACATCCGGAGAGCGTGGGTGCTTGTACGGGAACGCCGCGACACCGACCGAGAAGGCGCCGTGCGCGCGCAAGAGAGACACCAGCTCGGACGCGTACGCGAGTCCTTGCGGATGCGCGACCCAGTCACCCATCGGGTCGCCCGGTGGATCGCCCCGCAGCGCCAGCATGTTGCTGATGCCGGCATCAGCCAAGCGCCCCACGATGGCACGCAACTCCGCGACCGAGTGATTTACGGCCGTCAGGTGGGCGACGGGCAGCAGCGTCGTGTCTGACGCGATCTGCTCGGTGATCTCAATCGTGTGATCCCGGGTGCTGCCGCCGGCACCGTAGGTGACCGAGACGAAGGACGGGCGGAGCGGCTCTAGCTCACGGATTGTCTGCCATAGCCGCCGGTCGTCCTCGCGCGTCTTAGGCGGGAAGAACTCGAAGGAGAAGGTCGGCTGTCCGGTGTCCAGACAGTCGCGGACCGTTCGTGGCATGCGGTCAGCGTAATGGGGGCGACGAGCGAGTTCCGCTCCCGACCGCGGCTACCGTCGCAGGGTGCGCACCGTGCCCGGCCCCACGGACTCCGTCGTCGTTGTCGGTGCCGGGCTCGGCGGACTGTCCGCCGCCCTGCACCTGGCCGGTGCCGGGCGCGTGGTGACTGTCTTAGAGCAGGGTGACGGTCCGGGCGGGCGGGCCGGCGTCCAGCAGGGAGCCGGCTATACGTTCGACACCGGCCCGACCGTGCTCACCGCGCCGGACACTCTCGAATCGACTCTCGCCGCCGTGGGTGAGCCCCTCGGCCGCTGGCTGCGGCTGCATCGCCTCGATCCGGTGTATCGCGCTCGGTTCGCCGACGGCTCGGTCCTCGATGTGCGCGCTGATCCCGACGCTATGGCCGAGGAGATCTCGCAGGTCTGCGGCATCGACGACGCGGCCGGCTACCGCCGACTCATCGCGTACCTGCGCGAGCTGCACGCGGTAGAGATGCCGCATTTCATCGACCGCAATCTCGACTCGCCGCGGCAACTGGTCGGGGCGCCTCTGCTGCGGCTGGTGCGTATGGGCGCCTTCCGGCGACTTGCGCCGAAGATTGCGACCTTTGTGCGGGACGACCGACTCCGCCGGATCTTCTCGTTCCAGGCGATGTACGCGGGCCTGGCCCCCGCTCAGGCGCTCGCGATCTATGCGGTGATCACCTATCTGGACTGTGTCGCCGGTGCCTACTTTCCGGATGGTGGCATGCATGCCATTCCGTGTGCGCTGGCCGGTGCGGGAGAAAAGCATGGTGTCGCGGTTCGATACGGCGCCCGGGTCAGCCGGATCGAGGTTGCCAACGGGCGGGCGCGCGCTGTGCACACCTCGTCGGGCGAGCGCGTCGTGGCCGACGTGGTAGTCGTCAACGGCGATCCGGCCATGACCTACCGCACGCTGCTCAGCGGCAACGACAACCCACGGCGGGTGCGCCACTTGCGCTACTCCCCGTCGTGCGTGGTACTGCACGCGGGATCGAGCGCCGCGTATGCACATACTGCGCATCACACGATCGAATTCGGCGCGGCGTGGGACCGCACCTTTCAGGAGATCATCACCGACGGCCTGCTCATGAGCGATCCGTCGTTTCTGATCACGACACCGACGAAGTCGGATCCGGATCTGGCGCCGCCCGGCAAGAACGTCTACTACGCCCTGTTCCCGGCGCCGAACCTCGCGCACCGCCGGCCTATCGACTGGGACGTCGAAGCGCCCCGATACCGGGATCGCATTCTCGGCACCATCGAGGCCCGGGGATATCGAGGTTTCCGTGACGCGATCGAGGTGGAACGGCTCGTGACTCCAGCGCATTGGGCGGAGGCCGGACTAGCCGCAGGCACTCCGTTCGCAGCTGCGCATAGTTTTTCGCAAACCGGGCCGTTCCGGCCGCCGACCTTGGACCGCACAATCGAGAATCTGGTCTTCTGTGGCGGCAGCACTCAGCCAGGCGTCGGCGTGCCGATGACACTCATTTCTGGCCGGCTAGCGGCCGAGCGGGTGGTCGCCGAGCGAGGGACGCGGGCAGCCCGATGAGACAACCGAATCAGGCTGCCGGAATCGATCTTCGATTACGCCGTGGCTATGCCCGCTGCCGGCAACTGAATGCCCAACACGGCCGCACGTATTACCTGGCGACGCTGTTGCTACCACCCGCCAAACGCCGTTATGTCCACGCCCTGTACGGATTCGCGCGCTACGCCGACGACATCGTCGACGCGGACTCCGGCGAGGAGGGCCGGCGGGAGCGACGATTTGTGGCGTGGAGCGAAGAATTCTTGGCCGATGTCGAGAGCGGAGACTCGGCCGATCCGGTACGCCTCGCGGTCATCGACACGGTCCGCCGCTGGGACATCCCAGTCAGTCACTTCCGCGACTTTCTCGATTCGATGCGGATGGATCTCAGCGTCACCGAATACGACACGTATGAGGAGCTGACCCGCTACACATGGGGTTCCGCGGCCGTGATCGGCCTGGAGATGCTTCCGATCCTCGGACGCGCGGATGAGACCATCCCATGGGACGCGCTTCGACCCCATGCCGTCGATCTCGGCGTCGCGTTCCAGCTGACCAACTTCATCCGCGACGTTGGCGAAGATCTTCGTCTCGGCCGCATTTATCTCCCGCAGGAGTCGTTGCGAGCGTGCGGCGTCGATCGCGAACGCCTTGAACATGCGGCCCGGACGGGAACGGTCGACGGACCGATCCGCGCGCTGCTCGCAGGCGAGATCGAGCGGGCCCGGAGGCTCTACGCCTCGGCGGCGCCTGGCATCGATCTCGTCCACCCGACATCGCGAAACTGCCTGCGCACGGCTTTTGCCTTGTACGGCGGCATCTTGGACGAGATCGAGCGAGCCGGGTACGACGTATTCGTCGACCGAATCTCGGTGCCGCTCCGTCGTCGACTTTGCATCGCGGCCCCGGCTGCGATCAGCGCCTGGTGGATCCGGACGGCACACCCGACGACTGGCGGGCGTGCGCACGTCGTCCGAGCCAGACCCAGGTCGACAGGGTGAGCAGCACCATGGCAAACCCGAACAGCAGATCCTCAACCGGCGCGTACGCGACCCGCCAGCCGATGATCGCGTCCGCGTTGTACCGGACGACGGGGACACCGGTGAGCACTCCGTTCACGATCAGCTGGCAGGCCAAGATGATCGCGTAACTCGTCCAGAACGCCTTACGGCGCACCAGGTTCGTCCGCAAGATGGCGCCATCGACGACGACGACCGCCGCTACCGCGAGCACAACCAGGCCGGTATAGGTCACGACGAGCCGTCCTTCGCGGAGCATCGCCGGGCCCGCAGGGCCGGTTCCCGCGAAATCGGGTCAGCGATCCGGGGTCCCCGCGAAAGCGCGCAGCGATTTCGTGGGGTGGCTTTGCGGGGTGCCGGTGGGTAGTAGACGGCGGCGACGGGCGGCCCGGTCATGACCCCGGCTCCGGTTCGTCCCCGATGACCCAGCCCGGCCGACGGCGGCGCACGGCTTCCAGAGTGATCACCGAACATGTCGGCACCACAAGGAAAAACAGCAACTCCTCGAAGGGCAGTTGCCCAGGCAGCCGGATACCGGTCACCCATCGGGGCGCATAGGTCCACTGACGCTGCGCGATCGCGTAGAGGTCCCAGGTGACGAACACGGCGACCGTCGGCAGTAACGCCGACAGCAGGCGTCGCGGCCGCGCGTACACCCGAGTACCTAACCGCACCTCCACGGCTGCTGTGCCGATCAGGCAACCGGCGAGCAGCGCCAGATAGAGCAGATGGCTCATGCCGGCTCAGTAGCCCGATACCTGGGCGCGACGCTTGACCTCGCGGCCCCGGTTCGCCCGCAGGGCCTGGATGGGCGTTCCGGGTAGCGAGTCGTCGGCGCGGAACAGCCAGGCCACGATCTCATGGTCCTGATAACCGGCATCCCGGAGCAGAGTGATCGTCCCAGGCAGTCCCTTGACAACGGCAGCGCCTTGCAGCAAGTCGGCCGGCACCAGCGGGGACTCACCCGCTCGGCGTAGCCCGACCAACGTGCCATCCCGCAAATACTGGCTCACCCGAGTCACCGTCACGCCCAGCACGGCCGCCGCATCCGCAACGCTGATCAGCTCGATCTGCGCCGCGACGTCGGGCCAGACGGCGTCGGACATGCGAATCAGCCTGCCACGCTTCGCGTTACCGCGCGCGGGCGAATACCGCATCCGTCGTGTAGTGCGCCGTTGCCACCCCACCCACCTCGTCGAAGGCCGCTCCGATCGCGGCGAGCAACCGGCGTAGCCGGTCTGGGGGCAATGTGCTGTGGTCGCTGTGCGTCCGGATCATCGCGAGCCATTGGTCCCGCTGATACTGCTGTTCCCAGCGATATTGCCGCCGCTCGATATGGCCGAACCTGCGGCTCCGCCTCAGGGTCTCGATATGACCGGGCACCGTCCCCGGGCCGTTGCCCCGGAGCACGGAAGTCTTCGTGATCTCCGGGGCGACAGCGTCGTAGGCCGCGTTGACGGCCCGCCAGGCGACGGGGTCGAGCTGGGCGAAATTCCAGAACAGCGCCAGGAGACCGTGGGGCGGCAACAGTGCGGCGGCCCTCCGCGTGCCCTTGATCGGGTCGATCCAATGCCACGCCTGGCCGCTGACCAGCAGGTCGAAGCTCTGGCCGCGCGCGTCCCAGGTCTCGAAGGCCGTGACCACAACGGGCACGCCGTGCCCACGAGCGACCTCCGCCATCCGGGGGTCGATCTCGAGCCCCAAGACCTTAACGTCGCGGGCCTGCACCAGCCGCGCCGCCTTGCCGGTACCGCATCCAACATCGAGGGCAGTCCGGGGTCCGTCGGCCACGAGGTCATCGATCAGCTCTGGCGGATAGCCCGGCCGGACGCGGTCATAGGCCCGCGCGTCGGAGCCGAAGGACTGTGCACGGGTCCGGTTCGTGTGGGTGCGCGGACCGGTCGACACCACCTGATCATGCCCCGCCGACGCGCCATGTCTCGTCAGGGGGAGGCGGCGACCTAACCGGATCGGCATCGGTCAGTGGCAACGCACCTACGAGGAAGGTCCGTAGACGTTCGCCGCCCAGCACGCGCAACGGAAAGTCGGCTCGCGCGGCAGCGCTCCGAATGGCTGTCTCGGGCAGCGCCGTCCAGCCGGCCGCGAGGCAGATGTTCCCGAATCGACGGCCCCGGAGTACCGCGGCAGCTCCGATCGCCACGACGTCGGGAAGAACGGTGCGGACAGACGCGAGCACCCGCTGCGCGTACCGGAGTGGTGGTCCATCAGCCAGATTGGCCAAGAGCACGCCCTCGGGTCGGATTACCCGCCCGATCTCCGACATCGCTTCCGTAGTGGTGAGATCCGCGGGCACCCGGCCGCCGGAGAAGGCATCAAGCACGACGACGTCGGCGGTGCGCGGCCGTAGTCCGCGGATACCGGTCCGACCGTCTACCGCCCGAACCCTGATTCGCGACCCGCGCCGAAGCGGCAGCCGGGATCGGACGAAGGCGGTGAGGAAATCGTCTGGTTCGAAGACGAGCTGAGCGGATCCTGGGCGCGTTGCGGCCACATAGCGGGCCAACGTCAAACCCCCGCCCCCGACGTGAATGACCCTGAGTGGGCCGGCGGGCAGGGCGTCGAGTACGTCCGCGAGGATGCGGATGTACTCGAAGTCCAGATAGGTAGGGTCGTCGAGGTCGACGTAGGACTGCCGAATCCGATCAAGCAGGAGCAGCCAACCTCCCGGCCGATCGGCGTCCGCAAGCAGCTCCGCTCGACCGGAGCGAACGTCGACGCCGCCCCACCCGTCCCCTGATCCGTCGAGTGGCCCGCTAGACGTGGTCAGTCCGATCCGCCTTCATCGTCGTCTTTTCTACCCATATCGGGGCGATCGGGGTCTCCCAAACTGGCACTGCCAGCCTGCACTTGCGCTGAGTGTCGGCAGCGGACGGCGCCCGCGAGGCGATCTAAACTTTATCCCGTGCAAACGGCCATCGAGGACCCGCTGGTCGGCGGTGTCCTGGAGGGCCGATACCTCCTGACCGCGCGCATCGCCCGCGGCGGCATGTCCACGGTGTACCGCGCGGTCGATACGCGGCTCGATCGACAAGTCGCCGTCAAGGTGATGTCAGCCGGGTTGTCCAACGATCCCGCGTTCGGCGACCGGTTCGCGCGGGAAGCGCGGACGGCCGCCCGCTTGTCGCACGTCAATGCCGTCTCGGTCTTCGACCAGGGCAGCGACGCCGGTCATGTGTTCCTCGTCATGGAGCTGGTCGAAGGACGAACCGTCCGCGACCTACTGCGCGAGAACGGGCCCCTGCCGCCCGCACTCGCATTGTCGGTTATCGAGCCAGTGCTCAGTGCGCTCGCTTCTGCCCACCGCGCCGGTCTCGTGCATCGCGACATCAAGCCCGAGAACATCCTGATCTCCAACGACGGGGTCGTGAAGGTCGCAGATTTCGGCCTCGCCCGCGCGGTCGAGTTCGATGACGTGGCGGCCCGCACCGGCGTGATGATGGGCACGGTCGCGTACTGCCCGCCGGAACAGATCAGCCGCGGCCCGTGCGATCAGCGCTCGGACGTCTACTCGGCCGGCGTCGTCCTCTTCGAGCTGCTCACCGGTCACGCGCCGTTCGCGGGCGATTCTCCGATGGCGATCGCCTACCAGCATGTGCACGGCCGGGTGCCTGCCCCGTCGTCGCGCGTGGCCACCGTCCCCCCCGAGCTCGACGCGATCGTCGTGCGATCGACCAGCGGCGATCCAGCGAGCCGACCAGCCGACGCGAGCGAGTTCCTCTCCGAGCTGCGTCAGATCCGCTCCACACTGGGCCTGCCGGTCGTTCCGATCCCGCCGCCGCGACGGCGCGGCCCGGTCCCCCGAGTTGGCTCCGACTCAACGGCACGCATGAATGGCAAGACCGGCGATATGGCGGCCGCGCTGCTTTCCACTGACCGGGTCGGCGTCGACGCCGGCCGGCATGACACCGCCGTCGGCGGACCACCGCACGGATCCGCGACCGCGGAGGGAAACGGCCGGCGCGCGTTCGCTGGGCGCCCAGGTGCGCCGCCGCCGGGAAGACCGCCTACCCGCACCAGGACCGCGCGCCAGCGGCGTCGCCGGAGCACGATCATCATTACCCTGGTCATCTTGCTGCTCGGACTGCTCGCCGGAGTCGGTGCGTGGTGGATGGTCTCCGGTCGATACTCCACGGTGCCGAACGTATCGGGCGAATCCCGCTCAGTGGCCCAGCTGGCGCTGCGCCGCGCTGGGTTCGGCCAGACCGGTGTGACGAGCGAATACAGCGAGAACGTCGCCAAGGACTCGGTCATCCGCACCGTGCCGCCGTCGGGATCTGAACTGACCCGCAACCGATCGGTCACGTTGGTCGTGTCGTCCGGAAAGGAGCGGTTCACGATCCCGGATGTCCACGATCAGAGCCAGCCGGACGCCCAGACCGCGCTGGCGAAGTTCCCGTTCCAGATCAGCGTGGTCCAGCAAACCAGCGACTCCGTCCCGAACGGCAACGTGATCGGGACCGACCCGTCCGCCGGATCGCAGGTCAAGCGCGGGCAGACGGTTCGCCTGTTGGTCTCGAACGGTCCGGCGATCATCGAGGTACCAGACGTCACCGGCCAATCACAGGGCGACGCGACCCAGACGCTGACTAACGCCAGCTTCAAGGTTGCGGTGCGGCAGGAGATCAGCGACGACGTGGATCCAGGAACCGTGATCGACCAGCAACCCGCAGGCAACGATCATGCCGCCAAATTCAGCACGGTCACGATCACCGTTGCGCAGGGCTCGCTGATCACGATTCCATCGGTTAGTGGCGACGTGGGCGCGGCCAAGACCGAGCTGCAGTCCCTGGGGCTGAAGGTGAAGGTGCACAAACGCTTCGGCGGCCTCCTGGGGCAGCTCGTCGACATGAGTCCGTCCCCAGGCACTCAGGTGCACCGCGGCGACACCGTCAACCTCGACGTCATCTGACCCCCTCCTTTCCGGAAGGTATGCATATTCCGCGGTCCGAGCCACGGAATATGCATACTGATCGGAATCGAATGAGTGTGCGAGGCCACTAGGACCGCTATGCACAGCGGGCCGGCACCGACTGTCGCGCGAACCGCAATCTGTGGACGCTCGATGAGGTGACGCGTTCCCAGGTGCTGGACGGGTCGGATGCGCGACTTGTCACGTCTGTGGGCCGGCTGCAGAAGCAGGGTTGGTCCGAGGCGGCCATCCGAGCCCAGCTGGACGCCCGCCGATGGCAGCGGTTGGGGTACGCGATCGTCTGCCACAACGGCCCGTTGACCCGTCACCAGGTCTGGACGGTCGCGCGAGTTCACGGCGGCCCACAGGCGCTGCTGACCGCCTTCACCGCGGCCGAGGCGTGCGGCTTGACCCGATGGGAACGCAACGTCGTTCATCTGCTCGTGCCGCCTGGCACGCGGCTGCGCAGCCGAGCTCCGGTCCCGGTACGACTGCACCACGCCCGCAAGTTCGACCAAGCGATGCCCGGCCCCACCCCAGTCGTACACAAGCTGCCCGATGCGCTGCTGCGCGCCGCCGCGACCTTTCCCCACCCGAGGCCGGCCTGTGGCCTACTCGCCGCAGCAGTTCAGCAACGTCTCGTCTCCCCCGCCGACCTTGCGTGGGCGTTGCGGCAAACACCGCGCCAGAAGCATCGGTCCGCACTGCGCGCCGCCGTTTACGACATCGGGCAGGGGTCGGAGGCGCTCAGTGAGATCGACTTCGTTCGGTTGTGTCGAACTCATGGCTTGCCTGCGCCGCATCAGCAGACGGTCCGTCACGATGTCGCCGGCCGCCGACGGTACCTGGACGCGACGTGGCGCCGAGGCGACGGGCGACTCGTGGTCGTCGAGGTCGACGGCGCATTGCACCTGGTGGCAACGCGGTGGTGGGACGACCAACTGCGCCAGAACGAGTTGACGTTGGCCGACGCCATCGTGCTGCGGTTTCCCAGCGTCATCGTGCGCACCGAGCCGACCGCCGTCGCCACGCAACTCCGCCGAGCGCTCCAGCTCTAGCCCCGCCGCCCTTCTCCGAACGTATGCATGATCCGCTGCCCGGGCCACGGAATATGCATACGTTAGGCACGGCACGGCACGGCGGAGCTTCGGCGCGCGCACTAGGCTCACACGCCGTGGTCATTGTGATGGCTCCCAAGGCGTCGGAAACGGACATCGCCGGAGTGGTGAGCCACATCGAGGCCCACGGGGGCCAGGCCTTCGTCAGCCGGGGCGTGATGCGCACGATCGTGGGCGTCGTCGGATCCGAGGAGGTCCTGGAGACCCTCGACGCCGACGGCCTGCCCGGCGTGGCCGAGACGATGCGGATCACGGCGCCCTACAAGCTGGTGTCCGCCCAGAACCATGCGCGGCGCACGACGGTCCGGGTCGGCGGCGTCCCGATCGGGCCGGAGACGTTCACCCTCATCGCCGGACCCTGCGCCGTCGAGTCCGCGAGCCAGACGCTGGAAGCGGCGCGGATGGCCAAGCGGGCCGGGGCCACGTTGCTCCGTGGCGGGGCCTACAAGCCACGAACGTCGCCGTATGCGTTCCAAGGTCTCGGACTCACCGGGCTGCGAATCCTCGCCGAAGTCCGCGAGGAGGTGCAGCTGCCGATCGTCACCGAGGTCACCGACGTCGGCGAGGTCGACGTGGTGGCCGAGCTCGCCGACATGCTGCAGGTCGGAGCGCGCAACATGCAGAACTTCGGCCTGCTGCAGGCGGTCGGGGCCGCGGGCAAGCCGGTCATGCTCAAGCGGGGTCTGTCGGCCACGTACGAGGAGTGGCTCATGGCCGCCGAGTACATCGCCCAGCGCGGGAACCTCGACATCGTGCTCTGCGAGCGAGGGGTGCGGTCGTTCGAACCGGCGATCCGCAACATGCTCGACGTATCCGCGATCCCGATGATCCAACGGCTGTCCCACCTGCCGATCATCGTCGATCCGTCCCACGCCGCCGGGCGCCGAGACCTGGTCGTTCCGCTCGCGCGAGCGGCCATGGCGGCGGGCGCCGACGGTGTCATGGTCGACGTCCATCCCAATCCCGAGACAGCGCTGTGCGACGGCGCCCAAGCGCTTGCCGATGACGCGCTCGCGGAGCTGGCCGACGCGGTGACCACGATCCCGGTCCTGGTGGGTCGGATGGGCGCAAGTCACCTCGCCGGCTGACCGGCATCACCGCACGAGGGGCACCAGCACCGCGACCGCGCGATCGATCCCGTCGTCGTCCACATCCAGGTGAGTGACCAGGCGGACCAACTGCGGACCGAGCACAGAGACCAGGACCCCGGCCGCCCGCGCCTTCCCGGCAACCTCAGCGGCGTCCGGAACGGTGAGCATGAGGATGTTGCTGTCCACCGTGGACGGATCGATGCCGAGCGCGCCGGCCAGGTCGTGTGCCCGCCGATGGTCGTCGGCGAGGCGGGACAGGTTGTGGGCCAGCGCGTAACGCCCGGCGGCCGCCAGGATGCCGACCTGCCGCATGGCGCCACCGTGCCGCTTGCGCCATACCCGCGCCTCGGCGATGCGTTCGGCGGACGAGACCAAGACCGAACCGATCGGCGCGCCCAGCCCCTTGGACAAGCAGACGGACACCGTGTCGAAGCCCGCCGTCAGCTCAGGCAGCGGCAGGCCGGTCGCGATGTGGGCGTTCCACAGCCGGGCGCCGTCGAGGTGCACGCGCAGGTCGTGCTCACGGGCGAGTGCGACGACGGCGGCCACCGCCTCGGGTGACTGAACCGTCCCGCCACCGAAGTTGTGGGTGTTCTCCACGGCGATTGCGGTTGTCGACACCAGGTGCGGGCCGGCCGCGGGTGCGATCAGCTCGGCGATGGCGTCCGGGTCCAATCGTCCCCGGTCGGCCCGCCAAGTCCGGAAGGTGATGCCGGAGAACACCGCGGCGATGCCCGCCTCCGCGCGGGCGATATGGGCCAGCGTGTCGCAGACAAGCTCTTCGCCGGGTCGCACAAGGCTCTGGATGCCGAGCTGGTTGCCGAGCGTGCCCGACGGGACGAACAACCCGGCCGGGAACCCGAGCAGCGCTGCGACCTCCGCCTCGAGGGCGTTGACAGTCGGGTCCTCGCCGTAGACATCATCGCCGACCTCCGCCTCAGCCATCGCGGCCCGCATGCCGGCACCCGGCCGGGTGACGGTGTCGCTGCGAAGGTCGACTACCGGGGCGCTCACACCCCGCGCCGTCGGCGATCGGCGACCAGTCGTTCGGCCACTCGGAAGGCCAGTTCGAGCGACTGCTCGATGTTCAGCCGGGGGTCGCAGGCGGTCTCGTAGCGCCGGGCCAGGTCTGCGGTGGTCAACTCGTTCGTGCCTCCGATGCACTCGGTCACGTCGTCCCCGGTCAGCTCGATGTGCAGGCCGCCGGGATGCGTGCCGAGCTCGGCGTGTACGTCGAAGAACCCGTCCACCTCGTCGATGATCCGGTCGAGATGTCGGGTCTTGATGCCGTCGCGCGTTTCCTCCGTGTTGCCGTGCATCGGGTCGCAGTGCCACACGACGAGGTGGCCGGTCGACGCGACCTTCTCGATGATCGGCGGCAGGACCTCACGCACCCGAGCGTTGCCCATTCGGGTGATCAGCGTGAGCCGGCCCGGCACGCCGTCCGGATCGAGTCGCTCGACGACCTCCGCCGCGAACTCGGGCGTCGCGGACGGCCCGAGCTTGACGCCGATCGGGTTGGCGAGCCGAGAGACGAAGTCGAGGTGGGCCCCATCCATCTGCCGGGTCCGGTCGCCGACCCAGATGAAGTGGCCGGAGAGGTCGTAGGCCTTCCCGTCCTCGATCCGGGTCAGCGCCCGCTCGTATTCCAGAATCAGTGCCTCATGGGAGGCATAGAGCTCAACGCTGTCGAGCGCCGCGTCGCGCACCCCGCAGGCGCGCATGAACCGCACCGCGCGGTCGATTTCGCTCGCCAGCTGGTCGTACCGAGCGCCGGTGTCTGTGCTGCGAGCGAACGCCGCATTCCAGGCGTGGACCTGGTCGAGCGAGGCGGTGCCACCGGCCGCGTAGGCCCGCATGAGGTTCAGCGTCGAGGCGGCCGCATGGTAGGCCCGCAGCATGCGCTGCGGGTCCGGCGTGCGATCACCGGCGAGCTCGTTCACCATGTCGCCGCGGTAGGACGGCCGGCCGGTGCGATCGACGTCGGCGCTGCGTGGCTTTGCGAACTGCCCGGCGATCCGCCCGACCTTCACCACGGGCATCGACGCGCCGTAGGTCAGGACGACGGCCATCTGCAGCAGCACTCGAACCTTGCCCGCGATGTCGGCCTGCGAGCTCGTCGCGAACGTCTCCGCGCAGTCCCCGCCCTGGAGCAGGAAGGCCTGACCGCGCGCGACGGCGGCGAGCCGATCCCGGAGCTGATCGACTTCGCTCGCGACAACCAAGGGCGGCTGCCCGGCCAGGGTCAGCGCAACGTCCCGCATGACGATCTCGTCCGGCCACGATGGCTGCTGTGCCACCGGAAGGCTCCGCCACGCGTCGAGCCCGTAGAGATCCGGGGTCGACGGGTCGATGCGGTCAGTCACGGTC
>Ga0207706_10003083_pt1 | contig 16013 bp, 14 predicted proteins | sample KBSC53metaG_FD_184318 | JGI IMG/M metagenome (GOLD analysis project Ga0207706, IMG submission 184318) | Corn rhizosphere microbial communities from Kellogg Biological Station, Michigan, USA - KBS C5-3 metaG (SPAdes) (version 2) | ecosystem: Host-associated > Plants > Roots > Rhizosphere > Soil ... | reverse complement strand
CGACGATGCGCGCAAACGCGGCGTCGTAGTAGCGGTCGAGGTCGGGACCGAGGTAGTCGCGTTGCCACTGCTCGTGGATGTCGGCGCGCGCGAGGCGCTCCTTGCTCTGCCGGGGAAGCTCCTGGTCCATGTCGTCGAGGTGGGCGAGACCGCCCGGGAGAATCTGATCGATTGTGAACCGTCAAAGCAAAACGGCCTCGACACGTCGAGGCCGTTTGCGTCGCGATGTGCGATCAGCTCTGCTTGCGGCGCCTTCGCGCGACGAAGCCGAGCGCGCCGATGCCGGCTAGCATCAGCGCGTACGTTTCCGGCTCGGGAACCGGGGTGGCCAGGCGAATCGCCGCGATCGTTTCCGGGCCGCCGGCGGAATTGCCGAAGGTTGCACCGACGGTGAACACCTCGTTGCCGGCAGTGTTGGCCATCGTCGTGGCGAGTTGCGCCTGCTCGGCGGCGCTGAGGACGAAGACCAGACCGGAGCCCCCGAGGCCGGAAGCGACCTGGTTCAGCGTCAGTCCCGTCGCAGCGCTGTGCGACTCGAGGAACGTGCCCGTCGAGCTGAACACGTTCAGCGTGATCGTGTTCGCCAGGCTGGCGTTGGTCGCGAGCGGGCTGAGCGCGGTCGTCACCGCCGGTGGCGATTCCGACCCGGGCTCCGCGAGGTTGACCAGAAGCGCGAGCTGGCTGACGCTGTTGATCGCCAGGTCAGCGAACGTGAACGTGCGCGACTGCGATGCGCCGCCGCCGGCGTCGCCGAAAACGGATCCGTTGAAAAGAACGCCGCCGCTTTCCGTCGTCGAGGCGCCGGCGCCTTGCAGGAAGAGGGTTGTGAAGGTTGCCCCGACACCTTGACCCTGGAGTTGCACCTGGGTCAGCGGGACGAGGTCCGCGCTTGCTGGTGCAGCGGCGAGGCCGGCTGCTAGAGCCGCCGCTGCAAGAGCGATGGGTTTGTATCTCATTCGATGTCTCCGAGAAAAAGGGAACGGTGCATTCGCAGCACTTTGCGTTTGCGAGATGCAGCAGTGATCCGCTGCCTGGCCCAGTCTCCTGATCCTGCTCGTGCGCGCATCCCCCCATCCGCGGGTATTTGACTGTGCGGGCTTGCATGAAAGGGCTCGCGCGTGGCAAGCACCGTGCCCATCGCGCGGCGGCCGCGTCGGACAACGCCGCGATCTCAGTCACAGCACATTTGTCCACTCGTGCAAGAGCGGCGCACACGTCGTGTTGCGGATCGAACAGTCGGAAACGCGAGCGCGACCGTTCGGATCGCATTGCACGACCGCCCGTCCTGAACGCCACGGCGGCCACGAGGCCGCGGGATTGGTGCAGCGCGAAGGGGCCGGCAGAGTGCCGCGCCATTGCGTCGAATCTCTCGGCGCGCCAACTGTGAGTCGCCATGCGAATCTTCCGCCCCAGTTCGATCGTCGCCACCGCCCTCGCGTTCGCGGCCTCCGCGCCCGCCCGCGCCGACGACGTCACCTTCACCGGATTCGCCCACGGCTCGCAGTCGGTCGACTACTCGCTGTTCGCGCCCAACGCGGCCGCGTCCGGAAGCGCATCGGCCGGTGGCTTCGCGACCGTGCTGAACGGCGGCCCGTCGTTCGTCAGCTACTGTGTCGACCTCTACCAGCACATCTCGTTCGGCACGCTCTATCCGGAGTACACCCCTCCGGGCACGGGCCACGTCTTCATCAACCCTCGCGCGTACGACGATCTCGGTCGCCTGTACAACGTCGCCGGGGTCGTCGACACCAGCGTCGAGGAAGCGGCGTTCCAGATCGCGGTCTGGGAGATCGCGTACGAGACGACGGCCGGGCCGTACGACCTTTCGGGCGGCGCGGCGCGCTTCAGCGGCGGCAGCGCGAGCTCGACCGGGGCGCTGACGCTCGCATCGAGCTGGCTCGGGGGACTCGGCGCCGCGCCCGTCCGGCCGATCGACGTGATCGAGAGCCGTGACCACCAGGATGTCATCTTCGCCCCCGTTCCGGAGCCGTCGAGCATCGCGCTGATGCTCTCCGGGCTCGTCGTCGCGGGGGGAATCGCACGCCGTCGCGGCGAAAAGGGTAAGAAATCGCACAGGCAAACGGCGTGCCGCGCGCCCGCCAGAAATCTCCTACACACAACCCCTTGAACACGGGGTCGCGGCCGAACGGTTGATGCGGCCCAATGCTGTGGCACCAGCGCCCGGCGTTGCCGGGGTCCCATCGGCCCAGCTTCAACTCTCTAGGAGCTTGTTCATGAAAAGTTTAACGAGCCTGCTGCGGCCCCGCGCCCTGGCAGTGGCCGCGGGAGCGGTCGCTGCCCTCGCGTGCGGCGCAGCGAGCGCTCAGACCACCTTCACCGGCTTCACCAATGGCTGCTTCGGCGCCGCCTGCGTACCGGAAACGACGAATGCGGGCGCGAGCGATGTCCTCGCCGGTTCCGGTCTGACCTACAACAACTCGACGTTCAACGTTGTCAGCGCCGGAGGCGTGGCGGGGCTTGGCTCGACCGGCATGGCGACGCCCGCGGGCAACATCGACAACCTGGGGTCATGGATCCTGAGCGGCGCACCCTTCGCCTATGGGGGCAACGCGTTCACGCTGCGGGTCAGCTTCACGGCGCCGCCGGGAACGACGCCATCCAGCGCGCTGTTCACCAGCACGCTGATCGGCAACGTCATCTCGACTGACAACGGCGGACTGTTCATCGACTTCGACAACACGCCGAGATCCTTCACGTTCACGGGCGGCACGTTCAACCTGATCGTGCAGGACGTGTCGCTGACGCCGGGCGCGACTCCCGTCGCCTCGACCGGCTTCATCAACGTGACCGCGGTGCCCGAGCCGGAGACGTACGCGCTGTTCCTCGCCGGCCTCGGCGCGGTCGGCTTCATGGCGCGTCGTCGCAAGAGCTGAGTTCCCCGCTCTGCTCGCCGAAAAAGCGGACTTCGGTCCGCTTTTTCATGGCGGCGGCGCTGGGTGCTCGGCAGCCTGCGCCAGCACAATCGGCGCCGATGTCGAGCAGCCCTCCACTCCTCGTCCGCCGACTCCACTGCTGGCTGCTCGGCTTGCTTGCAGCGCTCGGTCTGGCCGCGAGCGCTGCCGCCGCCGATCCGCCGGCGCAGGTGCGGCTGATCGATCAGGCGCTCTCGGTCACCGCTGGCGCCGACAGTCGCGTCCGCTTCGACGAGAACGCACGCGTCGTCCGGCTCCCCGACGACTGGGCGGAGTCGCATCCGCGCTTCGCCGGAACGGTCTGGTATCGAGCTGCCTTCCGGCTCACCGACGCGGTCGGCAGCGACGAGCTGCTCGCGGTCTACATCGAACGCGCGTGCAGCAACCTGCACGTCCATCTGAACGGCGCGCTGATCTTCAGCGGCGGCCGGATGATCGAGCCGGTGACGCGCAACTGCTTGCGCCCGCAGCTCGTCACGCTGCCGCCGGCGTTGCTGCGCACCGGCGACAACCTCCTCGACGTGCGCGTCCTCGGCCACCCGCTGCAGCGCGTCGCTTCCCGGCAGGCGGCGGGCGGGCTCTCCGCGCTCGAGGTCGGCCCCCAATCGGCCCTGCAGGCCGCGCATGCGGCGCGGCTCTTCTGGGGCGTGCGCTGGGTCGACACCAGCAGCCTGATCCTGATCGGCGTCGGCTGCGTCCTGATCGCCGTCGGCTGGCTCAATCGCCGCGAGGTGTACTTCACCTACCTCGGATGGCTGTGCCTCGCCTGGGTCGTGATGTCGCTCGCCTCGTCGGCGGCCGACCTGCCGTGGAGCAACGACGTCTCCGAATTCATGCTGTGTTCGTTCTGGGCCGTCCTGCTCGCGCTCGCGGTGCAGTTCTTCCTCAGCTTCGCGGGGCTGCGGTCGCGCGTGATCGAGAACGTCGCGGCGCTGCAATGGGTCGTGCTGCCGACGTCGCTGATCCTCGCCGGACCCGACCACCTGTTCCCGATGGCGCTCTTCTGGTACTTCGTCCTGGCGATCGAGCTGGTTGCCGTGATGGCCATCTATCTCTCGGTGACGCTGCGCCAGCGGCCGCAGGACTTCGGCCCGATGGCGCTCACGGTCGCGGCCGGCGTGCTCGCGCTCGTCGCCGAGCTCGCAGTCCAGAGCGGGGTCATGCCGATGCCCCCGCTCTCGCTGCTCGTCATCGTGCTGCCGCTCCTCTTCGGCGGCGTCGGTACGCGGCTCTTCCTGATGTTCGCCCACGCGCTGCACGCGACCGAGGAGGACCGCAACCGGCTCGCCCGCGAGCTGAAGACACTCACCAACGAGTTCGACGTCCGTGTCGAGACGATGACCTCGCAGCGTGTCGAGCAGTTCACCGAGCGCGAACGAAAGCGCATCGCCTCCGATCTTCACGACGACCTCGGCGCCAAGCTGCTGACGATCGTTCACACCTCCGATCCGGGACGCGTGCCGCAGCTGGCGCGCGAGGCGCTCGAAGAGATGCGGCTCTCGGTGCGCGGTCTCGCCGGTCGTCCGGTGCGCCTCGACGACGCCCTCGCCGACTGGCGCGCCGAGACGATGGTCCGCCTCGGGCAGGCGCGCATCGAAGCGCTCTGGGACCACGACGCCGACATCCAGCCGCACATGCTGCCGGCGCGTCTGTTCATGCAGCTCACCCGGGTGCTGCGCGAGGCGGTCAGCAACGTCATCAAGCACAGCGAGGCGAGCCGCTGCGAGGTGCGGTGCGCCGTCGACGAAGGCAGCCTCGTCCTCACGGTGCGCGACAACGGCCGCGGCATCGCAGCCGACCTCCACCGCGGCCAGGGAATGTCGAGCATGAAGCGGCGCGCCAAGCGGATGAACGGTCAGTGCCTCGTCGAGTCGCGGCCCGGCTATGGCGTCGTGATATCGCTCACGGTGCCACTCTGACGCGGCGTTCCCGACGAGCGGCGCTTGCTACGATCCGCTGCGACGCACCGCGCTTCGCACGGCGCTTGCCCATTCACACGTGCCGGTCACTGCGGAGACCGGAGCACCGGAGTTCGCCATGACGAACATCTTGCTGTTGGAAGACGTCCCCGAGGCCAGCAACTGGCTGAAGGTGCAGGCCTCGGAAGTCTTCAAGGAGCCGCGCTACTTCGAGACGTCGCGCGTCAGCGCGGCGCTCGCCGTGATCGCCAAGGAGCAGATCGACGTCGCCCTGATCGACCTCGGCCTGCCCGATGGCTCGGGAGTCGACGTCGTCGCCGCGCTGCGTGAGGCGCAGCCAAAGGCGCAGGCGGTCGTCGTCACGATCCACGACGACGACGACCACCTCTTCCCTGCCTTGCAGGCGGGCGCGTTCGGCTATGTGCTCAAGGACAACTCGGAGGCGGTCATCGTCGACCAATTCCGCCGCATGAGCCAGGGCGAGCCGCCGCTCTCGCCGGCGATCGCGCGACGCATCATGACCCACTTCGCGTCGCGCTCGCAGCAACGCGAGCGGCGCAACGTCCCCCACGTCGTCCTCACCGACCGGGAGAACGAGGTCCTGCTGCGCGTCGCCAAGGGCTTCACGCTGCCCGAGATCGCGGTCCAGCTCAACCTTTCGCGGCACACGATCTCGGACTACGTCAAGCAGATCTACCGCAAGCTCAACGTCAGCTCGCGCGCCGAGGCGGCGCTCGAAGCGCAGCGGCTCGGCCTCTTCGGCCGCGGCCGGCGCGCCCAGGCGACGTCATCGTCCTGACACCGTCGCGCGCCAGCGGCGCGGCGACCCCTCCGGCCCGGGGGGATCGGGCCGCCCCGCGCGGTCGAAAAACACGGTAGAAACGCGGATTCGCCCGCGCAGACGGGTCTCGCTCTTGCTCTTGCCCCGGGCCGGTGCCCGCGGCGTCGAAGATGTTCGAAGATTCCCACAAGAGGACCTTCTTCAGCGCGCCGCAATCGGTGCAATCGCTGGTCGCCGCGTTCCTCGAACCCGGCATCACGGTCCTCACCTTCATCGCGGTGACACTCCTCAACGACGAGCCCATGGACCGGCCGGCGCTGACGCTGTGCCTGCTCGTCTTCGCCCTCACCTTCCCTGGCCGCGACCGCTTCCGCGAGCCGCTGCTCGGCGCCGCGGTCGACATCGTGTCGTCGTGGGTGGTGCTGCTTGCGATCCTGTGGCTCTGCGCGTACGCAACCAAGAGCCGGCACTACTTCGAGGACAACGTCCTGATCGCCTGGGCGATCGCGGCGCCGGTGCTGCAGTGGCTCGCGACCTGGCTCGGAAGGACGATCGTGCGGCGCCGGGAGGCGCGGCCCGAGCTCAGGCGGACTGCCGTCGTCGTCGGCGCGAGCGCGCTCGGCGTCAAGGTCGCGCGCGCGCTGCAGGGCGGCGAGAGCCCGGGCATCGAATTCGTCGGCTTCTTCGATGACCGCACCGACGAGCGCGTCGACGAAGACGCCAAAGAGCGCATCCTCGGCCGCCTCGCGGACGTCGCCGCCTACACGTCCGAGAACGGCATCCGCGAGGTCTACATCACCCTGCCGCTCGGCTCGCAGCCGCGCATTGTCGAGCTGCTCGACCAGCTGCAGGGGACGACCGCGTCGCTCTTCTTCGTCCCCGACGTGTTCGGCATCAGCATCATCCAGGGGCGGCTGCAGGACATCAACGGCGTGCCCGTGGTCGGCATCTGCGAGACGCCGTTCACCGGCACCAACGAGCTCGTCAAGCGGGCGAGCGACCTCGTCATCGCGAGCCTCATCGTCGTCCTGATCTCGCCGCTGCTGGTCGCGATCGCGATCGGCGTCAAGCTCAGCTCGCCGGGCCCGGTGCTCTTCAGGCAGCGCCGCAACGGCCTCGACGGCCATGAGATCACGGTCTACAAGTTCCGTTCGATGCGCACGCTCGAGGACGGCGCCGTCGTCCGCCAGGCGACGCGCAACGACCCGCGGGTGACGCCGTTCGGCGCGTTCCTGCGGCGGACGTCGTTCGACGAGCTGCCGCAGTTCTTCAACGTCCTGAAGGGGACGATGAGCATCGTCGGCCCCAGGCCGCACGCGGTGACGCACAACGCGGAATACCGCCAGATCATCAAGGCGTACATGGTGCGCCACAAGGTCAAGCCAGGGATCACCGGCTGGGCGCAGGTCAACGGCCAGCGTGGCGAGACCGACACGGTCGAGAAGATGCGCACCCGCGTCGAATACGATCTCGAATATCTGCGCAACTGGTCGCTCGGCCTCGACCTCAAGATCATCGTCCAGACGATCAAGCTCGTCTTCTTCGACCGACACGCCTACTAGGCGCGCTGAATGCCCTGTCGCGCGGTGGACATTGGAGAACGCATGAACGACGAATTGCCCGGCCTTGGCCGCGGCGGCGCGCTGCTCGCCGCCGCGGCGGCAGTGCTCAGCTTCGCCGCCGCGCCTGCGCGCGCGCAAGATACCGGCGGACAGCCGTCGGCGCCCTCCTCGTCGACGGCGCCATCCTCGCCCACGGCACCGTCTTCGCCCACGGCTCCGTCCTCGCCAACGGCGCCTTCGCAGACGACAACGACCACGCGGAGCGCACCGCCGCCGTCGCCAAACGCCGCGTACACCCCGGACCCGAATCCCTACTACATCGGCGTCGGCCAGGGCTTCACGCACGACACCAACGTCTACCGCATCCCGTCGGGGCCGGGCGACACGTATTCGAGCACGACCGTGTTCGGCGGCTTCGACCAGCCGATCAGCAGGCAGCGCGTGTTCGGTCGCGCCGGCGTCAGCCTGAATCGCTATTCCGACGAAACGCAGCTCAACAACACCTCGTACGACTTCAGCCTCGGCGCCGACCTCGAGACGATCGAGCACATCTCGGGCAGCGTCAACGTCGGCCTGAGCCAGAACCTGGCGTCGGCATCGGCGACGTTCGGCGCGCCGGCGGCCGGACGCAACCTGCAGAAGACCGAGCGCGCCGGCGGCCGGCTGCGCTGGGGCGGTCCGTCGCTGCTCACCATCGAAGGCGGCCTCGACTACGTCGCGGTCGACTACTCGGCGCCGCAGTTCGTGACCTCCGAGTCGCGGGAGACGACGGCAACGCTCGGCCTCTACTACCGGCCGAGCCCGATCCTGCGCGTCGGCGTCGCGTATCGCTACGAGTACACCAAGACGCCCAAGGCGCTGTTCGATCCGAACTCGGCGACGTACTCGCCGAACACGACCGACGGCAACAACATCGACCTGATCGCCGACTACACGCCCGACGCGCAGCTGAAGGTCAACGCCCGTCTCAGCTACACGAGGCAGACCAACAGCGTCATCGCGACGTCGGACTTCTCGGGCCTGACCGGCAGCCTCGCCGTCAGCTGGCAGCCGACGGCGAAAACCTCGGTCGTGTTCGACGCGTCGCGCGATGCCGGCTTCGAGGCGAACTCGCTGACGCAATACGCGATCGTCCAGTCGGGCACGGGGCTGACATTGACGCCGGTCTCGATCGTCTACGAGAACAACCGCGTGACCGACTCGTTCGGCCTCGCCGCGAGCTACGCCGCGACCGCGAAGATCAATGCCAGCGCGGGCCTGCGCTACACGCGCGCGCGTCTCGCAGGCGCGGTCCAGGCCGGCCTCGACGCGCGCGACGTCGACGTCGCCAAGACCGCGACGATGTCGGTCAGTTACGCGATCAACCGCGCGTGGAACGCGAACTGCACCGTCGCGCACGAGACGCGCGACGTCACCGCGATCGTCTCCTACTCGTACACCGCCAACGTCATCGGCTGCGCGACGCAGTTCACCTGGCACTGAGCGCCGGCGAAGAGGGCGGCGCGCGCTCATGACCGTGCAGATCCATCCGCTCGCCGACGTCCAGAGTCGCTCGATCGGCGAAGGCACGGCGGTGTGGCAATACGTCGTGATCCTGCCCGGGGCGGTGATCGGCAAAGACTGCAACATCAACGCGCTCTGCCTGATCGAGAACGACGTCGTCGTCGGCGACCGCGTCACCGTGAAGTCGGGAGTGCAGCTCTGGGACGGGCTGCGGATCGAGAACGACGTCTTTGTCGGCCCGAACGTCGCCTTCACCAACGACAAGCATCCGCGCTCGAAGCAGTACCCGCCCGCATTCCAGCGGACGACCGTCCGGCAAGGCGCGTCGATCGGCGCCAACGCGACCATCCTCGGCGGCGTCACGATCGGCGAACGGGCGACGGTCGGCGCCGGCGCGGTCGTCACCCGAGACGTTCCCGCAGGCGAGACGTGGGTGGGCAATCCTGCTCGGCCGCTGAAGTCGCGCGGCGGCTGAGATCGGCTAAGGTTTCGATCTCCGCCCGTCCGCCCGCGCATGCTTCAGCCGCCAGTCACCGACCCGCCGCACTTCGACGTCCTCCCCGGCGCCGAGGCGCGCGGCTCGCTCGAGCATTGCGGCGTCGTCGAGCTGCCGCGCATCCAAGACCGGCGCGGCAACCTCACGTTCGTCGAGGCAGGACGCCACGTGCCGTTCGACATCCAGCGCGTCTACTACCTCTACGACGTCCCCGGCGGCGCCGAGCGCGGTGGTCACGGCCACTTCAAGCTGCGCCAGCTCATCGTCGCGATGTCGGGCAGCTTCGACGTCGTCCTCGACGACGGCACAAGGCGCGCGCGCTACCACCTCAATCGCTCGTACACCGGGCTCTACGTCTGCCCGATGATCTGGCGCGAGCTCGACAACTTCTCGTCGGGCTCGGTGTGCCTCGTCCTCGCTTCCGAGCCGTACGACGAGGCCGATTACCTGCGCGACTACGAAACGTTTCGACACGCGGGCCGGCATCCCGACACACGCTGAGTCGCGCGCGATCGGCCACACGGGCCGGTAGCAACTCGAAACGTCGCACCACCTCCGCGGAGTTCGACGGCAGTTCGTGTCGCTGCTGTAACGCGCGCGCGGTCGCGCGTTACCGAAGCGCCGTTTTGCGGCCGCTTTGCCGTGAGCAATGCGCACGAATGCAATGGCATGCGTGTTGCGCTTCAGGCCGCCGAGGTTCACGTCGAAATGAACCCGTCCGCAGAAGCCGCCTCAGCATCCATGCCATTCCATCCCGCCAGAATTCCGCCCATGAGCGGATGCCTGTCGTTGCTCGCCGCCGCCGCGATGTCCGCGTGCGGTGGCGGTCAGTCGACCATCGACGCGTCGCCCGGCGTCGTCTCCTTCAAGGCCAACGGCAGCCACACGCTGATGGACCTCGATCCGCGCTCGCCAGACGTGCAGGGCTCGGAGGTGCTGGGGATGTCGAAGGCTTCGAAGCCCGGGTCCCCTGGTCAATCCGCTTCAGCACCCGGGCATGCCCAGGCACCCGCGCCCGCTCCTGCGCCCGCTCCTGCCCCCGCGCCGGCACCCGCGCCGGCGCCCGCGCCCGCCCCGGCGCCTACGCCGGCCCCTGCGCCCGCTCCCGCACCGGCTCCGCCGGCGTCGTCACCGACGACAACGACGATGACGAACACCGTTCCCGCGATCGACACGGCGAAGATCCCGGTCGGATCGAGCGGCGTCGCCTCGATGCAGATCGCATCGACGACCGAGCTGCCGGCCGCCTCCGACGGCACCGGCGCGTTCCGCACCGCGTGCCAGTTCTCGCACATGGCGTTCGACGATCCGATCGTCTACCCGGGTCAACCGGGCAAGTCGCATCTGCACGTCTTCTTCGGCAACACTGGAACGAACGCCGACTCGACCGTCGACTCGATCGCCAACACCGGCAACTCGACGTGCCTCGGCGGGACGATCAACCGCACCGCGTACTGGGCGCCGGCGATGATCGACACCAAGGACGGCACACCGGTCGCCCCGGCGATGGCCGCGATCTACTACAAGACCGGCTACACCGGCGTCGCTCCGGCGACAGTGCAGTCGATGCCGGATGGCCTGCGGATGATCGCCGGCAGCTCGGCAGCGAAGACGATGACCCAGTGGGGTCCCGCGAACTTCGCTTGCATCGACGCGGCGACGGGCAACGGCGCGACGGTCTACAGCCTGCCGACGACCTGCGCGGCGGGCAACACGATCTGGGTGCGCGTGATCTTTCCGCAGTGCTGGGACGGCGTGAACCTCGATTCGCCCGATCACAAGAGCCACATGGCGTACCCGAGCGGCGGCTGCCCGGCGTCGCATCCGGTCGCGATCCCCGAAATCACGGTCAACGTCCTCTACCCGGTCACCGACGCGAGCGCACCGGCGCGCTGGCGGCTCGCCTCCGACAACTACGACCCGACGCTGCCGGCCGGCTACTCGTCGCACGCCGACTGGTTCAATGGCTGGAAGTCGGAGTTCGTCGACAGCTTCGTGCAAGGCTGCGAGCGGCCGGCGAAGGACTGCCACGCGCACCTGCTCGGCAACGGCGAGCGGATGCTCTAGTCGACATCAGCGCGCAACAACGCGCGCCGTAGAATCCGCCGACCCGCGCGGTCCTCGACCGCTGCCGCCGATCGCGCCGAGCGGTCGGCGGAACCCCGCACCTGTCCCATGACCCGACCCGCCGACGCCGAGCCCCCGCCCGCGCGCCCCTGGCCCCGTTCGCGACTCCTCAACGTCTGGGTCGACGACCTGACGATGCCCCAGCTGATGGAGCGGCTCGACCACGGCATCGTGTTCACGCTCAATCCCGACCACTGCTGGCACCTGCAGCGCAATGCCGACTTCTATGCGGCGTACCGCAAGGCCGACTTCATCACCTCGGACAGCAAGTACGTCTACTGGGCGCTCGGCTGGATCGGCAGGCCGATCCAGGAGAAGGTCTCGGGCTCCGACATCGTGCCGACGTTCTGCCGCCACCACGCGGCCAACCCGGACGTGCGCATCTTCCTGCTCGGCGCCGGCCCGGGAATTGCTCAGAAGGCGCGCGAGCGCATCAACGCGAGGGTCGGCCGCGAGATCGTCATCGGCGCCCACAGCCCGTCGATGCAGTTCGTCAACGACCCGAAGGAGATCGTCGAGGTCGTCGAGATGATCAATGCGTCGCAGGCGACGGTGCTGATCGTCGGCCTCGGCGCCCCCAAGCAGGAGATCTGGATCGACCGCTACCGCAGTGCCATGCCCGGGGTGAAGATCTACATGGGCGTCGGCGCGACGATCGACTACGAAGCCGATGCCGTCGTTCGCGCGCCGCGCTGGATGACGAGAAACGGTCTCGAGTGGGTCTACCGCATCACGACCGAGCCGAAGCGCTACTGGCGGCGGTACTTCCGCGACACCGAGTTCTTCTGGCTCGTCCTGCTCGACTGGTTCGGCCGCTACCGCGCACCCGCATGGCAGTCGCCGCCGCTCGAGCGTCCGACCGCACCGCAATGACCGGCTCCGTCTTCAGGACCGGGATGGTCGGCCTCGGCAAGATGGGGCTCTCGCACCTCTCGATCGCGCGCGCGCATCCCGAGATCGATCTCGTCGCCGGCTGCGACGCGACGGCGTATCTCACCGACGTCCTCTCGAAGCACGCGGCGCTCAAGTGCTATTCCGACCTCGACCGCATGCTCGACGGCGAACAGCTCGACGCGCTGATCGTCGCGACGCCGTCGAAGCTGCACGCCGCAATGGTCGAGAAGGCGCTCGCGCGCGGCCTGCACGTCTTCTGCGAGAAGCCGTTCGTCCTCGACGTCGCCGACGGCGAGCGGCTGATCGCGCTCGCCAGCAGCAAGGAGCGCGTGACGCAGGTCGGCTACCACTACCGCTTCGTCGGCGCGTTCCGCGAGGCGGCGCGGCTCGTCCGGTCGGGCGCGCTGGGCACCATCCACCACGTCCGCGCCGAGGCGTACGGGCCGGTCGTGCTGCGCCGCAAGGGTGCGACCTGGCGCTCGGCGAAGAGCGAGGGCGGCGGCGCGCTGTACGACTACGCGTGCCATGCGATCGACCTCGTCAACTTCGTCCACGGCGCGCCGACCGCGGCGATCGGCGTCGTCCGCTCGAGCGTCTTCTCGCGCGACGTCGACGACGAGGTCTACGCGACGCTCGAGTTCGCCGGCGGCGCGAGCGGCCAGCTCGCGGTCAACTGGAGCGACGAGAGCTTTCGCAAGATGTCGACCAAGATCTCGGTCTGGGGAACGAACGGCCGCGTCGTCGCCGACCGCCAGGAGTGCCAGCTCTACCTGCGCGAGCGCCACGACGCGCTGCCCGGCGTCGAACCGGGCTGGACGGTGCGCTACACGACTGACCTCACCGAAGACGTCTGGTTCTACCTGCGCGGCGAGGAGTACTCGGCGCAGATCGATTACTTCGCCAAGAGCATGCAACTGGGTCGCCTCGACGGCGAGAACACGTTCGCGTCGGCGCTCGCGACCGACCGCGTCGTCGCGATGCTGGTCGAGCCGGGCACAGCGCGCACGGCGCCGGCTGCGGCTCCCGCGCGTCGCGGGTTCTGGTCGCGCGTCTTCGGCTGAGCGCGATGGCAGCAGCGGCAACCAGCAACGACGACCCGATGGACCGGGTCCTGTTCGGCGACAACCAGTTCTTCGGCGTCAACCACATGTCGGAGGAGAAGGCCCGCGCGCAGTCGATGCGCTTCCAGGACCTGCAGTCGATCCTCGACGTCCTCGACGCGGCGTACGCCGAAGGCATCCGCACCTTCATGTGCACGTCGCACGACCGCGTCGCCGAGATCTGCGACCACTTCCGCGCCAACGCCGCGCGCTATCCGGACTACCGCTTCTACCCGTGCATGCCGTACGCGCACAAGTACGCCAATGCGGTGACCGAGCACGGGATGATCGAAGCCCTGCGGATGTTCCTGCCACAGGACGGCGCCGTTGCGGCGATGCTGAAGGGAGGCGTCGCCCTCGCGAACAAGGACATCGAGGCGATCATGCAGATGCTGATCGACGCCGAGATGAAGATGTTCCACGGCCTGAAGACGCCGGTCGTCTTCATGCAGAACGTCATCACCGACCTCCTGCTCGGCCTGCGAATGCACGAGTGCTTCCGGGTCTTTCACGCGCACGTCCGCGACCGCTACGGCGCCGAGGCCGGCTTCATCACGATGAACGTGCCCCGCCTGCTCGACGTGCTCGACGGCCTCGGCATCGACAACCCGATCGTCTGCGCCAACATCAACAAGATCGGCTTCAGGATGTGCGGCGGCATCGCCGCGTACGAGGAAGCGATCGCGACGCGGCGCTTCCGCCCGATCGCGATGTCGGTCCTCGCCTCGGGCGCGATCGCGCCGCGCGAGGCGATCGCCTACGTCTGCGCGCAGCCGAAGATCGAATCGATCGTGTTCGGTGCCTCCGGCCGCGCCAACATCCGGCAGACGAAGGCGTTGATCGACGAGCTCAGCCCGCCGCGCTGAGGAGACACTTGCGCCGTGAACGCCGCGCCGCAGACGAGGAGCGTCCGCAGTCGCGACCCGCTGGCCACGATGGCGATCGTCATCGTCGCCGTGCAAGCGGTGATGTTCATCGTCGCCGCGAGGCGCGGCTTCGACCTGACCGACGAGAGCTTCTACCTGCTGACGTACCGCCACTGGACCGAGTGGCCGTCGGTCTCGCTCTTCGGCGCCTACTTCACCTGGCCGTATGTGCTCGTCGGCCACGACGTCTGGGCGATGCGCCTGCTCGGTTTCGCGCTCCTCCTCGGTGCCGCGATCTGGTTCGGCTCGGAGGCGCAGCGCGCGTTCGGCGCGCTCGTCGGGCGGCGATCGCGCGACGGCGAGCTCGCGACGGCGGTCGCGGCCGCCGCCGCGATCTGGAGCTACTACGGCGCGTCGCCGGTGTCGCCGACGCCGAGCTACAACCTGCTGACGCTCGCGTGCGCTCTCGTCGTCCTCGCGCTCGCGCTCAGGCTCGGCCGCATCGTCCACGACGACGCACCGCGGGGACGCCTCGCGACCGCGTTCGCCCTCGGCCTCGTCGGATCGGTAGGAGTCGCGAGCAAGTTCAGCTCTGGACTGCTGGTCCTCGCGCTGGCGCTCGCGGTCTTCGCCGCGCTCGCCTGGCACCGGCTCGACGCCGGCGGCTGGTCGCGCGTCGTGCTCGCGGCGATTGCGGGGCTCGCGCTGAACCTCCTTGCGCTCTGGATCGCCGACCCCGGCTTGCCGCTCAGGTTCGAACGCGGCATCGAGGTGACGCTCGCAATGATGGAGCGAAGCGCGACCGGCGAAGTCGCTGCGCTCGTCTTCGGCGCCCTGCCGCAGGACGCGCTCCACGCGCTGCGTGTGCTGCTGTGGCCGCTCGTCTTCGCCGTCCTCGTGCTCACGGCTGGCGCGCAACTGCGCCGGCGCCCGCTCGCCGACGCGCTCGCGGTGGCGGTGTTCGTCGCCGGTGCCCTCGTGTACGCGTTTGTCAAGGACAACCGCTTCTATCGCATCGTCCTCGTCACCTGGATCGCGGTCCTGCTCGGCTGCGCTGCGCTCTGGCTTCTGCGCGCGCGACTCGCGAGCGGCGCGCGCGTTCGCTCGCTCGTCGTCGCCGGCGCGATCCTTGTCGTGCCGTTCGCGTATTCGTACGGCACCAGCAACGCGCTCTTGCAGCACATGGGGATGGCGGCGATCTTTCCCTTGGTCATCGCTGCGGTGTTGATCCGCACGATGTGGCTCGAGCGCGCGGTCCCGACCTGGCTCTTCGCCGGCGCGCTCGCGCTGCTGGCCGCTCTGCCCGCCGAGATCGTCGTCCGCCAATGGGTCGACGGCCGCTACACGTACCGGCTCGGTGCGTCGCTCGCCGAGCAGACCGTGCCGTTGCCTGCCAACCCCGGCGGAATCGACCTCGACGTCACGCCGGCGCTGGCGCGAAGCCTCGAGAGCTACCTGCTGCTGCTGCGCTCGGCAGGGTTCAGCTCGGGCCAGCCGCTGATCGACTTCACCGGCCAATCTCCCGGCCTGGTCGCGATCGCCAACGGCGCTCCGGTCGGAGCGATCTGGTACATCGGCGGCGTCTACGCCGGCGAGCGCATGGCGCGCATGAGCCTCGGCTGGGTCGACGCGGCGCAGGTGCGCCGCGCCTGGCTGCTGACGACGCCCGACGGAGCGACGACGATCGCGTCGTGGCGGTCGATCGTCGAGGAGAAAACCGGCACTTTCGCCCACGAAGAGGCCGGCCGCTTCACGATCCCCGATCCGAGCTCCGACGACAAGACGAAGACGATCGAGGTGACGCTCTGGCAGCCGAAGCGCTGAACACGCGG
>Ga0207706_10003079_pt1 | contig 16028 bp, 16 predicted proteins | sample KBSC53metaG_FD_184318 | JGI IMG/M metagenome (GOLD analysis project Ga0207706, IMG submission 184318) | Corn rhizosphere microbial communities from Kellogg Biological Station, Michigan, USA - KBS C5-3 metaG (SPAdes) (version 2) | ecosystem: Host-associated > Plants > Roots > Rhizosphere > Soil ... | reverse complement strand
GCGCCTTCGCGCCTCGTTGCCGCGCGGCCAGCGCCTTGTAGCGAAGATCCGAATAGCGCGCGAGGATCGACTTCGTGTCCTTGTCCGCATCCTCCGGGAAATACCTCAGGACGACAACGGCCTTGCCTTTGACGTCGAGCGTCGCGTAGCTGTCGTATCCGAAATTCTGCGCTTCCGGGACGACGATGCCGTAGCCGGCGAAGACCACTGGCGCCGAGACGGTCCCATCGTCAGAGAAGGAGAGTGCGACGACGTCAGCGGGTGCGGAGAAGCGTTGTGACCCCGACGACAGCTGCGAGCCGCCGTCGCGGCTGCCGGCAGTGAAGTCGAACGACATGAAGACGTCCTGACGTCCGGGCAGCGGACGGGCGCCGATGCGCGCTAACTGCGCCGCGATGTAGTCGCCGGCCTGCTGTTCTCCCGTCGATCCGGCCTCGCGGCCTGCGAATCGGTCGGACGCGAGCGTCTCGACGTACGCACGTGTACCTGTCGCGGTTGCCGGTGCCGGCGCCTGCGCGGAAAGCGCGGCGACGGAGAGAGCAAGGAGGACGAAAATCGGCGCCTTCTTCATTGTCCGGATCCTTTGGTCGCCTTCTGTTTCGGCGGGGCGGTCGCGAGCGCATCGAGCGCATGCTGATGGTTCCACTGGGCGAGATAGATTTGTCCCTCGCGACCACCGCCGCGGCTCGACGTCCACGCGAGTCGAGTCCCATCGGGCGACGGCACCGGCAGACCGTCAAAGCCATCCGAGTAGGTGACGCGAATCGGTTCTTTCGCCCCATCGATGTCCACGAGGAACACCTCGAAATTTTCAAATCCGAGCTTGTTCGACGAGAAGAGGATGTAGCGGCCCGACGGGTGGATGTACGGCGCCCAGCTCATAGCACCGAAGTCCGTGATCTGCTTCTGGTCGGTCCCATCAAGGTTCATCGTCCAGACGTTCGCGATCACGCCGTTTTCCTCGAACCGGCGCCAGATAATGCGCTTGCCGTCAGGTGAGAAGAACGGGCCGCCGTCGTACCCGGGCACATTCGTGAGACGGCGCACACCGGAGCCATCGGCATCCGCACGCATGATGTAGATCTCCCCGAAGTAGCTGGGATCGGTCTCGAGCTGCTTCTGTTGCGCGGCCGACAGTTTTCCGTCGTACCCGGTACGCGTCGATGAGAAGACGATCCACTGACCGTCAGGGGAGTAGCTCGCTTCCGCGTCGTAGCCACGCATGTTCGTGAGACGGCGCAGCGTGCCGGTTTTCGCGGAACGGACGTAGAGCTCCATCTCCGGGTCGTAGTCCCATGAGTACCGGCGCTCCTGACCGGAGGCGCGGAACTTCAGCTCGTCGTCCTGCTGCTGTTTCGAGCTGGGATCGTGATGCGTTGACGCAAACAGCACATCACCGGTTTGTGGATTGATGAACGAGCAGGTCGTCTTGCCGACGCCGGGCGAGACGCGCGAGACGTCCCCTGACGCCATATCCATCAGGTAGATCTGATAGAACGGATTCCCAGGTTCTCTCTCGCTTTGGAAGACCAGGCGTTGGCCCTCGGGTCCCCAGTAGCCCTCGCCGGCACGGCGCCCTTCCACCGTCAACCGCCTGATGCGACTGAGGAAATCGCTTTCCTTCGGCGCAGACGATTGCTGCGCCAACAGGGGCAGCGAGGATAAAACCAGAACAAGCGGCAGCCACGAGCGTCTAAGGGTTTGAGTCATCTGTTGACCGGATATTTACTGTACCCCTCGCTTGTGTTCCAGCCCTTCAAGGCGGATATGGGCCAAGATGCCGCCTGACGCTAAGGCAAGGGACTTGGTTAGCAGCACCCAACACAAGCGAGTCCTGAGAGTATTACCATTCAAACGAGTGCTCGAGCACAAGCTCCTGGGAATGCCGCTCCGGCGCTGGATCGTTGGCGCCGCGGCGGCGACCGCCATCGTCCTGGTCGCCATGTCAGGGTACTGGACGATCCGCCACGCCTGGGCCATTTACAAGCTGAATCGCGGAGTTGGCGACACCGTGTTCTACGACGCCGACGACCGCCCGTGGTTCCGGCTCGACGAGCAGCGGCAGGACGTCCAGTTCAACCAAATTTCCACCTTCTTCAAGGACGCCATCATCGCGGTGGAGGATCACCGCTACTACCTGCATCCGGGCATCGACCCAATTGGCCTGACGAGAGCCGTCTTCCACAACATCAAGGGCGAACGTCAGGGCGGCAGCACGATCACACAGCAGCTGGCGCGCACGCTGTTTCTCTCGAACAGTAAGACCTACGGACGCAAGGCCAAGGAAGCCGTCCTGTCGGTGATGCTGGAGATCTTTCTCTCGAAACGAGAAATTCTCCAGCTCTACATGAACCGCATTTACCTCGGCAGCGGGATTTACGGTGTCGAGGCGATGTCGCGGCGGACGTTTGGGAAACCGGCGGCAGATCTCACGCTGGGCGAAGCCGCCCTGCTCGCGGGGATCATTCGTGCACCTGCGTCGTATTCACCGTGGAATCGACTCGAGCATGCACGTGCCAGAAGCTTCATCGTGCTACGCCGCATGCGCGAGGAAGGGAAGATCACGGCCGCGCAGGAAGAAGTGGCGAGGCACGAAACGTTGCGCGTGCGACCGGCCTCAGCGCCGGCGAACAGCCGCCATCGATACGCAAAGGAATTCCTGCGACAGCAGTTCAGGGAGCTGATCGGCGATGACAACCCGCCGGACTGGAAAGTCCAGACGACGTTCCTGCCCGACGTGCAGGACGCAGCGGAAGCTGCCGTGCGCAACGGGTTGCGTCGCCTCAATGTTCCGGGTTTGCAGGCGGCACTCGTTGCGATCGACCCGCGCACGGGAAACCTGCTGGCGATCGTCGGCGGATCGGACTTTCAAACGACGCCGTTCAATCGCGCGGCACGCAGCCACCGCCAGCCTGGATCGGCGTTCAAGCCATTCGTCTACGCGGCAGCACTCGAACAAGGACTCTCGCCGGTTTCAACGTTAAGCGGCTTGCAGCAGGTGGCGGTGCAGGCGCCCGAAGGCGTCTGGATTCCGCGCGACGATCGCGCAAAGACGCACGACACAATGTCGCTGAGAGAAGCGCTGCTCGAATCGAGCAACGCCGCGGCCGTCCTGCTCCAGCAGCGGATCGGCGCTCGTCCTGTCATCAAGCTCGCGAACGACATGGGCGTGCCCAATCAGCCGAACGTGCCCTCGCTCGCGCTTGGCAGTGGACTTGTGACGCCGTTGGACCTCACAGCCGCATACGCCGTGTTCCCTGGCATGGGTTATCGCTCTCGCCCTCGTGGCGTGGTGTCGGTCGAAGACGCCGACGGAACTCAGGTCGAGTACGTCCACATCCAGCGTCAGCAGGTGCTCTCCGAGCAGGTGGCGTTCCAGATGGTTTCGATGCTTCAGGACGTCACGCGCCGCGGGACGGCGGCAAGCCTCCAGCGTTACAACCTGCCGATGGAGGTTGGCGGCAAGACGGGCACGACAAACGATTCGCGCGACGCGTGGTTCGTCGGCTTCTCGTCGAACGTCGTTGCTGGTGTGTGGATCGGCTTCGACGATCCACAGACGATTCGCAGCGATGCATCCGGGTCGCGCATGGCATTGCCAATCTGGGCGGACTTCATGCGTCGGACGGCGAGTCGTCTGGGCACGCAGCCGTTCCTGCGGCCGCCTCGCATGCGCACTGAGGTGATGTGCTCGGTCTCCTATCACCGCGCTCTTGACGGGTGTCCGAGCTACGTGGAGTACTTCAAGCCTGGAGACGACGTTCCCTCGCAACTCTGTGAGCTGCACTCAGGCAGCTTGAAGCAACGTGCGGAGCGTGCGCTCCGCGGATTGCTCGGCACAATCGGCGAGGAGATTCGCGGAATCTTTCGATGAAGCGCTGCTGGTGGTGCGGCACCGACCCGCTCTACGTCCGCTATCACGACGACGAGTGGGGCAAGCCGATCAGAGACGATCGACGCCTGTTCGAGAAGATCTGTCTCGAAGGCTTTCAGGCTGGTTTGAGCTGGTTGACGATCCTCCGCAAGCGCGAGAACTTCCGCGCCGCGTTCGCCGACTTCGACTTCGACAAGGTCTCGCGTTACACATCGAAAGATGTCACACGCCTCTTGAAGGACGAGGGGATCATCCGGCATCGCGGCAAGATCGAGTCGACGATCAACAATGCGCGGCGGGCGATTGAACTGCGCAAGGAGGCGGGGTCGCTGGCCGACTACTTCTGGCGATGGCAGCCCGCGAAAGTGTCTCGCCCGAAGCGAATCACGCGGGATGTGTTGATGACGATGGCGACGACGGCGGAATCAACCGCGCTCAGCAAGGATCTGCGGAAGCGCGGTTGGACGTTTGTCGGACCGACGACGGTATATGCCTTCATGCAGGCGATGGGTCTCGTCAATGATCACGTTCACGATTGCTCGTTCAGAGCAACTAGCGGTCGCTGAGTTGTAATGATTGGCGCACACGCCTGAACACGTCGTTGTAGGTGCCCGCATCACGCTGCGGCGCGACTCCCACGAGGAACAATACGCGCCCGTCGTTGAGCTGCGTCGTGGCCAGCGAGATCACCTCGGGTTGGCCAGTGATATCGGACTGGTTGGTCAACGTCGTCCGCACTCCGCTGCGGCCACCGATCGTCTCGCGCGAGTAGCCCTCCTGACGACGAAGCTGCGGATTGCTCTGCGCAAACGCCGACACGAGTTGATCGGTGTCTCGCTGCAGATTGCCGCTGCCCTTCGACGTCACGCCCACCTGGAATCCGTGCGTGACACCTTCGAGCTTCCCGTCGTTCTCACGGTAGCCGCCCTCCGGCGCGTAAGTGATGCCGGTGTCGCCGCCGCTGACCTCAGTCCAGTTCGACGGCAGGTTCAAGCGCATGAACGAGAACGGAGACGATGTGCGGTACTGCGACGACGGCGGCGGCACGTTCACTGATGTGCGCGCAGATGTGTCGCCCGGCTGCGGCGGACTGCTCTTGGCCCGGCCTTTGGCGATCTGCTCGGCAGTGTAGGCTGGCGGCATACCCCGCAGTCGCGCCTGGACCTCCTGGAACTCGCCAGTGTTCGCGTTGCCCTGCACTCGCAGAGATGCAGCCTCGCGATTGATCGCTTCGTAGCGATTGCCCGGGTTCGGATGGCTGCTCAACCACTCGGGACCGCTGCCTCCGCCCTCGGCTTCAATCGTCTTGAACATGTTCGCCATCTGGCGCGGGTCGTACCCGGCGCGCGCGAGAATTTGTGCGCCGAGGATGTCGGCCTGCGACTCGTACTCGCGGCTGTACTTCAGAAACGCTGCGCCAAGGCCGAACTGGGTGCCCTGCGAGATGATCGAACCGGCGGTGCCGCCGACGATTGCGCCGGCGATTTGACCGAGGACCGACCCGATCTGGAACTTCTGGCCTTTGGTCGCTTGTGCGGTTCCGTGACGCAGAGCAACGTGCGACAGCTCGTGCGCCATCACACCAGCGACCTCACCCTCGGCCTTCGCGGCCTCGATCATTCCTCTGTTGAGGAACATCGGTCCGCCCGGAAGAGCGAAGGCGTTGATCTCTTTCTGGTTCACCATGTCGAAGGTGTACCGGAATTCGGAATGTTGAAACTCCGGCGGGATAGCAGCAGCGAGTGTTTTGCCGAGCGTCTCGACGTAGTTCTCGAGACGCTGGTCGTTGAGCATCGGCAGTTCTTTCGTAACTTCGGCGGCTGCCTCTCTGCCAAGCTTCACATCATCCTGGACTGCGTAGCTGTTCTTCGGCGCCACGATCTTCGTCTGTGCCCCGACCGTAAGCGAGAGGACGCAGACGACACCGAGCCCGGCGAATGTGCGGCGTAGTGAAGAGGGCATCGTAGACATCATGGTTCCACGTAGTTGCAACTCTCCGGCCAACTCCAATCGGCGCTAAGGACTGATAACGAGGCCTACGGTGACCCTCCAAAAACTCAACAATGAGCGCGTTTCTCCAGTGAGGAATTCCTCGTCACGCTCCAGACTCCGAAAGTGCCGAACTTCAAAACGAACCCCGACATCAGGCGCTAGGAACCCGATGGCGCCACCGCCAAAGTTCATTGCAACAGAGTTTCGGGCTCTTCCCAGAAGCTCGGGAAGCACGGTGGGGGTCACCTCATCGATGGACGCATGCATCCAGCCGAGCCCGCCGAGGATATATGGACGAAGTGATTCGCGAGTCACGCTCACTGGTGTGGCAATGACGACGTTCCCGCCAAGTGTGAAGACGTTGCTGTTCGTGAACAGCCCGGCCTGGTTGTCGGTCTCGAAGAACCGTGGCGCGTACGAGAAGTCACCTTCTACACCAAAGATGCCTCTGGTCCACAGCCCGGCGCTGCCACCAAAAATGAGCTGCGTGGAACTCGCCCCCTGCTCGAGATCCGGAAGGGCAGTGGAACCCGCGAATGCGCTTCCGATGAATGGCGCGAACAGCCAGTCTGCATCGGCGGCGTGCGGGTACAGCTCCAGTAGCAGGCCAACAATCACCGCTCTGGCGACGCCCGAATGAACCCTCAAGGTAAGAAGAGTCGTAGGAATAGGGTCGCGAAGGGAGACGTGGTGACGTCGCCGGATTCGAGTGCGAACGGCGCAGTGAGGCCGTCGCTGTTCGCCAATGCGATGAACGTCATTCCACGGTTCGGGGCTTTGACGATCAGCGCCGAGTAGCCACCCCGTGTCATGCCGAACTGCCAGATGATCGGCTCACCATGATAGTTCTGCACGAACCAGCCAAGGCCGGTTGGCAGCGGAGTTCCGTTCGCGAGCGACTGCGTCCACGCCTCATTGCGTGTCGCTGCCGTGAGCAGTGCACTCGAGAGGAGCACGTTGTCGAAGCGCGCGAGATCGCGCGCGGAGCTGATGATGCCGTCCGATGCATTGACGCGGCGTGCGGGAAGATCGTTGTTCCGTTGCGGCCGTCCGGACGCTATTCGATACGGTGTGGCCAATCTCGCGGCAACGTCGGCGTAACGCGCCAGATGACCAGCGTCGAAGAGACCGGCATCTGCAGCGGTCGGTATGGTGGCGAGAACCTGATCGGGTGACGAGTCGAGCATCGCAAACCGATCGAAGATCTCCGAGCCGAGGACGACGGCATAGGGTGCCTGCGCACAGCGCTCGATGACCGGCGTCAGGGCGGCGTATCGCGACGCCGAATAGAGATATCCAGCGCCGCCCGGTGCAGTGTGCGAGAGAAGGTGGCGAAGAGTGGTCAGCGGCTCGGGGTAGGCGGTGTTGCGAAGAGCCACTGGATCGTCGAGCTGTGCGCCCCATTGATCGACGCACTTTCGCAGGAGCAGCGTTGCACCAAAGGTTTGCGACAGACCGCCGACAAGATAGGGCGTGTCGGGAAGCGCCGGAGCTCCGGACTCGACATCGCGGCGCCCCAGACCGCGCTCCCACACGACGACACCGTTCTGAATGACCAGCGCTGAGAGGCCAGGTATCCGGGACTCGACTCTGAAAGACTCGAGGTAGCGCTCGAAGATAGCGAAGGTCAGACCCTGCGCTTCAGTACGTTGTGCGAAGACAACTGTACTGAGCAGCACGACAGCAGGGATGCTGAGTCTACGCAAGGGGGCAGTCAGGGTTAATCCCGGGGGAATGATACATCGACATCACGCGATTCAGGCCTGAAAGTGACTGACGTGTGCTACAGTCAACGACTACTTCTCGATGCGTCCTGTTTTTGCACAGTCGAAAGACATGAGCTCGCGACCGAAACCGTCGGTCGCTGCCTTGCGCGTTGCTCTCTGTGCCGTCGCCATCCTTGGGGCGCTGACCTCTGTATTCGCTCAGGGCAACCAGACACTTCGGGTCGTTCCCCTCGTCAAGGACGACCACGTGCTCGTGTCGTTCGAGTTGGCCGGAGGGCTTACGGCCGAAGTCCGGGATGCGATCCGGAGCGGCCTCAAGACCACCTTCACCTACAACGTCGAACTCCGGCTGGACGTGCCGGCGTGGGTCGATCGCACGATCTCCACGGCGACGGTTGCAACCAGCGTCGAATACGACAACCTCACGCGAACGAACAACGTGGTTCGAATGCTGGACGGCCGGGTGGAGCAGGCGATTTCAACCCAGAACGACGACGTCGTCAGAACATGGCTGACGAACCTGGTGCGTCTGCCGCTATTCAACACGTCGCTGCTCGAGCCAAATCGCGACTACTACATCCGCGTGAGCGCCACCGCCCGGCCGACCAACGGCTCGATCCTCTGGCCGTTCGGCAGCGGACCATCGGCGCAGTCTCGCTTCACCTTCATTCGCTAGTCCGGCCGAGCGTCGCACTTTTTGTCGTCCTAGACACTTAGTGTCAGGTTTCTGCCCTGTTTTACGCGCCAGCGCGGCGTGATTCTGCGCACCGGTGCATGTGATGCCACCACTTCCCAGTGGTTGGCGACAATCCTGCTATCAGAGAGCTCGGAGGAATTACGTGATCTCGAAGGCGGGTTCGTCCGGGCGAAATTGGCACTCCGTGTTGTCTGGCGTCGCGTGGGGGCTCTCCACGCTGGCATTCGTCATTGCTGGTGTGTGCCTGTCGTACGCGACCGTTGTCCAGGTCGATCGCTTGACGCGCGTCAATGCGCCGAAGCCGCCGGAAGTGGCGAGCGACGTGATCGTGCGGAACGCGAAGGATCAGCAGGGCAGACGCGCATCGTTCCGCGTGCTGCTTTTCACAGACGAGTTCCGCTGGCGGATGTCGTCGTACGAATCGCTCGAGAGCAGTCTCGAGGAGCCGACGTTCACACCGGAGATGAAAGCCGTTCTCGACAAGGCTCGTGAGATTCTCGTCGTCGGCGCCAGTTCCGAAGAGATCGTTCCCGGGTTGTCGCTGGAGGCCGGACGTAAGCGCGAGGAAGTTCGTGCCGGCAAGCGCGCAGAGCGCATCGCGATGTGGGTGCGTCAGGCCGTATCGAAGCCGACACCGATTCGCAAGCTGAACGTCGGGCATCACCTGCCTACCGGCAAGGCAAACGACACGTCCGATCAACGCCGGGTCGTGATCATCATCGTGCTCGACCGAGAGGACGGCACGAACGTGGATGAGGCGTTGCGATCGGCGATGGCGCTCGAGAGCGTGAATGCTCCGATCTTCGAGGCGCTGTTGACTCGCTACTCGCTGTCGGCCGCCAAAGCGTTTACCTGGGTCGATTAGAGGACGAGTGCAGGTGGAGTAACACATGGCTGAACTCTTGGACATCCTGGATGCGTTTTCGATACCACTCAAAGTCGGGTGGGTCGTCTGGATTGCCTGGGGCATCGGACAGATCTTCTGGTATCGGTACGAGCGCAGGCCGCAGGCCACTCGTGCGCAGGCCGCAGTGGCGGCGCGCAAGCCGTTCGTGTCGAAGCCGTCGCTCCCTGAGCGCCCGATGACGCGCCTCGTGACGCCAGAACAGGTGCTGCCGAAGAAGCCGGCGTTTGCGGAGCCAGCGCCACCGCCAGCCGATGGCCCCGGTCGGATCGACGAGCTTGATGAATTCGTCGCCAGCTTCGAGATGAACATGCGGAACCGACGCGAGCAGCCACTGAATGGTGAATCGTTCCACCCATCCCTCCCCTAACGGGTGATGTGCGGCCTGACTTCGATCCCTAGGATCGTGTCATGGCCGCCACTCCACTCCGCCAGACCAACGATGACGAACTGCTCGACGCGTATTCGACGGCTGTCGTGCACGCCGTCGAGACCATTGCCCCCGCTGTCGTTCGAGTAGAGCGCGGGCGTGGCGGTGGTTCGGGTGTGATCTTCGCGCCTGATGGGTTCGTGCTCACGAACAGTCACGTGGTCCACGGCGCGAACCAGTTCACGGTCACGCTGTCCGATGGGCGGGAAACGCGCGGCGATCTCGTCGGCGACGATCCACACACCGACCTCGCGGTTCTCAGGATCGATGCGAGCTCGCTCCCATGGGCGAGCCTCGGCGATTCGCGTCGCGTGCGCGTCGGACAGATCGCGATTGCGATCGGCAACCCGTTCGGCTTTCACCACTCCGCAACCGCGGGTATCGTCAGCGGCGTCGGGCGATCGCTCCGGGCGGGATCCGGCCGGCTGATGGACGACATCATTCAAACGGACGCAGCTCTGAATCCCGGGAACTCAGGCGGACCGCTGGTAACGTCTCGAGCAGAGGTCATCGGCGTGAACACCGCGACGATTCTGCCGGCTCAGGGGTTGTGCTTCGCGGTTGCCAGCAACACGGCGAGGTTCGTCGCAGGTCGTCTCATGAGCGATGGCCGCGTCCGGCGCAGTCACATCGGCGTCGGCGGCCAGAACGTGTCGGTGCCTCGCACGCCTGGGTCGTCGCACGTGACACCGTCAACGGGTGTGCTCGTGTTGTCAGTGGAATCGGGCAGTCCCGCGAGTCACGCCGGCCTCGCGCAGGGGGACATCATCATCGCGTTCGGCCACACGCCGATCACAGGGGTCGATGACCTGCATCGAGTGCTTACTGCCGAGCGTATTGGCGTCCCAAGCGGGGTGACTATCCTCCGAAGCGGGGCGCGACAGCAGGTGACCGTCGTTCCGAAGGAGGTGTGACTGCGCGGACTAAAGCGAGAGCAATCCGCGGCGGACCGCGCGCCGCACGGTCTCGACGCGGTTGGACGCGCCAAGCTTGCCCATGATGGACGCGATGTGGAACTTCACCGTCTGGTCGCTTATCCCCAGCCGATCTGCAATGCCCTTGTTGGGCAGCCCCTCGGCGAGTAGCTCGAGGACCTCGAGCTCGCGATGAGTGAGCGCTTCCTCTAAGACGCGGTCGCGATCGCCGTCTTGCCCCGAATCCCGAGCTCCGAGTCCCGAATCCCGAATCCCGAGCCCCGAATCCCGAGTCGCGGTCTCCGGCGTCGAGACGATGATATCGGCGTCGAGGCCGGCGCGCCGAGCGTCGACTATCGTGTCGAACTCGCCGACGACCTCGATCGAGCGTGTCTCGAGATCCCAGCGCAGGCGGTCACGAACGCCTGGGGGACCAACGAGGATCGCGCGCATCTCACCGGTTAGGACGCTCGCCGATGGTCACAGGTACATCGACCGCCGTATTCCCGCGCAAGACCTTCAGGTTGGCCGAACGTCCAACTGCCTGCACCGCAAGCAGATCGTGCAGATCCTCAGGTGACGCGGTTGACGTCTCGTCGAGCGCCAGAACGACGTCGCCGACGAGGACGCCAGCGTTTGCCGCGGCGCTTGCTGGCGCGACACCGACGACGAGCACAGCCGTGCTCCGTCCGCAGGCCGATGCCTGCGACTCCGAGAGCGTTACCGATTGACCCATCACGCCCAAATACCCCCGGTGCGTCTGTCCAAGCTCGAGCACTCGTTGAGCCGCGGCCCACGCGATCCCTGCCGGAATAACCACTGTCGTTCCGCGGATGGTCGTTGCCGTGTTGATACCGATCAGGCCGCCGCTTGCGTCGATGAATGCGCCACCGGAAAACCCATCGTGCATCGGTGCGGTCGTGCGAATCACCTGATCGATCGCGCGACGTCTGCCGGTCGGCAAGGGCCCGCCAATCACGGAGATGATGCCGGCGCTGGCGGTCACGGCATTGCTCCATGAGCGGGCGACTGCGAGAGCCAGATTGCCCACGCGAGGAGTGGCGCTTGAAAGCTTCACCGGCGCGAGCCCGAGATCTGCGACGCGAAGAACAGCGAGGCTGGTCGTCGGATCCCATCCGGCGAGTTCGGCGCCGAGCACGGGTCCATCATGCCGCCTGACACGCAGTCCATCGTCGCGCCCGATCGCGCGCATCGTCGTAAGCACGATCCCGTCGGCGTAGACGAGGCCGCTCGCCGGTCGGCGCCGGCCCTGGACCTGAACGACCGACGCCGCGACGGAATCGACGGCATCGGCCATGTGAGTCGAAAGTTCGTTCAGCATGTCGCGATCCTGGCAGATGCCGCGATCGCGATCATCACCCGAACGGGCGGGACTAGTGCGAAATATGGATCAATTCCCAATTCCCAACTCCCAAAGAAGCGTGCTTGGAACTTGGAGTTGGAGGTTGGAAGTTGACGAGGTCGCTTAATGCGAGACCGTAACCCTGAGATTGCCCGAGTTGTCCGTCAGCACGTCGTCGTTGATGCCGAGGTAGAGGCGACCCGTGTCACGGGCGCGGAACGGTCCCCCGTCGCGGCCGATGAAGAAGATCTGATTGCTATCGCCGATGCGGCCGATGAGTGCGGCGGCGGGACGATTGGGAAGCGGGCGATTCGGGTTGAGCGGAGAATTGCGTTCGCCCTCCGCGCCATCGCGGCGATCGCGCCCCCAGCGGGTTTCGCCGCTCGACGTGAAGTAGATCTGCTGACCGGAGCGGACGTCGATTTCCGTGTCGGTCCATTGCTCACGCGCGTCCACGACAATCTGGCGCTCGCGCATGCCGCGCGGCGGAACACCAGCCGCTTCGTTCCGGTAGTCGTCGCGCTGTCCTCGATCGAACTCGATCCGATTGACTTCTTCACGAGAGATGCGGACGGTTCGCCTTCGGCCGCCGCCGCGTTCCTCGAACTCGATGTCACGACCGTACACGCCAAGCAACTCGCCCTGCAGACGTCGGCCATCGTTTAACACGAGCGTATCGGCGTGCACGAAAATAGTGGATGTGATGAAGGCGAGGCTTGCCAGCATTAGACGTCGCTTCATGGTCGTTCCTCTAGCCGATTATCGGAATGACCAGTGCAGGCCGGCAGCCCTTCCGCCGACACTCTGATCTTGTTACCCTGAGGCTGCAAGCCCAATGCCTGAGTCTTCCGCTGGCGCGTCCCGTTTTGTCACGGTTTTGACCACCGTGGTGTCCCTTGCCGCGGGCATTGCAATATGGGCGCAAGGGACCAGTCAGGAACTGGTGACACTTTCGGTCGGGACACCGGCGCCGTTGAAGCCGGGAGGTGTGGCGCTCATCGTTGTGAGCTCTCCGCTGGATCTCGGCGCGCTCACTGGCGAGATAGCAGGACGGCCGGTGCGTTTCTGGCCCGGGGCGTCCGCCCGAGAGTGGAACGGCCTCGCCGGCATTAATCTCGAAGCGTCTCCGGGATCGGCCACGCTCAAGATTCAAGGAACGACCGCAAGTGGCGCGCGCGCCACAGCGCAGGTGTCGCTCGTCGTCGAACGGTATCGATACGAGACCCGACAACTCACGGTCGATCCAAAGATGGTCAATCCACCGGAGAGCGAGCTCGCGCGCATCAAGGAAGAAACGCAGGCGATGGCCGATGCGTTTGCGATTCTGACGCCCGAACGTCTGTGGCGCGGTGCCTTTGATGCTCCGGTGCCGGGCGCACCGAACAGCGCCTTCGGCCGGTTGACGATCACCAACGGCAAGCCCGCCGGCCGTCATCAGGGCGCCGATTTCCGTGCCGCCGCCGGGACGCCCGTTCACGCTCCGAACGCGGGCCGCGTCGTGCTGGCTCGGAATCTCTATTTCGCTGGCAACACCGTCATCATCGATCACGGCCTCGGCGTGTTCTCGTTGCTGGCGCATCTCTCGCGCATCGATGTCCAGCCCGGCACGGCCGTCGCACGGGGAGAAGTCGTGGGTCAGTCGGGTGCTACCGGACGCGTCACCGGCCCGCATCTGCACTGGGCGGTGCGGTTCGGTGAAATGACTGTGGACCCGATGTCGCTGATATCCGCCGTCGCACATCTGGCGGACGAAGATCCGCCGCACCGCGTCCACTGATCGTCTGCCGCCTGCTCCGGCACATAATGCTGAGAGGAGGTATCAATGTCCGTTTCACGTCTGTTCGTTTCCCTGGGTGCATGCGCGTTGCTGCTCGTCGCAGTTCAACTCTCGGCTCAACAACCGGCCCCTCCTGCGACTCCGAGCGCACCTTCCGGAAACGTCGAGCACGGACGCTACATGGTCGAGCGCGTGGTGATGTGCTACGAGTGCCATTCTGCGCGCGACCCTCAAGGCAACATCGTGGTGGGAACGCGGTTCAAGGGCGGAGCGATGCCGATGCGCCCGACATGGAAAGCTGATTGGCCGCTGCAGATCCCTCGCATCGCCGGCCTCCCGGGTTATACCGACGCTGAAGCCATGCGTCTTCTGACTCAGGGTGCGATCAAACGCGACGGTACCCAGCTGCGCTACCCGATGCCGCGATTCCGGATGACGCCTCAGGACGCCGCGGATGTGATCGCCTATTTGAGAACACTGTAGCAGGCAGTAGGCGGTAGGCAGTCAACACCCAACTCCCAAAGCTCCAACTCCCAAGGCGCAAATAGCTCGTTGCGTTTGGGAGCTGGGCGTTGGGGAATTGGGAGTTTTCGCGCGTGCTTAGTAGTTAACGCGCACGCGGTATTTGAGGGTCGTCTCTCCATTCGGCGCAACCGGGACGTTGAACTGCGCTGCCCACGCGTCGGTCTTCGTCCACGGATGGCTGCTCGTCAGCATGCGCCACGTGCCGCCGATCGGTTCATTCACTTCCACGCTGATCGCCGTGGTCTTGTGGTTGCGCAGCACGACTTGGAACTCCATCTCGTAGACGTTTGACGAGATCTTCTGGAAGTCGATCTGTTTGCGCTCGGCGACGACGTCGAACGCGTTACCGATCTTGAGGTTGAGTGTTTCATCGGTCGGGGTGTGCTCGATGCGATCTTCACCGACGAACTGCGTGCCACCTTTCGAATCGGACTGGTAGACGCGCACGACGCCTGCCGGCATCGGGATGCCCAGGCCCACCTTGCCCTCGTTCTTGAACTGATAGAACACCTGAACGGTGTGCTTGATCGGCGCTCCGGGCTGAGATGCGTTGCGGTAGTAGAACGCCGCACCATTGACGACGTAGCGCTTGACGACCGGGAAGCTGGTGGCGTCGAGCATGCTGACCTGCTTCGTCTGGTTGTTGTTGATCGTCGTCTTCCGGCCGAAAGTGTAGAGGTGGTAGTCGGAGAACGACTCCTGCGTCATCTCCCGCGCGGCATTGGCCGCAGCCATCTTCATCACGCGATCGTCGAGCTCGGCGCGCGCGGCGGCCGGATAGACGCGATTCAGATCGCCTGCGACAAGTTGGAGCGACGCGTTGCGGAAGGCGGTGCCGCTGCCATTGGTGACGGTGACCCAGCCGTCAATGTCGGCGAACTTGTCGTCACGCGCAACTGTCAGCACGTAGTCAGCGTTCCATTTCAGGTTGGTCGCCAGATACGATGCTTCGACGCGATGCCGCACGCCGCCGTCGTTGCTGAGGGACCAGATCAGCGTCGGGCGTGAGAAGAGGTTCCCCGGAAGTTCGGGGAAGCGGATGTGGTCGGCCCCGAGGCCGGTGACGATCTCGTTGCCGATCTGCCAGACCGGCGCGTTGTTGTAGCTCAGCAGCCGCGCGATAACCGGCTCCTCAATCGTGCGGCCACCCTCCTGCCGTTGCCGGACGAGTGTGACATCACGGCCAACGTACTTGCGCAGCAGCTTGTCGGGCTCGAGCAGGTCGTACTCGTAGTTCTGTTCGAGCACGCTCACGCGACTCGGCTCACTGAGCGATCTGAAGTGCACGGTGGCCGGATTTACTGTGGCCGCGATGTCCATGAACTGCAGGTCGAATGTGCCTCTTGGCAACTGCAGCGTGCGGACGTCGCGCACGAGGGCGATGTTGGAGTTGTAGACCGTGAGTGCGAGCTCGGTCTGATCATCGAGCGTTGACGTCCCTTGTGCGGGCGGCGCTGGTGCGGCCGCCGTCGCGGTCTCGTCAGTCGTGACTGCTGGCACGGCGACGGCCGCGATCGCGATAGCCGCTCCCAAAAGCCCCAGACATGCACGCGTGTGCAACCCGTTTCGATCGCTCATGGCAAACTCCTTCCCAAGCCGGCGATCCTGCCGGTTTCGGCCCGTCTAAGGGCGTCTGTTTCTTAGAACGCGGCAGTCGCGAAAGCTTGCACGGGGGACTGAAGACCGAGGACTGAGGACCGGGCACCGTACGGTAAACTCACGTATCTCACCCACCTCAATCTTTGAACTCGAGCAGCGACTCTCATCCCAGCACTACGTGGCGGACCGCGGGCTGGCGGTGTCGCTCTTTCTCGCCCTGAGGCTC
>Ga0207706_10003071_pt1 | contig 16064 bp, 16 predicted proteins | sample KBSC53metaG_FD_184318 | JGI IMG/M metagenome (GOLD analysis project Ga0207706, IMG submission 184318) | Corn rhizosphere microbial communities from Kellogg Biological Station, Michigan, USA - KBS C5-3 metaG (SPAdes) (version 2) | ecosystem: Host-associated > Plants > Roots > Rhizosphere > Soil ... | reverse complement strand
CACCGTCCTGTCGCTGCTGCGGACGCTTCGCCTGACCGAATCCAGCGATCAGCGGCAGCAGATCCGCTGGGCCTTGCTCGGAATCACCGGCTATGCGGTGCTGCGCTGCGTTTCGATCGTCAGCGATTACCTCAAATGGTCGGCCGGAAGTTTCGGGCACCAGCTTCTGGTGGAGATAGGAGCAGGGATCAGCTTCGCCCTCGCCGTCCTCGTCCTCCAGTTCGGCCTTCTGATCGCGCTTCTGCGCTATCGCCTCTACGACGCGGAAATCGTCATCAGCCGGTCGGCCAACATCGCGCTGATCACGATTGCCGTCGCCGCGGTGTTCGCCGGAACCGCCGATGGCCTGAAGCAGATCATCTATAATTATTACGGCAACACCAACAGCGAAGGCCCGGTCATCTTCGCCGCCGCTTTGTCCACCGTTCTGGTCAATCCCATCCAGGAGCGGGTCCAGCGCTGGTCGGAGCGCCGTTTCCAGAAGAACCTGTTTCTGCTCCGCGACGATTTGCCCGAGGTTGCGCGCGACATGCGCGAGACCGCGTCGCTCGGCGAGATGCTTGACGAGATTCTCGCTCGGGTCGATCGCGGTGTGCGCGCCGTTCGCAGCGCGGCGATCGTGAACGGTTGCGTCCTTCGATCCCGCGGCCTGTCGATCGAGGAGGTGGAGGCCTGGCGAACGACGACCTCCGCCCAGGATTACAAGAGCGACATCTGCGAGCCCTCGGACCGGCAATTCCCGATCCGCGTCCCGCTGATCCCGAGTTCCGACGACGAAGAGCCGATCGGTTACCTGCTGGTTGGCCCTCGCCCGGACGGGTCCATCCCCAGCCGCGACGAGCAGAAGGCTCTCTCGGAGGTGAGGGAATCGATTGCGCGCGCAATCCGCACGGTGATCAAGCGTGAGGCGCGCGAGCTTCAGGTTGCTGAGCTGATCGCCGACAACGCGCGCCGCATCGAGGCTCTGGAAGCGCTGCTCGCGGACGCGACGGGAACGGCTCCCCGGCGACGCCCGCGAACGGCCTGACCAGGGATCAAATCAGGGTTAATTGACCCCATTCAAATCCAAGCATAATTTGCCCCGAAAGCGACACGACCAGTTCGACTCGGCCGCCGCCACGACTGGCGATGCGGAACTTTGATTGTGACGAAGGCAAATGAGGAGCCTGGATGATGCGAGCGAAGCCAATGCTGTGGGGCGCAGCACTTGCGATCGCCTTTAGTTCGACGACCGCGCTTGCGAGCGTCGTCGTGGTCAAGTCGCTTGGCCCATCGTCGAAGGTTTATCCGCCCGGCAAGACCTTGTCGGAAAGCGCCAAGATCAACCTTGTTGGCGGCGACGTGCTGACCGTCCTGGGGCCGGCCAGTGCACAGACGCTGCGCGGGCCCGGCAATTTCGACGCCAAGCAGGTCGCGCTCGCGTCGGCGGCCGGCCAGCGCGGCCGATTCGGCGCCCTCCGCGCCTCCGAAGTCGCTCACAACCCCAGCATCTGGGACATCGACGTCAGCCAGGGCGGCCGAATCTGCGTGACTGACGCGTCGAAGCTCCAGATCTGGCGGCCGGACAGCGAGACGGCTGCGACGGTGCAGATTCGCTCGGCAGATGGAAAGAGTCATGATTTGAGCTGGGCCGCAGGGTCCGCACTGACCGCATGGCCGTCAACGCTGCCGATCAGCAACGGCGCGAGCTACCAGGTCGAGTGGCCGGAGACGGGCGAAAAGAGCAGCCTCAACTTCGTGACCGTGCCCGGAGCGCCCGGCGATCTCGTCGGAGCGGCTCAGGTGCTGATTGAAAACGGCTGCCAGAAGCAGCTCGACCTTCTGGTCGAGAGCGCAAGCAAGACCGGCAAATAACGCTCAGCCTACGATTCTCTCCGCGTGCAGGCGGTCGATCGACTGCCTGTCCAGGCCGAGATCGTGCAGCACTTCCTCGGTATGCTCGCCCAGCGCGGGCGGAGGAAGATTCGCGTCCGCGCGGGCGCCATCGAGGCGCACCGGTGAACCGACCATCGGCACGCCTGCGATCGTCCGGACCATTTGGCGATGCTGAGCCTGGATGTCTTCGAGGGCCTCACTGACGCCATTGATCGGCCCGGCAGGAATTCCGGCGCCCTCGAGCCGCTCGAACCAATAATCGGCGGGCCGCTGCGAAATGGCCTCGGCGACAAGCCGCACGATTCGGCGCGGTTCGCAACCCGGGCCGCGTTGGTTGCGAAGCGTTCGTCGGCGACCCACTCCGGGTGGCCGGCGATCTCGGCGAGGCGGGCGAACTGGCGCTCGTTGCCAACGGCGATGACCAATGGCCGATCGGACGCTTCAAACGGCTGGTAAGGCACGAGATTGGGGTGCGTATTGCCTTGCCGGGGCGGATCGTCCCCTGAAACGAGGAAGTTCGAAACCTGGTTGGCAAGCACCGCGAGCTGGGTGTCGAGCAAGGCCATGTCGACATGCGATCCCTCCCCCGTCTTCTCGCGCCGGTACAAGGCCGCCAAAATCGCGACCGCTGTGTACATGCCGGTGAAGAGGTCGGCGACGGCCACGCCCACGCGCATCGGTCCGCCGCCCGGCTGTCCATCGGGCAGGCCGGTGATGCTCATCAGGCCGCCCATTGCCTGGATCATGAAATCGTAGCCCGCCCGGTCTGCATACGGGCCGTCCTGGCCGAACCCCGTGATAGACGCGTAGACGAGGCGCGGATTGTCCGATCGCAGCGAGGCGGCGCCGAGGCCGAATTTCTCCAGTCCGCCGACCTTGAAGTTCTCGACGACGACGTCGGCCCTGGCGGCGAGATCGCGCACCAGGGCGGCACCTTCCGTTTGTGCGAAATCGATCGCCGCCGACCTCTTGCCGCGATTGCAGCTCAGGAAATAGGCCGCGACGCGCTTGTCGCCCTCGCCATGCCACGGCGGTCCCCAATGGCGGGTGTCGTCGCCAACAAAGGGCCGCTCCACCTTGAGCACCTCGGCGCCGAGATCGGCAAGCAACTGCGTGCACCACGGCCCGGCGAGGACCCGGCTGAGGTCGAGGACCTTGATACCTTCCAGCGGGCTCAATGCCGCCGCTTCCAGAAACGGCGGTCGCTTAACATTGCGTGAGCCGCATTATGCCCTGGCGCTCCGGTAACACCGCCGCCCGGGTGCGCACCGGAGCCGCACAGGTACAAGCCCTTGAGCGGCATTCGATAATCGGCCGCGCCGATCATAGGCCGCGCGCTGAACAGCTGGTCCAGGCCCATCTTGCCGTGGAAGATGTCGCCGCCGAGGAGGCCGAAGCGGCGCTCGAGATCGAGCGGCGAATGGATCTGCCGTCCAAGAACCGACTTGGCGAATCCGGGCGCATGAGCGTCGACCGTCGCGATGATCCGGTCGGCCGCCTCGTCGCGTTCCTCATCCCAGCTGCGGCCGGGACCGAGGTCGTAGCGAAAATGCTGGCAGAACAGGCTGGCGACATGCCGTCCCTTGGGCGCGAGGCTCGGATCGAGCGTCGAAGGAATCAGCATCTCGATGATCGGCTGCTTGGCCCATCCCGACACTGCCGCGTCGAGGTATGCACGATGCATGTAATCGAGGCTGGGCGCCATGATGATTCCGGCAGTCAGGTGATTGCCCTTCTTGGGCAGCACCGTGAACTTCGGCAATTCGGACAGGGCCACGTTCATCCGGAAAGTCGCGCTTTCGCAGTTCCAGCCGTGCATCCGGCTTGCAACGTCGGCGTCGACCGCACCTCGCGGGACGAGCCGATCGAACAAAAGCTTCGGATTTACCCCCGCAACAACAGTTGACGAGCGCCAAGCCTTGCCGCCGGCAACGACTCCCGCGGCGCGGCCGTTCGCAACGATGACTTCTTCGACTGGCGTGTTGAGAACAATGTCGACGCCGGCCTCTCGGCACGCGCGCCCCATCGCCTGCGTGATCGACCCCATCCCGCCGATCGCGTGGCCCCAGGCGCCGGGCACGCCTGCCGCTTCGCCGAACAAATGGTGGAGCAGCACATAGGCCGTTCCCGGGGATTGCGGCGAAGCGAAATTTCCGACCACACCGTCAAAGCCGAACAGGGCCTTGGTCAGGTCGCCCCCGAAGTGACGGTCGAGAATATCGGCGGCACTGCGAACCGCGAAGTCGTGGACGATCCGCGTTTCGGCCAGCGACAAGCCGGCCATGTCGCGGCCGAGGCTCAACAGCTTGGGAATTGCGCTAACCCTGGCGCCAACGTTCGGCGGCGCGCGGAGCAGCCATTTCTTCAGCAGGCGGACGACCGTTTCGAGCTCCGCGACGTAGCGGTCATAGGCTTCCGCATCGGCTTTGACATGGCGGCCGAGCTCCTTGCGTGTGAGCCCATTGCGGCCCGCCAGCAGGTAATCGCCGTTGCCCGGAAGGAAATTGTCGGTCTTGCGCAGCACCACCTTCAGGCCATGGCGCTCCAACTCCATGTCGCGGATGATCTTCGGCTGGAGCAGGCTAACCGTGTAGCTGGCAGCCGAATTACGGAAGCCGGGAAGGAATTCGTCGGTGACCGCGGCGCCGCCGACGGTGTTCGCGGCTTCCAGGACCGCGACGTTCAGGCCCTTTTTCGCGAGGTAGTAAGCGCAGGTCAGGCCATTATGGCCGGCGCCGATGATGATTGCGTCGTGCAACTAATCCCCCGCGGGTACGTCTCTGTTTTCCGACTAGAGGGCGGCCTTTCGGGCGTCCAGACCGGCTCAGCGCATCAACACCAACTCTTCGGCCATCGTCGGGTGAAGCGCGATCGTCGCATCAAAATCGGCCTTCTTGAGCTTGCCCTTGATCGCGATGGCGGCAGCCTGGAGGATTTCAGGCGCGTCGGGCCCGATCATGTGAATGCCCACGATCCGGTCATTCGAGCCGTCGACCACCAGCTTGTAGAGCGAGCGCTCGTTGCGGCCGGCAAGGACGTTCTTCATCGCCCTGAAATCCGACGTGTAGGTCCTGACTTGGCCCAGCTTGTTGCGCGCTTCGCCTTCCGTCATGCCGACGCCGGCAAGCGGCGGATGGCTGAACACCGCGCTCGGCACGCAATTGTAATCGACCTGGCACGGCTTGTTCCCGAAGAACGTGTCGGCGAACGCCTGGGCCTCGCGAATGGCGACCGGGGTCAGTTGAATCCGATCCGTCACGTCTCCGACTGCGAAGATGGTGGGAACGCTGCTCCGATTATCGGCGTCGACCTTGATCTGAGATTTGTCGCCCAACTCGACGCCGATGGCTTCCAGGCCAAGACCATTCGTGTTCGGCTTGCGGCCGGTGGCAAAAAGGACCTCGTCCGCCTCGATATCGTCGCATCCCGTCATCGTAACATGAAGCGACCCTCCCTCGCGGCGCTCGATCTTCTCGATGGTCGAATGGAACTTGAAGTCGATGCCCTTGCGAAGGGAAATCTGCATCAACCGGTCGACGATCTGCTGATCGTACTGACGCAGGATCACGTCCGTCCGATTGACCAGCGTCACGTGGCTTCCGAACTGGTGGAAAATGCCAGCGAACTCGTTGGCGATATAGCCGCCGCCCGCAATCACGATGCGCTTCGGCAGCTTTTCCAAGTGAAAGACCTCGTTCGAGCTGATCGCATGTTCGATCCCGTCAATTTCGGGCATCACCGGCGTCGCGCCGGTGGCGATCAGGATTTTTTCCGCCGTGACTTCCTTACCGCTCGCGAGCCGGACCGAATTGGGCCCGGTGAGCACGGCTCGTTCGTGCAGGATCATCACATCGTGATTTGTGAGCGTCTCGGTATAGGCGCCTTCGATACGGCCAACCTCCGCAAGGACATTGTCGCGCAGCACGGCCCAATCGAAGCGCTTTTGCGGAACGTCCCAGCCGAACATGGCCGCATCGTCGAGGTCCTCGGCGAAATGCGCGCCGTAGACGAGCAGCTTCTTCGGCACGCAGCCGCGGATCACGCAGGTGCCGCCGACCTTATGCTCCTCGGCAATCGCGACCCGTGCACCATAAGCGGCCGAGACGCGCGCCGCGCGCACGCCGCCGGAGCCTGCCCCGATCACGAACAGGTCATAATCCGCCATCAGATTCCGGCCCTTTCAATCAGCGCCAGCGTCGACCCGTCGAGGCTGCCGTCACCCGCGCCGTCAGAGATCTTCCGGGCGATGTCCTTGCCCAGCTCGACGCCGAACTGGTCGAACGGGTTGATGCCGAGCAGCACGGCGTTGGCGAACGTGCGATGCTCGTAGAAGGCGATCAGCGCGCCCAGCGACCGGGCGTCGAGCCGATCGATCAGGATCGTCGCACTCGGCCTGTTCCCCGGATACGAACGCTGCGGGTCGTCGCTGACACGGCCCTGCATCAGCGCTGCACCCTGCGCGAACGCGTTGAGCAACAGCAGGCGATGGTGCTCCGGGTCCTGCGCATCCTCACCCTCCCGAACGGCGAGGAATTCAACCGGTGCGAGCACGGTCCCCTGATGGAGCAGCTGGAACACGGCATGCTGCGCATCGGTCCCGGTTCCGCCCCAGGTCACGGGCGCTGTCGGATGCTCCACCGGTTGCCCGTCCGTCGTCACCGATTTGCCGTTGGATTCCATCTCCAGCTGCTGGAGGTAAAAAGGGAGCAGCCGCAGCCGCTCATCGTACGCGAACAGGCCGCGCGTCTGGCAACCCCATCGCTCGACGTAGAGGCGGTCGGCAAACGCCGCGATCAGCGGGATATTGTCCGCAAGCTCCGAATAGCGGAAATGGCGGTCCATCTCGGCCGCACCTTCGAGCAACGCCTCGAACGCGTCCCAACCGAGCGCGAGGGCGGCGCTCACTCCAACCGCGCTCCAGAGCGAGTAGCGTCCGCCGACGCCTTCGGCGAATTGCAGGATGCGCGTCTCGTCGATCCCTTGGCCGAGGGCTGCCTCGGGCTTCGCGGTGACAGCGATCAATCGCCCGTCCGGGTCGTCGACGTCCGCCTCCCGCAACCAGGCCCGTGCCGCGTCGAGGTTGCTCAAAGTCTCAAGCGTGGTGAACGTCTTCGATGCCACGACAACCAGCGTGGTCGCGGGATCGAGCGGCTTCACGGCTTCGTCGAAGGCCGCGCCGTCGATGTTCGACAGGAAGCGCACATTGAGCGGCGGGGAATGACGGCCCAGCGCATCGGCCAGCAACGCCGGTCCAAGCACCGAGCCGCCGATGCCGATGTGCAGCACGCCGGTGACGTCCCCGAACGCCCCCGCCTCGATGGCGTCGACCAGCGCGCGCATGCGCTTTCGCCGGGCGGAAGCGAGGTCGACATCCTCCGGAGAGCCGCTGCCGCGCTCGGCGACGTGCGTGGCCGCCCGCCCTTCGCTGAGGTTGACCACCTCGCCGGCGAACAGCGCGTCGCGAGCCGCCGAAAAGCCCATGGCCTCCGCTCGGGCGAGCGACGCTTCGATCACCGCCTTGTCGAGATGGGTTTTCGACCAATCGAAATAGATGCCCGCCGTCTGGAAGGTCAGGCGGCTCAGCCGGTCAGGCTCGGCGGTGAACAGCTCATCGAGCCGCTTGATCGACTGTTGCGTCATTGCGGCCGCACATAATGCGCAAGCCGCCATTTGCCACCCCGGGTTGACGCGCCGCGTGCGTGCGGAAACAAGGTTGCGATGGCCTCCCGTTCCTCCCGCCGCGGTCGCCCCTCTTCCGGTTCATCGAAAAGGGACAAGCCGGAAAGCCTCGGCTCGCTGGTGCGCTTCGTGCTCACTGTCGCGGTCCTCGCCTGGGCGTTTCGAAGCTTCATCGGCGCTCCCTTCAATATTCCTTCGGGATCGATGCTTCCGACCCTCTACATCGGCGACTATCTGGCGGTGGCGAAATGGCCCTACGGCTATTCGCGCTACAGCTTCCCCTTCGGATTTCCCAATTTCGAGGGCCGCGTTTTTGGGGGCCTGCCGAAGCGCGGCGATGTCGTCGTGTTCCGCCATCCCGGCGAAGACTCCGACCTCATCAAGCGCGTGATCGGGATTCCGGGCGACACGATCGCCGTCCGGGGGGGGAGGCTGGTCCTCAATGGCCGCCTGGTGGCGCGCCAACCGCTGCCGCCCGCGAAAATCCGAGTCACGGCCAACAGCCCGTGCCGGGTTATCCCGCCCGCGCTGCCCACCATCGCCGTCGCCTCGGGCCATCCCGCGTGCCTCTACACGGCTTACCGGGAAACCCTCCCCGGCGGCCCGGGCTATACGGTCCTCGACCAGGTGCAGAGCGGGCCGGCCGACGATTTTCCCGAGACGAAAGTCCCTGCGGGACACCTCTTCCTCATGGGCGACAATCGCGACGACAGCCTGGACAGCCGCTATCCTGCATTTGAAGGCGGCATCGGCATGGTCCCGGTCGACAATGTCATTGGCCGAGCGCTCGTGACCTTCTGGTCGACGGACGGCACCGCGTCCTACGCAAAGCCCTGGACCTGGTTCATGGCGCTTCGCACGAGCCGCATCGGCAACGGTTATTCGGGGACGGCGGAATGAGCCCTGAGGTTTCCAGGTTCATCAGGGACAAGCTCGGGCACGAGCCGGGCGAGACGCGCTTGTTCGAGCTTGCCCTGACGCATTCTAGTGTCGGCCGCGACAGCTACGAGCGGCTGGAATTCTTGGGCGACCGGATCCTCGGCATGGTGATCGCCGAGGCGCTCTACAAACGATATCCGAACGAGCCCGAAGGCAGCCTTTCTAAGCGCTACAACGCCCTCGTCGATCGCGAGACCTGCGCTGAAAACGGGCGCGAGATCGGCATTCCGGCGTTAGTCAAGCTCGGCAAGCAAGCCCGCGAAGATGGCGCGAGCCAGAGCGAGAATGTCGTCGGCGACGTCGTCGAGGCTTTGATCGGGGCGCTGTTCCTCGACGGCGGGATCGAAGTCGCCAAGCGCTTCATCCTCAAGGTCTGGGAGCCCGACCTCGCGATGCAGCGGCGCGCGCCCCAGCATCCGAAATCGGCGCTCCAAGAGCTTGCGGCGTCAAAGGGCGTCAAGGCGCCCGCCTATGAGGTGATCGCGAGAACGGGCGCGCATCATGCGCCGAAATTCACCATCCGGGTCTCGGTCCCCACGCTTGGGGAAGCGACCTGTGAGGGAGCCAGCAAGCAGGAGGCCGAAACCGCGGCCGCGGCGGCGTTGTTGTCGCAATTGCAATGACAGCCAGGGAAACGAGTGCCGGCTTCGTCGCCGTGATCGGCGCGCCGAATGCGGGCAAGTCGACTCTGGTCAATGCGCTCGTCGGCCAGAAGGTCGCGATCGTCAGTCCCAAGGCCCAGACGACGCGGGCGCGATTGATGGGCATTGCGCTTCACGAGCAGGCGCAAATTCTACTGGTCGACACGCCCGGCATCTTCGAGCCGCGACGGCGGCTCGACCGCGCCATGGTCGCCGCCGCCTGGACGGGGGCGCAGGACGCGGACCTGACCCTGTTGGTGATCGACGCTGCCGCCGGTGTGAACGCCCAGGCCGAGCGGATCATCGACTCGCTCGCTGAGCGCCAGCACCCTTTGTTCCTCGCGCTCAATAAAATTGACCTCGTCAACAAGGCCGATTTGCTCGGATTGTCGGCCAGGCTCAGCGCCCGCCTCAACCCGGAAAAAACCTTCATGATCAGCGCCGCGAGTGGGGACGGCGTCTCCGACCTCAAGCAAGCGCTGGCCGATGCCATGCCGGCGGGCCCCTGGCTTTATCCCGAGGACGAGGTGTCCGACGCGACCGACCGAATGATCGCAGCCGAGCTGACTCGAGAGCAGGTCGTCAACCAGCTCTACCAGGAGCTGCCCTATGCGACCGCGGTCGAGACCGAAACCTGGGAAGACCGCCCCGACGGATCGACCGAGATCCGGCAGCAAATCCTCGTGGAACGCGACAGCCAGAAGGCGATCGTCATCGGCAAGGGCGGACAGCGACTGAAAGCCATCGGCGCCGCCGCACGTGGAGAGATCACGCAACATCTCGGCCGCCCGGTTCACCTGTACCTGCACGTGAAGGTCAACCCGCGCTGGGACGAGGACCGCGGCCTTTACAGAGAGATAGGCCTCGAGTGGGCGGAATAGCCTAGGACTTCGTCCACCCATCGCGGCACCAACTCGCCCGCCCGCCCGATGCGGCTCTCGTCGAACAAAGTGCTGCCGAGGCTCGGCTCGAGGTTGATCTCCAGCGTTCTCGCGCCGCAATAGCGCGCGGTCTGAACGAAGCCTGCCGCGGGATAGACTGCGCCTGATGTCCCGATGGAAACGAACAGGTCGCAGGCATGAAGCGCTTCGTCGATGCGATCCATGTCGTAGGGCATTTCGCCGAACCACACGATGTCCGGTCGCACTTGTCCTTCCAGCCCGCAGGCCGGGCACGACGCGCCCTCGCCCATCGGCCCGGCCCAGCCGAAGCGCTCGTCGCAGGCAAGGCACCAGCCGCTGGTGAGTTCGCCGTGCATGTGGAGCAGCCGCGTTGAGCCGGCGCGTTCATGCAGGTCGTCGACATTTTGCGTGACCAGCAGCAGCCCGCCGGGCCACTTGGCATCCAGCCGCGCCAGCGCCCGATGCGCCGCATTGGGCTCGACGCTGCCGAGCCTCGCTCTGCGGGCATCGTAGAAAGCGTGAACCAGCGCCGGATCGCGGCGGAAGGCCTCGGGCGTGGCCACGTCCTCGACGCGGTGGCCCTCCCACAGGCCGTCAGGCCCACGAAACGTCGCGAGACCGCTTTCCGCGGACACTCCGGCACCGGTCAGGATGACGATATTGCGGACGTTCGAGAGCTCCATGCCCCCTCATTAGCCGCGATTGGCGCTTGTGCGACTCACGCCGGCATGTTTGTTACACGCCCGGACCGACCCCAGCGGCCCCTCAACACGGAGGGTTAGGCATGCACAAGGCATTTTTGTTGGGCGCGGCGACGGTCGCCGCAATGAGTGTGAGCAGTTGCACACAGGGCGCAAAAGCCGCCGATCCGGCCGCCGCGCAAGATGCGATACGGGCACTCGAGACGCAGTGGCAAAGTGATTATGCCGCGAAGGACCTTAACGCCTTGGCCGGCCATTATGTCGATGACGCGGCGCTCGGCGGTCCTGGCGACGCGCTGGCGACAACCGATGCCGATCGACGCAAGACCCTTGGCGCGATGGTCAGCGACCCGAACCTCAAGCTCATCTTCGCGTCGGACCGGATCGAAGTCGCGCAGTCGGGCGACCTTGCCTCCAGCCGCGGCCATTATTCGATCACGATGACCGACAAGGCGACCGGCAAGCCAGCGACCAGCGACGGCTCATACGTGACGGTCTACAGGAAACAGGCCGACGGAAGCTGGAAGGCGGTCGAGGACTTCATCACGCCCGGTCCTCCCGCCGCTGCAGCGAAGTAACGAGGCGAAACGTTGACCCGGGCGTGAGCAAGGCGCGCGCCCGTGTCGGCATCGGCGGCTGGACCTACCCGCCGTGGCGCGGGAGCTTTTATCCGGAGAAGCTCCCCCAATCGAAAGAACTGGAATATGCTTCGCGGCAATTCCTGGCGCTGGAGATCAACGCGACCTTCTACGGCCGCCAGAGCCCGAAGAGCTGGGCGGCATGGGGCACAACGGCGCCCGATGGCTTCCAGTTCGCGATCAAGGGCTCCCGCTACGTCGTCACGCGCCCGAAGCTTGCCGATGCCGGCGAGGGTCTTGGCCACTATTTCGAGCAGGGCATGGCCGCGCTCGGCGACAAGCTGGGCCCGATCCTGTGGATGCTGGCCGCGCGCCGAAAGTTCGATCGCGAGGACATTGCTGCCTTTTTGAAGCTGCTGCCGGACAAGCTCGAAGGCATACCGCTTCGCCATGTGATCGAGCCGCGCCACGAGAGCTTCCGCGACGAGACGTTTTTCGCTTTGTGCCGCGACCATGATGTGGCGGTCGTGTTCGGCGACGACGACGAGTTTCCATGCATCGATGCCGATACGGCGAGTTTCGCCTACGCGCGGCTGCAGCGCATGCGCGAGGAGGTTCCGACGGGCTATGACGAGCCGTCGCTCGAAGCATTTGCCGAACGCGCGCGTTGCTGGCAGCGCGAGGGAAGAGACGCTTTCATCTTTATGATCAACGGCGCGAAGGTGCGCGCGCCGGCCGCGGCGCTCGCTCTGCAGGAGCGCCTTGTTTAGTTTGCGTTAACCACGAACTCATGCTTTACGGCTGTTAGGAACGACGCCGCTTTTGCTGGCGTTCGCCGATTCGGCGACGCCGTTCCCTAAGAAGCCGGTGCCGGGGGGCTCCGGCCAAAGGGAGCACTTCACATGCATAAACTGATACTCGGCGCGCTCGGCGCCGCGACGATGTTTGTCGCCGTTCCCGCCACGGCACAGGACATTCCTCTCGTCACCGGTAACTTCTGGAATGTCACCAGCGTAACCATCGATGACGGCCACTTCTCCAGCTATGCGGATTATCTGGCGGGCCAGTATCGCAAGCAGGAAGACTTCGCGAAGTCCAAGGGATGGATCAAGGATTATTACATCCTCTCGAACAACAACAAGCGTACGGGCGAACCCGACCTCTATCTGGTCGAAGTGTTCGACCACGTTACCACTCCGGCCGAAGATCTCGCGCGCGAGAAGGACATGAATGCGCATTTGGCCCAGACGACGCGGCAAGGCGAAGCCGGCAGCGGCGAGCGCGCCAAGTACCGCCATATCGGCGGCACGATGATGCTCCAGGAAATGCTTTATCGGCGCTAATTGAACGGTGATCGGGCGCCGATTGTTGCGCGGCGCCCGCCCTTTCGTCATGACCGCGCGATGCGAACTGCCGACCAGCCGATCCGCATCACCCTGTTCGCGCCGGACGGGCGAATGGGCCGGGCCATCGCCGCAGCTGCGGACGCGGACCCACGCTTCACAATCGACACGGATCATGGCGACGTCCTCGTCGATTTTTCCGCGCCGGCAGCACTCCAGGCGAGCCTCGATCGCGCGGTGTCCGCGGCAATTCCAATCCTCCTCGGTACCACCGGCCTTGACGAGCTGGCCGATCAGCGCATCTCCGCCGCCTCCTCGAAAATTGCCGTGCTCCGGGCGGCCAATACCTCGCTTGGCGTCGCGCTTCTGGCCGAGTTGGTCGAGCGCGCGGCAAAAGTCTTGGACAGTGCTTGGGACGTCGAGATTGCCGAGACCCATCATCGGATGAAAACCGATGCGCCGTCGGGCACGGCGCTGGCCCTGGGTGAAGCGGCGGCGAGGGGGCGCGGCGCAAAGCTCACTTCAGAGCGAGGTCGTGACGGCACCGGGCTGGTTCGCCAACCCGGATCGATCGGCTTTGCGTCGCTGCGAGGCGGAACCGTGGCCGGGGATCACGACGTGATGTTCCTCGGGCCGGGCGAGCGGCTCATTCTCTCGCATCGGGCCGAAGACCGGATGATCTTCGCCAAGGGCGCGCTGGCGGCTGCGCGCTTCCTCGTCGGCAAGCCTGCCGGCCTTTATTCGATGCGCGACGTGATCGACGCCCTGTGAAGCGCGAGCAGGTTTTCGAATTCTTCCGGCGGCTGGCCGAGGCCAACCCCGCGCCAACCACGGAGCTCGAATCCGGAAATCCTTATCAATTGCTGGTCGCCGTCGTGCTTTCGGCCCAGGCGACCGATGCGAGCGTCAACATCGCGACCCGGCCCCTGTTCCAGCATATCGGGACGCCGAGGCAGATGGTCGACTTGGGCGAATACCAACTGCGCGACGCGATCAAGACGATCGGCCTGTTCAACACCAAGGCAAAAAACGTCGTTCTGCTCAGCCAGGCGCTGATCGACCATCATGGCGGGCAAGTGCCGCGCACGCGCGAAGAGCTGCAGCAGCTTCCAGGCGTCGGCCGCAAGACGGCAAACGTCGTACTCAACACGGCGTTCGGCGAAGAGACCTTCGCCGTCGACACCCACGTCTACCGGGTGTGCAACCGGACGGGGCTGGCGCCGGGCAAGACCGTCGAAGACGTCGAAGCGAAACTGGAGAAGATCGTGCCGCAGCCGTTCAGGCGCGACGCGCACCACTGGCTGATCCTCCACGGCCGCTACACCTGCAAAGCGCGGTTGCCCGAATGCTGGCGTTGTCCCGTGGCCGACCTGTGCCGGTACGAACCGAAGACGCTCGATCCCGCGTCTAGGCCCAGCGTCGCTCGAACCGAGAGCCGAGCGTCGTCAAAAGCTCGTACTGGGAAAGCCCGGACTGCTCCGAGGCGGAGCGCAGGTCGTAGTCGATCTCGACCCAGTCGCCTTCCCTGAGGTCAGCCGAGGCGCAGCCCACGGCGATCAAATCCATGGACACGCGCCCGAGGACCGGAAGCGCATATTCCCCGGCGAAGGCCGATCCGCGCGCCGAGAAACCGCGCAGGTAGCCGTCGGCATAGCCGATGTTGAGGATTGCCGCCTCGGTGTCCTCCTCGGCGCGAAAAGTTGCGCCATAGCCGCAGGTCTCGCCCTCGGGGATGGTCCGGCGCTGGACGATTTGCGCCTCGACGCGCGCCACCTGGTGGATGTTTCCTTCCGCTTCGGGTCGAGGAATTCCGCCGTAAAGGGATAGCCCGGGCCGGACGAGATCGAAGCTGTAGTCGCGGCCGAGGCAGATGCCCGCGCTATTCGCGAAGCTGTAACGCTTTGCCGGAACGGCCGAGGCAACGGCGCGGAATCGCTCGAGCTGCATTCCATTGAGCGGATGGTCTTCGTCAGCGCAGGCGAGATGGCTGTGCAGCGTATCGATCGCCAGACCCTCGAGCGCGCCGATCTCGGTCGGTCGCAACCCCAGCCGGTTCATGCCGGTGTCGATCATCACGTCGCATGGCCGGTCCGGCGCGATCTCTTTCCACCGCGCGACTTGCTCGGCGGTATTGAGGCAAGGACGTGCCGAATGCCGAAGCGAAGCCTCGGCATCGTCGGGCCCCGGGCCATGGAGGACGACCAGGCTGACGTTCGCCGGTAAGTTTCCCAGCGCCTCCGCTTCGGCCCAGGTCGACACGAAGAAGTCGCGGCAGCCCACTTCGATCAGCGCCTCGGTCGCCTCGCGAGCGCCGAGCCCGTAGCCGTCGGCCTTCACCGCCGCACCTGCAGCGACCCCCGAATGCTCCGCCAGCCACCGCCAGTTGGACTGGATGGCGGCAAGATCGACGGTCAGGCGAAGGGGGTAATGCATCCGGCTCGCCGTAGCCGCTTCGCAATTGGAAAGACTAGCCCTGCTCTGCGCGATGCGCCGCCGCCAGTTCACCGAGCGAGGTGAAGCGGAAATCATAGTGCGGCATCGGATCGGGGAGGACCGTGGCTCCGGAGCCGCTCTTCCCCGCCCGGCGATCGATCCACGCCGAGGCGATCCCCATCCGGTTCGCCGGCACATGGTCGTGGAACAGGCTCTGCGCCACGTGCAGCAACTCCCCATTGGCCATGCCACGTTCGCCAAGCCGGGCCAGGAGGTGCTCGAAGTTGCGCAGGTCCGGCTTGTACGAACCGATTTCTTCCGCCGTCAGGATCTCGTCGAACTCGACTCCGAGCCGGCGGTTGCTTCCGGCGAAGCTCTGCCGATCGACGTTCGACAGGATGATCAGCGCGAAATGCTGCTTGAGATAGGCGAGCGCCTCCGCGCTGTCGGGAAATGCCGGCCAGTCGCCGACCGACGCCCCGAAGGCGGCCGCTTCCGCGGGATCTTGCGCAACGCCAAGCCGCTCCGACAGGCGCGAATGGACCTCCACCAGCAGCTCCGAATAACGCAGGCTGGGAAATTCCTGCTCGACCTCCAGCTCGACCGGCCCGTAAGCGTCGAGCAAGGCGTCGGCGCCGAGGCCGCTGCGCTCGCGAAGCGGTCGCAAGGCCTCGGTGATGCCGCTCTCCCAGTCGATCAGCGTCCCGTAGCAATCGAAGCTGAGTGCCTTGAAATCCGACAATCGCATGTTTGGGCCCCGTAATGAGCGTGGCCCGCTCGAGCAAGAAGGCCGCCCGGGGGGAGCCGGGCGGCCTTCAGTCGAAAGCGGGAGATTGGGCTAGCGAACGTAAGCGACGAGGATCGGCGCGCCTTTGCTGGCGAGCCGCTCTCCGGTCGCGCGCGCTTCCGCCAGCACCTGGACTCGGCACGCCCGAACCTCGTTCTTTCCGGCAAGATCGGCTTCCGACGCCGT
>Ga0207706_10003070_pt1 | contig 16066 bp, 13 predicted proteins | sample KBSC53metaG_FD_184318 | JGI IMG/M metagenome (GOLD analysis project Ga0207706, IMG submission 184318) | Corn rhizosphere microbial communities from Kellogg Biological Station, Michigan, USA - KBS C5-3 metaG (SPAdes) (version 2) | ecosystem: Host-associated > Plants > Roots > Rhizosphere > Soil ... | reverse complement strand
GACAAGCAGCCCGCTTAGGGGCAGGGGGCGCTCTGGGCGAGGCTTTCGGAGGGGAAAAGCCCTAATCGCAGCTGCAAGCCGTTGCACATGCCTCAGATATGAGGCAGTGGGTCTCCTTAGCCCACAACCTAAGCCTCTTTATGGCAGCAAATTACGGGATCTCACGCTTCTACATACGTTGGTAACTAGCTTGCTCTTACCAGAGCGTACCTCCCTCGGTACCTTCAAATACAGAGGAGCCGAAATGAAATTCACCACCCACATGGCCGCACTGATGTTGATGTTGGCACTCTCGGTGTCGGCTGCACAGGCAAGCAGCAGCAACCTTTTCTGTAATGGCGTTAACTGTGGAAAGATCAGTTTGTCCAACATCTCTGGCGGGGTCAAAGTCACCATCACGATGACGGGTGGCTACACCATCCAGGCCAAAGCCAACAATGGTTTTTTCTTCAACAGCAGCGTTTCTTCTCTGACTCTGAATTCGTTCGCGGTGACGCCGAACGGGTCCGTGGGAGGCAGTTTCTCAGGGCAGAGTTTTAATGCGCTTAGTTCAGCGACAGCAAATGCCGGCAGCTTCAATGGTGGGTCGGCAGGCAAATTTGCATATAACATCGTCAAGTTCGGCGTGCCTAATGGGCAGACGAGTATTGGTAGCTTGAGTTTTGTCTTGTTAGGACCCGGTTTCTCGACATCGTCCTTTGTGGGCAACAACAAGGGCAACATCCTGGGCGTTCACTACTGCAGCCCAGTCAACGGTCAATCCAATTTTAACTGCCCGTCTCCCACGGGGTTCGCTACGAATGGTGCTCCACTGCCCCAGGTTCCCGAGCCTGGGACGATAAGCCTTCTCGGAACAGGGCTGCTCGGCTTGGCCGGTGTGGTTCGCCGCAAATTCAATCGCTAAGCATTTCAATCCCGTCTCCTCGCTCTCACCCCGTGCCTCGCGGTACGGGGTTTTTTTTGCTCATCTGCACTCGAAGTCTTATAACCGGGCTGCGGACTTCGCGGGCACGCGATAAACTCCTAAGTCGACAAAGTTACCAAAACCGCTTGCAAGTACAAGCCGCCAAAAAGAAAGGGACGGTCTTGAAACATATTTTGCGTGTGATCGCTGCTGTCATCATCATCAGTTGCTTTGCTCCCGCCCAAAACACCACTGTGGCTCCCTCAGACAACCTGGTGATGGAAAACGTTCCGGCCATTCCCATCTCTCTGTCCGATACCGTAGATCGGTACACAAACGCGCGGGGTGCAAACTTCGTCAGCTGGCATCCACAACGTCGCGAGATGCTCATTTCCACGCGTTTTGCTGACACCTCTCAGATTCATCGCGTGCTGTCACCGGGTGCTGCGCGCACTCAGTTGACGTTTTATCCTGACGCCGTCAGCATCGCCCGGTACCAACCGGCACAGGGCAATTTCTTCGTCTTCAGCAAAGACATTGGAGGCGGTGAATTTTTCCAGCTGTATCGCTTCGATCTACAGAGCAACAACGTGACGCTCCTGACCGACGGCAAGTCGCGCAATACGGGCGCAGTGTGGTCACACGCAGGCGATCGGATCGCTTACGGTTCAACCCGCCGCAACGGGAATGATGTCGACCTCTATCTGATGGATCCCACTGATCCTAAGTCCGACCACATGCTGAGCCAAATGCAAGGTGGCGGATGGAGCGCTTTTGATTGGTCTCGCGACGGTAAGAAAATCCTAGTGCAAGAAGAAATTTCGGCGAACGAAAGTTATCTCTGGCTTGCCGATTCAACCACCGGGCAAAAGACACTCATCACTCCAAAAGGTGGTCCGATCAAGATAGCCTATGGTGGCGGAGCGTTTAGCCAGGACGATAAAGGCATTTACGTCACCACCGACCGGGACTCCGAGTTTCAGCGCCTGGCTTATATCGACTTATCCACCGGGCAACACACATATTTAACCTCGCACATCAACTGGGATGTCGATGAGTTCGATCTTTCGGAAGACGGTAAACACATCGCCTTTGTGACAAACGAAGATGGCTACGGCGTTCTACATCTGTTGAATACCGCCTCGCAAAAAGAGCACGTAGTCGTCGGCCTGCCTCGAGGAATCATCTCAGGCGTGCGATGGCACAAGAACAGCCGCGATCTCGGATTCAACATAGCCTCAGCTCGGGCGACGTCCGATGCCTACTCGCTTGATGTTGAGACCAACAAGATCGATCGCTGGACAACCAGCGAAACTGGCGGCATTAACACCGCCGAGCTTTCGGAACCGGAGCTAGTTCACTGGAAATCATGGGATAGTCGCACGATCAGCGGATTTCTTTATCGCCCGCCGGCCAAATTCGCCGGCAAAAGGCCCGTCGTGATCAACATTCACGGCGGCCCTGAGGGGCAATTTCGGCCGACATTTTTGGGCCGCGGTAACTACATCCTCGAGGAACTCGGCGTTGCCATTCTCTACCCCAATGTACGGGGGTCAAGCGGGTACGGCAAAACGTTCCTGGCGGCCGACAACGGGATGATGCGCGAGGGTTCGTACAAGGACATCAGCACTCTTATCGATTGGATTAAGCAGCAGCCCGAACTGGATGGTGACCGCATTATCGTCACAGGCGGCAGTTACGGCGGCTTCATGACCCTGGCCGTGGCGACCAACTATAACGATCGGATCTGTTGTTCGGTGGATGTTGTGGGACCCTCAAACCTGGTCACTTTCCTCGAGCATACGTCAGGCTACCGGCAGGATTTGCGCCGGGTCGAATACGGGGATGAGCGCGATCCCAAGATGCGCAATTTCCTGGAAAGCATTGCACCTGCCAACAAGGCGAAAAACATTACCAAACCTCTCTTTGTGATTGCGGGAAAGAACGACCCACGTGTCCCGGAGAGTGAATCGCGCCAAATCGTCGATATCGTCCAACGAAATGGCACTCCAGTCTGGTATCTCATGGCTAAGGACGAGGGCCATGGCTTCCGCAAAAAGAAAAATCTGGACTTCCAGTTCTATGCGACGGTGATGTTCATGAAACAGTACCTTTTGAAATAAAAGATGGTCCTGCCTGCTGGCCGAATCGTTAGGTCACGTCGCCATTGGCAAATCGATACGTCTGCAGTTTGCGATCCAGGAAGAGATCTCTATAATCGCTGCCATGGACGACCAGCAATTTCAGAGTCACGCAGAACCCGCAATGGAAGCTCTGAAGCAAAGCCTCATGGATGCGGAGGAATCGGCCGACATTGAAGTCGAAGACCAATCAGGAGCGCTCCACATCAGCTTCGTCGACGGCAGCCGTTTCGTGATCTCGCCCAATTCTCCAGCTCGACAAATATGGATTTCCGCGCTCGCGACTAGCTTTAAGCTCGACTGGTCCGAGAGCGCGCAGGCTTGGATCCTTTTGAAAAGCGGGGAAACGCTGAAGGACTTAGTTGCGCGGCTCATCAATCAGCAATTGGGAGAGAATCTGGTTAGCCTCTGACTGCGTTACTCAGGGCTGTAGACCGAAAAGTGGCATTAAACAACTGATTAGCTCTTGCTGGAGAACTTCTGGCGCAGGTCAGCTGCGATCAGTTTTCCGTGAAACCGCCCATTTTCAATAAATATCTCACTGGTCATGGCCCCAGCCACGATAACGCCTGCGACGTAGATGCCGGGTACATTGCTTTCCAGAGTTTCCGGATCACATACTGGCCGGCATTGCTCTTTCGATAGTTCGATTCCCAGGCTTTGCAGAAAATCATAATCCGGGTGATAACCGGTCAGGGCAAAGACAAAATCATTTTCCAGCCGGACTGCGCCCTGGGGTGTCTGCAGGTTGACGTAATCAATTCCGATCTCCGTCACGCAGCTTTTGAAATACGCCATGATCTCGCGATTCTTGATGCGGTTTTCAATGTCCGGCTTAATCCAATACTTCACATTAGGGTGCATAGCCGCCCCACGGTACGCCAGGGTCACACGGGCGCCATGTCTCCACAATTCCAGCGCAGCAATTGCCGCGGAGTTTTTTCCTCCGATAACCAGCACGTCACTGTCGTAATACGGATGTGGTTCGTGATAGTAATGACTGACTTTCGCCAGATCCTCACCAGGGATTGACATCATGTTCGGCAAGTCGTAGTACCCAGTGGCGACGACAATCTTCCGTGCCTCGAAATCATGAATGCCGCCGGTACGGTCCGTCGCGGTTACACGGAATCGGTTATCTTCACCCGTAACCGTCTTCACCCAGTGATACTGCAGGACCTTCAGATCAAATTTTTCTGTAACCTTCCGGTAGTACTCGAGGGCCTCTTGGCGTGTAGGTTTCATGTTCGCCGAGGCGAAAGGTATCTCGCCTATTTCCAGCAGTTCCGGCGTGGTGAAGAACGTCATGTTAGCCGGGTAGTGGAACAATGAGTTTACGAGGCAGCCTTTGTCCAACACGAGTGCGCGCAGACCGATGCGCTGCGCTTCAATGGCACACGCCAACCCCGTCGGACCTGCGCCTATCACGAGAACGTCCGCCCAATTTTGCGGTCGCGAGCTCGTCTTGCGCCGCGGAAGGGTGTCGGGAATTTCGTCGAGGATTGGCAACGTGCGTCCTGCCTGCGCAACATGGGTGAGACACACTTCAGTCCCAAGTCCGCTGATGAACCCTCGATTTTAGCATGCAGTTTCAGGCCTTATCCGCTGCATCACAATCAGCAGTGCTCAAGCCCACATCCCAATCCGTTAAAGTGAGATCACAGTCGTTGGCATCCCCCGTTGCTATAATTTTCGCGGCATTTAATTCCGGATCACTCAGGAAGACCATGGCAACCTCTCTGGAACAACCGATTCGCACTCGCATCGAGTCCGACAGCATGGGGAAGATCGAAGTCCCGGCAGATGTCTATTGGGGAGCTCAGACGCAGCGCTCGCTCTTGCACTTTGATATCGGACGCGACACCATGCCCCCCGAGTTGATCCATGCCTTCGGACTCCTTAAAAAGGCATGTGCCTTGGTGAACCAGGATCTGGGCAAGCTTTCTGCGGATAAGGCCCACTTGATCGTGCAAGCTGCGAATGAAGTGATCGACGGGAAACTCGATGATCAGTTTCCGCTTCGCATCTGGCAGACCGGCAGCGGCACGCAAACCAACATGAATGTGAACGAGGTCATCGCCAACCGTGCGATTCAGATCGCAGGCGGAGAGATGGGATCGAAAAACCCGATCCACCCCAATGACCACGTCAACATGTCCCAGTCTTCGAACGACACATTTCCTGCGGCGATGCACATTGCGGCAGCAGAACGCGTGAAGAACGCGTTGATTCCGGCGGTCAAGCAGGTTCGCGACGCCATTGCGGCCAAGGCGCAGCAGTTTCAAGACGTGGTAAAGATCGGACGTACCCATCTTCAGGACGCCGTACCTCTCACCATCGGGCAGGAGTTTGGCGGGTGGGCCAGTCTGCTTGACCGTGACATAGGCCGCCTTGAGCAAGTGCTGCAGGGTCTCTACGATTTAGCCATCGGCGGAACTGCTGTGGGTACCGGCCTCAATACTCATCCTGAATTCGCGGAGCGTGCGGCCAAGAAGATCGCAGAACTCACCAGTCTTCCCTTCCGCTCGCATCCCAACAAGTTTGCCGCTCTTTCCGCACACGATGAGATTGTTTTCGCACAAGGCGCGCTGGAAACACTAGCAGCGTCCTTGATGAAGATTTCCAATGACATTCGCTGGTTGGCTTCGGGCCCGCGCTGTGGCTTGGGAGAACTCACCATCCCGGAGAACGAACCCGGATCCTCAATCATGCCGGGCAAAGTGAATCCTACCCAGTGCGAAGCGATGACCATGGTTTGCGCGCAGGTTCACGGCGCAACAGCAGCTGTCGGCTTTGCCGGCTCTCAAGGAAACTTCGAACTGAATGTCTACAAGCCGGTCATCATCTATAACTTTCTGCATTCGGTGACTCTGATCACTGACGCTTGTCACGGCTACGTCGAGTACATGATTAAGGGAATCGAAGTGGACCGCGCCAAGGTGGAGTGGTACGTCAAGAACTCGCTCATGCTCGTCACCGCCCTTGCTCCCAAGGTCGGCTACGACAAAGCGGCACAGATCGCCCACACCGCGCATGTGGAACACAGCAGCCTTCGCGAGGCCGCGTTAAAACTGGGTTATTTGACCGGAGAAGAATTCGACCAGCTCGTACGTCCCGAGCACATGACCCATCCGCAACCGTGAATGCCGTGAATTCTCGGCGGCATTTCTGCACGCACGGTAACAGAGGCGCACTCACTTTTTACACGTTTATGACGTCCTGACGACAATTCCCTTCTCGCCAGATCCTACGATTCTTCTCAGTTGATTCCCGCCACCAGCAGAGTCGTGCATCGCCCTGTCTCGAAAAATCGCAGACATCGCATGAGAAGGAGATTTCCAGCATGCAACGCCCATTCGGTCGCAATCTCACGCGCGCCGCGGTTATGCTCGCAGCGCTGTTCGGTTTGCAAACACTTGTCTTCGCGCAATACGACGTTCACACTTTAACCAGCAATCAACCAGGCAAAGCACCCAACAACGATCCCCATCTGGTGAATGCCTGGGGACTCACATCCGCAGCAGCTTCTCCCTTCTGGGTGAGTGACCAGGTCACCGGACTCTCCACTCTTTACAATGCCCAAGGAGTGCCGCAACAACTCGTCGTCGCTATTCCCTCCGCTACTGGCGAGGGTCCGGGCTCGCCCACGGGGATTGTGTTCAACGGCTCGCAGGACTTCGTAGTCAAAGCGCATGATCTTTCTGGGCCTGCGTTGTTCATCTTCGCCACGCTGGATGGCACCATAAGCGGCTGGAATCCCACAGTGGATCTCACCCATGCCATTCTCGCCCCTCACCAACCGACATCGGGGGCGGTCTACACTGGGCTAGCCATCGCATCTGACATCAACTGGATCTATGCTGCAGATGCTGCCGGCGGCAAGGTCGACGTCTACGACGGCAAGTTTAACCCCATATTCACGTTCACCGATCCCGAGGTTCCCGGCAACTTCACTCCTTATGGCATACGCGTGATTGGCAAGCAGGTGTTCGTTACCTTCGCGAGTCCGACCGATGTTCCGGGCGGGGTGGTCGACGTGTTCGACGAATTCGGTAACTTCGTCAAGCGCCTGATTACGAATGGTCCCTTGAATCAGCCTTGGGGACTTGCCCTGGCGCCTGCCAACTTCGGCAAATTCAGCAATGCACTGCTCGTGGGTAACAACTTGCCTAATGGAATGATCAACGCCTTCAATGCCGCGACTGGAAAGTTCCTCGGCACGGTGAAGGATACACATGGCCGCAAAATCGTGATTGACCAACTGTGGGGACTCGACTTCGGAAAGGGTTCTCCTGTGAACGGCGCTACCAATCAGCTGTTCTTTACCGCCGGTCCTGAGAATTACAGCCAAGGACGTTTCGGCGTCATTGAGTTGCACCCCTAGCCGGTTCTGGAAAGAGTAGAATCGGCGCTTCGGGAGAGGACGCGTTCCCCAGGACGCGTCCTCTTTCCGCAGCGTGCTATCGCGTTTGCGTCCATTCTTGCGAGAGAAGTATCGGCTCATCAATTCAAATCATTCAGCATGACAGCCGCATATCCCCCAGGCATTCGGGGTTAGCACGACCGGTCCGATTCTGGCTGGAGCTGAAAGCAATCGAACTGACTTGCGTCGTCACCTCGTCTGCAGGAGTTTCAAGAGGCATCAACTGGGCATTGTTGCCGTTGCTGTTGCAGATCCTGATTCAGCTGCGCACAGTGTAGCTGGAGCTCGGGTGAGGTTGTGTGTAAAGAGTCCGTCAAGATTGGTAAAACTGCTCAGCGCGAGGACTGACTCGGATCCGACGGCATTACAAGAGCATTCGCAGGAAGCTTGTTGTCCCCAAATAGAAAGTCGAAAAGCGGAAAGAAGACGTTGTAACGCGTGTTAGGAATGTCATGGTGGGAAAGGTGATACGCGCGAGCGAAACCCAATCCGGGTGGCAGCCAACTCTCCATGTGCAGACGCCAGTGGATCTCCTCAAGGACGATGAGATACACCGCCCAGCCAATCAGCACACCCGGTGCAATTTGGAGCTTCAAAAAGAACTCAAGGAGAAAAAGCAGGATCCCATTGCCCAGAAACAGTGCGACAACATTGAGCGGATTACGACCGAACGTGATGTGCTCAACCTGCTCTGCGCCTCCCGCCGTGCGGTGATGCTCAAGATGACCGCGCCCCAAAAAACTTTTAGGCCAATGGAGCAGCCATCGATGATAGGCGTATTCGAACGCATTCCCCCAGACCACACCGATCGCGAGTCCCACGATCCAGTGACGCAAGTCAGGCGCGCGCAGGTAAGAAAGAAAAATGGCTGGAGCGACCCCGCATAGCAGCGCCACCAGCGCGTTGTTACGCTTTTTTGCTCGGGCGAGCGTGACTGCTGTTGATCCGACTTCCCCGGGTAATAGCACCCTGAATCCTTAGCCAAGCGGCTACTTACCTTGGACGTAACCCACCCCAATCCAGGTTGGCTGACAAGGGCATAGTAGCGCCACCCCGTTCGTTCCCACTAGAAAACGGGCGGAGTAGGTGAAATACCGGCAGCGCCTCTTTGCGTCTTTGCAGCGTTGCCGTCCTGCACATACCCTCTGGAAACAAGAACTTGCAGGCGCGGGAAGCCGTCGATGGCGCTGGCGACGCCCGTCACGCTGGGAACTTGCTGGGGAAAAGCTGCATCCGCCGCGGTGAATTTATCATCATTTATTCGTTATCACGACTATCGTTATGACGATGAATTATTGCAGAACGCTGGGTCGCCGGTCTAGGGAGACTTCGCCAAGAAGGAGAATGAACATGGCTACTAACTCTGTACCGGTAAGCAATCACGTTGGATTCTGGAGCAAATCGGCGGCTCACGCGACCGCTTCCGTGAATCCCCTCATTGTGGTGGTTGGACGCTCGCTGTTTTCCCTACTCTTCTTAATGGCAGCGCTGGGCCATTTTTCGCACCAGACTATTGCTTATGCCGCCAGCCAGGGCGTGCCGTTGGCCTCTATTGCAGTTCCCCTCTCTGGCGTGTTCGCGCTCGCCGGAGGACTCAGCATCCTTCTTGGATACCGTGCACGCCTGGGCGCTTGGCTAGTGGTCCTGTTCCTCGTCCCTGTCACCCTGATGATGCACAAGTTCTGGACAATCGGTGATCCAATGATGGCGCAGATGCAGCAAATCATGTTCCTGAAGAATGTGAGCATGCTTGGCGGAGCACTGCTGATCTCGCAATTCGGAGCTGGTCCGCTTAGCCTGGACAGCCGCGCGGGGCGTTAACAATCCGCGGTAGCGGCTCGATTTGATTACATGCGTAACGACGTTTTGTGGATAGTGCTTGGTTTCAGCTGCCGGCTGCGATCAAATCCGGGTACATGCGCAAACCGTACATCGCTTTGATACTGGCTTGTAGTCTGGCTGCTGCCGCGTGGGGTCAGGATCGCGTATTCGACTGGCAAAAAGCCAATAGCGAAGCCGTTCAACTCGATCCCTCTGACTATCACACGGGCCGCGTATATCGCCCCGGCCCAGACGGCGGAAACATCCACGTGGATATCTCAGCCAGGCAACCGGTCACCATTGCTATGACCTGGATGGAGGACTGGAACGCCGCGCAACAGCATCCCGAGCAACCGAAAGAGCTGTCGTTCCGCTGTGTGCGGGAGCATGTCGTCAGCACAACCTATGTCTGTGCACTTCCGCCTGGCCGCCCGATGGTCCTGCTCATTCACGATGAGCGGAATGCCGGTCGCGTTCTGGTCAAAAGTATTGGTGCCGTTATAGGCAACACAGGGGCACGTGTCTTTGTCTCGCCCAACGATGTCAATATCCAGTACTACAGCTGGTCCTGTGTTGCCAATTGTGTGCAGCCGGAATATGAGTGGTTCCGCTTAGTGAAGGAAAAATACAAGCTGAGCACAGTGCCGAAGGTCTACAACCTGCTCACGCCCGAGTATGACGGTCAGGAACTTTTCGTGCGCGTCAAAGCACCACTGCCGATGACAATTGCAGTCATCCCTCAAGAGCTTGCGGACACGGTATTTGATAACCGGGCTGCGTTATCGTCAACGCTAGCGCAGACCTCCTGCAAACAGCGTGGCGTTCAGACCCTGAGCTTTAATTGCAGTTTCAATCTGGCGGACGGGCCTCAAGCCATCATCGCCGTGCCGGACACGGCGTTTTCTGGTACTAAGAAAGCAGAAATCGAGTTACAGACACAGAAGTGTGTCGCCAACTGCAATCTGCTGGCCCACTAAAAGCCTTCTTCTCTCAGTATGCCCAACGCAGCAGGGTTGCGCCGACGGTAAATCCCGCGCCAACCGACGCCAGCAGTACAAGATCGCCTTTCTTCAATCTTCCTTCCTGGCGAGCCGTGTCCATGGCCAATGGAATGGTTCCCGCGGTAGTGTTGCCGTAGCGGTCGATGTTGATGATGACACTCTCCGGACGTAGTCCCAGGCGATCTGCAGTCGCCGTGATGATGCGTCGATTGGCCTGGTGCGGAATGAATGCAGCAATGTCGCTGCCCTTCACTCCATTCCGGTGCAATAGCTTTTCGCAGAGTTCCGCCTGCTTCCGGACGGCAAACTTAAAGACTGCCTGCCCATCCTGGTGCACGTAATGCATCTTCTGCTCGACGGTTTCCTGAGTGGCCGGATGCAAGCTGCCCCCGCCTGGCATATAGAGGAAACAACCGCCCGATCCATCAACCTCGTGTAAGAAATCAATCAGTCCCACAGAATCATCATCGGCAGCCTCCAGCAGGACTGCGCCCGCACCATCTCCGAAGATGACGCAGGTGGCGCGGTCCGTGTAGTCAATGATCGACGACATTACGTCTGCTCCGATCACCAGCACGCGCTTATGTACGCGCGTGCTGATGAATTGCGCTCCAGTCTGCAGCCCGTAGAGAAACGCGGAACATGCCGCGGATAGGTCGAATCCCCAGACGTTCTTTGCTCCCAACTTATGTTGAACCAGGCAGGCTGTAGAGGGGAAGAACATGTCCGGCGTGACGGTCGCGACAATGATTACGTCAATGTCAGACGGCGTTATGCCTCGTTCGGCCAAAGTTTTCTTGGCCGCTTCCACCGCCAGATCGCTGGTCGCCACGCCCTTGTCAACCAGGTGGCGTTCCCGAATTCCGGTGCGTTCCATGATCCAGTCATGGTTCGTCTCGACCATCTTCTCCAGATCTTGATTAGTCAAAAGGCGTGGCGGGACATACGTTCCCAGAGCGCTGATTTTGGCGCGAACAGGCTTATTCAATGATGACTCCCGATTAAAACCAACTATTTTGAAGGAAGCAGGGAAGAATGTCTAACCCGACCGTCGTTCGATGAAGCCGCAGCGGCGAGCAGAAGTAAAGCCAGGCACCGGCGACCCACTGCACACGAAAGAGCCCGTTACCGTTGCTTCCTTCCGGACCTGGCGGGATTGGCGGGAAAACGTCGCGCGGGACCGATGCCTGACCATCTCCATTCTAACAAACTCGCTCGAAGCGAATTTGATGTCTGCACACCATCTGCCCTTCCCTTCTTGACTGAATTGTCGAAGAATAAAAGCTCATGGCCGCCCGCCCTATTGCAGAGTTCGAGGGTACGACGATGGCAGCGTCGATTGAGCGCTACCTCCTGATCTCGCTTTATTTCATGGTGGTTGCCGGTTTCTTAACTTTAGCCAGCACCGGCGAGTTGGACCCGCCAACCCTGGTCCTCATCGGCGCTGCGGTGCTCTATCGCGGATATCTTCTTGCGACCCGGCGGGTGTTCCTCCTGTCCTCGAGCTGGATCACTTACCTGACGCTGGTATTCACAATCTTCTTTCTCTTCGATTTCCTGATCCTCTCGGGAAACTTCGTCACCGCGACAGTGCACTTCGTCCTGCTTTTGCTGGTACTGCGGCTCTACTCGGCAAAACGCAACCGCGACTTTGTGTTCCTTGCGGTCCTCGCCTTCTTGATGATTCTGGCCGCGGCTGTTCTCACTGTGAACAGCACGTTTCTGTTTCTCTTCGTTGTCTTCATGTTGGCCGCGGTAATAACGTTCATCCTGCTCGAAATGAGGCGTTCTTTGGAAACGGCCACTATCCATGGTCGCGAGCCGAATGCTTCTGTACAGCGCCAGATGGCTGCATCCCTGTTCTCTACCAGCCCGATACTGATGGTGCTGATCCTGGCAGGTGCAACTGTGGTGTTTTTCATCCTGCCGCGTCTCTCGGGCGGGTACCTTAGCGCATACGCCCGAGCTGGAGAACTGAGCAGCGGGTTCAGCAATCACGTAGAACTCGGACGCATCGGCCAGATTCAACAATCCAACGCAGTGGCAATGCATATTCAGGTTGCCGGGGATAAAAAAGGCATTTACGACTTGAAATGGCGTGGCGTCGCACTAAACAACTTTGATGGAAGAGTGTGGTCGAACACCTTGGAACAAAGACCGGCACCACGCCTGGATAGATCGACTTTCATGCTCGCTGAACCGAGCGCCCCCATCAATATCCTGCCGACAGAGGCAAGCCTGCGCGTTTCGCCCGCGATTCACTACCGCGTTCTCCTCGAACCTATTGGCACAAATGTCTTCTTTCTCGCTCCCGAACCGCAAACCTTGGCAGGAAATTATGATCGCGTAGGCATCGATCAAGGTGGGGCAGTTTACAACCTCGATGCTGAGCATCCCACCGCGCGCTACGAAGCCGAGTCTCGGTTACCCAGGGTAAAGCCCGAACTGCTACGAGCAATCTCTGGCTTCTATCCATCCCAGATACAAGAGATCTACCTGCAGTTGCCCCGACATCTGGATCCCCGAATCCCGGAACTCGCGCGGAGCATCACCAGCGGCACGACTAATGATTATGACCGGGCGTCGTCGATTGAGCGCTTCCTGGCGACTAATTACGGATACACCCTGCAGTTGGGAACTCGAATTCCCAGAGACCCACTTGCCTACTTCTTATTTGACCGCAGGGAGGGCCATTGCGAGTACTTCGCCTCGTCGATGGCCGTGTTGTTGCGGACGATTGGCATCCCATCACGTGTGGTGAACGGATTCCGTTCGGGAGAGTTCAACGATGTTACATCCCAATATATCGTTCGCGCCCGCAACGCTCATTCCTGGGTCGAGGCATACTTTCCCGGCTACGGCTGGGTCAGCTTCGATCCCACTCCGGGAGCGCCGTTTGCCGTACATCCAGGCTGGAGCCGTGCCATGCTCTACCTGGATGCGGTGCAATCGTTCTGGCGCGAGTGGATCATCAACTATGATTTCACTCACCAGCGCACATTGGGGCGCGAGGCCAATCTGACCGGACGCCGCATGGTGGAGAGCACTCGCAATTGGGGCCGCCGCAGCTATGGTTCCCTCTTGCGCCACGCTCGCTACCTGCGGTCACATATCAATCGTCATTCCCAAGCGTGGTGCATGGGCGTTGTGTCCGGTGTGATGCTGATCCTACTGATCGCCAACCTCCCCCGTCTTGCCAAATTCGTTCGCTGTCGGCGGATTGCTTCTCGCCCTGAACGCGCACCCCAAACCGCTGCCGCGATCTGGTACGGACGCATGACGCGTGCCGTCGCGCGACGCGGTTGGCAAAAGGCTCTTTCGCAGACTCCTTCCGAATTCGTGATGATGATCGAGGATCCAGGTCTGCGTGCTCGGGTTCAGAAATTCACCAGCTGCTACGAGAGCGCACGATTTTCGGATTCGTCCGAAGACGCGCAACAACTCCCTGAGCTATTCGAACAAATCACTGCGGAAAAGAAATGACTCCCGGGATCCCACTAGTTTAGAAGCGCCAGTAGCCACCGCCGGTAACCACGAAGCTATGTTGGTGGCCCACACCTGTCGCGACATTGAACGGAAGTGCGCTCGACCAGTAGTTGCGGGCTGCTATGCGCAGACCGAATGTTGCCTTGAGTTTCACGTCCATACCGTATCCAAATTGCAGCAGTCCACTGGTTTTGCTTCCGCCCGGATTTGCGCCACCGTAGACTTGTTTGTCACTGAACCCGAAGTGGCCGAAACCTCCGCCGAGGCTTGCCCAAAAACCGAGGGTATTTTCAGCAAAAATCTTGCCTCTCACCGCTGGAGTCACGAAGTAGGACGCGTACCCGCTTGGCACGGCCGCATTGCCCGACCCCAGGTCCTCATCAGGGTTGCCCACGAAGGGCACCTCCAGATCGAGTCGAGCGAAATCGTTTCCCTTGAGATGACGCGCATAGTTGATCTCGAAGGTCGTTCCGCTGCCAAAACGCACGAAGTTGTTGAGCAAAGGAGTTGCACCAGGTTGGATCGCCTGATCATTCAACAGAGTGCGGCCAATTCCTCCTGCTAATTCGTTTTTCTGTGCGCAGGCGAAAGCGTTGAATATCAACACTGCGAGCAACGCCATGCATAGCCGTGTTCCAGACATCCATCCTCCGCGCTTGATTTCCTGTGAGACGTTGATTCGGCCAAGGTTAACACGCATTCTGACGATTCCTGACGTGGGGCCTACTGCCTTCCTTGGTGCCGCCTTGAGCCTCCTGGGCGGGTTAAAGCCCTTCATTGAGCAGTGTTAAAATAAAGAGATCCCATGCCAGAAAAGTTCCTCACTGTCGATCTCCCGAGCTTGCCGAGCGCTTCTGAAACGACTTTCAAACGTCGCAAAGTTGGCTTCGTCAGTCTCGGCTGCCCTAAGAATCTGGTAGACAGTGAAGTCATGATGGGTATGCTGGCCGAGGCTGGTGCGGAACTGACTCACGAAACCGACGACGCCGATGTGATCGTGGTCAATACCTGTTCGTTCATCGATCGGGCGCAGCGGGAGTCGGTGGATACGATTCTGGAAATGGCGCAACTCAAGGCTGCAGGCAAGACTCAGAAGCTAGTTGTGGCTGGCTGCCTCGTAGAGCGCTATCGCGACGAAATTCGGAAGAATATTCCCGAAGTCGATGCGGTCGTCGGCACAGGAGAACTGGAAGCGATCCTTCGCGCAACCGGCATCGAAGCGTCGCGACCGTCTTCTCCGTTCGTCATCTTGCAGTCTCGTGCAGAAGGCATTCTGCGAGAGCAACAGGGACGTTTCTCTCGCGAGTCGTGGGACGGAGCCATTGCTGACCTGCCCAACTATCTTTACGACGACACGACTCCTCGTCTTCTGGCCACCCCCAAGCATTCGGCTTATATCAAGATTGCTGAGGGTTGCGATCACCCATGTAGCTTCTGCATTATTCCCCAGCTGAGAGGAAAGTTCCGTTCACGTCGATTCGAGTCCGTAATTGCTGAAGCAGAGAAGCTTGCCAAGTCCGGGGTGCGAGAGATCACGCTGATCGGCCAGGACACGACCTGTTATGGCGAAGACTTGGGTTTGAAAGACGGACTTGCCTTGCTGCTGGAGAAGCTCGCTGCTGTCCCAGATCTGCGCTGGATCCGTTTTCTCTACGCATACCCCAACAAGATCACTGGACGCCTGCTCGAGACCATCGCGGCGCACGAAAAGATCTGCTCGTACATCGACGTTCCCCTGCAGCACGCCTCGGCCTCGGCTTTAAAGCGGATGAAGCGGGGCGGCAGCGCCGAGGTGTTCCTCCGCTCCATCGAGAAGATGCGAACGACCATCCCGAATCTCACGCTAAGGACATCTTTTATTGTGGGTTTCCCCGGCGAGACCGAGCAGGAATTCGAAGAACTCTGCGATTTCGTTCGTGAAGCTCGCTTTGACTGGATGGGCGCGTTCGGGTACTCGGACGAGGAGGGAGCGGCTGCCCACCACCTGGAGAAGAAGCTTTCGGCCCGAGAAATTGAGCGCCGGCGCAAACAGCTCATGCAGATCCAGCAGAAGATTAGCAAAAGAGCTAAAAAGGCCCTTATCGGTAAGCAATTCGACCTGCTCCTGGAAGGCACATCGGACGAAACTGACTTACTCTTGGAAGGACGAACGGCGATGCACGCACCCGAAATCGACCGCGCTGCTTGGACAATGCCTGGATCTCGTCGGTCCACACCCCGGTGGCGTTGACCACCACATGACCGTGCACCTCGGTGACTGTGCCATTTTCGCTATCCCGGATGCGCACCC
>Ga0207706_10003068_pt1 | contig 16076 bp, 16 predicted proteins | sample KBSC53metaG_FD_184318 | JGI IMG/M metagenome (GOLD analysis project Ga0207706, IMG submission 184318) | Corn rhizosphere microbial communities from Kellogg Biological Station, Michigan, USA - KBS C5-3 metaG (SPAdes) (version 2) | ecosystem: Host-associated > Plants > Roots > Rhizosphere > Soil ... | reverse complement strand
ACTGGAAAGTTTTCTTTCTGCTTTGGTGCGCTCGCGACGCGCGATTGCAGATGCCGGCAAAAGCAGGATCGACGGCCCAGCGGTTCGGGCACTCCCGGCCGATCTTGGCGACTGGCGGGCAACCATGGAGTTCATGCTAGGACCATTCGTTTGCGGCAAGGACCTTTCGGTGCTTTCGGTGGTGGATCTTGCGCGCATGCCGGAGCGCGACAACGACGCTTTTTGTCGGCAGGGCTACGGCGCGCTGATCGCAAAGCTTGCCGCCGGTTTGCCGGTGCGATTGTCCACACCTGTCACCCGTGTTGAGTGGGATCGCAACGGCGTTGACGTTGTAACATCCAAAGGCTCCTTGCGTTCACGCGCAGTGATCGTCACGGCCTCGACCAATGTGCTTGCCGCCGAGAAAATTGTGTTCAAGCCGGAATTGACCAGACGTCAGCTCGATGCTGCCGCGGCGCTTACGCTCGGAAGCTACGATCACATCGCGTTCGACATGCCGCGTAACCCTCTCAATCTCCAACGGGACGATCTGGTCTTCGAGAAATCATCGGGTCAGCGTACCGCAGCTCTGCTTGCCAACGTTTCGGGGAGTAGTCTTCACCTGGTCGATGTTGGCGGAGGTTTTGGACGCGAACTATCGGCGAAAGGCAGTGCGGCGATGATTGAATTTGCCCAGGACTGGATGGCAGCGCTGTTCGGCAGCAGTACAAAAAAGGCAATCAAGCGCAGTTATGCCACGCGTTGGAACGAAGAGCCGTTTGTTCTTGGCGCGATGTCGGCCGCTACTCTGGGCGGTGCCGATGCACGCAGAATTCTGGCGGAACCGATCGGTGGACGTATCTGGCTGGCGGGCGAAGCCTTGCACGAAACGCAATGGGGCACGGTTAACGGTGCGTGGGAGTCGGGCCAACGCACGGCGGAAGCGGTTTTGCGCCAGATCGGAGCCCTGAAGAAGCCGGAAGAGGAGCGACCACCACAGCGTTCGCAGCAGCGCCGCCGCCGACGCGGCGAGGACCGATGACGGTACGGTCAAAGGCACTCATCGCCTGGTCGAGCGGCAAGGACAGCGCGTGGGCGTTGCATGAAGCACGCCGGGCCGGCGATTTCGATATCGTCGGAGCTTTGACGACGGTCACGGATACTTTCGGTCGGGTCAGCATGCACGGCGTCCGCGAACAATTGCTGCGGGCGCAGCTTGATGCTGCGGGTTTGCCCGCGATCATCGTGCACATTCCGTTTCCCTGCTCGAACGAGATCTACGAGCAGAAAATGGCGGAGGCGATCGGCAACGCCAGAGCTTCCGGCGTGACCCGCATGATTTTCGGCGATCTGTTCCTCGAGGACGTGCGGGCATACCGCCAGCGGCATCTTGCGGGGACCGGCATTACACCGGTTTTTCCGGTATGGGGCCGGCCGACTCCGGCCCTCGCGCGCGAAATGATCAATGCCGGCCTGGAAGCACATCTTTCCACCGTCGATCTCGGCAGGTTGCCTGCCTCGTTCGCTGGCCGGCGCTTCGACGGGGCTCTGCTCGACGCGCTCCCCGCCGGCACCGACCCGTGCGGCGAGAACGGCGAGTTTCATTCCTTCGTGTCCGCTGGGCCGATGCTCTCGCGCAGAGTGGCGGTCAAAGTTGGAGAAACCGTCGAGCGCGATGGGTTTGCGTATGCCGATTTATTGCCGGACTAGCCGCGCAATAGGCCACCGGTCCGTTTGGCAACTTCAGCGACGATCTTTCCGGAAAGCGCATCAATCTCGGCGTCGGTCAGCGTCTTATCGCGTGGCTGGATAGTCACCGCAATTGCGATCGATTTCTTCCCGGGTTCGATGCCCTTGCCTTCATAGACGTCGAAGACGACAACGTTGCTGATGACTTTTTTGTCGACGTTCTGGGCGGCGCGGACGATGTCGGCGGCCTTCACCGTGCTGGCGACCACGAACGCAAAATCGCGTTCGACCGGCTGAAACTGCGACAACTCGAGCAACGGCTTTGCGCGCGTGGGCCGTGCCTTTGGTTCGGGAATTTTTTCCAGGATCACCTCGAAAGCAACCAGCGGTCCTTCGGCCTTCAGCGCGGCAATGGCGCCCGGATGCAGCTCTCCGAAATAACCAAGGATATTCTGCGGACCAATCTGGATGGCGCCGCTGCGGCCGGGGTGAAACCAGGCCGGGCCGCCGGGCACAACTTGCAATGCCTGCATGGGGGCGCCTGCGGCTGCCAGCACGGCAAAAGCGTCGGCTTTGGCGTCGAAAGCATCGACCGGCTCGGCCTTGCTTGACCAATGACGGCCGCTGCCGGAGGCCCTGGCGAGGGCGTGGCGCAGCCCGCTGGCGGCAGTGAACTGGTCTTCCGGCCTGTCGCCCTTGAAGATCTGCCCAACCTCGAACAGCGCCGTATCGGGGAAACCGCGGTCGGCATTGCGCTGGGATGCCATCACGAGGCCGGCAATAAGGCTTGGCCGCATGTCGGATAGTTCGACTGCGATCGGATTGGCGAGCGCAAGTTCCGCGCTGCCGCCGCCAAACAGTCGGGCCTCCTGCTTCGACACGAAAGACCAGGTCACGGCTTCGACCAATCCGCGCGCGGCAAGGGCGCGTTTGGCCCTGCGGGTGCGATTCTGGATCGCGGTCAGCACGGGCTTGCGCGCATGCTGGCGCGCGAATGGCGTCGACGGTACGCGATCGACGCCGATGATTCGTACAATCTCCTCGACGATATCGGCGCGTCCATGAACATCCGGACGCCACGACGGCACCGCTACTTTCATATGTTCACCCTGGCCCGCGGCGAAAAAGCCGAGTTTCTCCAGGACCCGGCGTATGTCGGCAAGCGGCAATTTCAGGCCGGCGAGGCGTGACAATTCGCTCAACGGAAAGTCGATGACCTTTTCCTTTGGCGCCGGATCGCCGGCGACGACAACTTCGGACGCCTGGCCGCCGCAGAGGTCAAGCACCATCTGCGTTGCCAGTTCGAGGCCAGGCAGCATGAAGGCGGGATCGACACCGCGCTCGAAACGGTAGCGTGCATCGGAATTGATGCCGAGCTTGCGTCCGGTTTGCGCAATATTGAGTTCGTCCCAAAGTGCCGATTCGATCAGTACGTCGGTGGTCTTCTCCGAGCACCCGGTCGCTTCGCCGCCCATGATGCCCGAGAGTGACTCGACGCCCTTTTCGTCGGCGATCACGCAGGTGCCTTCATCCAGCGTGTAGGTCTTGCCGTCGAGCGCGAGCAGTTTTTCGCCATTCTTCGCACGCCGTACCGTGAGATTGCCGTTCACCTTGGCGGCGTCGAATACATGCAATGGCCGGCCGCGGTCAAAGGTGATGAAGTTCGTGATATCGACGAGCGCGTTGATGGGGCGGAGTCCGATCGCGGTGAGCCGCTTCTGCAGCCAGTCAGGAGACGGGCCATTCTTGACGCCATTGACCAGCCTCAGTCCGAAGGCCGGACATAGCGAGGGTGTCTTTCCGAAATCGAGCTTGACCTTGACCGGGCAGGGAAAGGTTCCTTTTACCGGTTTCGGGATCCTGTCCTTGTAGGCGCCGATTGATGTCGCGCCGAGATCACGGGCAATGCCGGCAACGCCGGTGCAGTCAGGGCGGTTGGGTGTGAGGTTGATCTCGATGACCGGATCGCTGGCGCCGGCCCACTCAGCGTACGATTTGCCCACCGGCGCGTCGGCCGGCAAATCGATAATGCCCTCATGGTCGTCGGAGATCATCAGTTCCGCCGCCGAACACAGCATGCCGCGGCTCTCGACACCGCGGATGGTTCCGACCGCAAGCGTGATGTTCTTGCCCGGAATGAAAGTTCCGGGGGCGGAGAAAACCCCCTTCATGCCGGCGCGCGCATTCGGTGCACCACAAACGACCTGAATCGGCTTGCCGTCGCCGATGTCGACCATGCACACGCGCAGCCGGTCAGCATTGGGATGCTTTTCCGCCGAGATCACCGAAGCGATCACGAACGGCTTGAACAGGTTTGCCTTGTCCTCGACGTTCTCGACCTCAAGCCCGATCATGGTGAGCCTGTCCACGATCTCGGAAAGAGAGGCGTCAGTGTCGAGATGCTCCTTCAACCAGGGCAAGGTGAATTTCATGCCGCCGTCTCCGGCGACCAGAAATAGAGAATCGGCAACAGCATAAAGACCACGATTGTGAAAACGATCGCGGCGCGGATGCAAAAGCTGTACAGCTCGGAACGGATAATCAGCTCGCGGTGAATGATCTCGTGGATGTTGTCTCCGGCGTCGCCGAATTCGTGCGTACGAAACACCGACAGGCAACGCAGGCAGCCAAGCGCGATCAACAGATAGATCGCCATTTCCGTGACAACAATTCCCACCTCGATGTCGTTATCGGCGACGAGCGGAGCGATGAGCCCAAGCCCGGCGATCATCATCGAGGTGTGCGTGAGCAGGCCCGTCGCTTTCGCGTCGATGGATCCGAGTGTGCGGGAAGCCTCCGCCGACATTGCGCTGTCGCGTTTGCGCAGGCTTGCTTCGTAACCATCGATTTTGCGTGCGTCCCAGCCCCGCGTCACCAGTGCAAAGAAGGCGCGATCGAGCGCCGAGCGCGCAGGTCTCAATGAGCTCATGAGCTCAAGCCCCCGGCCAGGGTCGGGAAGTCGAGTGGGCGGAAACCGTAATGGGCAAGCCATCGGACGTCCGCTTCGAAGAATGCGCGCAGGTCATTCATGCCGTATTTGAGCATTGCGATGCGATCGATGCCCATGCCCCAGGCAAAACCCTGGTATTCATCGGGATCGAGTCCGCAATTGCGAAGGACATTCGGATGCACCATTCCGCAGCCGAGAATTTCCAGCCAATCCTCGCCCTCGCCAAAACGAATTTCACCTTTGTCGCGCTTGCACTGGATGTCGACTTCGAGTGACGGCTCCGTAAACGGGAAGAACGAAGGCCGGAAACGCATCTTGACGCTGTCGACCTCAAAAAATGCCTTGCAGAATTCTTCGAGAATCCATTTCAGGTGACCGAGGTGCGAACCTTTATCGATGACCAGGCCTTCGACCTGGTGGAACATCGGCGTGTGCGTCTGGTCCGAGTCGCTGCGATAGGTGCGCCCGGGGCAGATCACGCGGATTGGCGGCTTTTGGCTCAGCATCGTGCGCACCTGGACCGGTGAGGTGTGGGTGCGCAGCAGCAGCCGCGAGCCATCGGATTTCGGCGGCAAGTAGAACGTGTCGTGCATTTCCCGGGCGGGATGACCTTCAGGGAAATTCAATTTGGTAAAGTTGTAATCGTCGGTCTCGATGTCGGGGCCCTCGGCGACTGCAAACCCCATGTCGGCGAAGATGGCGGTAAGTTCATCAGTAACCTGACTGATGGGATGCACACGGCCGGCTTCGGTCGGCGCTTCGCGTACGGGCAGGGTGACGTCGACGGTTTCGGTGCTGAGACGGGCGTTAAGCGCGGCAGCGGCGAATGCGTCTTTTGCTGTCGCGATGGCGTCGGTGACACGATCCTTCAAGCCATTGATTGCCGGACCGTGCGCCTTGCGTTCATCCGGCGTCATCGTGCCGAGCGTCTTGAGCAGCGCCGAAACCGAACCGCTCTTGCCGAGCGCCGAAATGCGCACGGCTTCAAGCGCCGCTTCGTCTTTGGCCGAGGCGACGGCGGCAAGTAGTTCATTTTCCAGTTGCGCGATGTCGGTCATGATTCCAGCACCCAGCGTTCTAGCTGGTCATGGCCGGGCTTGTCCCGGCCATCCACGTCTTGCTTGCAAGAAGGAAGGCGTGGATGCCCGGCACACATAGGTGTGCGAAAGCACGCCGTCCTTCGGACGCCTATGGCCAGGCATGACGACCTCAAAACTTTACGCGGGCAAGGCGGCCTTGGCCTTTTCCACGATTGCCTGAAATGTCGCCGGCTCGCGAATGGCGAGGTCGGACAGAACTTTCCGGTCGACCGTCACGCCGGCCTTGGACAACCCGGCGATAAACCGGCTGTAGTTGAGTCCAAACGGCCGCACCGCGGCGTTCAGGCGCTGGATCCATAGTGCACGGAAAGTGCGCTTGCGCCGTTTGCGGTCGCGGAAGGCGTATTGGTTCGCCTTCTCGACGGCCTGCTTGGCGATGCGGATCGTGTTCTTGCGCCGGCCATAGTAGCCTTTGGCGGCTTTCAGGACCTTTTTATGTTTGGCGTGCGACGTGACACCACGCTTGACGCGGGCCATGGCAGTTCTCCTTGCATTGCGTACGAATGATCGACGAGGGACAGCCGCGCTCGGGCGGCCGGGAAAGACCGGTTAGCCGTTCGGCAACCAGTATTTCTTGACGTTGTCGCCGTCGGTCTTGAACAGCACGCTGGTGCCGCGATGCTCGCGGATCGTCTTGGTGGTCCGCTTGATCATCCCGTGGCGTTTGCCGGACTGCTGGTATTTTACCTTGCCGGTCGCGGTGATCTTGAAGCGCTTTTTAGCGCCCGATTTGGTCTTCAACTTGGGCATTTGGCTCTCCTCATCGGCGTCCCGCGGGGCATGCCCGCATGGCCGGATGTGTTCACAGGGCGCATGGCCCTCAGAACTGGTGCTCGGGATTGAGCGTTGATCGCTGCCACGGCAGCCCTTACTGGCCGGGCGGCGAATGCGCGGCGTTATGGCAGAGGCGGCCACGTCATGCAACCGCTACCGCTCGGGCAGCTGAATGGGGCTAAAACGCTGACGCGCCACCCGTAATTCGCGAGTGGCGCGTTGGTCAGAAGGCCGGCCTGCGGCGCTAGCGGGGTGCCAGCATCATGACCATTTGCCGGCCTTCGAATCGCGGTTCCGATTCGATCTTGGCGAACGAGCCGGTGTCCGCTTTCACGCGTTCGAGCAGTTTGTAGCCGAGCTCCTGGTGCGCCATTTCGCGTCCCCGGAATCGCAAGGTGATCTTGACCTTGTCACCCTCTTCGAAGAATCGCTTCATCGAGCGCATTTTCACATCGTAATCGTGATCGTCGATCATCGGCCGGAGTTTGATCTCCTTGACCTCGACGACTTTCTGCTTCTTGCGGGCTTCCGCTGCTTTTTTCTGCGCCTGGAATTTGTACTTGCCGTAATCCAGGACTTTGCAGACGGGAGGCGACGAATTGGGGGCAATTTCGACTAGGTCGAGCCCCGCTGCCTGCGCCATATCTAGCGCGGCTTGGATCGGTGTGGGGCCGTGGTTGTGGCCACTGGCATCAATTAGCTGGACCTCGCGGACGCGGATCTCCTCGTTGATGCGCGGGCCGTCCTTTTGAACGGGCTGCGCGGACTTCATCGGACGACGAATGGCTATTTTCTCCTTTTGCAGTTACGACAATTCCCCTGGCGCAATTGAAGCGCGCCACAGGAATAGCGAAAGATTGGTAGAAACCACGCAGAAGTCAACGCGGTTCCACGATTATTGTCGATAGTCAGTTCTGGAATTGCAGTCAAAGCGTTCAAATTGCTCTAATTTCGTCTTGCTTAACGGCGTTCGGCCGGAGCGGCGGCAGGCGTTCCGGTCATCTGGCCGTAAAAGCGCAGCGTCTGATCCGCAACAATAGCGGCGTTGAAACGGCCGCGGACCCACTCACGACCACGCCGGCCGATCGTGGCCCGGTTGGGCTCCGGCATGGAAAACAGTCGCAGCAAGGCCGCCGCAAGGGCGGCATCGTCGCCCGACTGGAAACGGAAGCCTGCTATGCGGCTTTCCGGTACCACCGGCGCCGTGAGCACGACGTCGGTGCCTGCGCCGAGGTCAGAGACGATGACAGGTCGTGCCATCGCCTGGGCCTCGAGGATGCCACGCTGAACGCCTTCCGGTTGTACAGCCGCCGAGACCACGACGGATGCCGCGGCGTACGCAGCGGGCATGTCGGCAACGGGCGCCGCCATACGGATCACGTCCATTGTACTCGTCGTCAGCACGAGATCCCACAATTCGCCGGTGTAGCGGGTACGACCCCGATCTTCACCGATGAAGATGCACAAGAAATCCTTCAGGCCCATCTCCTTAAGCCGCTTTATCGCCTTGACGACGACATGGTGGCCTTTGCGTCTCAGAATACGGCCGGTGATCAGGATCACCTTGGTGTCGCGCTTGATGCCCCATGCGGCGCGCATCGTCTCCACGCGCTCGCGCGTGACGTTTTCCGGATCGAAGCGTTCGAGATCAATGCTGCATGGCACGACCGAAATCTTTTCCCACGGTGTACCGTAGCGATCATTGATCAGTTGGGCGATTTGCTCGCTCGACGCGATGACGTGGTCGCCGCGTGCCATGATGCTGTTGTAGCGTCGCTTGAAGATATTCTGTTCGCGGAATCCCTTGTACCAACTGGTTGCGAACGGAAGGCTGCAGAGGCGCGCGGCCATATATGCGCTCCAGGCCGCCGAGCGGCCGAGAGCATGAATTGCCGCGCACCGGCGTTCGCGCGCCAATCGCGTCAGGAGGAAGGCGCTGCGCAATATCACGACGGGATTGTTGCTCGAAACATCGAGCGGAACGAATTCACCGCCCGCCGCCGTCACATCGGCGACGAGGCGACCCGCGCGCGACGCCACAATGGCGTGATGACCGGCTCCCGACAGGATCCGCACCAGTTCGACCGCCCCGGCATCGGCGGCGCCGCCATCAAGCGTCGGCACGACAATGAGTACAGTCATCGGAGTGTGCGTGGCGGTGACGGCGTGCGGAATGGCGTCCGGGTGAGTGCTATCTGTCGACAGAGCGGACGCGGGCAAACTCGCCATAGATCGGTCCTCGAAATACCGGCGCCTTTCGAGCGCATGCGGCAGTTTGATAATGCCGCATGCCAAAAGCGAGGTATAGACGCCACGAATGGCGTCGGCAACGGTTCACCCTTGCATTAACGGGTGGCTTGCGGCGACAACAAGGCCGGCCCACCCGGATATCCGTCAAAGCGTTCATGAACGAAATTCGCCCGACCTCTTTCACGACAGGTTCTCCTGCCCGGTCCATTGCCGTGCGCATGCGCGGCGGCAAAAATCCGGGCCTGTTTTGGCTCGGCGGGTTGAAATCCGACATGAAGGGCACGAAAGCCCAAGCTCTTGACCATTGGGCCGAAACGGCGGGCCGCGCCTGTGTGCGCTTTGATTATTCCGGCCACGGCGAATCAAGTGGCCAGTTCACCGAAGGCACGATTGGCCGATGGCTGGAGGACAGTCTCGCGATCTATGCGCAGTTCGCCAGGGGCCCTCAAATCGTGATCGGGTCATCCATGGGTGGGTGGCTGGCGCTGCTGTTGGCGCGAGAACTGGCCGAACAGAAGGGCGCTGCACCCATAGCGGGCATGGTGCTGATCGCACCCGCGGTCGACTTCACCGAGGAGCTGATGTGGAAGCAGTTTTCAGAGACGACCAAAAGTGAGATCGACCAAAAGGGCATTTGGCTGAGGCCCTCGGCGTACGGCGAAGAGCCTTATCCGATCACCCGCGCACTCATCGAAGATGGCCGCAAACATCTGTTGCTCGGTGGCCTGATCGAGACACGCTGCCCGGTCCATATCCTGCAGGGCGTGCAGGACCCCGATGTGCCGTGGCGGCATGCCGTCGAACTCGTATCGCGGTTTTCCCGCGATGACGTTGTGCTGACCCTGATCAAGGATGGCGATCATCGGCTCTCGCGGCCGGAAGACATCGAACGGTTAATCATGGCAGTGAAGGAATTCTAGCCAAGCGCCGCCGCCCATTCCTCCTGGACGGTTTCGTCCAGGTCGCGATGTCGCCGCGCAAGGGCCGCAAAGTTTTCCCGCTGCAATAATCTCGAGAGTGCCCACACTGCGGCGCCGCGTACCAGGGGCGACGCATCGTCGAGCAGGCGCGCCGCTTCGTCCACGAGCGTCGCGTCACCCGAATTGCCGATTGCGATCAGCACATTTCTGACGAATCGGTCACGGCCGGTGCGTTTGATCGAGGTCTTGGAAAAAAGCGTGCGGAATTGTGCGTTATCGAGACGGGCGAGATCGGCCAGCCGAGGCGCGTGCAATGCGTCGCGCGCGGCGAGCTTGGCTTCGCGTCCCTGGCTCGCGAACTTGTTCCATGGACAGACCGCGAGGCAGTCGTCGCAGCCGTAGATTCGGTTGCCAATCGCCGTTCGCAATTCGCGCGGAATGGGACCCTTGTGCTCAATGGTGAGATAGGAAATGCAGCGCCGGGCATCGAGCTTGTAAGGCGCAGGAAATGCCGCGGTTGGGCAAATATCCAGGCACGCGCGGCAAGTTCCGCAACTATCGGGCTCTGGCGAATCTGCAGGCAAGTCGAGCGTCGTGAAAATCGAGCCGAGAAACAACCAGGACCCAAATTGCCGAGAAACAAGATTTGTATGCTTACCTTGCCATCCCAAACCACCGCGTGCAGCAAGCGGCTTTTCCATGACTGCAGCCGTATCGACGAAAACCTTCACGTCGCCGCCGGCGTTGGCTGTCAGCCAGCGCGCCAACTCCTTCAGGCGCTTTTTGATCAGGTCGTGATAGTCATCGCCTCGGGCGTAGATCGAGATCGCTGCGCGGTCGTGCGCGCTCAAGATGGCCAACGGATCCGTGTCCGGCCCGTAGTTCATTCCGAGCATGACGATCGAGCGCACGTCCGGCCACAGCGCCAATGGCGACGTACGGCGTCCGGCGGTCGACGCCAGCCAGGTCATGTCGCCGTGCGCGCCATCGGCGAGGAAGCTTTCGAGCCGCGCTTTCAGTTCCGGCGCAGCGTCAGGTTTCGCAACGCCGAACGCATCGAACCCGCGCGCGCGTGCCTGTTCGGCGAGCGCGGACCTGATCGCGGCGGGTTCGCTCAGAAGTCGAGGTCGGCGTAAGTCTTTGACGGCGGAATGCCGGCCAGCGTGTCGGCCAGGATCGTGCGAAACGACGGGCGCGATTTCACCCGCGCGTACCAGTTCCTTGTCGCTTCGTCTTCGTTCCACGGCACTTCGCCCAGGTAATCGGCGGCCGACAGATGCGCAGCTGCCGCAAGGTCCGCCAAGCTTAATCGATCACCGGCGAGCCAGTCGCGCGTGCGCACCAGCCAGCCGATATAGGACAGATGATAGCGGATATTGTGGCGGGCGGCGCGCAGCACATCGGTATCGGGCGGCCCGCCACCCTGTTCCTGCGTCATGTGGCGCTTGAACGCTCGTTCAGTCACCAGTGGCCCGCTAACTTCCGCATGGAATTTGTTGTTGAACCAGTTCGCCAGCCTGCGGACTTCGACTCGCCGGCCGGGCTGCCGCGGCAACAGCCGATCCTCGTCGTTTTCTCCGCGATGAGTTTCCTCGATGAATTCGGCCACGATCGAGGCGCCCGGGACCGGCGGCTCGCCCTCGGTTACCAGCACCGGCAGCTCCGCGGCTGGATTGAGCAGCAGGAATTCCTCTCGCCGCTCCCAGAAGCGCTCCTCCACCAACCGCGCCGCAATGCCGTATTCGCCAAGGATCAGACGCACGTAGCGCGAATGCGGGCAAAGCGGGTGATGAAACAGTGTCAACATGGCTCACGGGCTCGCGGCCAGGCCGCGCTCACGGCGGGAATCAACTTTGCACTATAGAAATCCGCGGCGGTGGTGCAAATCGTAACGAATTACCGCGTTTTTTCGTTGCCTCACCGGTGCCTTTGCGTCAAAAGCGCTGACCAGTCCCCGCGACAAGTACGCGAAAATTCCCCGGAGCTGCTCATGCACTTGGATGCCACGATGGCGGCCACGCTTGGCCCGGCTGCGGCAAATGTTGACCTGATCAAGGCGGCCATCCTCGGAATTGTCGAGGGTCTGACAGAATTTCTGCCGGTGTCGTCGACAGGCCACTTGCTGCTGATGGAGCATGTGTTCGGCTGGGGTGACGATGCCTTTGGCAAATCGTTTGCGGTCCTGATTCAGCTCGGCGCCATTCTTGCGCTGCTGACGATCTATTTCGGCAGGCTCTGGGCACTCGCCACAGAAATGTTCACGCAGTGGGCAGCGGCTCGATTTGTCATCGGTGTGCTGCTGGCGTTCCTGCCTGCGGCTGTGGTCGGCGCGCTCGCGTATCACATCATCAAGTCTTATCTATTCGATGTACGCGTCGTGTGCGTGTCGCTCATCATCGGTGGTTTCGTGCTGCTGTGGGTCGACCGTATGAATCTGCAGGCGCGTTACCACGAAGCGACCGGCTTTCCCCTTCTGATGTATTTCGGCATTGGACTCATCCAGTGCATCTCCATGATCCCCGGCGTATCTCGCGCGGGAGCAACCATTGTCGGTGCGATGCTGTTTGGAGCCGACCGCCGATCGGCGGCAGAATTTTCCTTTTGGTTGGCCATGCCGACGATGGTCGGAGCGTTCGCCTACGAGGCGTATAAGAGCCGCGGAGAACTTGCTCTCGGGGGCAATGTCACCGTGATCGCGGTCGGCTTTGCGTTCTCCTTCATCTTCGGATGGATCGTGGTCAAGACGTTCTTGCGCTACGTGCAGCGACACAGCTTCGCGCTATTCGCGTGGTGGCGAATCCTGGTGGGCGTGGCCGGACTCGCGGCGCTGTATATTTTTTGAAATCAGGCCAGGCGTTTGTGGAACTGGCCGGTCTTGCGAAAACGCCAGAGGTAAGACGGCACAATTGCTTCTATCGGGGCCGGGTCGATGCCGAGTCCTTGCAGCGTGCGCGTCTCCGACGTGGCGGCCTGCGACACGACATTGTCGCTTCGCAACAGCTCGACCTGATCGGGGGTCAACACCGGCTTCGGAAAGTATTGCAAGAAGGTCGCCTGCACTCTGGCCATGAAGAACGGCAGAGACACCAGGAGCCGCTTGCGTTCGATTGTTGTGAGGACAAATTGCATGAGCTCCCTGAACGTACGCACATCAGGTCCGCCCAATTCATAAACTGTGCCCGGCCGTGTTTTCCCATCAACGGCGTCGGCGATTGCGCTGGCAACATCGCCGACGAACACGGGCTGAAAACGTGTAAGGCCGCCGCCGACCAGCGGCAGCGCCGGCGAAATGCGCGCCAGCGCGGCAAAGCGATTGAAGAAATCGTCCTCGGGACCAAACAGGATCGACGGCCGCATGATGGTGGTCGAGGGCTGCGCGGCGAGCACCAGGTGCTCAGCGTTGGCCTTGGAGCGGCCGTATCCGCTGGACGAGTTCGCGTCGGCACCGATCGCCGACACGTGGACCATTCGCGCGCCATGGGCGTTCGCCGCCAGTGCCACCTGCTCGGCCCCGTAAGTATGGACCGCGTCGAAGCGTTGGCGGCCCCGTTCGAACAGGATGCCGACGAGGTTGACAAGCACCTGCGCATCACGGGCGGCCATTTCCACCGAGGGCGCGTGCCGCAGATTGGTCTGCACGGCATGGATCTGGCCAACTCGGCCAAGCGGTTGCAGGAAGCCTGCAAGCTCCGGACGGCGCACAGCGACGCGGATGCGATAGTTGCGTTTGGCCAAGGCACGCACCACGTGCCGGCCGAGAAAGCCCGAGCCACCATAGACAGTGACCAGGGTGTCATAGGGGCTGCGCGCGGTCATGCCGCTCTCGATCTTTTTGCCGGGCCGGGATGCCTCAAACCCGGCCAATACAGGATCGGCCAAGGGCTGTACAGGCCCAAACGCCCTTCATTGACAAGCCGGAAGCGGCTCCGTATCTGGTCCCGACGAGCCCAGGTGGCGGAATTGGTAGACGCACTAGTTTCAGGTACTAGCGGTGAAAGCCGTGGAGGTTCGAGTCCTCTCCTGGGCACCAACGTTCCGAGCCTTAGAACCTGAATGACCATCCGCCTGCACCGTGGTGATCTTCCGAACCTCTCCGCCTACAAAGGCGCAGTGGCGATCGACACTGAAGCCATGGGCCTTGACCCCAACCGTGATCGACTCTGCGTCGTGCAACTGTCGCCCGGAGATGGATCCGCGGACGTTGTGCAGATTGGCGCGGGCCAGCGCAAGGCGCCCAATATCGAGCGGCTGCTCGCGGACAAATCGGTCCTCAAGATCTTTCATTTTGCCCGCTTCGATATGGGCATTCTGGCTAAATCATTCGGCGTGATGCCTGCACCGGTCTATTGCACCAAGATCGCATCGCGTCTTGCACGCACTTATACCGACAAGCACGGGCTGAAGGATCTGGCGCGCGAAGTCCTCGGTGTCGACCTGTCAAAGCAGCAGCAACTGTCTGACTGGGGCGCCGATGCGCTCAGCGACGCGCAAGTCTCATATGCGGCGACGGACGTCCTGCACCTGCATGCCCTGAAGGAAAAGCTGGATGCGATGCTTGCACGCGAGGGCCGTGCTGATTTGGCCGCGGCGTGTTTCCGCTTTTTGCCCGATCGGGCGCGGCTTGACCTCGCCGGCTGGGCGGCCGAAGACATTTTTTCGCATTCGTCGTAAGCTCCTGAGTTTACGCTGGTATTGGTTGACGGCACACATTCGGCTGCCGTGTCGGGGCCATATTCGGACGGCATGTTGCGTTGGGGGCGTGAGGTGACTTCCGCGATTATCTTTGGACAACAACGGACGCCAGGTTTGGCATGAGCCGCGTGATCACGGCCAGAAACGATCCAGAAGCGACGCGCGCCTATTGGACGATGAGCCGGGGCGACGCCGATCGCGCGTTTCATGCTGCGCGTCGTCACAGCCGTGCGGTTCGCATCCTGCGCATCGCCGTTCCGGCGGGTGTGACGGTCGGGATCATCATCATTACGCTGGTCACCTATCTCAATCCGTTGCGCATGCTCGCCAAGCTTCCAATCAATCTCGACAACCTCGTGGTGTCCGGAACCAAAGTCACCATGGAGGCGCCGCGCCTGACAGGTTTCACGCATGATGCGCGCGCGTACGAACTGACGGCCGATACGGCCGCACAGGACATGACCAAGCCGGATATCGTCGAGTTGCGCAACATCCGCGCCAAGGTGGAAATGCAGGACAAGAGTTCGATGGAGCTGACCGCCCTGAGCGGCATTTATGATTCCAAGGGAGAGACTCTCAGGCTTGAGCAAAACATCCTGCTCAATTCGTCCGCCGGCTATCAGGGGCGCCTGAGTGAAGCAATGGTCGACATTCGAAAAGGCAATGTCGTCTCGGAACATCCGGTCGAAGTAAAAATGCTGCAAGGGACGCTCAATGCCAACCGGCTGGATATTGTCGATTCCGGAGATCTCGTACGCTTTCACGGCGGAGTGGTTATGGACATGATGATGAATCAACCGCCGCAAGCAAAATCGGACGCGCAATGATCGTGACGTTCAGATTGCGCTTTTTGTTGATGGTTGCCCTTGCACTGGTCATGCCCGGTGCGAGTCTCCGCGCGCAGCCGGGGGCATCGCAGGGGCCACCGAATGCGTTGCAGGGGTTTTCGCAAAATCGCGATCAGCCCGTCCACATCGAAGCTGCGACATTGGAAGTCCGTGATAAGCAGAAGGAAGCAACCTTCAGCGGTGATGTGCGCGTGAAGCAGGGCGACACAGGCATGCGTTGCAAGTCGCTCGTGGTGTTTTATGAGCAAGGCAGTGAAACTGCCGACAAGACCAAGACCATGCAGGCCGCCGCCCCCGGTCCCGGAGGCGAGCAGCGCATCAAGCGGCTGGAAGCTCGCGGTGGCGTTGTGGTGACGCAAAAGGACCAGACGGCCACGGGCGAACTCGGCATCTTCGATATGAAAAGCAATACCGTCACCCTGACCGGAAATCCGGTGGTCATGACGCAAGGCCAAAATGTATTGCGAGGGGATAGGCTGATCGTGGACATGGCAAGCGGTGTGTCGCGGGTGGAATCAGGCAAGAACGGCCAGGGACGCGTCCAGGGTCTGTTTCAGCCAGGCAGCGGCGGCCCCGATCTCAAGCCGGGTGGCAGCGGCGCGGCGCAGGGCCCGCGGCCGTCTTCTCCCGTGCGGCCATTTTAATTGAGCCGCAGCGTGGTCGCGGCACGTCCGGCCGCCCGCATCATCGGGAATCAGTTAATGTCGCGCGCCCGACAGCAGCGCGCGCTCGGGCGGCAGCATGATCCCGCAAGCGTGGTAGGGGTTTGCGGTAAGGACCATGCTTCAGCACATTGTCCCATGCGTCATTCCATGCGCCGCGAGGTAGCCCGGTGAATATCCTCTCGCTGTTTCGGCGCCGGCCAGCCGGAGGC
>Ga0207706_10003066_pt1 | contig 16084 bp, 14 predicted proteins | sample KBSC53metaG_FD_184318 | JGI IMG/M metagenome (GOLD analysis project Ga0207706, IMG submission 184318) | Corn rhizosphere microbial communities from Kellogg Biological Station, Michigan, USA - KBS C5-3 metaG (SPAdes) (version 2) | ecosystem: Host-associated > Plants > Roots > Rhizosphere > Soil ... | reverse complement strand
CAACATGTTTTTGGGGGTGTCTTCGCCGACGCTTTCCGTAGCGCAAAAGCCGAGCCGTCGGCCATGTCGGACAACTGGCATCTCCTGGTTCTCAATAAGCGCATAATCGCCGAGTCACTCATTGAGCATCGTTATGGGCGGTTAACCGCGAACTGGGAACTAAGAAATTCTTGACTCAGGGTTTTGAAAAAGACAGCTGCAGACAACTGCAGATGCCTCCACACCGGTATGACAAACGTTTCAGAGTGAGCGATCGGCTACACCCTCCGGGCGCTATCGAATGGCTTCGAGTTTCTCCCAGGGTAGATTGCAGACGCGGCATTGAGCCTCCGGGTCCTTTATTCCGGAGGTCAGCCCACAGACCAGGCAAACTAAGGCGGCGTTCAGATTCGTGAGCGTGGCGGATATTTCGGCGTCAATTTCAAACATCGCTCAACCTTCTTCGGTCCGCACAAAGCGTACAAGCAGCCGGGAGTGGATGCTGTGATGCCTGCTATAACAACGCAGGCCACCCCGAAGGATGGCCTGTGTAGGGACCGAATGGAGTCTACTACTGCGTCGCTGCGTTCCGGGCTTCCGCCTTTTGGGCGAGAACCTTGTGAGCGGTGTCTTCGAGGGCCTGGGCTTCGGGAAGGTAAGTTAGAGCTTTCTGGATCATCGGATCCCAGTCGGCCATCACGTGCAAACCCTGCAGTTGACCAAACTGGCTCGTGAAAATCTTCTCTTTGATGCTGATCTTTAGCCAGTCCGAGACTCCATTCAGATCGGCTTCAGTCCAGGGGATGCTCTGGCTCGTGAGGTATTGCTTGAATTCGCTCATCACCGCATCGTCGACCTGAAAATTTCTGTCTACGGTTCGGTTGGCGAGATAATGCGCGGCGAAGTGGAAGAAGACCGCCTTCGTAGGATCAAGCAGCACATCCTGGAAGTGGTTGCTCTTGGGGCTATCGATCTTTTCGTCTGGCGTAATGCCGCCGCCGCCGTAAACCGTGCGTCCGGAATCTGTCAGCTTGACTTCGCGGTTGGTCGCGTTATTTGGCGAAGCACCGGCATGATTGTAGTAATAGTCGTAGAGCGAGACTCCAGCATAGTTGCGTTGTATAAGCCGCCCGGAAGGCGTGTAGTAGTGATACGTGGTCAACGCAAGCCCGGTGTTTTCGCTCAGGTTGTAGACAGTTTGCACCAGTCCCTTGCCGAAGGTCGTTTCGCCTACGATCAAAGCACGGTCGTGATCCTGTAAAGCGCCTGAGACAATCTCTGCTGCCGATGCGGTGTTGCGATTCACGAGCACGACGATTGGGAAAGTCTTGCCGTCGTTCCCGTGAGTGGCAGTGTAGTTCTGGTCGGGATAGGCGCGACCGCGTTGGGAAACAATACTCTGCCCCTTGCTGAGCAGATGGTCGCATACTTCAACTGCCTGACTGAGCAGGCCGCCCGGATTGCCTCGCAGATCAAAGACCAGCCCTTTCAGGTTCGGAAAGCTGTTGATGGCCTGATTCACTTCCTGGGCTGTTGTCTCCTGGAATTGAGTGAGGTGAATGTACCCCACGCCGGGACGGATTTCGTATTTGAGGTCAACGGAAGGATGCGGGATCTCATCGCGCACAAGGTCGAAAACCAGAGGCTTCGCTTGTCCCTCGCGAACCATTGCGACTTGAACGTGAGTGCCCTTGGGTCCTTTCAGGGATTTGGCGACGAGGTCGGATGTCATGCCGTCTGTCGATTTTCCGTCGATGGCCGAGATGATGTCGCCGGGGCGAATGCCGGCGCGAAACGAAGGCGTACCCTCATAGGGCGTGATGACATAGACCTTGTTGTTTTGCTGTTGGATGACCATTCCGACGCCGTAGTAATGGCCGCGCTGGTCTTCGCGCATCTTGGCGTAAGCCTTGGGATCGTAGAAGTTCGAGTGTGGATCGAGTACGCGCAGCATACCGGGGATTGCCCCGTCATAGATTGCCGCGTCTGCTTTGTCCCCATGAATGGGCTCTGCGTAGTTCTGTTCTACGAGAGCGTACACATCCGTAAAAGACTTGAGGTTGTCGCGAATCTGGCTTTCATCCTGCGATGACTGGGCCCCCACCTTGCGCTGGAGGACGGTGCCCACAACCGCGCACACGGCAAAGAATACAACTAGGCTGAATAAGACCCGGCGGGCGGGGGGAGTCATAGGCGGAAGGTACCTCCGGAGAGTGCATGAAGCAGGCGCCTTTGAGGGACCTCGCAGGCCAATGCTGGGCTAAAGTATAGCACTGCCTTATTTGACGCTGGAGTCAACCTTTCGGGTAGCTTGTGACGACGGTTTGAGGCTGGGCGATGTCTCGGCCCATGCAATTTGACCGGCTTCCAAATCAAATTGTCGACAAGTGGCTGCCCGGGTCTCTTTCCTGCTGCCCATGCATTTACAATGACGTCTATGCCTAAGGTGGGAAGTTTCCCCACTCGCTGTGTCCAAACTATGACTTTGAGATTCTTTCGTACCCCCGCTGCCCTTTCCATCGCCGCAATTCTGTTTGCAGGTTTTGCATGGTCGCAAGCGCGTCCCGCCAGCCCAGAGAGCCCGTACGGGGGCACCACTGTCGAGGAAATCATTGCGCGCGTTAACGATAGGATCATTTCCCGATCGGACTACGAGCGGGCCCAGCGCGAACTAGATCAGGAAGCGAGGCAGCGCGGTGCCTCGATGCAGGAGATATCAGCGGCTCACACCGATTTGCTGCGCAACCTGATTGACCAGCAGCTTTGGCTTACGAAGGGCAAGGAACTGGGGATCACCGGCGAGACGGAGTTAGTCAATCGACTCAACGAGATACGCAAGCAGTACAACCTGGCTACTATGGAAGACCTGGAGAAGGCTGCCAAGGATCAGGGCGTCTCGTTTGAGGATTTCAAGGCCAATATCCGGAATCAGATTATTACCCAGGAAGTGATGCGGGACCAGGTGGGCCGAAAGATTGCGCCGACTCCGGGTGAGATTCAGCGCTACTTTGAAGCGCACAAGCAGGAATATGCGCAGCCGGAGAGTGTAAAGCTAGGCGAAATTCTGATCTCGACTGGTACGCCTTCGACCGGCGCCACGGCCCAGGCAGACGACGCCAAGAAGCTTGCAGACGCAAAAGCCAAGGCCGACGACATCATGGCCAGGCTCCACTCCGGAGGTGACTTTGCCCAGTTAGCCAAAAGCTTCAGCGACGGAACGACAGCAGCCCAGGGCGGCGATTTGGGCCAGTACAAGCGCGGTCAACTCGACAAGATTTTCGAAGATAAGACCTTCTCTCTGAAGGCCGGCGAATACACGGAACCGATTCGCACCAAGCAGGGATTCGTAATTCTGAAGGTGAATCAGCACATTCCAGGCGGCGTCCCGGAGTTCAAAGACGTTGAACAGGAAGTGGAGCAGAACTACTTCATGGGCAGGATGGAACCGGCGATGCGGGCTTATCTGACCAAGCTGCGCGATGAGGCCGCAATTTACATTAAGCCCGGCTACGAGGACAGCGCGGCAAGCGCCAGCGAGAAGCACCCGAATATCACGTTCAGCGCGTATGTGCCTCCTTCAACGAAAAAGAAGAAGAAGGTCGAGCGCACCCGCTTCCGTGAGACGACACACTATCGTCAGAAATCCGGAGCGCCGCCACCACCAGCCGCAACCCAGGCAGCATCGCCAGGAGCGCCCGCTGCCGAGCAAGCTGCAGGGCAGTCTGCGGCACCGCCAGCAGCATCTGACAAGAAGGAACAGCCTGCCGCTCAGGCCTCGGCAAAACCAGGCAAGAAGGAAAAGATCCGCTTCGGCCAAGCCCCGCAAAATACCTTGCCGGCTGCGCCCTCGAGCCAGACTGAGGACGCGGGTGCGTTGCCACAGGTCGCCGCGAGTGCCGAACCGGATAACCCACTAGAGAGTGCCCCGAAGGCAGAAAAGAAGACGCGGTACAGCGATCGTGCCAAACTTCCCAAGCAGCCAAAGCCAAAGGGGCCGCAGCTCGATCCGCTGACTCCAGTCGCGCCCGACGCGGCCGAGGTTGCCGATCGCCAGACGCAGGCCGGTCCGTTGGGCTTGGCTGGCGACACAACAACCAAGAAGAAAAAGAAGTCCACCACGACCGGGGATAAGACCCGCTTGAGCGACAAGAAGAAGACCGAAGGCGAGCCGGAGAGCACAGGCGACACGCCGCTGGGCAACGCGCCGCAGCAGGCTCCGAATACGACTACGCCGCCTCCTGCATCGCCTTCGGGAACTCAACCGACGCCTCCGCAACTTTAAAGCGGGAGTTCGGAATCAGGCCCGGTTCTTCGAGCCGGGCCTTTACATTTTGTTGTTTTGTTCGCCGTCCACACCCTGACGACCTCTCTTCTCGAAAACTTGTGACACCTTTACGGATTCGTATCCATCTTTGAGGTAGAAGTGGTGCGCGTCTGTGCGCGTGCTTCGGGATGTGACGCGCACTGTGCTTACTCCCCTATCCCAACTCCAGCTTTCAGCCGTTTGGCAAAGACTTCGACCGATACCTTTTCCACGTACTCCGTCTTTCACGACAAGCCCGCCAATGAGTGCAAAGGGTGGAGACTGGAGGCGATGCTCAATAGAGACTTCGATCCAGGCGATGACTTGATCGCGCAGACAAGCTACGAAGGCGGCCTGTCTGTGGCTGACGGAGCCAACATCTTCAATCCACCGCAAGACTTCCGCCTCGGGGCGGTTGTAGCCGAGTTGCTGGATCAAGACAGTGACTGCCGGTGCATCGCGGGGCTCGATAGACCGGATGATCACCTGAGAATCGCTGCCGCCAGCCGCAGAGTCGCTGCCGCTAAACCTCATATTCATGGTGAACATATTCGCATGCGCCCGCCGCGGGGGCTGGTCAAATTAGCGGTTTGGAATGTTTGCCATCTGAAATACATCGTACGGATTCTGAGCCTGCGGAATGAAAGCCTCTGCTCGTGTGAATCCACTCTGCAGTCCGCGGAACTTCGCAACGGCTGCGGCCACGACGAGCAGTCCCTGCATGAGTGTGGCTGCGCCAACCAGGAGGTCCCGTCGATTCATCCTCAATCTCCGTAATCGCCAATTCGAAATGGCTGCATCCTATCCCGGCTATTCACATCGCAGGGCAGTCATGGGATTCAGGCGCGCAGCACGCAATGCTGGAAGTGCACAGGCAATGGCTGATACCAAAACGAGCAGGATTGTTCCTTCCAGAAGGATGATCGGATTGTTTGGATTTCCTGCGACCCATTTAGCGATGATTCTGTTTAGAGCAAAGGTAAAGGCGAGACCGATCAGAATTCCACACCCTACGCTAACAAATGTGGATGCGAAGACGATTCGCAATACATGGCCGCGTTGTGCTCCGAGCGCCATGCGGATGCCGAATTCGTTTGTACGCTGTGCCACGGTATATGACACGACACTGAACAGACCAACAGCCGCGAGCACGAGTGCCAGTCCGGCGAACGCACCGAAGATCCATGACACGAGTCGCCCCTGCTGCCATTCCGTCTCGTCGGTAATCCATGTTTCGAGTTCCGTGATGTTGTTATAGGCCTGCTGATCGCTATTAACCAAGGTCAACTGCGTCCGTATCGAGTGCACCAGCCTGAGCGGCGACGTCTGTGATCGGACCAGGATCTGCGTGCCCATGGACATATGCAGGGTATACGGAATGTAAATCGCCGGCCTGATCGGATCGCCCAGACCATCGTTTCGAGCGTCTTCCACAATGCCGACAATCGGCAACCAGGATTGGACAAAATTGGGCGCCGACAACTCGGCAGGCGGGCGATCCTCAATCGTCGGCAGTTTGATCGAATGCCCAAGTGCGTCGCCATTTGGGAAGTAGCGCTGGGCCATTGTTCGATTGATCACTGCGACCAGCGCGCCGTTCTGATTCTCATCTTCGCTCCAGATTCGGCCTTGCAGCAGCGGAATGCGCAACGCATCAAAGTAATTTGGACTTGTCAGATTCATTGAGCACATCTGTTCTTCCGTTGTCGGCTTGCCCAGAATCTCAAATTTGATGAACCATCCGTTTTTCGGAGGCGTCGCGTTGCTCGAGATGGCTGCCATCGTCACGCCGGGCGTCTCCGCGACTTTGGCGCGAAGCCGCTCGAAATATGCTGCGCGTGCTTTCCACGTGGTGAAGGAATTTTCCTGGATAGGCAAGCCGACGGACATGATGTTATGAGGGTCATAGCCGAGAGGCGTCCGCATGAGACGGGTGAAGCCCTCAATCGCAGAGCCCGCCGCGGCTAACAAGAGCAACGTAAGGGCAATCTGCGCGGCGATCAGCGCGTCTTGAGTCCTGCGACCCCGCACGCTGCTCGACACGCGGTGCGCAGCGGATTGAGTCATCTGGCTGATTTGAGGTTTAGAAAGTTGAAGAGCGGGCCACAACCCGAAGGCAATGCCGGTTGCCAGTGCGACCGCAACACTAAAGAGAAGCACGGGGAGATTGATTCGGATCACAACTTCTGGCGCAAACGCGAAACGGGGCAGCAACAAGCGAATGCCGGCGAGAATGCCGTAGGCCATCGCCACGCCAAGCCCTGCTCCAACGCTGGCTAGCAACAATGATTCGGTGAGCAACTGACGCATGATGCGTCGGCGTTTCGCTCCCAACGCCGATCGAACGGCCAGCTCGTGCTCGCGAGTGGCGCCGCGCGCCAGCAATAGGATCGATACGTTTCCGCACCCGACAGCAAGCAACAATGTCACGGCGCCAAGCAGCAGATATAACGTCCTTCCCATCCGCCTTATGACCCATGCGTTGAGTCCTTCAACCTGCACTTTGAATTGCTCAGCGAATTGTTTCGGCCGCTCTTTGGCGAATTGCTCCAGCAGGGGTTGAAGGGCCGCGTTTGCGCCAGCTTCAGTCACACCCGGCTTTAGGCGGATGTCGACCATCAATCGCGTCGCAGGATCCTGGGTGAGCTTGAGCGGAAGGTACACGTCGCCCATGTACCATGTGAAGCGCGGCGCGGCCACCCCGACGATGGTGTAGTTCTTATGATTCAGTTGCAGCGTCCTGCCCAGAACAGCAGGATTGCCGAAGAAATGCTTTTGCCAAAACCTGTGGGACAGAACGGCGACTGGTTGCGGATCCTGGCCGATCGGTGCGTCGGACGGCATAATGCCACGGCCTAATAGCGGCGGCAATCCGAGATCGTTGAAACCAGTTGAGATTAGGCCGATCTCGTCCACATTCTCGGGAAATTCATGTCCAGTGATAGTCATCGGATGGTAATCCATCGCGAGTACACTGTCGATGACTGGAATCTGCATCAACCGGACGACCTGAGGCCCATTCAAATCGATCTGATTATTTGGAGCGGATTTGCTCGTGGCAGTCAGGCGAACAATCCTGTCCGCCGACGGGTACGGGTATGGATTTACGAGAGCTGCATAGATGACGCTGAATACTGCTGTGGTCGCTCCAATACCAAGCGCCAGCGAGATCACCGCCGTAAGGGTGAATCGCGGACTCTTGAAGAGTTGCCGCAGGGAAAAATGGATGTCTTGAATAAGGGCCTGCATGATTCGTTCCTCGCTGCGCAGTTAGGAACAAACAATAATCCCACGGCCGTTAAAGCTTCGGGAAGCGGATTTCGCGATGGGTGCGTCTCTTTCTGACGTACCGGGGAAAATCACAGCAGGTGCCTTGTCGAACGATTCGTAAGCGGATAAAGTCGCAATTATGCATCAAACGGCATGGGAGAACACATGACCGAAAAGATGAAGCCCACTCACACTCAGCCTGGCGGATTTGTTGACGAGACTCAGAAAGCTGATGATGAAGTCGTGAACGACTCCTTTGGGACCGTAGACTTAGCGGACTCATCGGGACTCGATGAGGATAAGGAAACCGGCGACGCAAAGAGCCAGAACAAAGATACTCATGAGGACTGACGTTCTCTTGGCCGAGCCTTTGGTTAGGAAAGGCCCGGACGTCTCAGTCTGCCGCTGTCACTTTTCGGGCATCGGTACAATTTTGCCAATTCGAACAAATTGAACTGCGTAACGGCCAGCCCCACCGGGAACGGGATGGCGGCCTTCTTCGTACGATCTGGTGTGCACAGATTCTATGCAGGCACCCTGAGTGTCCGCGCAGGGACATTTGTGTACGGAAATGGACGGTACCTCAAGTAAGCAATTTTGCATCGGATTCCATCTTCAACGAATCATTGCATTTGGCGGAAGGCGGAATATCTGAAATGTGGACGGCAAATTGCTCTCTTTAATTTCGGAGCTCATCTTCCCCCGAGGAGTCCCGCTAAATGAATCAATTTGGGTCGTTTGGGCTGGACACGTCGAATGAGTGTCTTTGGCGAGAGGGCGTTCAGATTGAATTAGCCCCGAAGCCGTTTTCCGTTCTGCGTTACCTTGTGGAGAATGCGGGCCGCCTCATTACGCACGATGAGCTGCTGGATGCACTGTGGCCAGCGACTTACGTGCAACCCCAGGTCTTGCGGACATACATGCTGGAGCTGCGAAAGGTGCTGGGCGATGATGCAAGCAGCCCGCGGTTCATTCAAACGATTCCCAAACGTGGCTACAGATTTGTCGCGGCAGTCAGCCAAGATGCGGATGCGGCTGTTGAAGTGGCTCATGCGTCCGGAGACTCGATCCTGGGTTCGAAGTTCTCTGAACTAGTAGGCAGGGATCAGGAACTAGTGCGTCTGCAAACGCAGGCGCAACTCGTCGCCGGCGGTCAGAGGCAGGTGGTGTTCATTACCGGCGGTGCGGGAATTGGAAAGACATCGCTTGTGAACACTTTTTCCGCGCTGGTCGCCGGAAAATCCTCGGGCGCAATTGTTGTCTGTGGTCAGAGTGTTGAAGGGTTTGGCAAAGAGGAAAGCTACTATCCCGTCGTTGAGGCGCTCGGTCAGCTCTGTGGTTCGGCGGATCAGGAGCGGGTGCGCGGAATTCTGAGCAGGGTTGCTCCGGCATGGCTGCCCCTGACCTGGCGGGATCATGAGCCAGCGCTTCAGACCGTCACTCGCCACACTCCAGGTGATCTTTGCGACGCGCTGGAAGAAATTGCGCAGGACAAAGCTTTAATCCTCGTGCTTGAGGACCTTCAATGGGCGGATGAAGCTACTCTCGAACTCATCTCGGCTTTGGCACGACGCAGGACTCCTACGCGATTGATGGTGCTCGCGACTTACCGGCCGGAAGGTCGGTCAACGGAACATCCCCTTAAAGCCTTAAAGCAGGACCTCGTGGTGCGCCAGCTTTGCACAGAGCTGGCGTTGCCACCGTTGTCAAAGCCGGCGGTGAAACAGCTGCTGAGTCGGAGACTGGGTCAAGAAAAACTGCCGCCGGGACTTGATGGATTTATTTATCAACGTTCCGAGGGAAATCCACTTTTTGTTCTATCGCTGCTGGAGCATGTGATTGCAGAACGCTTTCTGGTGCGCAAAGGAGCGACAGACGACGGCCAATGGGAGCAGTTAGCTCCGTTTCAGGAGATGGAAATCGGTGTGCCCCACGAATTGGGAAAACTCATTGAGCTCGAACTTGATCGTTTGAGCATATCGGAGCAGCGGGTGCTGGAAGCAGGGAGTCTCATGCCTATTGCGTTTCCTGCATGGGCAGTGGCCGCCGCGTTGGAAGAAAATCCCGATGAGATTGAGAATGCGTGTGATGTGCTCGCCCGCCGAACCGGACTCGTGCAGCGCGCTGGCCATGATGACCTGCCCGACGGGACGCGCTCTGACTTCTACGCGTTTTCGCATGGCCTTTATCGCGAGGTGCTTTACCAGAGGCAGGCTACTGCGCGGCGTGCGAAGGGGCACGTTCGCATTGCGGAGCGGCTTCGCGAGCTTTTCGCCGGTCGTGAAGACAACGTGGCGCGCGAAATGGCGGTGCAATATGAAGCGGCCGGGAACTGGCAGCGGGCCGCCCAAGCATTGAAAGCTGCTGCGCGCCATGCGCATGAGAGGAACGCATACCTGGAGGAGGCGCAGTTGCTGGAGCATACGCTGTGCATCGCGGAGAATATGAGCGAGCCAGATCGAAGGGCCCTGGAACAAGAGATCGAAGGTGAGCTGCATTTGGTGCGCATGACGATTGGGGGAAACGAGGAGCAGGCGAAGGTTAGTTGAGATTTGACGTTTTCTGGACGGGGATTTGACGACTTTGTTTTTAAAGATCGCTACCGTGGTGCAAGGCAGGAGGTCTCACCCATGCGATCTATCTTTCACAAATTGATTTTGGCGTCGGCAGTGGTGGCAGGAGCAGCATTGACGACAAACGCCGCGATGGCGGCAACAACGGTCAAGGTGCCATTCAGCTTCACTGTTGCCGGAAAGATTCTCCCCGCCGGCGACTATTTGGTTAAGCACGACTCGACTGGAAGCTTTGTGATACTGGAAAACCGCGACTCGCGCCAGAGCTTCACCTGGGTGCTCGGCCCGGGCCGACCGGAACCGAATTCCCACAAGATTGTTTTGAACTTCAACGCCGCTGATCAAACTCACGCACTCGAATCGATTCAATACGGGTCATTAACTACGGCAAGACTCGATAACAGGAGCAAGAGCTTGAGCGGCGAGCAAGCGTCAGCGCGCGCCTCGCAGAGCCGGTAGTTAGTTGCTCTGACAGCAAGTTGTGAACTTAACCTGGAATTGAAGAGGAGGGCTTTTCCATCAGGGAGGTCCTCCTTTTATTTTTGACTGCAATCCCCGCCGCCGAGGCCTGACCGCGGAAGCAAAGCTAACCCCGAATGCGTTAATCTTGCGGGGAGTATGAAAGATATTTACGTAGCCGATCTCTCGGGTTTTGACGAAAGCAGGATATTCGACAGCTTCTTCCTAGTCCTGCATAAGCAGCATCGGACCACCAAGACCAACAAGCCTTACCTGAGCTTATTCCTGGGCGACAAGACCGGCCAGGTTGAGGCACGAGTGTGGGAACCCGGCGATCCGCGCATTGCCAAAGACTTCGAGCGGGGGGACATAGTGAAGGCCCGCGGCTGCGTGTCGCGGTTTGATGACCGGCTGCAAATGAAAGTGGACCAGCTGCGCAAGGCTGCTGCGGGTGAGGCGGACAAAGTTGACCTGCTGCCCTGCACGACCTGCGACGTGGACGAGTTGTGGCGGCGGTTGGTCGGCTTCGTTGAGAGTTTTACCGATACGAATCTGAAGTTGCTGCTGAATACCATCCTTGCAGATTCGGTGTTGGCGCAGGCATATCGCGAAGCTCCTGCAGCAAAGCAGTTACATCATGCCTGGCTTGGCGGCTTATTGGAGCACGTGATCAGCCTGCTCACGCTTGCAGACCGCGTTGCTCCGCACTATCCGGTTCTGCATCGCGATTTGCTGCTCACCGGAGTCATTCTCCATGACATCGGAAAGGTGCGCGAGCTGGCATGGAACGTGGGTTTCGAATATACCGTCGAGGGAACTCTGCTTGGCCACATTCAAATGGGGATGGAACTGACGGAGAAGGCAATCGCCGCCATTCCCGATTTTCCGCCACGTTTGAAGACGCTGGTCTTGCACATGATTCTTTCGCATCACGGCAAGATGGAGTTCGGTTCGCCAAAGTTGCCCATGATTCCAGAGGCGCTGGTGCTGAGCTTTATCGACGACCTCGACGCCAAGATGCAGGCGGTGGCCGGTGAATTTGAGAAGTCCGCCAGGGAAGGAAAAGCGGCCGACGAACTGACGGGAAAAGTCTGGGCCCTTGATCAGCGCCAGATGCTGAATACACGGGCGTGGCTCGGTGAAGGCGAAAAGTAGCCAGCATCGTCTTATTGCAAAAACCAGTCCCACTGTTCCTTTGTGAGAGGAACAACAGAAAGACGCCCGATGACAAGCAGCGGCGACTTGGCAAAGATGGGCTCCGCCTTGATCGCAGCGAGTGTTTTCGGCTTCTTAAGCTTACTACCCGCTTTCACGCGCACAATCGGCACCTTGGGATCTTTCGGGTCAACGCTTTCGACGGTGCCGGTTCCGACGGCGGTTCGTTCATCGCCCGTGTGGTAGAAGATCCACCTGGTGCCAGCCTTCATTTCGCGCAGGAACTTGACCGCGGCGGGCGCAGTTACACCGTCCCAATTCGTCTCTTTATCGCGCAGAAAGTCGTCAAACGAATACACATCGGGTTCGGTTTTGAAGAGGAAGTAATCCATGCGCACCATGGTAAGTGAGAAAACCGAGAATAGGGAAGAACTGAGTCGAGTGGATCGGCGAGTCAGTCAGCCGACTCCGTTAATGGCCAAGTTTGAGAATTTCTGTGTCGATGGATCGTAAACGGCCCGCCAAAAACAGGTTCCTCCATCGGCGACCAGTTCAAAGTGTTTGCGCCACCTGTTGGGCTCGTCTGCAGAGGTCATGCACAGAGCGTTGACGAAGATTCTAGGTTTTCCATCCAGCATGACGGCTAGATATTGCCTCATATACCCATGCGGGTCGTCGATATGTCGGCTCGGACCTTTTCCGTTCTCGTTGAGCGCTGAGATCTGGGGCAAATTTGCTTCAAGTTCATCGATATCTGCCACGGTGGGCTCCCAGCTTTCCATCTTCGTCTTGGAATTCTCTCCAAACATTTTGGCGAAGGCGAGCGCTTCACTCTCCGGCAGTAGAGCATAGTCTGGCTTTGGCATCGATTTGACGACTGCCTGCGGGGCCCGAGCCGGAAGTGGGGCAACGCGAAGATGCCGCAGCCCTAGCCAAATCGCAGTCAAGCCGACCAGCGCGAATCCAATGATTCTCAACTTCCCCAGCCGCATCGAGATTCACCAATTCCGGACATTATCTCGCAATCGGCACACTTGATCTTTCCTCGACACGTCCAATTCGCTGCTTGTCCCCTTTACAATCTAAAGAACATGATCCGTTTCTCAACAGCCGGGGAGTCGCACGGGGAGGCGTTAATCGCGCTGGTCTCAGGGCTGCCGGCCGGGGTGCCTGTCGATCTTGAATTCGTTAATCGGGAACTTTGGCGACGCCAGCAGGGGTACGGGCGCGGCGGCCGCATGAAGATCGAGACGGATAAGGCCCATATTCTCAGTGGGGTGCGTCACGGCAAGACCATTGGTTCGCCGATTGCCATTGAAATCGTGAACCGCGACTGGAAGAATTGGGAAGAGAAGTTGCCGGTCGAGGCGGGTGACGCGTCGAAACATCAGCCGGTGGCATCGCCGCGTCCGGGTCACGCTGACCTTGCGGGCGCACTCAAATATGACTTTCCCGATGCCCGCTATGTGCTGGAGCGAGCTTCGGCGCGGGAGTCGACTTCGCGCGTGGCTGCTGGAGCCTTTGCCAAGCTGCTGTTGCGGCATTTGGGAATCGAAGTCAGCAGCCATGTGATTCGCGTGGGCAGAGTGGAACTGGAGCGGGCCGCTACATGGAATGAGATTGCAGCCGTCGGGGCTCGCGAGGAAATTGTGCTGAGCTGCGTGGATCCGGTGACGGAAGCGCGAATGAAGGAAGAGGTCGAGCATGCCTCCCGCACTGGAGATACGGTGGGAGGTGTTTTTGAAGTGGTGGTTCACGGAGCGCCAGCGGGGCTTGGGACGTATGCGAATTGGGACGAGCGTCTGGATGGGCTGCTCGCCTGGTCCGTTATGAGTCTGCAAGCGGTGAAGGCAGTCGAGATTGGCCGGGGAGTGACGGCGGCGGAGTCATTTGGATCGAAAGTGCATGATGCGATCCATTACGCAAGTGAGGACATTGGGAAGCCGACGCGCTTCACGCGGGAGCAAAACAATGCGGGCGGGGTGGAAGGCGGCGTTTCGAACGGCGAAGACATTGTGGTGCGCGGCTATCTGAAGCCGATCTCTACGTTGCGCAGGCCCCTTGAATCCGTTCGGTTTGACACGCGCGAAGCTACCAGCGCAAGTTATGAGCGCAGCGATATTTGCGTGGTACCTGCTGCCGGAGTGGCTGCGGAAGCTATGGTGGCGCTCACGATTGCGGGGCTTGCACAACAGAAGTTTGGCGGGGATTCGGCAGCCGAAATGAAACGGAATTTTGACGGATACATCGAACAAATACGGAGCTATTAGTAGATCGAAATGATTCTCAAGATTGTGAAATATCCCGAGCCGGTGCTTTCGCAGCCTGGCGAACCGGTGACTGAATTCGACGCGGAATTGAAGAAGCTGGTCGACGACATGTTCGAGACCATGTACACCAATCAAGGCATCGGCCTTGCCGCGCCGCAGGTGGCGGTTTCAAAGCGCGTGACGGTCATCGACTTGAGCCAGGGCAAAGATCCTGCGCAGAAGCTAGTACTGGTCAATCCCGAAATAATCTTTCGCGAGGGCCGGCAATACGAAGAAGAAGGCTGCCTCAGTTTTCCCGACATTCGCGAAAAGGTGGTGCGCGCTGCCAAGGTGCAGATTCGCGCACAGGACCTGAAGGGCAAATGGTTTGAGATGGATGGCGAGGAACTGCTTTCGCGCGCCTTTCAGCACGAGATCGATCACCTCGATGGGATGCTGTTCATTTTTCGCATGAGTGGGCTCAAGCGCGATTTGAACTTGCGCAAGATTCGCAAGATGCAGCGCGAAGGCACTTGGTAAATCTGTGAAGCTCGTCTTTTGCGGAACTCCGCGCTTTGCCGTGCCCACCCTGGAAGCTCTGCTTGCGGCAGGTCACGAGATAGCGCTGGTTGTCTCTCAGCCGGATCGACCTGTAGGCCGGTCGCAGCAAGTAGCAGCGACACCTGTGAAGCAAACCGCTCTGGCAGCGGGTTTGGCGATAACACAGCCTGATAAGATCCGCAACAATCAAGAATTTCGCGCGCAGTTGGAAACAATTGTTCCGGATGCGATTGTCGTCGTGGCATACGGGCGCATCATTCCGGCGTGGATGCTTGCTTTGCCGAGGTTGGGCTGTATCAATCTGCATGCCTCACTGCTGCCCAAGTATCGCGGTGCCGCGCCTATCCAATGGGCGATAGCGATGGGCGAAACGGTCACCGGTAACACGACCATGCTGCTGGAAGAAGGACTCGATACGGGTCCGATTCTTTTGCAGCAGGAAGTTGTGATTGGTTCGGAACAGACAGCGGTGGATCTGTTTGATGTGCTTTCCGAAACGGGAGCACCGTTGGTTGTTAGGACGTTGGCGGGCCTGTCGGATCAGAGCATTCTGCCAAAGGCGCAGGATCACTTGCGGGCGACGCTTGCTCCTCTGCTTGAGCGCGAGGATGGGCGTATGGATTTTGCGTCTCGGACGGCCGCTGATCTTTGGAACCGGTGGCGAGGGTTTCAGCCGTGGCCCGGCGCCTTCACAATTCTTGATGGAAAAAAACTACTTGTTCATCGTTTGCGTGTCGCGGAGAAAGCCGAGTCGGGTGCCCCTGGAGAGGTGCGAGTTGAGGGCCATCTAATGCTGGTTGCTTGCGCCGAAGGCACGTGGCTGGAGTTGATCGAGGTGCAGTTGGAAGGCAAGAAGCGCCTCGGGGCCGACGAGTTTTTGCGCGGTGTGGCAATGCCCCCCGGAACACGGCTGGGTTGAGCGCGATGGGTGCGATCTCTCCGGCGCGGCAAGCGGCTTTTGGAATTCTTGTATCCGTAGAACGAGGCCAATCGCATTCTGACGATTTGCTGCGCAGGAAGAATGTAGAGGCACTTTCAGATGCGGATCGGAATCTGGCAAATGCGCTCGTCATGGGCGTGCTGCGTTGGCAGATCCAACTGGACCGCCGCATCCTTCCACTCCTGAAACATCCAAACGCAAAGCTCGATACGGAAGTGCTGATCGCATTGCGGGTGGGTGCATTTCAGCTGCTGCATTTGGATCGGATACCTGCGCGGGCCGCCATTGATGAGAGTGTGGAACTTGCAAAGAGTGCGGGTCATCGATTCGCGTCGGGAATGGTGAATGCTGTACTGCGAAAGCTGAGCAGAGAGCGCAACGACGGGTTGGCGTCGAGCGAGGCGTATCCCGCGTGGATGGTTGAGCGGTGGGTGGATACATATGGGGTGGCGGCAACCGGCACCATCTGCGAACACGGCCAACATCAGCCTTCCGTCACCGTGCGTATCGAGGACCTCGCAGTTGAGGAAGAACTCGAAGCTGCCGGAATCAAGTTGGAGCCGGGCGAATTGCTGAGTAACACGCGCGCGGTTGC
>Ga0207706_10003063_pt1 | contig 16096 bp, 13 predicted proteins | sample KBSC53metaG_FD_184318 | JGI IMG/M metagenome (GOLD analysis project Ga0207706, IMG submission 184318) | Corn rhizosphere microbial communities from Kellogg Biological Station, Michigan, USA - KBS C5-3 metaG (SPAdes) (version 2) | ecosystem: Host-associated > Plants > Roots > Rhizosphere > Soil ... | reverse complement strand
ACCGCCGCTGAATTTCTGTGTGACGAGCTTGCCGCGATAGGTCTCGTCATCGGTGGGCACGCCGAGTTGGCCTGCCGAGCCGCCGAGTTTGTCCCACGCTGCGTTGATCGGCCCGCGAACGACTCGCGCGCCGGTGTCCGGGGTCCAGAAGATCACCGGATTGTCGGCGGCGCTGAACGTCGAATTGCGGCTGTCCGGCGCGCGCCCTGCGCCCTCGTCGATCGTGGGGAACCCCAGGTCGCCGTCCGCGGGGCCGCCGAGCGACATGTACTTGTCCAGGATCGCGCCGGTCATGATGTGGGCTCCGGTGGCAGGCGTGAAGAAGATCTTGCCGCCAGGGAAGTTCTGGCCGAAACCGTCTCCCGCCGGGTAGACGCCGCCGTCCTTGGGCCCGAGCGACCCGGTATCGCCGCCTGCGGCCTGCCATGCCGCAGTGATGGCGGCATCGGCGTCGTCCTGCGGAGTGGCCTTCGCGACCGGCGACAGCAAGCCGAGCGCGGCCACCGCCAGCAGACCGATGGCCACCCGACCAAGCGCTGTGCGGCCCACGGTCCGCTGCCCCGTCATTTATCCTCCCGCGGTCGGCGCAAACTCCTGCGATGAGTATCGCGTCCGTCAACTTTGCGTCAGCGGACGTCAATTACCAAGGACCATCGCCGATGTTGGAGAGAAAATACCTGCCCGGCAGTGGGCGGTGCACACGACGGCCGAGGCTCGACACCGAGGCTCGACACCGAGGCTCGACACCGAGGCTCGTCATCAGGCCACGGCGTCAAACGCCGAGGCTGCGGCCGATTATCTCCTTCATGATCTCCGTCGTACCGCCGTAGATCGTTTGCACGCGTGCGTCGAGATAAGCCCTCGCGACCGGATATTCACGCATGTAGCCGTAGCCGCCGTGTAGTTGCAGGCAGCGGTCGATGAGATGGACCTGCTTTTCGGTGGAGTACCACTTCGCCATCGCCGCCTGTTCGGCCGTCAGCTTCTCCTCGAGGTGCAACTTGATGAACTCGTCGACCATCACTCGCACCACGGTCGCTTCGGTCGCCAGCTCGGCGAGCAGGAACCGGCTGTTCTGCTGGCTGCCGATGGGACGGCCAAAAGCCTTGCGCTCCTTGGTATATTGCAGCGTCTGCTCGAGCACCGCCTCCATCGCCGCGGCCGCCATCACCGCGATGGCGATGCGCTCCTGCGGAAGGTTCTGCATCAGATAGATGAAGCCCTGCCCCTCCTCACCGAGCAGGTTCTCGGCGGGGACCTTCACGTCGGTGAACGACAACTCGGCAGTGTCCTGCGCGTCGAGACCGATCTTGTCGAGTTTGTGCCCGCGCTCGAAACCCTCCATCCCGCGCTCGACGACGAGCAGCGAGAAGCCCATCGCACCCTTGTCGGGGTCGGTGCAGGCAACCACGATCACCAAGTCGGCGTTGATCCCATTGGTGATGAAGGTCTTCGCGCCGTTGAGGATGTAGTGGTCGCCCTCTTTGACGGCGCGGGTCTTGATGCCCTGCAGGTCGCTTCCGGTGCCGGGCTCGGTCATCGCGATCGCGGTGATGATCTCACCGGTGCAGAACTTCGGCAGCCAGCGTGCTTTCTGCTCATCGTTGGCCAGTCGCAGCAGGTAGGGCTCGACCACGTCGTTGTGCAGGCCGAAGCCGATGCCGCTGTAGCGGCCCGCCGTGGTCTCCTCGGTGATGATCACGTTGTAGCGGAAGTCGGGATCGCCACCGCCGCCATACTCCTCGGGCACTGCCATACCCAGAAAGCCCTGCTTACCGGCCTCCAGCCAGACGCCGCGGTCGACGATCTTCTCCTGCTCCCACTCCTCGTGATACGGCGCCACGTGGCGGTCGAGGAACCCGCGATAGGACTCGCGGAACAGATCGTGTTCGGGCTCGAAGAGGGTGCGGTCGTATTTGACGACGCTGCCCATGGCTGACCTCCTGAACTGGTACCGGCTGTTACCGCTAAAATACCCCATCCAACCGGATGGTTGGTCGAGGGGCGCTGGGCGCGTCACCGACCGGAGAACGTCGAGGGTCGGCCCTAAACTCGCGTCGTATGACCCACACCCCGACGAGCCTCACTCACTGGGGCGGGTTTTCAGCGGGCATCGAATCCGGCGACATCGCGTCCGTGACGCCGCTCGACGGCGACACCGACCCGTCGCCGCTGCTGGGCAACCTGCCCGGCGCCGTCCGGCACCGCTCGCGCATCGCCACTCCCGCGGTGCGTCGCGGCTGGCTGCGCGACGGGCCCGGCCCGAGCACCCGCCGCGGCGCCGACGAGTTCGTCGCCGTCTCGTGGGACGAGCTCACCGACCTCCTGGCCGGCGAACTGCGCCGCGTCGTCGACACCCACGGCAACGAGGCGATCTACGGCGGCTCGTACGGCTGGGCCAGCGCCGGACGGTTCCACCACGCCCAGAGCCAGGTGCATCGATTCCTCAAACTCCTTGGCGGGTACACCTTTTCGCGGCATTCCTACAGTCTTGGCGCCACCGGCGTCATCATGCCGCGGGTGGTCGGCACCCACGACGATCTGTTCAAGCGGTCCACAGCGTGGGAGGTCATCGTCGAACACACCGATCTGCTGGTGTGTTTCGGCGGCCTGGCGATGAAGAACACCGGCATCAACCATGGCGGGACCACAGGCCATCCGGCCCGTGACGCGCTGCGGCGGTTCCGCGATCGCGGCGGACGCATCGTGTCGTTCTCACCGCTGCGCGACGACGTGGAGGGCGACTGCGAATGGCATGCGCCCGTGCCCGGCACCGACGTGGCGATCATGCTGGCGCTGGCCCACGTGCTGGCCACCGAATCATTGGCCGACCGGGAGTTTCTCAGCACGTACTGCACCGGTTACGACCGCTTCGAGCGCTACCTGCTGGGTCGTGACGACGGCATCGCGAAGTCGCCCCAGTGGGCATCGAAGATCTGCGGCCTGCCCGCGGACGTGCTGACCGCGCTGGCGCGGCGCATGGCGGCGGCGCGCACGATCGTGACGGTCAGCTGGTCGCTGCAGCGGATCAGGCACGGCGAGCAGGCGCCGTGGATGGGCCTGACGCTCGCGGCGATGCTGGGCCAGATCGGTCTTCCCGGAGGCGGTTTCGGGCACGGCTACGGCTCGATGAACGAACCCGGATTGCCACCCCTGCGCTTCGGCCTGCCCGCCCTGCCGCAGGGCTACAACCCAGTGCAGACGTTCATCCCGGTCGCGGCGATCAGCGATATGCTGCTGCATCCCGGCGAGCCGTTCGAGTACAACGGCCTGCGGCTGACGTACCCCGACATCAAGTTGGTCTACTGGGCAGGCGGCAACCCGTTTCACCATCACCAGAACATTCCGCGGCTGCGGCGCGCGCTCGGCCGCGTCGACACCGTCGTGGTACATGACCCGTATTGGACGGCGATGGCCAAACACGCGGACATCGTCGTGCCGTCCACCACCTCCTTCGAGCGCGACGACTACTCCGGGTCGCGCAACGACCCGCTGTTCATGGCCATGCCGAAGCTGACCGAGCCGTACGCGGAATCCCGGGACGACTACACGACATTCGCGGCACTGGCCGAAGCGCTCGGGTTCGGTCAGCAGTTCACCGAAGACCGCACGGCGTGGCAGTGGCTGGCGCACTTGTACGACAAGTGGGCGGCGGGAGTGGATTTCGCGGTGCCGTCGTTCGACGAGTTCTGGCGGCTGGGACAGCTGCGATTGCCGACCGTGGACGGGCTGACGTTGCTGGCCGACTTCCGTGCCGACCCGAACACCCACCGGCTGAACACGCCGAGCGGGCGCATCGAGATTTTCTCCGATGACATCGACGGGTTCGGCTACGACGATTGCGCCGGCCATCCGGCGTGGTTCGAGCCGTCCGAATGGCTCGGCGGCACGCGCGCAGTCGCCTATCCGTTACACCTGCTCGCGAACCAGCCTGCCACCCGGTTGCACAGCCAGCTGGATATCGGTCCGGTCAGCCGGAGCTCGAAAGTGCGAGGGCGCGAACCGATCCGGATGCATCCCGTCGACGCCGCGAGTCGCGGTCTCGTTGACGGAGACGTGGTGCGGGTGTTCAACGACCGCGGTGCCTGCCTGGCAGGCCTAGTGGCCGACGATCGCCTGCGTCGGGACGTCGTGCAACTGTCGACCGGTGCATGGTTCGACCCGGCCGACCCCGCCGACCCGGATGCGATGTGCGTGCACGGTAATCCCAACGTGCTCACCGACGACGTGGGCACGTCGCGGCTGGCCCGCGGCTGCACCGGCGCACATGTGCTGGTGCAGGTGGAGAAGTTCACCGACCCGCTGCCGGAGGTGCGCGCGCATGAACCTCCGGTGATCGTCGACCGATGACCGAGGCGCTGACCGTCGAAGAACGCGGGCGGACAATCACGTTCACGTTCGACGACATGATGCGCTTCCACGGCGTCCACTCTCCCGCTGGTGTGGCCATGGCGTTCAAGGTGATGCAGCGTGCCTTCGCGGCGCTCTCCCCGGGCGGTCCACCCGAACGCCGATCGATCGTCGTGCGCACCGCTTTTCGCGGTCCAGGCGCGCGTGACGGATTCGAGGCGGTGACGCGCGCGGTGTCCGACGGCCGCTACGTTGTCGACCGCACGCTGTTGAGGGCCGACCGCGGTCGGCTGGTGGAGGACTTCGTGTTCGTGCTCGAGATCGGCGGCCGCACTGCGACTCTGCTGCTGCGCGACGGATTCGTCACCGACGAGTTCATCGACCTGGCCCGCGCCGAGAACCGCAGCGACACGCAGGAACGACGACTCGACGAGCTGAAAGCAGAACTCGCACAGCGCGTCGTAAGCACCGCGTCAAACGATGTGTTCGACGTCGCCTGACCCAAGTGAGCTGCCACACCCTATGTTTGCCCACACGCAGTTCTGGGAAACCCAGCCCTCACGGATCGGTTCTGACAGGAGGGTAGAACAATGTCGGAGAAGAACAGCGGGCCCGAAGAGGCCGTCAAGGGCGTTGTCGAAGGTGTGAAGGGCAAGGCCAAAGAGGTGGCCGGTGCCGTCGCCGGACGTGATGATCTGTACCGCGAGGGCAAGGCCCAGCAGGACAAGGCCGACGCGCAGCGCAACGCCGCGCAGAAGGAGGCCGAGGCCGAAAGCGCCCGCGCCGCGGCTAAGGTCGCCGAAAAGCGCCAGGAGGCCGAACAGCGGTAATCGACACCGAACACGGCGGACGCCAAGGCAGCCATTGTGCGCCTTGGCGTCCGTTGATGTCTCAGAACGCTTTCGCCGTCAGATGGCTATCAAGTCCCCGGCGAACGAGTAGGACGGCTATGAGCAAAGTCAGTCAGCCAAGCGGCGGCGTGCGTGGCGGCGACGTCCTTCGCGCCCCGGTTGCCTCGAATGCGGCGGCCAGGCGCAGCAACGCGACGTCGTCGTAGGCGCGCCCAGCGAACGTGAGCCCGACCGGCATGCCGATGTCGTCCATGGTGCCCATCGGCACGGTCACCGTGGGGATGCCGAGGTGCCTTATCGCCAGGTTCCCGTTGGCCACCCAGACGCCGTTGCGCCACCCGAGATCGGCCGAGGACTCGTTGACGTCCATGTCCGAGGGACCGACATCCGCCACCGCGGGGAAGACGACCGCGTCCAGGCCGAGACCGGCCATCCACTCCTCGAGGTCCACCCGCCGCGTCTCTTCGAGTCCTCGCAGACCCTCCTCAAGGTGAGGGATTTCGAGGTATGACGCGACGGGGTGATCCCTTACGTGGGCCGGATAGCTTGCGATGTCGTCGTCGAATCCGGTGTAGCGGTCGGGCAGCGCTCCCTGCGGATGCGGGAAGATGCGTGAGCCGTCCACGCCGGCAAGGCGGTTCAGCGCGGGATCGCCGTTGTCACCGAGGAAGTCGTCCCACGCCCACGCGCTGAGGTCGAGGAGCTCCCTGGCCAGATACTCGGTACTCACCAGGCCACGTGTGAAAATCGTTGGCGCGCCTGGCCGGTCGCCTTCGTAGTTGCTCACCGCCGGACAGTCGACGTCCACGACCTCGGCGCCTGCCGCCGCGAGGGCGCGACGTGCCGCATCGAACAAGCTGAGTACCGATGGCCGCGTTTGGATGCGCTGACCGGTCGGTCCGCCGATCCCCGGTGTCCGACCCGGCTCTGCGGTCCCGGCGTCGGGGTCGGCGTTGATGTACATGCGCGGCACGCCGAATCGTCGCCCGGCCAGCACCTGGTGCGCCTCGTCGCGACCCGTCGGCCGCAACTGCGGATACGAGGTCGGCCGCAAATCGCCGGGGCGGGGCAGCGTGACCCAGGGCTGGCTGCGCCAGAAATCTCCGCGCACATTCTCATCGTCGGCGACGATCACGTCGAGCACTTCGAGCATGTCGGCCATCGTCCTGGTATGTGGCACAACGACATCCATCGTCGGCACCAGGGGCCAGCCACCTCGCGTGGAGATGATGCCGCGCGACGGCGTGTACGCGCACAGTGCATTGTTGGACGCAGGAGCCCGACCCGACGACCACGTCTCCTCGCCAATGCCGAAGGCGCAGAACGACGCCGCGGTGGCGGTGCCCGATCCATTCGACGAGCCGGAGCCGAACGCAGCGGTGAGGTAGTCAGCGTTGTAGGGGCTTTCCGCGCGGCCGTATACCCCACGCTGCATGCCGCCATTGGCCATCGGCGGCATGTTGGTCAGACCGATCAGGACCGCGCCGGCGTCACGCAGCCGCTCGATCACGAACGAGTCCTTCTGCGCTACCAGGTCGGCGAACGCCGGACTGCCTGCCGCCGCGGTGAGTCCGCGCGCGAGGTAACTGTCCTTGGCGGTATAGGGAATTCCGTCCAACGGACCGCGTGTCCGGCCGCTGCTGCGGCGTGCGTCGGACGCCTCGGCGTCGGCGCGGGCCTGCGGGTTCAGCACCACGACGGCGTTCAACCGGATCCCCGCGTGGTCATAAGCCGCGATCCGCTCCAGGTAATTGTCGAGCAGACCGACCGCGGTCACCCGGCCCGAGTCGAGCGCCTCCCGTAGCTCTGCGATGGGCGCTTCGACGACGTCGAACGGTGAGCTCACTGGCGGCACTCAGAAGGTCGCGTACTCGCGCAGGCTGGCCGCCAACGGGATCGGCACGCGCGCCTTGATTCTGGTGCCCTCGGCGGTGTGCTCGGTGGCGTCCACTCGCCCGTCGGCATGCACCTTGTTGACCAGGTCGCCGCGGTCATACGGAATCGTCACGTCGACGACGGTGTCGGTAGGGGTGATCAGCTCGGCCATCCGCTGTTGCAGGCGCTCCAGGCCGTCGCCGGTGCGCGCGGACACGAACACCGCGTCGGGCAGCGCCCGGCGCAGCTGCGCAAGCGTGAGCCCGTCCGCCGCGTCAATCTTGTTGACCACCAACAACTCCGGGGCCGGCTGGCTTTCGTGATCGGCAATGACTTCGTTGAGCACCTGACGAACCGCGTTGATCTGCGCCAGCGGGTTGACATCCGAACCGTCGACCACATGCACCAACAGGTCGGCGTCGACGACCTCTTCCAGCGTCGAGCGGAACGCCTCGACAAGCTGGGTCGGCAGATGCCGGACGAACCCCACCGTGTCGGTGAGCACGAACGGCCTGCCGTCCGCGAATTCGCCACGCCGCGTTGTCGGTTCGAGCGTGGCGAACAACGCGTTCTCGACCAGCACACCGGCCCCGGTCAGCGCATTGAGCAGGCTGGACTTGCCTGCGTTGGTGTAGCCGACGATCGCTATCGACGGCACGTCGCTGGCGAGCCGCTTGCTTCGCTGGGTATCGCGGGCATGTTTCATCGCGCGAATGTCGCGGCGTAGCTTGGTCATTCGCTCGCGGATACGACGGCGGTCGGTCTCGATCTTCGTCTCACCGGGGCCGCGCAGGCCCACGCCGCCGCCGCTGCCGCCCGCACGCCCACCGGCCTGCCGCGACATCGACTCGCCCCAGCCGCGCAGTCTTGGCAGCATGTACTCCATCTGGGCGAGCGTCACCTGCGCCTTGCCTTCACGACTGGTGGCATGCTGAGCGAAGATGTCGAGAATGAGCGCGGTGCGGTCGATGACCTTGACCTTGACCGCCTTCTCCAGCGCGGTCAGCTGGGCGGGACTCAACTCACCGTCGCAGATCACGGTGTCGGCGCCGGTGGCGAGCACAACCTCGCGCAACTCCTGCGCCTTCCCCGAGCCGATGTAGGTCGACGGGTCGGGCTTGTCGCGGCGCTGAATCAGGCCCTCGAGCACCTCCGAACCGGCGGTTTCGGCGAGCGCGGCGAGTTCGGCCAGGCTGGCCTGGGCGTCGGCGGCGCTGCCTTCGGTCCACACGCCTACAAGCACGACGCGTTCCAGCCGTAGTTGCCGGTACTCGACCTCGGAGACGTCGGCCAGTTCGGTGGACAGCCCGGCGACCCGGCGCAGGGCTGTGCGGTCCTCGAGGGCCAGCTCACCGGCGCTGGGCGTGTCGTTGACAGGAAAATCGGGATAAGTCATAGGCGATAACAGATTTGCACGGTTAGGCACACTCGTGCACTGGAATTAACGTTGCGCAATGCGCCACCATTCCTCCGCCAACTCGCCCCGCGCGACCAGCACCGACGGACCGCGGAGATAACTGCTCGCGTCGGTGACCGTGACCGTGACTTCCCCACCGGGAATGCGCACCCGCAGCGTGCCCGTTGTCGCGCCCTCGAAAGCCAGCGCCGCAACGGCGGCGGCGACTGTTCCGGTGCCACACGATCGAGTCTCTCCGACACCTCGCTCGTGTACCCGCATCGACACCGCCCCACTGTGCGGCGCCGTCAAGACCTCGACGTTCACGCCTTCTGGAAACTGCGCGCGATCGAACGAAACCGGCGCCGCGACGTCCAGGGCCGCAAGCTCGCCGAGGGTCAGATCGGGGTCGACGCACGCCAGGTGGGGGTTGCCCACATCGACTGCCAGTCCGGCGAACGGCCGGCCGCCGACGATCGCCTCACTCGTGCCGAGCTGGTTGGTCTTGCCCATCTCCACCGTCACGTCCGCGGTGGTGTCGTCCCACTCGTGCAGCACCACCGGGCGTGGCCCGGCCAGCGAGCCGACAATGAACTCATCGCGGCTCTCCAGGCCGCTGGCCCGCAGGTAATGCGCGAACACCCGAACACCATTGCCGCACATCTGCGCGATGGAGCCGTCGGCGTTGCGGTAGTCCATGTACCAATCGCCGGCTGCAACGCCCTCTGGCAGCCGGTCGAACACGCCGGCCGCCGTCGCCGCCTCGGCCTTCGTCACCCGCAGCACGCCGTCGGCGCCAAGGCCCCGGCGACGGTCGCACAGCGCGGTCACCGCGGCCGGCGTCAACGACAACCGGCCATCGGGGTCGGGCAACAGCACGAAGTCGTTCTGCGTGCCGTGGCCTTTGGCGAACATCACCAGCTCAGGATACGTGCCGCCAGATCTGCAGCGTGTGCTGGACATTGTCGGGTTCGCTGCCATCGAGCCACGCGATGCGGTGATCGCGGCGGAACCACGAGCGTTGGCGGCGGACGTAGCGGCGGGTCCCGAAGTACGTCGCCTCGCGCGCCGCTGACCCGTCGCCGCCCTGGTCGAGGTCTGCGATCACCTGGGCGTATCCCAGCGCCCGCGATGCGGTGACGCCGTCACGCAGGCCCACCTCCAGCAGCGCACGGACCTCGTCGACGAGGCCGTCGGCGAACATCTTGTCGGTCCGCTGCGCCAGCCGCTCATCGAGAAGCGCTGTGTCCCAATCCAATCCGATGATCGCCGTGTCCCAGCGAGGCGTACCTATCACCGGCGCCGACGCGGCGAACGGTTGTCCCGTCAGCTCGACGACCTCCAGCGCCCGCACGATGCGGCGGCCATCGGTTGGCAGTATCGAGGACGCGGCGTCGGCGTCGACCCCGGCGAGCTCGCGATGCAACGCGCCGACACCGATCTCGACCAGCCGCCCCTCCCACTTGGCCCGGACGGTGGCGTCGGTCGCGGGGAACGACCATTCGTCGAGCAGCGACTGGATGTACATCATCGACCCGCCGACGACGACCGGGACCGCGCCGCTGGCGGCGATCGCCTCGATATCGGCGGCCGCGGCGTGTTGATAGCGGGCGACGGTTGCCGTCTCGACTACGTCAAGGACGTCGAGCTGGTGGTGCGGGACGCCGCGGCGCTCGGTTACCGGCAGTTTCGCGGTGCCGATGTCCATGCCGCGGTAGAGCTGCATGGCGTCGGCGTTCACGATCTCCCCGCCGACCTGTTCGGCGACGGCCAGCGCGAGCGCGGACTTGCCGGTGCCGGTTGGGCCGATGAACGCGATCGGTCGTGTCATGGCTGCCAGACGCCGACGAAATAGCCGACACCGTAGGGCGCGCCGCGATAGAGCTCCTTGGCTGACCGCGGCTTGGGTTCCGGACGAGAGGAGGACGAAGATACCCCGGTCATGCCGGCCAGCACCTGGTAGGCGACCCGGCCGACGATGGTTTCCGGCAGCCGGGTCAGCCCGGCGGCATCGCCCGCGGCGAGTGCGTCGTCGAGCGCGGCCTGCGTGGGGATCGAGTCGGGCTCGTAGCCGCCGGGCGCGGGCGGGGTGAGGGTGTGCGCGCCGTCTGCGACCACGAGGACGCCGATCGGGTCGACCGCCTCGTCGATCTGCGCGCGCAGTCGGCGACCGCGGGCCAGCGCCGCGTCGGCGTCGTGTTCGGCGGTGTACACCCGCACCTCTGCACGTGCGTCGGGCCTGGCCTGGCCGCGGACCCAACCCGCGATCAACGCGCACAGTGGCATTTCGGCGGGTGTGTCGGCGGCGCCGGGTGACAGCGTCACGCGCCGGTCGACGCCGTAGCCCGCGAACGTGCCGACGCTGTCGGGACCCAGCACAGCGTCGAGAGTGCCGACGCCAACGGCGATCCACCGCGGCGGCAGCGATCCTGCGGCCGCGAAGACCGCTCGGCGCAGGTCGGCCAGTTCGCCGGCGGCATCGGCAGCCAGTTCGGGGACCATGACGGGTGCCGATGGGATGATCGCGATGGCGCTCAGCACGCAACCAAACTAATGCTCACACGGGTTGCTTGGTGGCACCGACCGCCTCGCCGCGGGCCAGCGCGGCCGTCGCGACCACCATCACCGCCACCGCGACGATCAGCGTCAGCCAGCCGGCATCGCCGGGCCGCAGCGTCTCGCCGAGCACGACGATGCCGAGCACCGATCCGACCACCGGCTCGGTGACGGTCATGGTCGGCAGCGACGCGGTCAGCGCACCGGCCCGGAACGACGACTGCTGCCAGGCCGTACCCGCTATGGCGACCAGCGCCCAGGCATACAGCTCAGGCGTGCGCAGCAGCGCCCATAGGCCGTCATCGAGGCGGTCCACCACTCCCTTGGTCAGCACCGCGAACAAACCCCACAGCGCGCCGGACACCACTGCCAGCAGCACCGCGCTGGCGGGGCCTGACAACATCCGCGCGCCCACCACGCACAGCACCAAGGCGGGACCGAGCACGGCGATCACCGCCGTCCATGTCTCGAACGACGCCCTGGAGTGCCCCGCGGTCGGATTGCCGACGGTCACGATCACCGCGACGGCCGCGGCGAGCAGGGCAGCCCATGTCCATTCCCAGCGGGTCACCCGCCTGCGCGACAGGCGTGCGTTGATCGGCAGAGCGAACAACAGTGACGTGACCAGAACGGCCTGCACCAACAGCACCGAGCCCAGCCCAAGCGCTGCGGCTTGCAGCGCGAACCCGACCGCCGCGACGACGCTGCCCAGCCACCACCGGCCGTCACGCAGCAACCGCAAGAACAGGTCGACATGGCTGACCGGTTCGTCGGTGACCTCGTGCGCCGAACGCTGGTGGATGACGTCGCCGATGGCGATGAAGAACGCAGCGCCGACGGCGAGTAGGGCGGCGATATCCGCCTTGTCCATCCACGGCCTCCCGTTGTGTTGGGAAAGAGCGTAGGCAAATGCATCGCGAAAGGCGTGGGCACAGGCCGCGGGGACCTGTTTGAATAGCGTTCGAGCTAGTAAGGCGCCGCGTCGCGCGGCAGGTGCGCGGGTCCCCGCGCGGAGGGCAGAGGTAACGGAGATGACGACCAGCGAGCAAGGCGGGCAGTCCGCCGTTCCCAAACCCGCTCCCCGGCCAGGACCGCCGCGGCCAGCCCCCAGTCCCGGGCACCACCCGGCGCCGACGGTCGCTGTACCCGCGTCGAGCGATCCGCACCGATTCGGCCGCGTCGACCCCGACGGCACCGTCTGGCTGATCACCGGATCCGGTGAGCGCGTCATCGGCTCCTGGCAGGCCGGCGATACCGAGGCCGCGTTCGAGCACTTCGGCCGCCGATTCGACGACCTGCACACCGAGGTCGCGCTGATGGAGCGCCGGCTGAAGTCAGGGACGGGCGATGCGCGCAAGATCAAGTCGGCCGCCGCCGCACTCGCCGAAACCCTGCCGGAGGCGCACGTGCTCGGTGACGTCGACGCGCTCGCCGCACGCCTGACCGCGATCGTCGAGCACGCCGACGAAGCCGCCCAGGCGGAGAGGGCCAAGCGCGACGAGTTCCGCGCCGCTCAGACCGCCCGCAAGGAGGCGCTGGCGGCGGAAGCCGAGGATCTGGCCGTGAATTCGAACCAGTGGAAGACGGCGGGCGATCGGCTGCGCGAAATCCTCGAAGAGTGGCGGACCATCAGCGGGCTGGACCGCAAGACCGATGATGCGCTGTGGAAGCGTTACTCGACGGCCAGGGAGAACTTCAACCGGCGCCGCGGCTCGCATTTCGCCGAGCTCGACCGCGACCGCGCCGGCGCCAGGCAGGCCAAGGAGGCACTGTGCGAACGGGCCGAAGAGCTGTCCGGTTCCACGGAGTGGGGCGCCACGAGCGCGGCGTTCCGTGACCTGCTGACCGAATGGAAGGCAGTCGGCCGGGCGGCCAAGGACGTCGACGACGCGCTGTGGCAACGGTTCAAGGGCGCGCAGGACACGTTCTTCGCAGCCCGCAACGCCTCAAGCGCTGAGCGTGACGCCGAGCTCCGGGCCAACGCAGAAGCCAAGGAGGCGCTGCTCGCGGAGGCCGAAAAGGTCGACACCTCGGATCTGGACGCCGCGCGGGCCCAGCTGCGGGCGATCGGCGACAGATGGGATGCGATCGGCAAGGTGCCGCGCGAGCGGGGCGCCGACCTGGAGCGACGGCTGCGCGCAATCGAGAAGAAGGTGCGCGACGCGCCGACCGGAGGCGTCGATCCGGAAGCGCAGGCCAGGGCTGACCAATTCCGTACTCGTGCAGAGCAATTCGAGCGGCAGGCCGAGAAGGCCGCGGCGGCTGGGCGCACCAAGGACGCCGAGGAGGCCCGAGCCAACGCCGAACAGTGGCGTCAGTGGGCCAACGCGGCAGCGGAGGCGCTCGGCAAGCGGGGCTAGCTCGTCTCGGGCCCCGGCCCGTTGTCGGTGTCGTCGGTCTTGGCGGTGTCGTCGCCGAGGGTGTCCAACAAGCCCTTGGTCTGGCGTTCCGCAACTTGCCTGCGGCGTTCCTCCTCCGCCGCGAGCTGCAGCGCGGTGCGCGCCCACACCGCGCGTGCCCAGTTGAACGCCAGCACGATCACCGCGAGCCACGCGATGATCAGGCCGATGCCAGGCCCCGGGTGGTGCGCGGGTGCGGTCTGCCGCGACCACACCGCCAGCAGGCCTGTGAAGGACGCCACGGTTGATCCGGCCAGCGCGATCCACGCCAGGCCCCACCGGCGGGTCAGCAGCGCCAGCATCGAGAAGCCGACGCCGAACACCAGCGCCAGCCAGGTGAACACCCGCGACGGCAATGCGATGCCGTTGCGAATCGCCGCATCGTCGCCCACCAGCACGTCCCAGCCCATGGCGTCGCCGGTGTGCGGCAGCACGAAGGTCAGCAGCAGCACGAAGACGGCGATGGCGATCACCAATGCCCTTGCGCCGGGGTCGATTTCACGCGCCACCCGGCGCTCGGCAGCCTCGATGTCGCCCTTGAAGTCTTCGAAGCCGCCGTTGTTCCGATCGCCAGCGGTCACCGGGCACACCCGGACGAGCCCGGCCTCGGCGCCGGGGCGCCGAGGCCGGGCATGCCGAGGCCGACTCCGGTGCGGGGCTTCTGCCCTGCCGCATGGGCGTCGCCGGCGCTGGTGCGACGGTGGTTCTGTGGGCCGCCGTCGGCGATCAGGTGATGCGGCGCGGCGCCCGTAACGGTAGTGGTGACGATGTCGCCGGGCCGAATATGAAGGCCCGCCGGGTCGAAGTGCACCAGTCGGCCGTCGCGCGCGCGTCCCGACATGCGTGCGGTGCTGGCATCCTTGCGGCCTTCGCCGGTGGCCACCAGCAATTCGACGGTGCGCCCGATCTGCGCGGTGTTCTCCTCCAGTGATATGCGTTCCTGGAGGTCGATGAGTCGCTGATAGCGTTCCTGGACAACGGCTTTCGGCAGTTGCGCATCGAGCTCGGCGGCCGGGGTGCCGGGCCGCTTGGAGTACTGGAAGGTGAAGGCGCTCGAGAACCGCGCCTGCGCAACCACGTCGAGCGTGGCCGCGAAGTCGTCCTCGGTTTCACCGGGGAACCCGACGATGAGGTCGGTGGTGATCGCAGCGTGCGGCATCGCCGCCCGGACACGGTCGATGATGCCGAGATACTTCTCGGCGCGGTAGGACCGTCGCATCGCCCGCAAGATCCGGTCAGAACCGGACTGCAGCGGCATGTGCAGCGTCGGACACACATTCGGTGTTTCCGCCATCGCCTCGATCACGTCGTCGGTGAACTCGGCGGGGTGCGGGGAGGTGAACCGGACCCGCTCGAGGCCGTCGATTCGCCCGCACGCGCGCAACAACTTGGCGAATGCGCCGCGGTCGCGGGGCTGATCGTAATCGGCGAAGGAGACCCCGTAGGCATTCACGTTCTGGCCCAACAGCGTGACCTCGAGTACGCCCTGGTGGACGAGTGTCTGCACTTCGGCCAGCACGTCGCCGGGCCTGCGGTCGACCTCCTTGCCCCGCAACGCGGGCACGATGCAGAACGTGCAGGTGTTGTTGCAGCCGACGGATATCGAAACCCATGCGGCGTATGCGGATTCGCGTGCCGCGGGCAGCGCGGACGGGAATTCCTCCAGCGCCTCGACGATTTCGACCTGGGCTTCGCGGTTGTGTCGGGCGCGGTCGAGCAGCGCCGGCAGGGACCCGATGTTGTGGGTGCCGAACACCACGTCGACCCACGGGGCCTTTTTGAGGACGGTGTCGCGGTCCTTCTGCGCCAGACAGCCGCCGACGGCGATCTGCATATCGGGATCGGCCTGCTTGCGTGGGGCGAGATGACTGAGGTTGCCGTACAGCTTGTTGTCGGCATTCTCGCGGACCGCGCAGGTGTTGAACACGACGACGTTGGCGTCGGTCCCGTCGGCCGCCCGCTCGTATCCGGCCGCTTCCAGCAACCCGGCCAGCCGCTCAGAATCGTGCACATTCATCTGGCAGCCGTAGGTGCGGACCTGATAAGTGCGCCTCTCTTGGCGAACAGCATCGCGCGCTGTCGCCTCCTGCGTCACCATCGAAGTCACGGCCCCATGGTACGGAGCGCTGCTCGCGGCGATCCAAGTGGATTGGCGAGTTCCAGGCAAGCTGGACGTTACCTGGGTAATGTCTGCACACATGGAAACCACCCGGGCGGATGCGAAAGTGGTGGATCCGATGCCGTCAGGCGTGCCGATGGTCTCGATGAAGGCGGTCAACAAGCATTTCGGTGCCCTGCACGTGCTCAAGGACATCAACCTCGATGTGGATCGCGGGCAAGTGATCGTCGTGTTGGGGCCGTCCGGTTCGGGCAAGTCGACGTTGTGCCGCACCATCAATCGGCTCGAACCCATTGACTCCGGCACGATTGCGATCGACGGTGAGGTGCTACCTGACGAGGGCCGCAAGCTGGCGCAGCTGCGGGCTGACGTCGGCATGGTATTCCAGTCGTTCAATCTATTCGCGCACAAGACGATTTTGGATAACGTCACGCTTGCGCCGATGAAGGTGCGCAAGAAGTCGAAGGCCGAGGCCCGCGAAAAAGCGATGTCACTGCTGGAGCGGGTTGGCATCGCCAACCAGGCCGACAAGTATCCGGCGCAACTGTCG
>Ga0207706_10003061_pt1 | contig 16104 bp, 11 predicted proteins | sample KBSC53metaG_FD_184318 | JGI IMG/M metagenome (GOLD analysis project Ga0207706, IMG submission 184318) | Corn rhizosphere microbial communities from Kellogg Biological Station, Michigan, USA - KBS C5-3 metaG (SPAdes) (version 2) | ecosystem: Host-associated > Plants > Roots > Rhizosphere > Soil ... | reverse complement strand
CTGCCATAATAATCAATATGCACCGGAAAAGTTGTAAGCAAACTGAAATTGGGGATCAGCTTAAATCTTATGCAGGCTTGTTCCGCTTTTTGGATAATTTGGTAGATCGTCTCATTTTGATCCGGCAGGATTGTCGAAAATATTTCGGTGGCTTTGTTCTCCTGGGATATTTCAATGGCATTTGCAACATTGCCTAAGATCGGGTAGTTGGATAATTCATGCACCTCTTGTTCATTTTCGCAATAGCCAAGTACTTTCACATTCAGCGTATCTTCCTCAAGTTGTTGAACGAGTTTTTTTGAAATATCATTATAGCCGATGATCACAACTTTTCTTGTCAGGTAATCTTGTTTTCGGAAATATTGAAGAATAATTAAAAATACCAGCCTGTTCACCAGGAGCACCATGCAAATTGTAACAAACACAGTAATAATGAACAACCTGGATATGTCATGTTGTTTAATGATAAAAAAACAGACCAAAATGATTGTAAGAAAATAAACATAGGCACGCAGCGTACGCCGGCAAAAAGATTCAAACGACGACATACTGTTTTGATGATAAATATTACACATCCAACTAGCTACAAGCCAGGTAACATTAAAGCCCACCCATAAATAAACATATTCAAGTTCATAAATAGAAGGAATCTTATCCCTGTAGTAAAACTTGTCGAAGGCAAATGAGAAATTTATCATCAACAAGTCAAGACAGATAAAACACAGTCTTAATAATCGAAAGAATTGCTGGTTCATAAACGTGTTTTAAAAAATACAGACAATAGATCCACAGGATGATTCGGGATAAAGAGCAAACCTATAAATTAAAAAATATTTGTCGCTAGTCGTTGTCCTGCCTAAGTTTTCCGAGATAATTTGTAATTAAAAATCAGGTTTTTTTTGAAAGACCGAGGGGAACTAACATTTTAATTCTTATATATTCCTTTAGAACGATCCAGATAAACAACTTGTTCGTCGTCATATACCTTTTGAATAATCGCCCCGGCTCCTGGATTAACCGGAAAAGCCATTCCAGGCCATTATTCTGCATCCATTTCGGGGCTCTCTTTTTCTCCCCGATCATTACAGGTAATGCTCCCCCAACTCCAATCATTACTGCGTTTATTCTACCTCTCATAGCCGCCATCCATTTCTCCTGTTTAGGGCAGCCCAGTATCACAAAAACGATCGAAGGCAGAGAACTATTTATTGTATTTATTATTTTTTCCTCAGTACCATTATTTATATCGCTGTACGAAACAAAAGGGGGACTATGCAAACCAGCTATGGCCAGGTCAGGATAAAACTTCTTCAAGTAATCCCTGGTTTTTTCCAACATGGCCTCCGAACCGCCATAAAAATATGCTGAGATATTATTTGAAGACATGAGCCTCAGGAGGTCTGGTAACAGATCCATTCCTGCGACTCTTTCCTGCCGGATCCCATAGAGAACCTTCAATGCCCAGGTTAAAGGTTTTCCATCAGGTGTTACAATTTCAGCATTATTAATGATCCTTAAAAAATCTTCGCTCTTATATGCCTCGGTATACATATGGACATTGGCAACGCATATCACTGAAGACGTTTTATTATTGGCCAGTTGAATTATTTTGTCAACGAATGAGGTGTACTTACCAGTCGTAAGTGGAAAATTTAATAGTAATTCTTTTTTCATTTTTCACCTACTTTTTTTCAAATCACTGCGAGGTTTTATGACTACTAAGGCGGTCACGCATTTAGCAATCACACCGGGGCGCCTGTTACTGTGTTAAAAATTCAAATATAGCCTTGATACGTATATTTTCCAATCCTGGCCTGTCACGCAAAAGAGTAAGAAAGATAATCTATGCTTAATGTCACTTGCAGTCCGATAATGGTAGAATAGATATAACATAATAACCGCTTCATCAATCCAACCTTGGAAAGCATTGTTTTGATTCTACTTTTTATCCTGGCTGGAACCGAATAAAATTGTAACAATTGATTATGATAGAATGAGTCAAGTGCTATACATTCCGGTAGAACAAAACTTTTCTTTTCTCCCTTATCGGTTTTGGAAATATACCTGTTAAAGGTATTAGTATTGGTAGCATTTTCGTCGAAGCCAATATTTCTAACTTTTGAGATAGTAGGATAAACCGTCAGTGATCTTCTTTCAAATTGATTATATACCCAGCGAACATCCCAGACATCCATCTTTTCATTTTGTTGTTTTCTAAGCAATCTCAACAAATCGCTCCCCGCCTGGTGAAACTCCCTGATTTGTTCTTTATTTAAAGAAAAATCTTTATACCCTGTGACATGCCAATCCAGGTCGCACCATCTGTCCTTCCAGGTCGCCCATCCCCATGAAGAAGCCCTGGGCAGGAAAAAAGCATCATACTTTTCATTTTTCTTCACTTTAAACGGGTAATTATATCCTGAAATTGAAAAAACAGAATTCTCATCCTGGTACTTTGAAAGGTTCTCATTCATAAAAAGGAGAAAATTCCTGGAGACCACGATATCATCTTCCAAAACTATTACCCTATCACTCTTGGAAAAAATTTTGGTAACGCCTTCGATCACTGAGTTTGAAATGCCTTTATTCTTATCTGCAAGATGAATACATATATTTTTGAAGCCATTTATTGTTTTCAGATAATCTCTGACCTCAAGCACTTTTTTTTGATCATTTTTCCCTTTGGGGCCATCAGCAAAAATAGTAAGCTCACATTCGGAAGCTAAAAAACAATTCTTCAGGGCCTCTACTGATCGCTGAAGCGTATCCTTACGCTTATATGCAAACAAAACAATTGGTGCTAGATCGTGACGCATAAAATTAAATGGTGCCTCGTGGTGTATTTAGGTTAAGCAAAAATGTTTCTTAAACAAATCCTCATGTTCTTAGCCAGGTGCAAAAAAATTACAATTTAAACTGCAATTTTTAAACACGACAAAATACCATTTTTGAAATTTTCAGCCATAGCTTCAATTGTATATTTCTCCGAGGAGACTTTGCACCCTTCAATCAAGTCCAGGTATTTTTTGGTTTTTAGAACTTCTATAACTGTCTTTGAATAATCCTCAATATTGTTATTGGTAACGAATCCATTGATCCCATTTTCAAGATAATCAATTTCAGGACTATGAAACGGGTAATTTGTTGTTATGATCGGCGTTTCCAAGGCGAATGAATCCAGAATACCTAACCCCACAAGTCCTGGCATTATTTGAATTGATGATATTTTGAAATACTTAACACGATCTTTACCAAGTTTTGGCCCTATATAATGTATCCAGGTTTCGGCTTTTGCTGCTTCAATGGCTTTGTACGAATCAACCCCGGATCCGACGAAGATCATGTGAAAATCAGGAATTTCTTTCCTGACCTTTTTACAAACTTCTATAATAAAATCTATTCGCTTTTCGGGATACATCCCTCCGCAATAAATTCCAACTTTGCAACCTGTTATCCCCAGTTCTTCCTTTAGTGTCTTTAAATCCATCTCCTCAATCTCATTGTAATATTTTTTTAGGTTTATCGTGTCGATAGCGTTCTGCACAACGGTGATCTTATTTTCAGGGAAATGTTTTGCCACTATTTGTTTAACCCCTTTTGTATAAGCGAACCACCAATCACACCTTCTGAGGTAAAAGGATTTATATTTATTGGCTATACTTCCTGCCTTCGACTGCATGTTTCTTCCGTGTCCCCAGAAAGCTAATTTGTACCTGGAGAATTTTCTCGCAATCATTAAATAATAATTCAGGATTAGTTTATTTTCCAGCGCTACGACTACCAGGTCCATTCCCTTAAGGTATTTTAGATACGGCTGCCATATTAATTGAGTTTTTCCAATTCCAAACCATTTATTAGGCACAAATTTTCCCCATTCTATTTCTGCCTCGTCCTTTTTTAAGGAATCGTTGCCTACGGACTTCCCATAGATCACATGAACTTCGACATTATACTGTTTAAGGTCCTCTCTCAATTTTTCATAAAATTCGACCCGGTAGTGAGAGATAAATTTGCAAATAAATAAAACCTTTTTAGGTCCCGGCGGTGACACCTTTGATCCGTTTTTTTGAATAACGGTCGTAAACGTTTTTTCCAGGTTGCTTTCGAACATACCCAGGCTAAAGAGCCGGTCAAATTTCATTTTTGATGCAGTTCCCATATTTTTTCTTTTTGACGAATCCTCAATCAGATCCTGGATTTTATCTGCAAGTTCTTTTGCATCTTGTTTTTTTATTAGATATCCCGATTCATTTTCAGAAATCATATCGGCAATGCCGCCTTCTCTTGTTGAAATTACCGGCAGCCCAAATTGCATTGCCTCCAGAATTACCAATGGAAAAGCTTCATTGTGATAATAGGTAGGGAATACAAAGATATCAGCGCTCTCGAAATAAGCTATTTTATCTCTCCCATACTTTTTACCTTCATAAAATACACTCGCTCCTAAATTATTTGATGAAACAAACTCCTGGAACTCCTCATCTTTAATATCCATCCATTCGCCCACAAAATTTGTTCTGAATTTTATTCCTCTTGAATGAAGCAATTTACAGGCTTCCAATAAGGTAAAAACTCCCTTCTCTCTTATCATGTTTGACAGAAATAATATCTCACAAACCGGCTTTGAGTCTCTTTTCGCATTAATCGAAGTCAGATCAATATTTGGGTCTGCAGGTATCCCGTTCGCGCAGATGTATGTTCTGTCACGAGGTAAATACTTCTTTACATCGTCATATAAGGCCGGGGATAAAAGAATCGCATTAGAATTCCGGAATTGAAACCGGTAAAGCAAATTTGGAAACCAGCGGTTTTGATTTTCAGCCACTCCTTTGTTATGATAATGATAAACAATATTGCGCCTGAACAATTTTAAAATGAATACGATCGGAATGTCTTTATAGTAACCGGCCCCTTTTGAACTGATAGTAAGATAGCATAGATCATACCGACGTCTTAGAACAGCAAAGAATACCTTAAAGTAAAGTTTTACGAAAATAAAAAGCTTACTAACCGCAGATCTGCCAATATCCTTTAAATGTTTCGAGGTTGACAGGTTAATATAATCACATTGAAACCTGTTATTAATTAGCTCGCTTTCCCGAACATACCTGCCCATCATGGATGCTCCATGAACAGGTGGAGGGAGGTGCAATATGAATAAAATTTTTTTTTTCAAAGGGGGATGAGTTTGGTTTCGGGTTTCAGGTTGCCGCCTGCTTTAAACCTGCTTCTGTCTATAAAAAAAACCTTCTAAACGGCCAACAAGTATGTTATAGTATAATTTTATGGAATCAAAATTAAAACTTATTATCATTTTTAATAGTGGGGAACACATTCCCCTGATAATTACCAGGGGACTTAACTTATATTTCGAGTAGATCAAACCTATACCTCTTTGCCTGGACCTCATGATGGCCAGGGAGCGGTTGCGGGAAGGCATGTATAAATGATTCACCCCGATCGAATGGTCATAAAAGATATGTTTTTTTGCGTTCGCGATCTTAAAAATGAGCTCTGTATCTTCTCCCCCGCCGATATAACTGCCGATCCCAAAGATTATATCAAACCCTCCAAGATCGAAAAAAATCTCCTTTTTCATAAATAATGTGATGGCAGCATATCCAATGGGAGCTTTAAAGGATGAGATCACTTTATATGTCAGCGGAATTGAGTTTAATTGAAAAGCAGGGTTTTGATTCCACCGGATGATCAACATGTCAGTTTTCGGCTCATTGTCAAAATATGCCAACACTTTACTGAGTGAATTCTTATCAAACCAGCAATCATCATCGGGAAAACAAAGGAGGGGATACCTGGCCTTTTCTGCTCCGAAGTTCCGGGCTTTCGAGTTTTGCCGTTCTTTGAATTTCAAATGTTTGATGTCTAAAACACTACTGTAATGACGGATCAGGTCATCAATAAGGCCATCTTCGTTTTGATCAACAATAATCAATTCCAGGAGAGATGTATCACCTTGAGTGAGGGAATCAAATAGATTTTTTAATTCGTCCTTCCTGTTATATGTTGCAACTACAGCAGAGATCCCTGTCATTTATTATTGTATGGATATTAAAGAAATTAGTATAAACGGTCGATCGTTTAATTGTGATTATTCGACAACAAACAAATAGTCTCTTTAAATTTTCTTTTCACCTCAAATGAGTTATGATTATTTTCCGCAATTGAAACAGCTTCCTGACCTAGCCGTTGCCTGTTCTTCTCATCCTTAATTAAAAATTTAATCCCATTGGCGAGATCATCAATATTATTTTTTGAGATCACTTTGGCCCAATTATATTTTTGAGCATAGGTGACAATTGCAGTCTCCTCAGGTGCGAATATGATGATGGGAGTTCCACTGACCATAAATTCAGGAGCCTTTGTTGGCATGGAATGTTTTATGTACCTGATAGACTCTTGCGAAAAGTCGTAGGGCAAAACAAGAAGATCAGCCTCCGAAAATACTTTAGGCAATTCATTGTAAGAAACAAATGATTTATGCACTACGCAGGAATAGTTAGCTACCCAGGAAGGTTTCTGGCCCGTTTGCAAAATAAATTTGATTGTAATGTTAAGCTCCTCATTTACTTTTTGAACTGCCCGTGCAATTAATTCCAGCGAATGCTGGATCCCCAATCCAATCCTCCCGGCGTATAATATAGTGGGAGGGCTGCTCAATTCATAATTCTTTCTCTGGTGTTTTTTCCAAAATTGAATATCTATTGGATTATGGAAGGTGATGAAATCTTTATTATATCTTGTCTTATATTCTTTGGCCATCTGGTCGCTAATACTCATCAAAATGTCAGCCTTGTCCAATAATTTTCTGAAGTCAGAATCTACTGTTCTTTTTAATTGTCTTCCAAAGATCTTAGCAGTAACTGTGGAAGGCCAGTCGTCCATCATGTGAAAAATAAGTGGCTTGTTAAGGTAGGAATGAACGAGCGAGCAAAAACGCACGCCATCTCTTGACGAAGCCTGGGCATATATGATATCAGGCTTAAATTCGTCTAACCAGCGACAAAATTCATACGAAAGTTTTGTTTTGAAAATATAATCAACCAGCCCGATAGACTTTAACATCGGGTAGAAAAAACCCATGATCATTTTTACGCGAAAAGGCTTCTTTTTTAAAACCGCACTGGATTTTTTTTCGTTGGTAAATTTTATGATCCCCGAAGAATATTTTCGGTTGAATAAATTAAAAGGGAAACGCCATTTGCCTTCCTTACGACCCAATTGGTAGTAAGTATCGCAGATCTCGGTGTCGATATTATCCTGCAATATATAAGGAGAGCAGGCCACCGCTATTTTATCTTTATCCCAGCCTGAAAAAAGATTGCTTAGGGTAATACCTCCTCCGGTGTCATTATTAAATGGCTGTCCTATAATTAAAACTTTCGGGAGGGGCATAGATCTTCTTTCTTAAATTTAAATTGATGAAAAATTACCTTGTCTTAACTTTGAAATACTCCTTAAGAACCTCATCAGGCATATTCCGGATATCCCTGGAATAACATATCCCAACAGATATCCAAACCAGGATATAATTTAAGGTAAAAGTGGCAACGTTCGCAGGATATAAACAGATCATCCAAAGCAATATCCAGAGGGCCGCTGCTTTTGAAAGTGTATTCCTTGAATAAAATAGTCCTTTAAAAATGGCGGGTACCAGTATCAGTAATAATAAACCTAGATTTATTACACCGCCTTTTAAAATTATATTCAGATAGTCTGTTTCGATAGAATCCCGGTAACCCGTAATATCATCTTCATCCACATAGGGGCAGTAATAATCCCCTTTTAACCCTTTGCCTATGACCCAATCCTGGGTTCCCATGTCAGCAAAAAGACATTCCTCTACCGGAGTTCTCGTGTCTTCTTCACTTCTTTCAACGAGGAAAGTGAATATATTATTTTTATTGTGAGTGTATGCACTGATGAAATTAAGTGCAAAAAAGGCGAGAAGAATTGAAAAAACAACAATCAGCAGCTTTGTCCTGGATAAAACCAGGTATAAAAGAAATGAAAACACTATTGTTATTGAGCATATAAATACTAATCCTCTCCGGGCCCTGTAAATTGTAAGCAACAGGTCAATCAAAATAATACCAATTGCGAATAATTTCCGCTTTTTTGAGTGATAGTTAAAAGTGAACAATAAAAACCCGATTGGGATACTAAGACTTTTTGTAAACCGCTCTGCAGCATTTTGATTTACCAGGTTAGGGGTGCGGTCAGAACTCAGGAGTATTTTAGCAAACAAAATATCATAAACAAGGTAAAGGATGCCGAAAATAGTAATAACGTTAAAAAGTTTTTTATAGAATTCAAGATCCCGGGGGAATAGTAGTACTAATGGAACAAAATAGGGCAATATGCCAAAGTCACCATTGAACAATAAAAACTGGGTATAGGGAGAATCAAAAGGCAACCCCCTTATAATAATGCTGAGTAACCAGATACAATAAAGAGTATAAATTACCGCCAGATAATTACTATCGAATTTATACCGGATAAGACCGATTGACGTAGGAATCAACGCCAAAAAACCTATTAGCTGGAGAATTGGGTTAATGCTGTAAGTCCGCGTGAGTCCGGCGCCGATAGCAAAAACAGCGGTATAAATAGTAAAACCCATCCAGAAGATATTTAGTCTCCTGTTTATCCCTTTATCCAGGGTATAGTCAATAACTATGTCAGGGCTCTCAAACATTTGTGAAGCTATATTTTGTCACGATAATGGTCTAAATTTTAGTGCAAAGAAACTATGCTTTACTCTTAATATGCAAGAGAAATTTTTCGACGTCAAAAAAATTTTTTTCGACGTCCTTCAAAATTTCTTCATTTTGATCCCACCATTTACTTTCTTTCAGGGAATCAGCAATTTCAGGCGGGAAGCGATATCTTATTATTTTAATAGGACAACCAATCGCAATAGCGTAAGCCGGGATATCCTTGCTTACCACCGCTCCCGCTCCAATTATTGCGCCATCACCGATCGTTACCCCATCAATTACTGTAACATTTGCACCTATGAAAACATCATTTCCTATGTGAATTAATTTTCTTTCCTCAATTTTATTTGTTTCGCTATAAGTAGCTCCTGACTGCTTTTTAGTTGAGTAAAACATTGGCGATGTTGAAATACCATTCGTCGGATGAACTCCCCATCCGCAAAAGAAATTGGGTCCGATCGAACAAAATTTACCAATAAACGTATCTGAGATATTGGCATTAAATGCTATGTAAGTTCCTTTGCCTATTGTAACGTTTGACAAATTGTATCTCGGATATAGCCTTGTTCCTTTATCTATACTGCAATTTGTAGCACTACTTGTAAGAAAATTCCAATGCACGATCCTGTTTTTACAAAGGATCTTTATCAGTTGATAAATGTTATAAACTAAATTATATAAATACTGAAACAACTTCATTTGGCCCAAATGCCTTTTGCTTTATTATTAATTATTTTTTTTACCTGGACTGAAAAAACTATTCCCATGACAGCAAATAAAATTGCATTGGACAGCGTTACACCGGCCAACCCCATCGCTCTGCCTAAAACGATGGCTATAGGTATATTTACAAGACCGCTAACGATAACGAGGTACAACTGCAGCCTGATCTTGCCGATACCATTTAAAAAATATACATGAATATTTTGCCATGAACAAACTATTATGTAAAAACTCAGGGCGACCGAAAGTGAGAACGGGATCTTCACCTTATCACCCATCCACAACTTAAAAATCAAAGGAGATATAATTAGCGTAAAAATAGTTATAAGGACCAGCACCAGCCAGATCTTTCTCAATTTCGAAAGAGTCCGTTTGATCCATTCGAAATCTTTGTTCGTGTATGCTTCAGTAAAAGCACTCCATAAAGGAGTAATGATGATGCTAAAGGCCATTATGATCACTGAAAAAAGTTTGAAGGCAATATTAAACGTAGTTACTTCTCTGGGGCTGAATAACTGTGTTATGACAATATTATCCGTTTGAAAAAGGATCAGGGCAGCGATTTGTATGATGAAAAAATTAAAACCCAAGCCCATAAGATTACGGGCATAACGCAACCTGATAAATTTGAAAGATGGAGCATACATCTTATACCCCCGGTTGTAAAACCAAAGGCTTGCGATTAAAAGAACTAAGACCGGGACAATGCTTAAAACACTACCCAGGTAAATCAAATTACCCGAAGTTGTTTTGGTAAGAATAAATATGACTACCAGGGAAAAAATACTGCCCAGTAAATTAAAGAAAGAAGCCTTTGCTGCTTCCTGGTTAGCTGTTATGATCGTAGTGATCAATTGGAGAACAAATTGCATCCAGAAAAAAATAAAAACAATCAATGCCAGCCATTCTAATTCCTTAGCCATTCCCGCAGGTGCATTCAATATCTTCGTCCAGCTTATAAATGGGTTAACAAACACGAAGATCAATATGCAGAAAAGGGCCAGGGCAGTAATCACCGCGTAAGTAGTACTCACATATATCCTGGCCGTATCATATTCTTTTTTTGCAATACTTTCAGCAAACTTGTTACGCAGTCCGTTGCCAAATCCTATATCAAAGTAGCTAAACCACCCAATAATAGAACTAAGTGCCAGCCAAATGCCATAGCGCAGGGGATTTACATAACTTACAGTCAGGGGCACAAATGCAAGCCCGACTATTATGCTAAAGCCCTTTACAATAAAAGAAACAATGATATTTTTTTTAGCTTTTACACTCCTCTGATGACCCTTACTGAGAAATTCTCTCAAAAAAGTAAAAGTTGATAAAGCTTTCTCCCTCATTTTTTGATTTTTCAACTGATAGGCAGGTTGAAATTAATCCAATATTTGGAAAGGATTGTCCCCGGCAAACAAAATAAGAATTGAAAAGTATTTACTATCTGGCAGCGTATAAAGGATAAAGTACATCTACTTCTGCCGGTATTCTATGTTGTACCACCTCTATATTTGAAATTTTTACTTCAGCTTGCATCACATATCCCAGGGAAGGAAGGAAAACCTTCACGGTTTTATTTCCAATGGACAATACCTGGCCCTCCAGTTCTGTTAGCGGCCCCCCAAGGATGCGCACCTTGTCACTTATATTAACTGGAGCTTTCTCCAACCGGACATCGCTATGCTCGGCTAAAAACCCCCTGATAGCTTCGATCTCTGGATCACGAATAACGGCAGGCTTACCTAACCAATAAACAGGATTGATCACTCCCGATACCTGTCTTAAAGAAGCTACATTAGATTCTGAGACCCTTGTAAAGACGTAGGACGTGAACAATGGCTCATATACCACCTTCCTGCGATCACTCCACTGTCTTACAACCTTATTAATAGGGCAGTAATTTTCAATTTTTCTTCGGGTCAAGATCTCAGATACTTTCTTTTCCCAGCGTGCCCGCGTGTAGAGGGCAAACCATTTTTTTTCATTCATAAAACCGGATTGATGTTAACTCCTTTCTTGTGAAAAAGAGATTAATATTTTTACCGGTTCTTCACGTTTGGAAACTTATAGAGTTAGTTTTTGCTCAGAATATGGCTACGCCAATATCAGTTACATTCAGGTACCGAATTAATAAACGTTATCTAATAATAAAGATATCCAATCTGGTTGTTCCTGTCAATGGAACTTATCACCCTGTCTTATGAAGCTTTAGTTCGTCTTAAGAATTTTCCTTTTCTTTTTTCTTTATGAATATATCCATACCCGTACCCGTATCCATATCCATTTCCACCGAATCCTCTTGATCTCACTCCATTAAACACGATCGCCATGTTTTTAAGTTCATTGATCTTATTATTGGCGTCTAATCGTTGGATTGACGCTTTACGGGTGTGCTTATGTCTTACCACATATAAAGTTGCGTCACAATAATTCGAAAGTACATACGCATCCGACAAAAGACCGACGGGAGCTGTATCAATGATTATATAATCAAAAATACCCGAAAGATGAGCCAACAGTTTAGGAACTTTCTCGCTCATTATTAATTCAGAGGGGTTTTCAGGCAACCAACCTGCCGGTATCACGAAAAGATTTTCGTGGACTTGCGTGCGCTGAACAATTTCTTCAGGTTTTATATCTCCTGTAAGATAGTCGGTGAGCCCTTTGTTTATTTCTGTAACATTTAGTTTATCGCAAAGAGTCGGATCACTTAGATCAAACTCTATCACCACAACTTTTTTTCCTGCCAGGGCAAGCCCAATTCCTAAATTAACCACAATAAAGCTTTTCCCTTCTCCTGAAACTGTTGATGTGACCTGTAATCTTTTTCTTTCGCCATTAAGCCCGATGTAAGGAAGCGTTGTTCTTAAATTACGGAATTGCTCTGCTATGAAAGTTCTTTTGCCATTCCCAATAACCAGGGGATTTTTGCTTCGCTCATAAATGATCTCACCAATAACAGGAATGGAAGTATAAGATTCTATTTCTTTCCTGTATAAAATAGTGCGTTTGAATGTTTCATTGATAGTAACCAATCCGGTCGCCAATAAAACTGCGAGGAGCACCGCACCAATATATATGAGTTTCTTTTTGGGACTAACAGGGAAAAGACCTGTTTGCGCTTTATCAATGATCCTGCTGTCTCCCAGCGAAGACAAAAGTGACAATTTTGTTTCTTCTTGTTTTTGCAACAAGAAATCGTAGTTACTTCTTTTGATATTATGCTCCCTCGTTATTTCAACAATATCCTTTTCCTTTTGAGGCATAGATTGAAGAACTGAGGAATAGCGGCTATTAGTTGAATTTAAATTGCTCCGGCTCGCCTGAAGATTTTCCCGCTCGTTTTCAATATTTTCCAGGATCCCCGGTCTGATCCTGTCAACCTCAGCCTTTTGATCAAGCACCGCAGGATTATTATCACCCCTCGTTCTTTTCAGCTTTTCATACTGCAACTGACCTTCATATAGTTTGCTAAGCAACTGGGGCAGCGTGGGATCACTAATACCGCTGGTAGAGGGCACCACACTGCTGGCATTATCTTTTGATTTTACATAATTCTCTACCTGGTCCAAAATTGTAAGCTGGTTATTGATCTCGCCAAGCTTTTGATCATTTGCACTTACGTTTTGTAAAAAAAGTGCGCTTTGCGAGCTAAGATCTACAGCCCCTGAAGAAGACTTATATGTCTTCAGCTTTTGCTCGATAGAATCCAGATCATGACTTACTATTCCCAGTCTTTCATCCAGGAAGTTTAAAGTATTATCTGCCAGTTTATTTTTTTCACTTAGTGCAGCATTATCATAAACCGTGATCAACTCATTCAAAATATCCTCAGCACGCCTCGGGACCTCATCTTTAAGCGTAAGATTGATAACCGAAGACAGCTTACTTGCAGCCTGAATATCCAGACTTTTTACCAGATCAAAGGCAACTTTTTTCGGACTAATTAATGAGAAAGACAATGGGTTATTAGCTTTACCATTTTGTGGAATAAATTTCAAGCTGCCGTAAGACGTGTTTATCCACTCATTTAAAGAATATTGCTTGTTTTGAAATGTAACTTTCCTGCTTGAAAAATCATAACTGAAAGGAACCTTCCCGGTTGTTTCAGTTAACGAATCAGGATTAGCTACTTCAATCGTAACGGGAGAGCTTGCATACGCTGAAAAATCAACAGGTTTGCCTTTTTCAAAAACGGGTGCATAGAGATGCAGTTTCTTTACGACCTGCATCATAAATCCTTTTGATTTAAGGACCTCAATTTCATTCTCCATGATCTTCTTTGTAGAAAGAAGATTTAATGATTCAATTATTCGTGAATCGTCTTCCCCTTTTTTCTCGTCCTTAATTAAAATCGTCGCGGTCGTTTCATAAACCGGTATTTTATACTTAAGATAAAAACGGGCACCCAACACTGCCACAATAATGAAAAACAAAAACAAAGGCCAATACGGAAAAAACCTCGACCACAGCTGGCTCATTAAATTGTCGCCGTTTGGGTTATTTGATTCTATTTTTTGATTGATCTGCATTCCTAAAAAAATTAATTGTGATTGACTATCCCAACTACGACCACTGCAACCAGGGATAAACCACTTAAAACTGCCGGTATCCATTGCTGACCCCGGCCCGAACTTGCAACTTTTGATTTATTTGGCTCTACATATACAATATCATTTGACTTTAGATAATAATAGGGGGATGACAATAGTTCAGCGGAGTTCAGATTTATTCTTTTGATCTCTTTATTTCCATTGTCACTTTCTCTAATTACAAGTACATTATCTCTTTTTGCGTAAATAGTCAGATCACCGGCAAGTCCGATTGCTTCCAGTAAAGAGATCTTTTCACTTGGAACGTCAATGGCTGTAGGGTTTTTTACCTCGCCCAATACAGTAACTCTGAAATTTAAAAACCGGACACTCACAATAGGACCCTTTAACAAATTCTGGTCCAGTAATTTTTTTTGTATGCTTTCCTTTAATTGGTCTTTTGTCAAGCCTTCCGCCTTTACATTTCCGAGAATCGGGAACTGGATCGTTCCATCATTACCCACCAGGTAGCCAAGTATCTCATTAGAGGAACCTCCTGTGCTGGTAACCGGCAAAAGATTAGGAGCATTGAAAATAGCTGACGCCTGCGCATCCAGGCTGCTCACGTTAATGTTTAAAAGGTCGTTTTTCCGAATGATCGTCTCAGGAACAGGAGTGTTGGTAGTTATGGTAGTACTTGCCAGGTCATTAAAATATATTGCCTTTTTTGTGTTTACACACCCAAATAAAAGCACTGACAATAAACCAAATACTAATGAATAATACCACCTATAAACAATTAGTTTCATAATTTTTTTGGAGCAAAAGTCTGCAAAATTATAATTAGACATCCATTTAAATTTTAAATGGCGTTTCATGGAGGATCAGCAGGAAATGACGGCTTTAGAAAAGGATGAAAGGAAGAAATGACAAAATCTAACAAGACGTTCTCTGAAATTCTGCCCCAAGATAGTAATTTAACTGAAATAAGAATAGAATACCACTTATTTTTTTTGCAGCCCGGTCGGTTCAGAAAATATAAGCTGTCGAACCCGTCTTCCTTCCTGTTAAAGTGAAAATTAAAATTCTATGATCTTTTAGCAAGTATCCGGCGCTTGCCTGTTAGATGTTTATCCGATCCGATTCAATTTTGAAGTCATGCAGAAATTAATGACTCGTAGGTTTACGGTTAAAATTAGAGTTTAATTTACGGGGGCCTGGTAAAAGATCGCCAACAAACTACTTTAGAAACAACTTTTATCAGAATTCTTTGAATGTTTTCTTAGTTCTCTTTCAGCTGCTAAAAATTTAATTGCAGTCATACGCCATAATTGAACCTTCGATGACCTGCATCTTAGTGGTCTTGCATCCGAAACACACAATTTTTTTGAAGGTTAAATGACACGTATAATTCCTAGCAAAATTCCATTACTCCTATCGAAATAAGCCTGTTATAATTGAGGGAATAATTTTATCGAATGGCATTGTTTTTGTAAAAATTAACGAAACTAAACAGATGACGTGAGTTGATTTAGAACAACATCCTTAAAAGCCAAATCCAATACCTAATGAAAACTAACTCTACTTGTTTAAGAGTATTATCTTCTTTTATTTTCCGGCGAATCTCTGCAATCTTTTTCTGTTCTGTTTTTATTTTCCTTGTTCCCGCATTTCGTGGGTTCTTAATACAGCTAATTGTTACAAGCCGAAATTCATTATGTATTGGTGCGCTCAATGTGAAGTTTCTTCTAAAAGAAACACCACGTAGATATTTTTCTTTTTTTCCGGGAAGATACTCTTGTATATGGCAAAATTATTTTCCAGATTTAGCATTAAATCCAATTAAACAATAAAACCTTATTCGCATGAGAACTTAAAACCCTATTCCTATGAAGCATATTTAAAATCCTGTACAATCCTCTATGAAAAACCTACTAATCTTACTGCTGCTAACCGAATTGGCTCTGCTTCCGAAGCAGGCTACTGCCACCAATTACTATTTTTCATCTACGGATGGAGATGATTCAAGAACGAGTGCGCAGGCCCAAAGCTCCTCTACGCCATGGAAAACGATTGACAAATTGAATTCCTTTTTTTCAAGTTTGCAACCAGGC
>Ga0207706_10003060_pt1 | contig 16104 bp, 14 predicted proteins | sample KBSC53metaG_FD_184318 | JGI IMG/M metagenome (GOLD analysis project Ga0207706, IMG submission 184318) | Corn rhizosphere microbial communities from Kellogg Biological Station, Michigan, USA - KBS C5-3 metaG (SPAdes) (version 2) | ecosystem: Host-associated > Plants > Roots > Rhizosphere > Soil ... | reverse complement strand
TTCTTCAGTATCGGATTGTACCCATCCTTCACCAGCTGCCCGCGCGCGCTTTCGGCGTCCTTGATGTCGGAAAACGGTCCCACCTGCACATGGAACAACTTGTCTCCACCCGCACTGGCGGCGAAGGCGGCGTATTGTTTTTTCTTGAGCGCATCCACTAGGGCCGCGGCATCCTCCTGTTTGCTGACCGCCGCCACCTGTACGAAATAACTGTTCTGCCCGGTAACGGTAGTGGGATCGGGAGGCGCATCAGCATCGGCCGATCCTGGCTTGGCGGCGTTGCCTGCTGGTGTGTCCGCCGTCTTGCCCGTCAAGTCCGCCTGCGGATCTTTCTGTTCGACCGCCTTGTAAAACGTGAGATCAGCGGGCGCTCGAGCCTCGGCAGCCTTGACTGCTGTGGGACGCACAGCAGACCCGCCCGTCCCCCCCTGCAACTCGACATTGGTCTTACCAGAATTTTTCCCCAGCGAGAATCCCATCCCGAAGAACACGGCGCACAGCGCCACCAGTCCAAAGAACAGGGCCAGCATCTTGCCCGTGCCCAGCGTGATCTCTGTATCTTCAGAAGCCGCCATGTTTCACTCCACCCCCGCACCTTCAGCTCTTGGGGCTGTCCCCATCCGGTTTGCCCAGGAGTTTCTGGATGCCGGAGAAAAAGTCCACCGGAACCGGGAAGACCACCGTCGTGTTTTTCTCCACCCCGATTTCAGTCAGCGTCTGCAAATACCTCAGCTGCACGCTGACCGGCTCCTTGGCCAGCAGGGCGGCGGCATCCACCAGGCGCTGCGCCGCCGAGAATTCGCCTTCCGCGTGAATGATCTTGGAACGCTTTTCCCGTTCCGCCTCGGCCTGCTTGGCCATGGCCCGCAGCATGGACTCGGGCATGTCCACCTGCTTGACTTCCACATTTGTCACCTTCACTCCCCAGGGCGCAGTGTGCGTGTCCAGGATGCTCTGCAACCGCAAATTGATCTTTTCGCGGTGGGCCAGCAGTTCGTCCAGTTCCTGTTCCCCCAGCACGGAACGCAACGTAGTTTGCGCGAACTGCGAGGTCTGGTACACGTAGTTGGAGACTTCAACCACCGCCTTGCGGGGATCGATCACCCGCAGAAAGATAACGGCATTTACCTTCAGAGTGACGTTGTCCCGCGTAATGATGTCCTGGGGCGGGACTTCCATCGCTTCCTGACGCAGTGAAATGCGCACCATGCGATCGATGGGAGCAAACACCAGTATCACGCCCGGCCCTTTTTCGTGCCCCAGCAGGCGGCCCAGACGGAAGATCACGCCCCGTTCGTATTCGGCCAGGATCTTGATCGAGCTGAAGAGATAGAGAACGACAACAATAGTAACGATGGCCGAGAACGAAAGACCCATGGGAAAAGCCTCCGTGCCTGAACCTCAGGAATGCTCTGTGATACCGCAACCTCTTTAAGCATACGGCATCTCGCCGGAGAGGGGAGTGCCTCATATGATGCCAACATTTGAGAGTCTCCGCTCCCGGAAACCTGTCATCCGAGCGAAGCCAGAGGTTTCGCTTGCGAAACATCCGGCGAAGTCGAAGGACCCCTGTTGCCGATCCGCAGCCGGGTAGCAGGGGCTTTGGACTTGCTCTCACATCGCTCTCAGGGCCTCACTCAGGCGCGTTTCCCGAATAAGCTCAGGCCATGCTTGTGGCCGGACTACGCTCCGCTGTCGCAGACGGCTCTACGCGCAACTGCAATCCGTCCACCGCCACGACTACTACAGCCTGTCCGGCCGGCACGCCGCTGGCAGACATGGCATCCCATATTTCGCCGTGGACGAACACCTTTCCGCGCGGCGAGAGAGAAGTCTGCGCGATACCCACCTCTCCTACCAGGCCCTGCGCTCCGGTCGTCACCTTGTTCGCTCGCGCCTTCAGAGCAATGCTCATGAGGAACACCGTAATCCCGCCCAGCGGAATACTCACCGCCAGAGCGGTCAGTAGGTGAACCCGCATCTCCGGAATAGGGGCGTCCACCAGCAGCAGTCCGCCCAGAATCATGGTGGCCATCCCGCCGATCGCCAGAACTCCATGGGTGGCAAATTTGGCTTCCAGCGCGAACAACGCAAACGACGCCAGGATCAGCACCACCGCCGCAAAACGTGTAGGCAAGAGATTGAGCGCGAAAACTGCCAGCAGGATGAACACGATGCCCACCGTCCCCGGCACCACGGCCCCCGGATGGTTAAACTCCGCATAGAGCGCCAGCGCGCCCACCGCCAGTAGAATGAACGCAATGTTCGGATCCATGATGAAGGCGAGGATGCGCTGCTTCAGCGTCATATCAAACCGCCGGATCTGTTCGCCTTCCAGGTTGAGTGTCACAGTCTTTCCGTCGAAGCGCTTGATGGTCTTCCCCTGCATCTGCTGCAGCAGGTTCTGGTCGCTGGTCGCCACGTAATCGATCAACTTCTGGGAAAGCGCCTCCTGATCCGTAAAGGACTTCGACTGGCGTACCGTGCTCTCGGCCACCTCGACGTTGCGCCCGCGCTTGGAAACCACGGAACGCATCAGCGCGGCGGCGTCGTTCTCCATCTTCTCCTTCATCACGTCATCCACTTTGCCGCCGCCGAGCGTGACCGGATGGGCGGCGCCGGTATTGGTCCCGGGAGCCATCACCGCGACATCCGCGCTTTCCAGAATAAAGAATCCGGCCGACGCCGCCCGGCTGCCGCTCGGGGTCACATACACGATCACCGGCACCGGCGAAGCCAGAATCTTCTCAATGATGTCGCGCGTTGAATCGACCAGTCCGCCCGGCGTATTCAGCTCGATCAGCAACGCCTGGTCCTTATTGCGTTCGGCCTCAGCCAGGGCCCGCCCGATGTACTCGTCTGTGATGGGATGAATCGTGTCGTTAACAACAATCTTCAGCACTTCGGCGGAAGAGGGAATGGGGAAGCACAACAAAACTGCGACCAACAGCATTCGCCAACCGGAAAGCATTCTCATCGCTACACCCGTCAAGCCCATTGTAGCGCCGGCGTCCCGCCGGCTGTCGCGGGGGCATCCTGCCCCCGCAGGCACACATTACCTCAAGGTGGGCGGAACGCGACCCGGCACCGGTGCCCTATCAATCCGCAGCGGTGCTCTTTTCCGCTTCCTCCCCGCGCAATTCATCCCATCCCGGCAGGCGCTTGTCCCCGGTAATCAAGCGTGCCCCACGCTCGTAGGTGAAATAAGACCATGCCCACTGCACCAGCACGATAATGCGATTGCGGAATCCGATTAAAAAGAAGATGTGAATGAAGAGCCACGCCAGCCAGGCCACGAACCCTGAAATATGAATTTTTCCAAACTCGGCGATCGCCGCCGCACGCCCGATAGTCGCCAGGTTGCCCTTGTTGAAGTAATGAAAGTTCTTGCGTGGCTCGCCCCGCAATTCAGCCGCGATGTTGTGCGCCGTGGCCTTGCCCTCCTGCATGGCGACGGGCGCAACCCCCGGCAGCCACTTTCCCTGTTCGTCCTGGAGTGCGGCAAGATCGCCAATCACGAAAACTTCCGGATGTCCCGGCAGGCTGAGGTCGGGATTCACCAGCACCCGTCCGGCCCGGTCCACCGGCGCTCCCAGCTTTTTCCCCAGCGGCGAGGCCGCAACTCCCGCCGCCCAGAGAATGACCGCGGCCGGCCAGCGCGTTTTCCCCATCTGCACCGCGCCCGGCGCTATTTCCGTCACCATGGCCGAGGTATGCACCTCCACGCCCAGCCTCCGCAGCTGTTCTTCGGCGCTGCGCGAAAGATCTTCGGGATAGGCGGGCAGAATACGGGGGCCACCTTCCAGAAGCACAATCCTGGTTTTTCGCGGATCGATGCTGCGAAATTCATTGGCCAGCGCCCGGCGCGCAATCTCGGCCAGCGTCCCCGCCAGTTCCACTCCCGTGGGACCGCCGCCGACCACCACGAAATTCAGCTGCACCTGCTCTTTCCCGCCGGCCGCCTGGTGCTCCGCCAGCTCAAACGCAAGCAGCACCCGCCGCCGGATTTCCAGAGCATCCTCGATCGTTTTCAGGCCGGGCGCAAAGGGCTCCCACTCATCGTGTCCAAAGTAGGCATGGCTCGCCCCCGAGGCCACAATCAGGTAGTCGTACGCCACTTCGCCATCCGGCAACTTCACCACTTTCCGCGACAGATCGAAGTCCTGTACTTCCGACATCAGCACTTCGACGTTCCGCCGGCGGCGCAGAATCCAGCGAATCGGCGCGGCAATTTCTCCCGGAGACAATCCGGCGGTTGCCACCTGGTAAAGCAGCGGCTGAAAAGTATGAAAGTTCTGGCGATCGATGAGCGTAACCTGAACCGGGTTTCCGGCTATCGTGCGTGCCGCCAGCAGTCCGCCAAAGCCGCCTCCAACAATCACCACCCGCACTTTGGACTTAGTATCCATACTTATAAGATTCCGCCAGGCCCCCCAGAGTCTCGAAAACTTGCGTCCTGACTGAGAACCGGGAACTGATCACTGCCAACTGGTTTTTTTCATTCCGCCCCGTTCCTCATCATCCCGTAGTAAGCGGCAAACGAAACCACAAAACCCACAAACCAGGAGTAGTCGTAAGCGAAGCGCAAAGCTGGGACCACCAACCCTACCAGCGCCACGGCCGCCCCGAGAAACAGCGCGCCCACGGCCTTCCAGTTGAATCCGCGGGAATATTCGTACGCTCCGCCCCGAAGATAAAGATCATTCACCAGCAACCACCGTTTCCGTATGATCCAGTAGTCGCAAATCATGATGCCCGCCACCGGCCCCAGGAACGCCGCATATCCCCCCAGCCATCCGAAGATGAACGTCTTGTAGTTGTCCAGCAACTTCCAGGGCATGATGGCGATGCCCATGAAGCAGGTGATCACGCCCCCCATCTTGAAACTTATCTGGCGCGGCCACAGGTTGGAAAAATCATTGGCCGGAGAAACCACGTTGGCGCCAATGTTCACGTTCAAGGTCGCCAGCAGGATCGCAATCAGCGATACTACAATCGCCAGCCGCGAATGAAACCGGCTCAAAAGCTGTACCGGGTCCCAGATCGCCGATCCGTAAATCACCACGGTGGCGGAAGTCACCAGCACTCCCACCAGCGAATAGAGCGTCATGGTGGTGGGCAGCGCCAGCGCCTGACCGATCACCTGCGCCCTCTGGCTGCGGGAAAAGCGCGAAAAATCCGGAATATTCAGCGAAACCGTTGCCCAGAATCCCACGGTCGCGTTCAAGGCGGGAACCAGAAACTTCAGAAATTCCGAAAAGTTGGTGAAGCGCGACGGTGCGGAAAGCATCGGTCCAAAGCCCCCCGCCTGCACATAGGCCCAACCCAGCAACAGCAAACCCACTCCCAGCAGGACGGGCGCGCTGATACCCTGCAGAAATCGTATGTACTCTATTCCTTTAAGGATCACCGCCAGGTTAATCAGCCAGAATGCCATAAAACATATGCCCGCTCCGTGCGGCACCGCTTTCCATGCCGGCCACACAGTAGCCAGCAGCACATTGATGGCCTCGCCACCTATCCAGGTCTGGATGCCAAACCATCCGCACGCCACCAGGGCACGCAATACCGCCGCCACGTTCGCGCCCAGCACGCCGAACGAAGCCCGCGCCAGCACGGGGAAGGGAATTCCGTACTGCGCCCCGGGGTGCGAATTCAGCAGCATCGGCGCCAGCACGATGCAGTTCCCCAGAAAAACCGTAAACACCGCCTGCTTCCAGTTCATCCCGCCCTGGATCAGGCTGGCCGCCAGCATGTAGGTCAGGATGTTGACCGACATCGAGACCCAGAGCGCCGCATAGTTGTAGGTGCCCCAGGTCCTCGCCCCGCGGTCCCCCGAGGCCGCCTCGCCGGGCAGAACCGTTGGTGCAAGATCAGGGTTGTACAGCGGACTGGATTCGATATCGGCGCGCGCAGTTTGAGGTGGCATCGACATTCTGGAACTATTCCTGTACACGGGCCGTCAGTCCTGGCCGGGAAGGAGGCCTGGCTGTTATCGCCCCGGCACGCCGGGCTGGAGCGGCATCGTTTAACAGCGGCAAACGAGTGTGCAGGTAACCGGCGCTCTCAGTCCCCCGAGCCGGCCTTCCCGCTCTGCGTGGTCAAAATGCCGTAGGTTTCCGGACGCCGGTCGCGGAAGAACTGCCACACCTTGCGCACTTCCAGGATCACGTCCAAGTCCAGGTCCGCCACCAGCACCTCATCCTTGTCGCGGCTGGCCTGGGCGATGATCTTGCCTCGCGGATTGCAGAAATAACTCTTGCCGTAAAACTCTCCAATGCTCCACGGCTTCTCCTCACCCACCCGGTTGATGGCTCCGACAAAGTAACCGTTGGCCACGGCATGGGCCGGCTGCTCCAGTTCCCACAAATATTCCGAAAGCCCGGCCACGGTGGCCGAAGGATTAAAAACAATTTCCGCGCCATTCAATCCCAGCGCGCGCGCGCCTTCGGGAAAGTGCCGGTCATAGCAAATGTACACGCCCACCTTCGCGTATTTTGTGGCAAACACCGGGTAGCCCAGGTCGCCGGGCGTGAAATAAAATTTCTCCCAGAACCCCGGATGGCAGTGCGGAATGTGATGTTTGCGATATTTTCCCAGGTAGCGTCCGTCCTCGTCGATCACCGCCGCCGTATTGAAATACAGCCCGGGCAGCTCCTGCTCGTACACCGGAACGATGATCACCATGTGATGTTTCGCCGCCAGTTCCTGCATCAACCGCACGCTGGGCCCATCCGGGACCGCCTCCGCCAGTTCATACCAGCGCGGGTCCTGCTCTGCGCAGAAATACGGCCCATAAAATAACTCCTGCAGGCACAGGATCTGAACCTTCTCCCGGGCCGCCTGCTCGATCATCTCCACGTGCTTGCGCACCATGGCTTCCCGTATCCCGCCCAGCGAATGTTCCGCACCCAGCACATTGCGCGCCTGTATCAGTCCGCAGCGAACCATTCGTGACATCGAAACACCTCGAATTCCGAAAAACTATAACAGACTGATTCCGTCCCAGCCTGACTGAGAACCGGGAACTGACAACCAGGAACTGAATCACCACTCCCGAAAATAAGGCTTCCGCTTCCCCCGTCCCGACGTATAATCGGCCCAATCTGTTACCGGGGGCTAGCCATGAACTACCGCCGTACCTGCCGCGTGTTCCTCACCCTGACATTGACCGTGGCCGCCGTTGCCCAGACCGGTAAGCCCGCACCCGGTCGTGGTACTACCGGACCCACCCGGACTCCGGGTCCGATGCAGCCAAACATGAATCCGCCCGACACCACCAGGGGACAGAGGGCTTTTATTACCGGCAAAGTCGTCCTCGACGACGGCACTCAGATTACGGAATCAGCCAGCATCCAGACCATATGCCGCGGCCAGAAGCAGACCGTCACCCATACCGATTCCCATGGCGGCTTCAGTTTCGAGCTGGGCGACCGGACCTCCGTTGCCACCGCGGATTTCAGTGGCGCCGATGTCGATTCCATGGGCCCCGCCATGGGGCGCGGGGTACAGCGCAATTGGCGTGACTGCGAGCTGCTGGCCTCACTGCCCGGCTTCTCCTCGCAGCCCATCGACTTGAACAGCCGCCTCACCACTTTCGAAAGCGCCGATATTGGCCGCCTGGTGCTGCACCGCATGGGCCAGGTCGAGGGCTTGACCATCAGTGCCACCAGCGCCATGGCGCCCAAGGATGCGCGGAAAGCGTATGAGAAGGGCAGCAAGAAACTAAGCCAGGAAAAATGGGACGAAGCCGAACCGCTGCTGGCCAAGGCGGTCGAGATTTTTCCCCGGTTTGCCGTCGCCTGGTTTGACCTGGGCCGCGTCCAGTTCCACAAGCACGACGACGCCCAGGCGCGCCACTCCTTCGAACAGTCCATCGCCGCCGACCCCAAGTATGTCAGCCCCTATCGCGGTCTGGCGGAGTTGGATCTGCAACAGAAACAATGGCAGGCGCTGGTCACCGTCACCGGCCAGTTGCTGGCCCTGAATCCGGTGAGTTTTCCCGATGCCTGGTTGCGCCATGCCCTGGGGAATTACTATCTCTATAATTTTCCCGAGGCCGAGAAGAGCGCCCGCCAGGGCATGAAAGTGGACGACCAGCACCAGGTCCCCAAACTGGAATACCTCCTGGGCGTCATCCTCCTGCAAAAACGCGAGTATCAGGAAGCCGCCACCCATATCCAGAACTATCTGAAAATTGCCACCCAGCCGGCAGAAATCGAAGAGGCGCAAAAACAGTTGGCCGAGATCACCCGGCTCTCAGCCTCGGCAGCGAACCCGGCACCCGACGAGAAAAAGTAAGCGAATTGTCATCCTGAGCGAATCTGATCGTCCGCTTTGCGGACGATCAGATGAGTCGAAGGACCCCTATAGATTGAAATGCACATTGCGTAAGGGGGATTTGTTTTGGCGGTATTTGAAAGTAAAAACTCGGCCGCCGGCCGCAGAAATAGCCACAGGGGTCCTTCGACTCCGCGGCTGTTTCGCGAAGCGAAGCAGCCACTCCGCTCAGGATGAGAGCAGTATTCCCCTTTCGACCTGTCCCAAACTGTTCCAGCAGACGCCCCAAACTCATTACTCAGAAGGCCCAATCCCACTCCCGATCGCTGGCTGGACTGTTAAAATCAGGCTTGAGAGCAGTCATGCACAGTCGTCTATCGCTGATCGCCATGTTCGTGGTGGGGGCCGCCCTTTTGCTCCACGCCACGCCTCCCCCTGCCGCAAAATCGCTGGCCACGCTCGAAAGCGTAAAAGTCACCAGCACCGCTAAGGGCATCACTGTCGTGGTTGAAGCCAGCCAGTCCGTGGCCGTACGCAGCCAGGTGATCACCGATCCCGATCGCCTGATCATGGATTTCCCCAACTCCAAGCCGGCCGGCGGTCTGCACACCACCCTCCTCAATCAGGGCGACGTAAAAGGCTACCGGGTCGCGCGCTACAGTGAAAACCCACCCACCACCCGCGTGGTCATCGATCTCAACAGCCCGCAGCACTATCAGATTTTTCCCGATGGCAAGACGGTCATCGTCAACCTGATGTCCGACCAGCAGCAGGCCGCTAACAACGCCCACGTCGATAACGTTTCCTACACCCCGACGCCGGCCAAGCCCGCTTTCAAACTGAACGTCGAATTCAAAGATGGAAAGTTAAGCGTCGTTGCCGATCACGTCAGCCTGGTCCAGATTCTCAACGAGATCCACCGCCTGACCGGCACCGACATCTCCGTCCCGCCCGGCGGCGCCCAGGAACAGATCGTGGTCGGCATCCCTCCGCTGCCCCTGCGCGAAGCCCTGGTCTCCCTGCTCAATGGCTCCCGCTTCAACTTCATCATGGTTGATTCCGAAAGGGAGCCGGGAAAACTGAAAAGCGTCATCCTCACCTATCGCGGCGCCGGCGGCATATCGCAACCCGCCATCGCCACTCCCGAACCCCCGGTCACCGACGCTACCACCCCCGAACCCGACACTCCCGAACAGCCCATGCAGCAGGAAATGCAAGCCCCGATGCAGGAGGGCGGTGCCGCCCGATCCGATGTCCCGCCCGCCCCCGACAATCCCCCACCCCAATAGCAGAACCTCGAATGTCGGCGCACGTGTAGGCGCGAGCGTCCTCGCTCGTGCAACGGGAAACACGCTTGAAGCCGCTTTACTGGTGAATAAGCCGCACAGGAATAGGAGACACTCCGCCACCGGAGACCACAGGGTTGCCAGCGCCCGGGTTACAGCCTGCGACGTTCATGATCACACCCTTGACCTGTCCATTGGGTCCACCCGCAACGTTTTCCTGAATTCCCAGCTGCAGGAAACCGACAATCGTACCCGTCAGAGTGCAGCCCGCCGGGCAGAGATCGTCCGGAGGAGCAGCAGCCCGATGGTAAATCGGCACTGTAATGATCGAATCACTGCGGCTGATACTAGTAACCCCTTGCAGTGCAGAGTTTGGATTATTGTCGCCACCCTTAATCGTGATGGGAGCGGTGCCGTCGGGAGCGCCACCGGTCGGGAGCAACTCGTCCTGGCCCAACGTTGGGCCCCGGCCGCTCGCATGAATCAGACATTGTGTTCCTTCGTTGGTGCGGGGACCCATCCCGCCGCCGGTTTGCACCGTCACCGCCTGGCCCGCTCCCACAGTCTGGCCGCAGCTGAATTGAAAGGTTGAAGTACACGCAATGTTGTCGCGATAATCATCGCCGCCCACCTGCGAGCAGCCTACTACGCTTGTGGAAGGGCAGACCGGTTCCGGCGGCCGAATGGGAACGTCTAAGCGGTAGTAGTCGAGGGTCCGACCAGGAGCATTCACAGTGGGCTCGCCAGGACTCGTGAGATGGGTCAAGGTGATAGTTTTCCCTACGAACGACCCGTTGTTCTTGATGCTTCCATCAACCGGATCAACGAACAAACCTGCCCCCGCGCAGTCATGAGGCCCTGTGACATTGGCGGGGTCAGGATCGCAATTAGGTATCAGCCACGGTTTGACCCCCTGCACCTGAACCGGCGCTGCCGAGCCTGACGGGTTATACGCCTCCGCCACGGCCGTTGCGGTCACGCTGTTGGCAGTTCCTCCCCAGATGCGCCCAAAGAATGTAGGCAAGGCCGTCCGCTGCACCGTGACCGCAATCTGCGGATTCGCCGCCGTGAGGGTGCAGGTGATGGATTGCACCGCCGCCGGCTGGCCCGCGACCAGGTTCTGCGCCGCCACCGCTTCCGCCTGCCGGTTGGCGGCCGCCGCCGCGCCCGGGACTGCCGATGTCTGGCAAATATCGGATGCGGCCAGCGCACTCGAAGCCGAGGTATAGCCGGATAAAGCAAACATCCGCGCCCCCGCCAGGGCCGCTGCATCGGCTGCGCGTTGGGCTTCCCCGTGGGCCATGTACAAAGTTGATACGTCGATAGCCAGCGCCGCCATTCCTAACAAAGACAAGAGGGAAATCGCCACCAGCACGATGGTGATGCCGCGCTCGTTCTTCCGATGTGCCGTGTTCACGCCAGTCACAAAGCCATCCTTCAATTCAGGTTCTGCATGATGGCCACCGAGTTGATTTGCGTCGTCGCGGGATAATTCGCCCCCGGCGCAATCAACGGCGCCACTCGATTGAATTGCCAGCGATAGGGATAGTTCAACGTCACCCTCGTGCCTTCCATGGTGTAATTCCCCGCCTGAAACGGCGGACTGGGCAGCGTGGCGGTATAGACATACCCGCGCTCAATTTTGAGCGTCAGGGTCCCGCCGCAGCCCGTGTTGGCAGTGAACGTCCAGCTTAGCGAGCCACTCGCCGCGCCCGGTGCGGTTCCCAGCCCGCAATCGTTCAGCTTGCTGGCCACCAGATTGCTTTCCACCACGTCGCGCACCGAGCAAATCGAGGCCGGAGCGCCACAAGCTGCGTTCAACGAAAGATCTGTCGTGGGCTGGTTGGACGCCACCCGCGCGCCCTGCAGCGCAATGTTGCCCACCTTCTGCTTGACTGTAAACGCCGATCCGAAATCGAAAACTCCAACTGCCACGACGATCAGCAGCGGAAGCGAAATGGCAAATTCCAGGATCTCAGCGCCCTCATTCCCCCGCAACTTTGCCCGCATCGCGGAAAATGTTCGCGCGAAGAGTGACCCATATCCAGACCAGCGCCTCCGGAATTTACCCGCCCGTGACACTGCTACTCCTCCTGTCTGGCTTGCGCTTGCGCTCGGACCGTGAGGTTCTGCAGGATTGGCGACAGCCGGGGCGGGCAGCACGTAATCCCGTTCAATTTGAAGTTGTACGGATAGTCCAGGCTGACCACCGCTCCGTGTTCGATAATGGGCGACCCTGGATTCAGGACCACGTCTCTTTGCACGTTAAAGTTTTGCACCTGCGCCGGATCAAGGTGGGAAGCGATCAGAATGGGATACACAACATTGTCCCGGATGTCGTTGCTGGTCCGAAAGGCATTTCCACAAGTCGCACAATTGTTGGCGGCCTCCGCCAGCGCTCCCTGCCGCGCTGCCCGGTTTACCGTCGTATAAATATTGAATGCCCGCGCGAACCACATGATCCCGAACAGAAGCATGAACAGCAACGGCAACACCACCGCGGCCTCGGCGATTTCCGCCCCCGAAGCATCGTGCAGCAGCCTGTTCCACCAACCATTGTCCTGCGTCCGCCTCATACCGCTCCCCACGCCTGTCCTACAGTATAAAGAACAACCGTCACTGCCACCGCCACTCCGAACGGTACCTTCAGAGATTCCGGATTATCCAGCGAAACCTCCGGGCCTGGCAGGTGCAGCGAAAACAGTCCAGCTACCATGTGGAAGATATTGCGGGCTGTCCGCCCCACCCTCTTCTTCCAGATCACCAGCACCACCGCCATCAAACCTGCCACCAGGATCGTCCCCAGCAATACCATAAGCAGGCGCGACGGTCCCAGAAACGCACCCAGCGCGCCCACCAGCTTCCAGTCTCCGGCGCCCAGACTTCTTATCAGCACAAATGGCAACAACAGCCCTAACCCGAGCCCAACACCCAGCAACGACTCTTTCGCTCCCAGCCAGCCCGCAGCCAGCGAATTCACCGCAACTCCGGCGACCAGCGCCGGCACCGTCAGCCAGTTGGGAATGCGCCGCCACCGCCAGTCAGTGACGCCCGCAACCACTGCGGGAACCGCCGCCAACATCCATACCCACTGTTTCAACATCGGCCGGACCTCGTCCCGTGATCCCGGGGACGAGCGAAAACAGCCGGAATTTGGCTCCAGGGGATTGCCATCCGAATGTACGGAACCGGCGGCCGGCAAGGGTCAAAACCAGCCTCAAAACCGGATTATGAGCGGTAAACAAGGCCAAGTCAACGAGAAGAAAGTGCCGGTCGAAGGAGCCCAAATGGTGTCCTGATTCACCGGCCTTTGCGCCCTTTGCGCCTTTGCTTTGCGTCCTTTGCGGTAAAGGGTTTGACCTTGCTGTAAATCACGCAAAAATCTCAACCGCAAAGGACGCAAAGAAATCCGCAAAAGGACGCAAAGGCCCCCCCGCTTTGTCCCCCGGACAAAAAAAAAGGCCCGATTCCTCGGGCCTTCGTTATGAACACTTTACTGTACTTACTGGCTCAGAGGATGCCCGCCCGTCCGCTCCGCCACAATCTTGCGGGCATTTTCCGCCAGCGATTTGGCCTGCGGCAGTAACTCCAGCGCTTTGGTTACCTGCGGATCCGTCTCCGCCCGTACCTTCAGGCCTTCCTCCTGCCCAAACACGTCGACGAAAATTTCGCTCTTGATATTGGACCTTACCCAGGCGTTATTCTCCAGCAGTTCCGCCTCGGTGTAGGCAATCTTCTCGTCGTCCATGAATTTGCGGAAGTCCTGCAGCACCACATCATCCACTTCGAAGCTCTTCGCGGGATGATGCGTCACCGCATAGTGCTTGGCAAAATTGAAGAATGCGTAATGCTGCAGCAGCGAATCCTGGAAGTGGTTGCTCTTCACCGCCGCGATCTTCACATCGGGTGTGATTCCGCCGCCACCATAAACCGTGCGGCCGCTGTCCGTGAGCTTCACTTCGCGGTTGGCATTGTGCTCGTTTTCTTCGCTCTCGCGATTGAAGTAATAGTCATAAAGCGAGACGTTCGAGTAATCACGCTGAATCAGGCGCATGCTCGGGGTGTAGTACTTGGCCGTGGTCAGCGCCAGTCCAGTGTTCTCGGACAGCGGATACACGGTTTGCACCAGTCCCTTGCCGAAAGTGGTCTCGCCTACGATCAATCCCCGATCATGATCCTGAATCGCGCCCGCCACGATTTCCGCCGCCGAAGCTGTTCCCCGGTTCACCAGCACCACCAGCGGGTAGTCCTTGCCCCCGTTGCCGTGCGCCGCGGTGTAACGCTTTTCCGGTGACGAGCGGCCGTGGTGCGAAACGATCAGAGCACCCTTGTGCAGGAACTTGTCGGCTACGCCCACACCTTCATTCAGCAGCCCCCCGGGATTCTGTCGCAGATCAAGAATCAATCCCTTCAGGTCGCCCATCTGGTCGAGCGCGTCCGCCACCTCATGTTCCGTGGTTTCATTGAAACCCGAAACGTGCATATAGCCGATTCCCGGCTTGATCAGGAAGTGCAGGTCCACGCTGTAACGCGGAATCTCATCCCGCACCACGGCGAATTCCAGCGGCTTGTCCGCGCCTTCGCGCAAAATCGTGATGTGGACTGTGGTCCCTTTGGGTCCCTTGAGCAGGTCGGCCACATCGCCCGTGCTCATGTTGTCCGTAGGCTTGCCATCCACCGCCGCGATGATGTCACCCGGCCGAATGCCGGCGCGGTACGCGGGCGTCCCCACAAACGGCGCAATCACGATCACCTTGTTATTGCGCGGCCCCACCGTCATTCCCACCCCGTAATATTTCCCGCGCTGATCTTCGCGCAGCAGGGAATAGGCCTTGGGATCGAAGAAATTTGAATGCGGATCGAGAACGTGCAGCATCCCCGGAATGGCCCCGTTGTAGATTGCCTTGTCGGGGTTCACCGGCTCCGCATAGTTCTGTTCCACCACGTCATAGACCGTGGTGAATTGCCGCAAGCTGTCGCGGACGTCGGCGTCGCCGCCGGGAGCAGCCGCAGGATTGATCTTCTGCCCGAAGACGATCCCGAGAAATCCGCAGGTTACGAGAATGAATACAATCAGGAGGAGTGCGCGACGAGAACTACCCACCATCATTTTTTCCTTCGCCGGGGACGTAGAAACACCCCAGCACAGCGCGTCTGATCGAAGTATAACGCTGTCTGACCCACTTAGCCACTGTTTCGGCTACCCCGAAGTAATCAGCTGGACCCCGCGATCCAGTGGTCGCTATCCCCTGACGCCGCTATCAATTGGATGCGCCAGCCGAACCTTGTGGCGCCGGTTTCTCTGTGTCCTCTGTGTCTCCGTGGTTTGACGATTCAAGAACCCGGGCCCCGATTGCCGCCAATCCGCTCCGGCAGTATCATGGACTCATGAACCTGGGTTTCCCAGAGATGATTTTCCTCTTCCTGTTTGCCCTGATCCTTTTCGGGCCCAAGAAGCTGCCCGAAATCGGTCGCCAGATCGGAAGGGCCCTTAATGAATTCAAGCGGGCCTCGAACGAGTTCAAGGCCCAAATCGAGTCCGAAATCTCCCAGCTCGATCTCGAAAACAGCCGCCAGACCATTCTCCCCCCCGTCCAGGCACCGGCCGGTTCCGTAGCCACTGGCAGCGGGCCTCGCCCCGAGATTTCTGTCCCGGAAACGAACTCACTGGCCAAGGCCCCCGATGCCTGAGATGGCCGCTGAGCTTCCCCCCGCCGACGACTCCCACGACGGCCTTACCGCCATGAGCTTCCTCGACCACCTCGAGGAACTGCGCCGCCGCCTCATTTATTCCATTATTGCCGTCACCGTGGGCTTCTTTGCCTGCTGGAATTATCACGAGTTCATCTTCAGCTTCGTGCAGCGGCCCATCATGGACGCCCTACGCCACAATGGCATGGCCGAGAAGCTGGTCTATCTGAACCCCACCGAACCCTTCAACCTTTACTTGAAGGTCGCGGCACTCGCTGGCCTGTTCGTGACTTCGCCCATCGTGCTCTACCAGGTATGGATGTTCATTTCTCCCGGCCTCTACCGCAACGAGAAACGCTACGTATTTCCCTTCATGTTCTCGACGGTCCTGCTGTTCCTGTCGGGCGGTCTGTTCGCCTACAAGATGGTCTATCCCGCGGCCCTGACCTTCCTCATCGACTACGGCAAACAGTTCCAGCCAATGATCACGATTGGCGAATATACCGACCTGTTCCTCACCATCATGATCGGCATGGGCGTGATTTTCGAGCTCCCCATCCTGGTCTTTTTTCTGTCGCTGATGGGTATCGTCACTGCCGGCTGGATGTGGCGCAACCTGCGCTATTCGATCCTGGTGATTTTCATCATCGCCGCCATCATCACTCCGACCACGGACATTCTGAACATGTGCATTTTCGCCGCGCCCATGGTCGCCCTCTACATCCTGAGCATCGGCATCGCGTTCCTGGTCCATCCCAAACAGCGCAAAGCCCGCCAGGCCCGAAAAGATCGATGATGGAGAGACGCAAAAAGAAGGGTCATCCCCGCCCGTGTTTGGACGGGTCTC
>Ga0207706_10003059_pt1 | contig 16105 bp, 11 predicted proteins | sample KBSC53metaG_FD_184318 | JGI IMG/M metagenome (GOLD analysis project Ga0207706, IMG submission 184318) | Corn rhizosphere microbial communities from Kellogg Biological Station, Michigan, USA - KBS C5-3 metaG (SPAdes) (version 2) | ecosystem: Host-associated > Plants > Roots > Rhizosphere > Soil ... | reverse complement strand
GCGGGCCGAGCCGTCGCTGAAGAACTACCAGTGGCTGCCCAGCGTGCGAGGCGACCTGCTGGCCCGGCTGGGCCGCAACGCCGAAGCCCGGGCCGAGTTCGAGCAGGCGGCGGCGCTGGCGCGCAATGCGCGAGAGCGGGCGCTGCTGCTGGAGCGGGCGCGATCGCTGTAGGGCTTCAGGCGGCCACGCGCGGCAGCCAGCGGCGCAGCGCGGCGGCCAGCTTGTCCACGGTGCAGGGCTTGGTGACGAAGTCGTCCATCCCGGCGTTCATCGCCTCCTGCGCGCTGGTGGCCAGCGCGTTGGCCGTCAGCGCAATGATCGGCAGCCGATCCAGGCCCTTCGCGCGCTCGTCGGCGCGCCACTGGCTCGTGACCTCGTAGCCCGACAGCTTGGGCAGCATGCAGTCCATCAGCACCAGGTCGTAGTGGCCGCGGCGCAGGCAGGCGAGGGCGTCCTCGCCGTCGGCCGCGATGTCGCAGCTGCAGGCCAGCCGGTCGAGCTGCGCCTCCACGACCATCGCGTTGACGGCGTTGTCCTCCACCACCAGCACGTGCGGCCGCCGGTCCGGATGCGAGGCCTGGGCGACCGGCTCCACGGGCGTCAGCGGCATCGCGCCACTGTGTGCGAAGCGCAGCTCCGGCAGGTCGTCGAGCAGCGGCTCGGCCACCACCGCTTCGGTGACCGGCAGCCGCAGCTCGAACCAGAAGCGCGTGAAGCGGCCCGGCTCGCTCTCGAAGTCGATGCGCCCGCCCATCAGCTGCACCAGCCGCTGCGAGATCGCCAGCCCCAGGCCGGTGCCGCCGAAGCGGCGCTCCACCGAGCTGTCGGCCTGCACGAAGGGCTGGAACACCCGCTCGCGCGCCTCGGGCGCGATGCCCACGCCGTGGTCCTGCACCTCGAAGCGCAACACCGCGACGCCGGCGCCTGTCGAGCTGCAGCTCAGCCGCAGCACGATGTCGCCGCTGTCGGAGAACTTGATCGCATTGCTGGTGAGATTACTGAGCACCTGCCGCACCCGCTGGGCATCGCCGATCACTGCCCGCGGCGTGCCTGGGTCGACTTCGGTATTCAGCTGAAGCCCCTTGTTGTGGGCATAGGTGGTGAACAGGTCGCGCACCTCGCGGATCAGCTGCGCGGGGTCGAAGGGGGTGCTGCGCACGTGCAGCTCGCCCGCCTCGATCTTCGACAGGTCGAGGATGTCGTTGATGATGCCGAGCAGGCTGCGCCCGGAGCGCAGCAGCGTCTGGGCGAGCCGCCGCTCCTCTTCGGAGCTGACCGAGCGCGCCAGCAGGTCGGCCGTGCCGAGGATGCCGTTCATCGGCGTGCGGATCTCGTGGCTCATCGTCGCCAGGAATTCCGTCTTGGCCCGGTTGGCCGCTTCGGCGGCCGCGCGCAGCCGCTCGGCTTCGGCCAGGTGTTGCTCACGGCGGCGCAGCACCCGCACCAGCACCGCGAAGGTGACTCCGAGAAACAGGGCCGTGGCCGCCGACACCCAGGCGGTGATCGCCGCCTGCCGCCGCCAGGCGGCGAGGTAGGCGCGATCGCTCAGCGCGACCGCCACCCGCAACGGAAAACCATCGACGCGGTGTATCGCCAGCACCATGTGCGGCGTGGCCTCAGGCGTCGCGTCCCAGGGTGAGAAGGCCGGGGCCTCGGCTGGCGGCGTCTGCTCATCCAGCGCCTTGCGGTAGGGGCCGTCGGCGCGCAGCCGGTCGCCGAGGTGCTGCTCTTCGAAAGGCGCGCGCGACAGCACCGAGAGGTCACTGCGCAGCAGGGTCATCGATGCCGCGTCGGGCAGGGGGTTGCGCCGATCCATGCGCACCGAAGTGTAGAAGCGCGAGAAGTATTCGCACGACACGCCGACGACCGCCACGCCGATGAAGACACCCAGCGGCGATTCGAGCCGGCGCGCGAGGTAGACGGTCCACACGTGCGAGACGCGGCTGCGCACCGGCTTGCCGACGTAGGTCATCTCCGCCATCCCGTCACGCGCGGCCTGGAAGACATCGCGGTCGGCGATGTTCACCTTCGCGGGCGGATAGCCGCGCGAGCTGATCACCAGATCGCCCGCGGCATCGAAGACGCTCACCACGTCGAGCGCGGCGAAGCTTTCTTCGCGCGCCTGCAGCAGCGCAAATTCGCCCGGCGTGGCGAGCGCGCGGCGCAAGGCCTGCACATCGGGCGCGTGCTCCGCGTCGGCCGCCTGGGCCACGCCGTCGAGTACGAACTTCGCGGACGAAAACACCTGCGAGGCATGCGCCGCCAGCGCCAGCGCCATGTCGTCGACGCTCGCGCGAGCGTTCTCGGTGGCCTGCGAGCGCGCCAGCAGCACGGCATACATCGCCAGCGCGAGCAGCGAGACGACGATGGCCGCGCCGATCGTCGCCGCCGCCCGGCTCGCGGACTGCGGGCCGTGAAAGAACAGAACGCGTGATTGCGGCACGATCGCTCACCTTCCCCAGGTTGCGGGAGAGCCGCCACAGCCCTCGTCGTTGAGGGGCAGCAAGCCGCCTGCCCGCCGGCTGGGTCGGGTTTGGCCGTACTGGTCCGGAAACCGGACAGTGCATGCACGGCGCGGGTGGCTGTGTGCATGGCGGCCCTCCGGCCGCGCGCCTAGAGTGGCCTTCACCTCATCAGGAGTTGGAGGCCGACCATGCAGATGCACGAGATCGTCGCGGCTTGTGCCGCAGCCGTGGCGGTGGCGGGCGCCACGGCGCGGCCACTGACCATCGCCAACTTCGGCGGCGCCAACGGCCGCGCGCAGGTGGTGGCGTTCCAGCAGCCTTTCGAGCGGGGCAAGTCCACAGCCGTGGCGGCGGTGGAGTACACCGGCGATCTGGCGCAGCTGCGCCAGATGGTGAAGGACGGCCATCCCGCCTGGGACATCGTCGAAGTCGAGTCGGCCGATCTCGGCCCGGGCTGCGACGCGGGGTTGTTCGAGCGCATCGACCGATCGAAGCTCGCGCACGCCGGGCTGATGCTGCCGGGGGCGGTGCAGGATTGCGGCGTCGGCGCGTTCGTATGGTCCACCGTGATGGCCTATGACGCGGCACGGCTGAAGGACGCTCCCCGCACCTGGGCCGATTTCTGGGACGTGGGGCGCTTTCCGGGCAAACGCGGCCTGCGCAAGGGCGCGCGCTACAACCTCGAGTTCGCGCTGATGGCCGACGGCGTCAGCCGCGCCGACGTCTACCGCCTGCTCTCCACCGACGCCGGCGTGGCACGGGCGCTGCGCAAGCTGGAGGCGCTGAAGCCGCACATCGTCTGGTGGGAGTCGGGCGCGCAGCCGCCCAAGATGCTCGCCGCCGGCGAGGTGGTGATGTCCACCGCGTTCAACGGCCGCATCGCCGCGGCCAACCGCGAAGGCGCCGGCAAGCTCGAGATCGTGTGGGCGGACGCGATCTACGAGCTCGACTACTGGGCCATCGTCAAGGGATCGCCGCAGCGCGATCTGGCGCTCGGCTACATCAACTTCGCCACCTCCGAGGACGCGCAGCTCGCGTTCTCGCGCGAGATCACCTACGGGCCGACCAACTTCAACGCCATCCTGCGCTACGACAGCATCCGCAAGCCCGCCGCGTCGGCGCACCATGCACTGATCGATCTGTCGATGGTGGGCAGCGAGCTGCCCTCGGCGCCGGCGAACATGCGCAAGTCGCTGGCGTTCGATCCGGGTTTCTGGACGCGCAACGGCGCCGCGATCGAAAAGCGCTTCAGCGAGGCGTTTCGCTGAGTTGGCCTGCCAGGAAGGCGAAGATGCGGTCGTCGTCGCAGAAGGCCACGTTGAAGCGCATCCAAGGGCTCACGCCTTCCTGATCGCAGTGGAACAGGTGGCCCGGGCCCATCAGGATGCCGTGCTCGGCGGCCAGCGCAGAGAGCCGGCGCGAATCGGCGCAGTGCGGATGGCGCGCCCAGAGGAACAGGCCGGCCTTGGGCTCGGCAAAGAGCTCGAAGCCCAGGCCCACCAACCGATCGCCCACCTGCTCGTGCGCCTGCGCCAGACGGTCGCGCACCGACTTCAGATGCCGGCGCCAGCGCGCGTCGGTCACGGCTTCGTAGGCGATGCGCTCGCCGATCTCCGACGAGGTGAGGCCGGCGATCATCTTCAGCTGCGCCAGCTCGTCGACCAGGTCGGCCGGCGCGGCGAGGTAGCCCACGCGCAGGTTGGGCGACACGGTCTTGGAGAAACTGCTGATGTAGATCACGCGTGAGATCTGGTCCAGGCTGGCCAGCGTGGCACGCGGCTCGGTGTCGACCTCGGCGTAGATGTCGTTCTCGACGATCAGCACGTCGTGCTTTTCGGCCAGCTGCAGCAGCCGGTAGAGCTGCGCCGTCTGCGCGACCGAGCCGGTCGGGCTGTGCAGGCGCGGCTGCGTGAACATCACCTTCGGCCGGTGCTCGGCCAGCGCGCGCTCCAGCGCCTGCAGGTCGTAGCCGGTGGGCGTGCGCGGCACACCCACCGGCCGCGCGCCGAGGAAGCGCAGCGCGTACATCAGGTTGGCGTAGCCCGGTTCGTCGACCAGCACCACATCGCCGGCGCGCACGAGGCGGCGCGCGGCCAGGTCGAGCGCCTGGCTGGAGCCTTGCGTCATCAGCACCTGGTCGGTGTCGGCCGCGATCTCGCGGTCGACCAGCGCCTCGCTGACCAGCTTGCGCAGCGGCCGGTGTCCCTTGGGGTCGCCGTAGCCGGGGCTCTCCATCCCTCCGCCAGCCAGGCGTCGCAACCCGCGGTTCAGGCCTTCGTTGAACAGCCATGCGGCCGGAAACCAGCCGCAGCCCGGGCGCATCTCCTTGGCATGGCTTTCGAAGATGCTGCGCAGGTACCAGTTGGAATCGAAGTCGTGGTGGCGCGTGCGGGCCAGCACGTCGCCCGGCTGCGTGAGCGAGCGGCGCCGCACGTAGAAGCCCGCGTTCGGCCGCGAGATCAGCAGCCCCTGCGCCACCAGCCGGTCGTAGGCCTCGGCCACGGTGAACAGGCTGACGTGGTGCGAGTGCGCGAACTGCCGGATCGACGGCATCTTCATGCCGGGCCGCAGCGTCTGCTCGTCGACGAGCCGGGTGACGCCGCCGACGATCTGCGCGACCAGCGGAGTGGCGGACTGGGGGTCGATCGGAAACATGGGCCCATCTTGGGAGCCGTCTGGCGCGAAGGCAATACACAGCGGGCCCCCGCGCCGCCCATGACACTGCGCAAAGCCGCGGACCATGAAGCCGCTCACGCAAATCGTGTACAGGCCCCCGGCCCAGTACAGGGATTTCCTGTAACGGCCCGGCCGCCATTCGCAGGCGGCGGTGCCGGGGGCTCGCCGTGCATGGCCCGATCACGCGGTGCTTCCTACAGTCCGCCCGCCCCATACAGCAACAGGGCAACGAAAGGAGCATCGATGAACAGGGCACAACTCGCCTGCGCCGCAGCGGCGCTGGCCTGCGGCGCGGCCGCGCAGGCCGAGGTCACTCTCTACGGAAAGGTCGACCTGGGCGTGGTACACGAATCGGGAGGGAGCAGCGGTGCGGTGACGCGCCTGTCGAGCGGGGCGATGAGCCCGTCGCGCCTTGGCGTGAAGGCCGACTTCGACCTGGGCGACGGCCTCAAGGCCAAGGCCCAGCTCGAGACCGGCTTCTGCGCCGACAGCCGCAACGACGACGCGCCGTTCTGCACCGGCGGCAACTTCATGGGCCGGCGCGCGACGCTGGCGCTGGCCGGCGCCTTCGGGGAGATCTCGGCGGGGCGGCAGTTCGTGCCGGCCTACCTGAACATCGACAACTTCGATCCCTTCGGCACCGGCACCGCCGGGCAGGCGACCAACCTGTTCGACGACGCCGGCCTGCGCGCCAACAACGCCATCGTCTACACGACGCCGGTCTTCGGCGGCTTCTCGGCCTCGGCGCTGTATGCCTTCGGCGAAGTCGACGGCTCGAGCTCGGCGGGGCGCAAGCTGGGCGGATCGGTGGGCTATGCCGATGGCCCGCTCGCGGTGGGCGCGGCCTACCACGAAGCCCGCTCCAGCGACGACACCGCCACCACCAAGCACGGCAACGTCGGCGCGAGCTACGACTTCAAGGTGGCCACCCTCCATGCGCTGTACCAGCGCACCACCGGCAAGAAGAGCCGCTACCTGGTCGGCACCACGGTACCGGCGGCTGGTGGCACCGTGATGGCGAGCTACATCCGCCTCACCGACGGCTCGGTCGCGAAGCAGGATGCCTCGCAGATCGGCCTCGGCTATACGCGGCCGATCGCCAAGCAGCTGAAGTGGTACGCCGCGTATGCGCACATTCGCAACAAGAACGGTGCGGCTTACACAGTCGGTAACGCCACCGACTCCGGCAGCGGCGACGGCGCCTTCAACCTCGGCGTGGTGCTGTCGTTCTGACCGTACCGGGAGCCGCGGGCAGGCTCAGCAAGAGAGCCTGCTCAGGCCGGCGGGTCATTCCCGCTAGGGATGGCGATGGTGCGCGGCGCACGCATGATGGGCCTTGCTTTTCACGGAGGACACCATGGCCAAAGATCCCCGCCGCGTGGCGGTTCCCGGCAGCCAGATCCAGCCGCTGGCCGGTGCGCAGAGCGCCGGCCCGGCCCCCGACGAAGAACGCTTCGAAGTCACCGTGCGCGTGCGCCGCAAGACGCCGGCCGCGCAGCTCGCGGGCCCGAATGCCTTTGCCGACCTGGCGCCCGCCAAGCGCCGCTATCTCTCGCGCGAAGACTATGCCGACCAGCACGGTGCCGACCCGGCCGACCTGGCCAAGGTGGAGGATTTCGCGCGCGCGCACGGCCTCGTTGTCGTCGAGCGCAGCGTGCCGCGGCGCAGCGTGTTCCTGGCCGGCACCGCCGCGCAGTTCTCGGCAGCCTTCGGCATCGCGATCGACCAGTACGAGTACGAAGGCGGCACCTACCGCGGCCGCGCCGGCCCGATCACCGTGCCGGCCGAGCTGAAGGATGTGATCGAGGGTGTGTTCGGCATCGACAACCGCCCCGCCGCGCGCCCGCACTTCCAGCGCTCGCCGGTGATGGGGGGCCTGCGCGCGGCGGCAGTCCAGCCGCGCACCTTCACGCCCCCCGAGCTGGCGCGGCTCTATGGTTTTCTGGCCGATGCCGACGGCAGCGGCCAGTGCATCGGCATCATCGAGCTGGGCGGCGGCTACCGGATGGCTGACATCCGCGCCTACTTCCACAAGCTCGGCCTGCCGGTGCCCAAGGTGCGCACCGTGCGCGTCGACGGCGGCCGCAACCATCCCACCAACGCCGACAGCGCCGATGGTGAGGTGATGCTCGACATCGAGGTGGCCGCCGCGGTGGCGCCGAAGGCGACGATCGCGGTGTACTTCGCTCCCAACACCACCAAGGGCTTCCTCGACGCGATCACGCGCGCGATCCACGACACCACGCACAAGCCCTCGGTCATCTCGATCAGCTGGGGCAACCCCGAGAAGCTGTGGACGCCGCAGGCGATGAAGTCGTACGACGAGGCTTTCCAGACGGCGGCCGCGCTGGGCGTGACCATCTGCTGCGCGGCAGGCGACGCCGGCTCGCAGGACGAGAACCCCGACTGGCTCGCGGCCGACGGCCAGATGCCCGACGGCCTGAACCATGCCGACTTCCCCGGCTCCAGCCCGCATGTGCTGTGCTGTGGCGGTACGCGGGTGCTGGCCGCCGGCGATGAGATCAGCAGCGAGACCGTGTGGAACGACGATCCGAAGCGCAGCGCCACCGGCGGCGGCGTGAGCGATGTGTTTCCGCCGCCGGCCTACCAGGCCACGGCCGAGGTGCCGCCTTCGGCCAACCCCGGCAAGCGCCGCGGCCGCGGCGTGCCGGATGTGGCGGGCAACGCCGATCCCGTCACGGGCTACGAGGTGCGGGTCGACGGGCAGGAGTTCGGCATCGGCGGCACCAGCGCCGTCGCCCCGTTGTGGGCCGGGCTGATCGCGCTGCTGAACCAGCGGCTGGGCCACCCGGTGGGTTTCCTGAACCCCCTGCTGTACGGCACGCTGCGCGGCAAGGACGCCACGCGCGACATCACCGAGGGCGACAACGGGGCCTACCGGGCGGGCAAGGGGTGGGACCCCTGCACCGGCTGGGGATCGCCGGTGGGCAGCCGGCTGCTCCAGGCCCTGGAAAACGCCTGACCTCAGGCCGATTGCCGCAGCAGCAGCCTCGGCTCGGCCAGGTGATGCTGCCGCGGCTGCTCGGGCTGCGCGATGCGCGCGAGCAGTGCCTCGGCGGCGCGCTCGCCGAGCTCGCCGGGGCGGATGTCGATCGTGCTCAGCGGCGGGTTCGAGTGCATCGCATCGAGCACGTTGTCGAAGCCGACCAGCGCGAAGTCGCTGCCGGCGCGCAGCTTGCGCTCGCCCAGCGCTGCGAGGGCGCCGAACGCGGTGATGTCGTTGTAGCAGACGGCCGCCTTGACGGCCGGCTTGCGCTTGAGCAGCTCGCCCAGCGCCTCATAGCCGCCCTGGCGGTTGGGCGTGGCGTTGACGACCAGCGCCTCGTCGAAGGGCAGGCCGGCTTCTTCCAGCGCGGTGCGGTAGCCCGACAGGCGCTGCTCGTAGACCAGGCCGGTGCGTCCCCCGAGGAAGCCGATGCGCTTGTGGCCGGCATGTAGCAGGTGCCGGGTGGCGAGGTAGGTGCCCTGCGGGTTGTCGGACCCGACGAAGTCGTAGCTGCCGGCCCCCAGCGAGCGCACCATCACCAGCAGCGGAATGCCCCAGCCCTGCACCTGCTTGACCAGCGCACGCGGTGTGCCCAGGGCAGGGCACAGCATGATGCCGGCCGCATGGTGCTCGCGCATCGACTGCAGCACCTTCTGCTGCACCTCGAGGTCCTCGTTGGTGTGGGCCATCAGCGTGATGTAGCCCGCCTGCACCAGCTTGCGCTCGATGCCGACCAGCACCTCCGCGAAGAAGGGGTTCATCAGGTCGTTGATCACCACGCCCACGGTGTTGGACGACTTGCGCCGCAGGTCGGCGGCGCGCCGGTTGTACACATAGCCGAGCTGCTTGGCGACTTCACGCACGCGATCGGCGGTCTCTTCACGGATCAGCGGGCTGTCCTGCAGCACCAGCGAGACGGTCGACTTGGAGACATTGGCGGCGGTGGCCACGTCCATGATGGTCACGGGGCGGGCTGGGGCCGGAGGCGTGCTTTTTTTCGGCATGGGGATCAGGGCTAACCCGAGGGATTCTAGGGGAGGGCTTGACGTTTTATTGGAACGTTCCAATAATTCATTCAACCGTTCCAATGAGTCTAGTCCACAAAGAGCCGCACGCCATGCAACGAAGTACCGGATGGGGCCTCATCGGCGCCAGCAACATCGCCCGCGAATACATGGTCGAAGCCATCCGGGCCCAGGCCGGGCACGAGGTGGTGGCGGTGGCGAGCAGCAGCGCCGCGCGCGCCGAGCAGTTCGCTCGTGACCACCGCATCGCGCGCGGCTACGCATCGGTGGCCGAGCTGCTGGCCGACCCGGCGGTCGACGCCGTCTATGTCAGCACCACCAACGAGCTGCACCACGAGCAAGCCCTGGCGGCCGCCGCTGCCGGCAAGCATGTGTTGTGCGAGAAGCCGCTCGCGCTGAACCTCGACGATGCGGTGGCGATGGTGCGGGCCTGCCGCCGCCATGGCGTGGTGATGGGCACCAACCACCACCTGCGCAACGCCGCCACGCACCGCAAGATCCGCAAGCTGATCGCGCAGGGCGCCATCGGCCGGCCGTTGTTCGCCCGCGTGTTCCATGCGGTGCATCTGCCGCAGCACCTGCAGGGCTGGCGCATCGCGAAGCCCGAGGCGGGCGGCGGCGTGATCCTGGACATCACGGTGCACGATGCCGACACGCTGCGCTTTGCGCTCGGCGCCGAGCCGGTCGAGGCGACCGGCATGACGCAATCCACCGCGATGGCGCAGGCCGGGCTGGAAGACGGCGTGATGGCGGTGCTGCGCTTCGACAACGGCGTGCTGGCGCAGTTGCACGATGCCTTCACGGTGGCCCATGCCGGCACCGGCATCGAAGTGCATGGCGAGCGGGGCTCGATCTTCGGCCGCGACGTGATGACCCAGCGGCCGGTCGGCGAGGTGGTGCTGCGCACCGCCTCGGGCGAGCACCTGGTGCCGGTCGAGCACGAGAACCTTTACGTGCGCGGCGTGGCCGCCTTCTGCAGCGCGATGCGCGGCGAGGGCGCGCCGGCCGCCACCGGCGAAGACGGCGTCCGCTCATTGGCCGCGGCGCTCGCGGTGGCCGAGGCCTGCCGCAGCGGCCGCGCGGTGCCGATCGCTCCCCTCGAGATCTGAACCAAGGAAGTACGCAGTGAACAAGCTGATCCCGGCCACCCAGGCCGCCGCGCTGATCCACGACGGCGATGTCGTGAGCGTCAGCTCCTCGAGCGGGCTGGGTTGCCCCGACAAGGTGCTGCAGGCCATCGGCGAGCGCTTCGAACGCGAGGGGCATCCGCGCAGCCTGACCACGCTGCACCCCATCGCCGCGGGCGATATGTATGGCATCAAGGGCATCGACCACATCGCGAAGCCGGGGTTGCTGAGCCGCGTGCTGGCGGGCTCGTACCCGAGCGGGCCGTCGTCTCTGCCGATGCCGGCGATCTGGCGCATGGTGGTCGACGACCAGATCGCGGCCTACAACATCCCCAGCGGCATCCTGTTCGACATGCACCGCGATGCCGCAGCGCGCCGGCCCGGTGTGCTGACGCAGGTGGGCCTGGGTACCTTCGTCGATCCCGAGCTGCAGGGCTGCGCGATGAACCCCAGGGCCGCTGCGCAGCCGGTGGTGCGCAAGGAGCGCTTCGACGGCCGCGAGTGGCTGTACTTTCCGGCCATCGTGCCGCGTGTGGCGATCATCCGCGCCACCACCGCCGACGAGCGCGGCAACCTGACGTATGAGCACGAAGGCGCGCTGCTCGGCGGGCTCGATCAGGCGCTGGCCGCGCGCAACAACGGCGGCATCGTGATCGCGCAGGTCAAGCGCATGGTCAAGGCGGGCAGCCTGCGGCCGCACGATGTGCATGTGCCGGGCAACCTGGTCGACTTCGTCGTCGTCGACCCCGAGCAGATGCAGACCACGCAGACGGCCTACGACCCCGCGATCAGCGGCGAGGTGGTGCACCCGCTGGCGGCTTTCGAGCTCCAGCCCTGGGGCGCCGAGAAGGTGATCGCCCGCCGCGCCGCGATGGAGCTGGCGCGCGGCTCGGCGGTGAACCTGGGCTTCGGCATCTCGGCCAACGTGCCGCGCATCCTGCTCGAAGAGGGGCTGCACGGCGAGGTGACCTGGGCGATCGAGCAGGGCGCGGTGGGCGGCATGCCGCTGCTGGGCTTCGCCTTCGGCTGCTCGGCCAATGCCGATGCGATCGTCGCCTCGCCGCACCAGTTCACCTACTTCCAGGGCGGCGGCTTCGACTGCACGCTGCTCTCTTTCCTGCAGGTGGATGCCGACGGCAGCGTCAACGTCTCGAAGCTCGGTGCCAAGCCCTACCTCACTGCCGGCTGCGGCGGCTTCGTCGACATCACCGCGCATGCGCGGCGCATCGTGTTCTCCGGCTTCTTCACCGCCGGGGCGCAGATCGAGGTGGGCGATGGCCGGCTCACGATCGTGCGCGAGGGCAGGAGCCGCAAGTTCGTCAAAACCGCCGAGCACATCACCTTCAGCGGGCGCATCGGCCGCCAGCGCGGCCAGCGCGTGACCTACGTCACCGAGCGCTGCGTGATCGACCTCGAAGCCGATGGCCTCGTGGTGCGCGAGATCGCGCCGGGCATCGACCTGCAGCGCGACGTGCTGGATCAATCCGAGGTGCCGCTGCGTGTGGCCAGCGACCTGAAGCTGATGGATGCCGCGCTGTTCCGTGATGCGCCGTTCGGCCTGACGCTGAAGCCCGAGGTGCGCCGTGGCTGATCACGAGACGCTGGTCCGCCTGGAGCGCGATGGCCCTGTCGCGCGGGTCACGCTGGAGCGCCCGGCCAAGCTCAACACGCTGACGCCGGCGATGCTCGACGCGCTGGAGCGCGTGGCGCGCGAGATCGAGGTGGATACCGAGCTGCGCCTGGTGGTGCTCACCGGCGCCGGCGACAAGGCCTTCTGCGTCGGTGCCGACATCAACGAGTGGGCGGCGCTGAAGCCGTTGGACATGTGGCGCCGCTGGACGCGCCGCGGCCACCAGGTCTTCGACCAGTGGGCGCGGCTGCGCCAGCCGGTCATCGCGGCGATCAACGGCCATGCCTTCGGCGGCGGGCTGGAGCTGGCGATCTGCACCGACATCCGCATCGCAGCGGATCGTGCGCAGTTCGCATTGCCCGAAGCCTCGATCGCCACCTGCCCCGGCTGGTCGGGCTCGCAGCGCATGGTGCAGCTGCTGGGCGCCAGCCGTGCGAAGTACCTGGCCTTGAGCGGCCAGCGGCTCGATGCGCAGCAGGCGCTGGCCGGTGCGCTGGTGCACGAGGTGCTGCCGGCCGCGGCGGTGCTCGATCGTGCGATGGCGCTGGCCCGCGAGATGGCGGCCAAGGCGCCGGTCTCGCTGCAACTGACCAAGCAGCTGGTGAACGCGGCGGCCGGCGAAGACACCGCGGCCACGCTCGAGGCGATGGCTGGCGCGCTGGCCGCCAGCACCGAAGACGCCGCCGAAGGCGTGCGCAGCTTCCGCGAAAAACGCGCGCCGCGCTACCTCGGCCGCTGAACCCTATTTGCGAACCCCGACGACATGAACACCGAACAGATCGAAGCTATCCTGCAGCGCGCACCGTACCGCGGCCAGCTGCTGATCAACGGCCGCTGGGCCGATGCGGCCGATGGCCAGCAGATGGAGCGCCGCTCGCCGGCCCACGACACGCTGGTGGCGGTGTACGCCAAGGCCGGCCGGGTCGATGCCGAGTGCGCCATCGCCGCGGCGCGGCAGGCCTTCGACCACGGCCCGTGGCCGCGCATGAAAGGGGCCGAGCGCGCTGCCATCCTGCGCCGCATGGCGGAAGGCATCCTCGCCCGCAAGGAAGAGCTGGCGCTGCTGGAGACATTGGAAAACGGCAAGCCATTGACGCAATCGCGCGCCGAGATCGAAGGCGCAGCCGACCTGTGGCACTACGCCGCCACGCTGGCGCGCAACCTGCACGGCGACAGCTACAACACGTTGGGCGAGGGCACGCTGGGCGTGGTGCTGCGCGATCCGATCGGCGTGGTCAGCATCATCACGCCGTGGAATTTTCCGTTCCTGATCGTCAGCCAGAAGCTGCCGTTCGCGCTGGCAGCGGGCTGCACCACGGTGGTCAAGCCGGCCGAGGTGACCTCGGGCACCACGGTGATGCTGGGCGAGATCCTGCTCGCCGCCGGCGTGCCCGAGGGCGTGGTCAACATCCTGGTGGGGCAGGGCAGCGTGGTGGGCGAGGTGCTGGTGTCGCACCCCGATGTCGACATGCTCAGCTTCACCGGCTCCACCGGCGTGGGCAAGGCGGCGGTCGCCAAGTCGGCGCAGACGCTGAAGAAGGTGTCGATGGAGCTGGGCGGCAAGAACCCGCAGCTGGTGTTCCCCGATTGCGACTGGGAGGCTGCGCTCGATGCCGCGGTATTCGGCGTGTACTTCAACGCGGGCCAGTGCTGCAACAGCGGCAGCCGCATCCTCGTGCACGAGGACATCGCGGAGGATTTTGTCGCCCAGATTTTGGAACGATCCAAGATTGTGCCGGTCGGCGACCCGCTGGACCCGGTGGTGAAGGTCGGCGCCATCACCACCGACAAGCAGCTCGACACCATCCTCTCGCACGTGAAGGCCGCACGCGACGAGGGCGCCGAGGTGCGGCTGGGCGGCTCGCGCATCGCGCGCCGCGGCATGTACGTGGAGCCTACGGTGGTGACCGGCGTCACGCCCGGCATGGCGATCGCCCGCGAGGAGGTGTTCGGCCCGGTGCTGTCGGTGCTGACCTTCAAGACGCTGGACGAAGCGATCGCGCTGGCCAACGGCACGCTCTACGGCCTCTCGGCCGCGGTGTGGAGCCGGGACTTCAGCACCTGCCTCACCGCCGCGCGCCGCATCAAGGCCGGCACCGTGTGGGTCAACACCTTCCTCGAAGGCCATGCGGAGCTGCCCTTCGGCGGCTACCACGAGAGCGGCATCGGCCGCGAGCTCGGCCGCCTGGCGACCGAGGACTACACCGAGACCAAGACCCTGCACATGCACCTCGGGCCGCGCACCGACTGGTGGTTGCCCCGCTGAGGCCGATTTCCCTTCACGACAACAAACGACGGAGACAACGAGCGATGACTGGATGGAGCAACAAGGCCCTGGCGCTGGCAGCGCTGCTGGCCGTGTCGGGCGCGGCCCAGGCGCAAGGCAAGCAGATCGAGGTGCTGCACTTCTGGACCTCGGGCGGCGAGGCCGCGGCGCTGAAGGTGCTGAAGGACAAGGTGGTGCAGCAGGGCATCGCCTGGCAGGACATGCCCGTGGCCGGCGGCGGCGGCGAGCAGGCGATGACCACGCTGCGCACCCGCATCAGCTCGGGCATTCCGCCCACGGCGGTGCTGCTGATGGGCTACGACCTGACCGATTGGGCCAGGCAGGGCGTGCTGGCCGACCTGAACGCGCAGGCCAAGGCCGAAGGCTGGGACAAGACCGTGCCGCCGGCAGTGCAGAAGTTCTCCAAATACAACGGCACCTGGGTGGCGGCGCCGATCAACATCCATGCGATCAACTGGGTGTGGGCCAACAAGGAGGTGCTGGCGAAGTCCGGCATCACCCAGGAGCCGAAGACCTGGGATGAATTCATCGCCGATGCCGAGAAGGTGCAGAAAGCCGGCTTCGTCGCGCTGGCGCATGGCGGCCAGCCCTGGCAGGAAGCCACCGTCTTCGACGGCGTGGTGCTCGCCACCGGCGGTGTGGATTACTACCGCAAGGCCTTTGTCGAGCTCGACCCCAAGGCCTTGAACTCGCCCACCACCGAGAAGGTGTTCCAGCGCATGAGCCAGCTGCGCAAGCTGGTCGACAAGGATTTCTCGGGCCGCGACTGGAATGTGGCGTCCAGCATGGTCATCAGCGGCAAGGCCGGCTTCCAGATCATGGGCGACTGGGCCAAAGGTGAATTCGTCAACGCGAACAAGGTTCCAGGCAGGGATTTCCTGTGTTTCCCTCTACCGGGGACGCAGGGAATGGTGTCTTATCTGTCCAATCAGTTCGCGATGTTCAAGGTCAAGGGCGACAAGGCTGCGGCGCAGTCACAGCTCGCGACCGACATCATGGATCCGGAGGTGCAGTCTGCCTTCAACGTCCTCAAAGGCTCGGTGCCCGCGCGCACCGACGTGGCCGACAAGGCCTTCGACGAATGCGGCAAGCGCGACATGAAGGAGCTTGCCGCCGCCACCCGCAACAACACGCTGGTGGGCTCCATCGCCCATGGGCACGCCGTGCCCGCCGCGATCAAGAACGCGTTCTACGACGTCATCACGCGCCATTTCAACGGCCAGCTCGATGACAGGAAGGCCGTGGCCGCGCTGGCCGCAGCCGCCAAGCAATAAGCCCAACCCCCCAACGACGAAGGAGACAAACCATGAAACGCACCCTGATCGCCACCGCGCTGGCCTCGGCCCTGATCGCCCCGGCCTTCGCACAGCAGCAGGTCGAAGTCCTGCACTGGTGGACCTCGGGCGGCGAGGCCGCCGCGCTGAAGGTGTTGAAGAGCAACCTCGAGAAGGACGGCGTGGGCTGGAAGGACAGCCCCATCGCCGGCGGCGGCGGCGAGCAGGCGATGACCGCGCTGCGCGCCCGCGTGAGCGCCGGCATTCCGCCCACCGCAGTGCAGATGCTGGGCTTCGACATTCAAGATTGGGCCAAGCAGGGCGTGCTCGCCAACCTGAACGACCTGGCCGCGAAGGAGGGCTGGGACAAGGTGGTGCCGGTGGCGCTGCAGAAGTTCTCCAAGTACAACGGCACCTGGGTCTCGGCGCCGGTCAACGTGCACTCGACCAACTGGGTGTGGGCCAACAAGGAGGTGCTGGCCAAGGCCGGCGTCACCGCCGAGCCCAAGAGCTGGGATGAATTCATCGCCGACATGGAAAAAGTGCAGAAGGCCGGCTTCGTCGCGCTGGCCCACGGCGGCCAGCCCTGGCAAGACGCCACCATCTTCGACGG
>Ga0207706_10003056_pt1 | contig 16109 bp, 15 predicted proteins | sample KBSC53metaG_FD_184318 | JGI IMG/M metagenome (GOLD analysis project Ga0207706, IMG submission 184318) | Corn rhizosphere microbial communities from Kellogg Biological Station, Michigan, USA - KBS C5-3 metaG (SPAdes) (version 2) | ecosystem: Host-associated > Plants > Roots > Rhizosphere > Soil ... | reverse complement strand
GTAAGCCATCGGATAACCTCGGTCCGGCTCGCTCTGCCGACGGCGCTCCTTTTGTTTGCTGTAAATCGTGAAATGACCGTGCGGGGTTGGGGCGCCAGGCTTGCCCACGTTAGCCTGAACAGCCATTAACAGCCGGTCGCCTTCCATCACAAACAGGTTTTGTGTCGAAGTGGAGAGTTTCACTTTCACCTTGGATGGGTCGTGCGGTCGGTAAGCCGTCACATGATAAGCGCCGCCAGTGGCCACGCGCCCTGTTCCGCAACCGGTGAGGAATAACAGCGAACCGCCAGCAGCCAGTAAAATTAATCGGGAAACTTGTCGCATAGATTGCATACTGGAAATTCTCGACGGCATTTTGTCAACCGCCACGCATTGCGATGCCAGGCAGGGTTTGCCGTTAGGAAGTCCCCGCAGCCCTATTCAAAACGACGCGCTTTCAGTACCGATCGCTTTTTCGACGGCAATGTTTTCATCCCCAGAAGGATTCTTTCGAAGCTCCGTGAAACGTGCGCGTAAAAAGGATATGGCCGCGTGGAATTTTGCGGCTGGTAACGCCAATGTTTATACATCCAGAGCCATGGGGCGGGGCTTCTTCGCACATAAGGTTCAAACGAGTCCCAGCAGGCTTGTGCGATCTGTTGATGCGTCATTCCGGCTGTGTTCTCGATCTTTGGGTGGAAGATCAGCCTGTAACGACCGTCTGGCAGCGGTTCACAGTGCGCGGGAATAATCGGGACGCCAGTGCGTTCATGTAACCAGGCATGCGCGGAAGTGACGCTGGTCTTCAATCCAAAACAATCAATTGCGACCGCGCCCTGAGTCGGCGGGACGGTAAGATCGACTAGCAGCGCAGTTGTTCCCTTTCGGCGGAGCACTTTATAAAGCCGGATGAGCCCCCGCTCGCGCGGGATAAGCTCATGTCCGCATCGCTCGCGCATCTTTTTGAAAATAGGGTCGAGCAATGAGTTCTTAAATTCCTGAGCTAGGATCGTGCCCGTTTTTCCCGAGTAGCCGCTGGCGATGCTAAGCCATTCGAAGTTGCTGTAATGATACGTAGCCAGGATGAAACTGCGTTCCGGTCCGGTTCCACGCGCAGTTTCCTCGAAATTCTCCAACTCGATATAGTGAGAGAAATTTTCCCGTGTCAGGCGCCGGCTCCACAGTAGATCGACCATAGTCCGCGCGAAGTGTTGAAACGACTGACGAGCGATTTTGCGCCGCTCGTGGATCGAGAATTGGTTGCCAAACGCGACCTCGAGATTATTCAAAGCAACCCTGTATCCATGCCGGTCGAAGATCGACATCACCGTCCCCAGCATCTGGGCCAAATGAAAACAGCTTCTCCGGGGCACCAGCGGGATCAGTTTGACCGCAAGGAGAAGCCCGATCCACTCAAGACGATATCGGACTCGTTTCCATTGCAAACGCATTTACCACTCTAAACACGGCTCCACATGAAAGGCCAGCGGGCGCAAGAATGACGAAGCACAAATAACGAATGACGAACTAATGACAAATCTCGAATCGAGAAGAACTAGGTCGTGAAGGTGTTGCTGTTTCGGATTTCGTCATTCTGGAATATCCTCACAAGCGAGAGACGCGTTTGTTTCTCCAACGAGATTGCCAAGGTCTCGCTGCATAGCCTTTTCGAAGCTCCGCGAAGCACGCACGTAAAAAGGATACGGTCGGTCAGCATTTGCGGGACGGTAACGCCAGTGCTTGTACATCCAAAGCCACGGCGCCGGGTTTTTTCGCACGTAAGGTTCGAACGAATTCCAGCATGCTTGCGCGATCTGTTGATGCGTCATCCCACCGGTGTTGTCGATCTTCGCGTGAAAGATCACCTGGTAACGCCCATTTGGCAGCGGCTCACAGTGCGCGGGAATTATTGGTGCGCCCGTCCGCTCATGCAGCCAGGCATGCGCGGAAGTCACGCTTTTTTTTAATCCAAAACAGTCGATGACCACCCCCTGCCTCGGCCGAACGGTCAGATCGACCAGGAGCGCGGTGCTTCCCTTTCGCCGTAGAACCTTGTATAGACGCACTATGCCGCGCTTTCGCGGGATTAGCTCGTGTCCCGCCTGCTCGCGGATTGTCTTGAAGATCGGACTAAGCAGGGAGTTCCTGAATTCTTGCGCTATAATTGTGCTGGTAAGACCGGCAAAACCACAAGCCAGACTGAGCCATTCAAAATTACTATAATGACAGCACGCTACGATTAGACCGCGCTTAGGGCTCGTCCCGCGCGCGGTTTCCTCGAAATTCTGCAACTCGATGTAGCGAGCGAAATTCTCCCGAGTCAAATTCGGGCTCCAGAGAAAATCAATGAGTGTGAGTGCAAAATGTTGAAACGACTGGCCGACGATCTTGCGCCGTTCCTGGATCGAAAACTCATTGCCGAATGCGGCTTCCAAATTGTTCAGCGTCACTTTCCGGCCATGCCGGTCAACGATCGACATGAGTGTTCCGAATGTCCGTGCGAGACGAAGGCAGATTTTGCGCGAAAGCAATGGGATTACTTTTGCCGCGAGTAGAAGCCCAATCCACTCAAGACGGTACCGGACTTGTTTCCATCGCGAACGCATTTACGAAATCACGCCGATTACTGCTTCGTTATTCTGATTTCTTCTCCGATGCCAGCCGCAGATAGTCACGCTCGAGAGCTTTCAAGCGTTGGATAATTTCATTCAACGCCAGCTCGTTTTTTAGGTTTATTTGATAATCGATTTCGGCGCGGAGCCGGTCCTTGTGCGCCTGGCGGTTTTGCGACATCAAAATAATCGGGGCTTGGAAGATCTGAAGCATGTTCAGGGCGACGGAAAGAAACAGATACGGATACGGATCGAATCCCTCCCGGTGGAATAAGAGCGCTGGGAATACGTTTACCAGAATCCACAGATTAAGAACGATGGTGGCCGCTATGATAAATTTCCAACTGCCGCCAAATTCCGCGATAAGATCCGCGGCGCGATCTGCGAGGGTAAGCTGCGCCGCTTCCTCCACATTGACATTGCGTGTGGCGCTATGGCGCAAAAGCTCGTCGGTGTGGCGCAAGCGGTTGGCAAGCGCCGCAAGCATCTCTAGCGCGACGTCGGGAGTCTTGCGCATGAAAGAAAGAAAATGCTCGCGCGAAAGCAGAGCCAGCTTTGCATCCTCAGCCACCACCGCCTCGGCAGAGCGGGGCTCTCCATCGAGCAAAGCCATTTCGCCAAAGAAATCGCCGCGGCCGAGCTCCGCCAGGATCACCTCCTCTCCATCCTTGGCTTGAACGCAGATGCGGACTCTCCCGCGTTCAATCAGATACATCGAGTCTCCGGCGTCGCCAGCGCGGAACAACACCGTCTTTGCTTTGGAGTCGAGGGGCTCGAGCAACTGGCACAATTCCCTGGCGGCCTTGTCATCGAGCGACTCGAACAACGGGACGTGGCGCAGGGTTTCAACAGTCATCGAGGAAAACCCTAACCAATCGTGAGGCGATTACCAAACGCCGAAAGAAGAGAGCATCGCGGGCGCACAAGCCAATCATAGCGACAATTGACGGCGTCGAGAAGCGCCAAATATCTCGAATGCGGCGCAAACGTCTGCCTAGCGCCAACCCGACCGACCCGAACGCTGCGACTAACCCGCCAGATTGACTTGGAGACGTTCAATTCTACGTTGACGACGCGCTCGTGCGAGCCGCTTGAGTCGTGAAAAGTATCCTCTTTGTCTGCACCGGTAACATTTGTCGCAGCCCGATTGCGGAAGGGTTTTTTCGCCGTTTGCTCGGAAATCGGAGAGACATCGAAGTGGCTTCGGCCGGCGTTCATGCTGTGCGCGGGCAGCCGCCCAGCCTCTACGCCGTGCAAGTCTGCGAAGAGGAGGGCGTTGACATCAGTGGTTTGCGCAGCCAACCCCTTACCGCCGCCCTAATCGATCGCGCCACCCACATCTTTGCTATGACAGGCGCGCATCTGGAAACGATCCACACGCTCTTTCCGCAAGGCGCTGAAAAATCGTTTCTTCTCCGCGAATTTGAAGAGCCTGGCACGACCGTTTGGCGTGATGTTCCGGACCCGATTGGTCTTGGTCGCGATGTTTACGAACTTTGTGCGCGAACGATAAAGAATGCCTTGCCCAGCGTCCTTGCCTTCGTGGAACAAGGCGAACTTGTGCGGCCTGGTGCAGCGCGCGGGCACGAAGTATCTTCTTATTCAATGGGTGACCTTCCTCATCGGATTGAGACTGGTTCGGTTGGCTCGACCTCGTCGCCGCGATACGGGGATGCTCTGCGCAGAGTCGATCCTGAAATTTTCGACGCAGTCGCTGCAGAGGAAAAACGGCAACGGGAAAATATCGAACTGATTGCATCGGAGAATTTCACGAGTCGCGCGGTCATGGAAGCGCAGGGCAGCGTTCTGACAAACAAGTACGCAGAGGGTTATCCGCGTAGACGCTGGTATGGGGGCTGCGAGAATGTGGATGTTGCCGAGCAGCTGGCTATTGATCGCGCCAAGCGATTGTTTGGCGCGGAGCATGTGAATGTGCAGCCGCACAGTGGCGCCCAGGCCAACATGGCGGTGTATTTTTCGATGCTCAAACCGGGCGACAAGATTCTGGCAATGAATCTCGCGCATGGCGGACATCTCACTCATGGTCACCCAGCGAATTTTTCCGGCAAGTTCTACACGGTCAGCCAATACGGCGTGAGCGGGAAGACCGAGCAAATCGATTACGACGCGTTGGAAAAACAAGCCGAGGCGGTCCGCCCGGCGATGATCACCGCCGGCGCGTCAGCTTATCCGCGGATTATCGATTTTCCGCGGCTGCGTCAAATTGCGGATTCGGTCGGCGCGATTCTGTTCATCGACATGGCGCATATCGCCGGGCTTGTCGCAGGTGGCCAGCATCCGAGCCCGATTCCGCACGCGCAATTTGTCACAACGACGACGCATAAAAGTTTGCGCGGCCCGCGGGGCGGCATGGTGATGTGTCAGGAACAATTCGCGAAGCAGATCGACGCCACAGTTTTTCCGGGAGTACAAGGCGGCCCCCTCATGCACATTATCGCCGCAAAAGCGGTCTGTTTTCATGAGGCGCTCCAACCGCAGTTCCGCGAGTACCAGCGACAGGTCGTCGTTAACGCCAAAGCGCTCGCTGCAGGTCTGGCTAAGCACGGCTACCGCATCGTCTCCGGCGGCACCGACAATCACCTCATGCTTGTCGATCTTCGCCCGAAGGAAATTAATGGGAAGGAAGCGCAAGAGGTGCTCGATCGAGCGGGCATCACCGTGAATAAAAACGGAATTCCGTTCGACACCTACCCGATTTTCAAACCCGGCGGCATTCGCGTTGGCACTCCGGCAGTCACCACGCGCGGTATGAAAGAAGAAGAGATGCTCGAGATTGCGGACCTGATCGCCGAAGCATTAGGCAATCGCACCGATGCCGACGCGCTTGAGAGAGCGCGCCAGAAAGTGCTCGATTTAACGCGAAGGTTTCCGCTGCCCATCTGAGATGGGGACAAATGAATCCGACTAAAGTTGTTGGTTGCCGAAAAACACCGCGCACACCTGAAGAGTTTCATAAATTGGGTGCTCGCCTCGACAGCGAGCTTTCGGTTGTCCGGCCCTTCACCCGCAAACACGGTTTCGTTTTCAAAGCGCGCACCTGGGATGAATTGGCAAGATGGGAATCGCAGCGGCTTATTGAGGAACATCTACAGCGCCATCAATGAGCGAGCAGGCTCCGCTGTTGAGAGTTTGTTCGCTGCTAAATAGCCACGGCGCCCAAGACTTGGTTGTCGGCGCACGCGCCTGCTGGTTGCACGGTTACGTTCGAGCCACAATGGACGTGGACATTCTAGTTCCCGAGGATTTGGAAAATCACGCGCGCGTTATCGCAGCACTTTCGGAGCTTAAAGACCACGCTGCGGCCGAGCTCGTGCCACAAGATCTGGTCGAAAACGTCGTTGTGAAGATCGCCGACGAAGGGAAATCGATGTGAGCACTCGTGCTTGGAAGGTAAGCTGCGCCAATGCAATTGGCACAGCACTGACAGCAACAATCGAAGGCGTGGAAGTTCGGTATGTTGATTTGCAAACCTTAATCAGAAGCAAAAGCACCGAGCGCGAGCAGGATAAAGTCGATGTTCAACGACTGCGTTCCCTGAATCGGCTAGAATAGCGGGTCTGGCAAATTTTCTGCCTACCTAATCGGCGGAAAAGTGAGTAGGTTGCGTCACCCATGAATCGAGCAGCCGATCAACCCGAATCTAATCCATTACGCGAAGGTTTGTCTCCGCGCGGCGTGCCACAGCCGTGCACCATTGTGATCTTCGGCGCGACCGGCGATCTCACCCAGCGCAAACTCATCCCAGCGCTTTACAACCTTGCTGCCGATGGCGATCTGCCGCCCGCCGTGGCAATCGTCGGCTTCGCGCGAAGAGAGAAAAATGACGACCAATTCAGGAGCGAGCTCGAAGAAGCTACCCGCAAATTTTCGCGCCAACCGGTACGCGATGAAATCTGGAAAATGTTTGCGCAATCGATCTTCTATCATCAAAGCGAGTTCGCAGACGAGTCCGGTTACAAAAAGTTAGTTAAGCGTCTCGACGAAATCGACAAGGAACGCGGTACGCGCGGCAACCGGCTTTTCTATTTCGCAGTGGCTCCCGACCAATTCGAACCGATTCTGAAGCACTTAAAAGCCGCCGGTTTAAACGAGACCTGCAAGGGAAGCTGGGCTCGTGTGATCGTCGAAAAACCGTTTGGCAGCGATCTCGCTTCAGCGCGGGAACTCAACCGCATCGTCCGCAGTTCCTTCACCGAAGAGCAAACTTATCGCATCGATCATTTCCTCGGCAAGGAAACCGCGCAGAACATTCTGGTCTTGCGATTTGCGAACGCGATCTTCGCGCCCCTCTGGAACACGCACTACATCGACCAGGTGCAAATCACGGCAGCGGAAACGCTTGGAGTTGAGACGCGCGCCGGCTTCTACGAACGAACGGGCGCTTTGCGCGACATGGTCCAAAATCACCTTCTCCAACTCCTTTGCCTCGTTGCGATGGAGCCCCCCACAGATTTAAGCGCTGACAGTATCCGCGATGAAAAAGTGAAAGTCGTGCGATCCCTTCGCCGATTGCCACGCAGCGAAGTAGCGGCCAATGTCGTGCGCGGGCAATATACCGAAGGTGCGATCCATGGCGATCCAGTCGTGGGTTATCGCCACGAGCAAAACGTGAAACCGGATTCGCAAACGGAAACGTTTGTTGCATTGCGTCTTTTCATCGACAACTGGCGCTGGGCCGATGTGCCGATTTACATGCGGGTCGGGAAACGCCTTCCGAAATCGGCCACCGAGATTTCCGTCCACTTCAAAAAAGCTCCAGCCGTTCTTTTTAACAGAGGCCTGAGCGACCAAAACGTGCTTGTCATCAGGATTCAGCCCGACGAAGGAATTTCATTGCGGATCCAGGCAAAGGTGCCGGGCGCGAGTTTTCGCATCGAGCCGGTTAAGATGGATTTCCATTACGGAACGTCCTTTGGCAAGGCGAGTCCGGAGGCATACGAACGGCTGCTGCTCGATGCGATGAGTGGTGACGCCACACTGTTTGCGCGTCGCGACGAAGTCGAGGAAGCCTGGGCTTTCATCGATCCCATTGAGGAGGCGTGGCACGCAAAAAAAGATGCGCCTGGTTTGTTTTTCTATCCCGCCGGATCGTGGGGACCGGAAGAAGCTGACGATTTGCTGGCGCGGGATGGACGGGTGTGGAGAAGATTGTGACTATGGCTGCTGTAAGTGAAAGTTATGCGCTCGGAGCTTCGGTTGAACTGGGCAAGATCGGCCAGGAACTGAAGAAACTTTGGGAGCAAGGCGAGGGCGCGATGACACGCGCCTCTCTGGTAAACCTCGCCGTTTACAGCGAACAACCTGGTTCACTGGAAAAGAATACACAGCTTATCGCAAAGATTACTGAGAACCATGCCTGTCGTGCCATTGTTATCGAAGCCGATTGCAAGGCGAAAGAAAACCGCGTGGAAGCCTGGATCAGCGCGCATTGCCATGTCAGCCGCGCCGGCAGCAAGCAAGTTTGCTCCGAACAACTCTCGTTTTTGCTCCAGGGGCCGTGTACAGCTTTGCTGCCGAGCATTGTTTTCTCGCACCTGGATTCCGACTTGCCCTTCTACCTCTGGTGGCAGGAAGAATTGTGTGAGCCGATGGATCCGCAACTTTGGGCGTGGGTCGATCGCGTCATCTACGACAGCCAGGGATGGAAGGATTTTCGCGCGCAATTGCACTTGATCGAGACCGCTCAACAGGAAGCAAGACAGCGCATCGTGCTTTGCGATTTGAATTGGACGCGCCTGGATAAGGTTCGCTTCGCACTCGCCCAATTCTTCGATCATCCGGCCTCGCATCATCATTTTTCCAAAATTAAGAAAGTGCGAATCGATTTCGCTCCGGGATTCCGATCGACCGCCATTCTCTTTGCCGGCTGGCTCGCCGCGCAACTAAACTGGCGCGCGGACAAAACGACGGCGCACATGTTGCAATTCATCGGCCCGGCGGATCGAAAGATCGACATCGACCTTCGCGAACGACCGGGAGAACCGATTCACGAAATCGCTCTGGAAACGTCCGAGGTGGAGTTTCTCGTGACTCACGCCGAGTGTGGGGATCTGCTGGAAGTGTCTCGCACAAAATCGGGTGAGAGGCGCATCCCGCAATTAATGCCCGCGGGAAAGAACGACTCGGTGAGTCTGATGAGTGAAGAGCTGATGCGCGGGGGACTGCACGATGTCTATTTGCATGCGGTTAACTGCATTCGCGAGTCGCTCTAGCCACGGCTCTGTGAGCCGTTGAACACCCCGTTTTTCGGCGGCAGAGGGATAGCTACGGCGTTACGCCGCCTTCGCGTCGATAAGCGCAAGAAGAGAGCGCACATTGTTCTCGATCGAGAACAATTCACTAGCCCGTTGAAAGCCGCGCTCGCCCAAACGCCGAGCTAAGCCAATATCGTCAATCAGACGCTCGATTGCGCCCGCGACCGCACCGACATCTCCGGGCGAAACAATAAATCCGGTTTCGTTTTCGATCACCATTTCCGGAATCCCGCCCAAGTTCGTCGAGACGACCGGCAAGCCCGTCGCCATTGCTTCCATGATGACCGTGGGAAGATTGTCCATGCCGCCATCGGGATCGATCACGCTCGGCAGCACAAAGGCCGTGGCCGCCGCCAAACGTTCCCTTATTTCATGTTGCGGCTTTGGGCCTGGTAGTTCGACATAGTCTTGTAGGTCAAGCTGCGCGATATGTTCGCGCAGTTCTTGCTCGAGCGGACCTTCGCCAATGATCTCGCACCGAAACGATTTTCCTCGTTCCCTAAGCAACCGGCAGGCATGGATCAAATCGACAAACCCCTTTTTTACGATCAAACGACCGACTCCGATAATCAACGGCGGAGTGGGCGAAAAATCCGCGCGTTCAAACAGGGTCAAATCCAGGCCGTTGTAGATGCGATGAATGCGATTGGCGTCATTTGGGAAACGCTCACGCAAAAAATTTCCCGCGTAATCGGTCTCGGTGACGATCACGCGCGCGGCATCGATAAGCTTGTCCAAACCGATCTCGAAGGTTCGTGGCGCGAAGATGTCGTTGGCGTGTGCGGTAAAGCTGAAACTGATTGGAAAAAATCTGCTGATCCAGAGGGCGGTGCGTGCAGCCATCCCGGCGAAATGCGCGTGCACATGGTCAATTCCTATTTTTCGCAGGCGCAGGCCAACGTAAACAGCCTGGTAGAGCCGAAGAAAATCGGCGCGTCTGCCCCATTCGTTGAGAGCAATGATAACGTCTTTGGTTAGCTCTCCTTTCCTGGAAGCTCGCCGGACGTCACGCAACAAATGCTCCTCCTCGGGGAGGTAATGCACGGCTTCGACAATCTGTTTGTCCCAATCCTGCGGCGGCTCGTCTTTCGGCTTACGGATGGAGAAAATCGGCGGAGCGATCCCTTGTTGAGCCAACTCGGCAACTTCCCGGTAGCAAAACGTTTGCCCGAACGAGGGAAACCGCTCAAAAAGATAAGCAAAATTGGTCATCGGGTAGGAACTAACGAGCAGCTGCAAATGACGAAGCTCGAAAGAAGAAGCGAAGCCCGAATGACGATACATCTATCAATCCCGCAATCCGGATTTCTGGTTTTGTCATTCCTTCGTCGTTCGGCATTCGGCATTCGTCATTTCTAACTGCTCCCGCGTTTTACCGGAATTGGTTTCCCGGATTCATCAACAGCAACGAGAGTAAACACGCCGTGTGTGACGCGAAGCTGTTCGCCGGTCATATAACGCGTTACCCAAACCTCGACCGGAATGGTCATGGAAGTCCGGCCGATTCTCTCCACCCGCGCATAACATCTGACCGTGTCCCCTACGCGCACCGGTTCGAGAAACGACATTCCTTCCATCGCCGCGGTAACGACACGCGCTTGCGCAGTTTTCGCCGCAAGAATGCCGCTGCCAAGATCCATTTGGGACGTCACCCATCCGCCGAAAATGTCGCCGTTTGGATTTGTGTCCTTTGGCATGGCAATCGTTTGGATCACCAGCTCCCCTCTGGGTTGATCGGACATTTAAGCGAAAAAATAGCACAATCTGCGATCTCGTAATCTTGCTCTCACTCTGCTTCTGCTTCTTTTGAATTTCAGGAGAAGATTCAGAGGAAGGGGAAGAGGGAGAGTCATAAAATCAACATGCAATCGCCGTAGCTGTAAAAACGATAGCGTTCGCGAATCGCATCCTCGTACGCGCGCAACAAAAATTCCCGGCCGGCAAATGCGCTTACCAGCATGAGCAAAGTCGAGCGCGGCAAATGAAAATTCGTCAGCAGGACATCAACCGCTTGAAACCGATATGGAAGATGAATGAAAATGTTTGTCGAGTTCGTTTGCGCGATGACTTTTCCGTTGTTGCGCTCGGCCGATTCCAATACGCGCACAACCGTAGTTCCAACAGCTGCGATTCGCCCGGCCTCGTTGATCCTGGCGGCGGCAGACGGAGAAATAGAAAACTGCTCGGCATGCATGCGATGCTCGGCGATGTTCTCTGTGCGCACGGGCAGGAATGTTCCAGTCCCGACGTGCAATGTCACGAAAGCATGCGGAATCTGGCTCAAAATCTCCGGGGTAAAGTGGAGGCCGGCAGTCGGCGCTGCGAGCGCGCCGGGTGCTTGAGCGAAAACAGTTTGGTACCGCGTTGCATCTTCCGCATCGCCTTCGCGTCCAATGTAAGGCGGCAACGGCATTGACCCGCCGGCATAAGGATCAACGTCTCGATCTAATACCACGATGCGCTCGCCATCAGAGGTGATTTCCTCCACCTGCAACGTCGCATTATCAATCGTTGCACTGGCGCCGAGGCGCATTTTGCGGCCCGGCTTGACCAGACATTTCCAACGCCTTGGGCCAAGGCGTTCGAGAAACAAGAACTCAATCGCGCCATCGTCGGAGAATCGTCGAGCAGGCAGCACCCGTGTATCGTTTAAGACAAGAAGATCGCCGGGTTCCAAAAATGTTTTCAGTTCGCGGAATTGCCGGTGCTCGACCGTTTGCACGTCGCGATGAAGAACCATCATGCGCGAATCGGCGCGATCCTCGACCGGCCGCTGAGCAATCAATTCCCGGGGCAAATCGTAATTATAATCAATCAGCCGTGTGCTCATCGTTGATTCAATTTTATCGCAGATGGGGAACACGTGCGCGTCATTCTGGGGGTCGCTCGCCACGGCGTGCGCTTGACGGTAGCGCAAGCGTCTCGCTTGCGGGTATGCGCGCAAGCCGGGAGGCGCGTGCTACTTAAAGAATTTGCAGCGGAGCGCAAATTTTTGGATGATCGCGTTACATGCAGAGCGCGGCTCTTGATCTTGTTATCACAACGTTGCAAAAGATTCGCGAAACGAATGATCGCCTGCCGCGCGCATCGAGGACAACGCTAGCGGAGTTGCAAATCGGGACCATTCAGAATGGTAGGGCGCGACCTGAGCCTGTCCTGAGCGAAGCCGCAGGAGGCACGCCAAACAAGGCAGAATTGCTCGCACCGATTCGCGAACGCGTCCGGGTTTGCACGAAATGCGCGCATCTCGCTTGTTCGCGGACGCAGACAGTGTTTGGCGTCGGGAATCCGGACGCGGAATTGATGTTCATCGGTGAAGCACCCGGCGTGGATGAGGACAGGCAAGGCGAGCCGTTTGTCGGGCGCGCAGGTCAATTGCTCACGAGAATTATCGAGACGATGGGTCTCAGTCGCGAGGAAGTTTACATCGCCAATATCTTAAAATGCCGTCCGGACACGCCAGCAGGTTCTTTTGGCAACCGGCCGCCGACGCCGCTCGAAATGCAGACATGCCGACCGTATCTGGTCGAGCAGATCGACATTATTCAACCGAGCGTGCTAGTCGCGCTCGGTGCCGTTGCGGTCGAAGGTCTCCTCGGGACGCGAGGCACCATGCGGGATTTGCGTGGGCGCTGGCACGCTTACAACGGCATCCCGCTCATGATCACGTATCACCCGGCTTACTTGCTTCGCAACCAGGCACCTTCCGAAAAGCGGAAAGTCTGGGAAGACATGCTCCAGGTGTTGGAGCGACTCGAGCGACCGATCACCGAGCGGCAGCGAAATTATTTTCTGTAATCAATCAAGGAGCGGCGATCTCCACACCGCGATATTTAGAGTCGGCGATTTAGAAACCGCCGCTCCTTGTAAAGATCGATTGCACAATTAGACGCCACACTTCGCTGCGAGAGACCTTGATCCTGCGATGCAACGCATCTGCGCCAGCTTCACGTAGCAGCGTCAGCGTGCGCGCCCCAATTAAGGCCGGCAAAACCGTCGCCGCACGCATACGGCGCTTCTGAATCGCAGTCGAGTATTGCATCCCGCACTCGAGCCCGGTCTTTGCTTTCTCCAGCCACGTCCGGTAAATCGGCTGGAAGCGCACCGGTTCGGAGAGAATCTGCGCCGTAGTCAGATGCGCTGCGCTCAATTCGTATTCGGGAAAATAACATCTGCCAGCCCGGAGATCGGAGCCGGCGTCGCGCAGGACGTTGATCAATTGAAGCGCCATTCCGTAGCGCCTGCCGAGGGCCAGCATTTGGTCTTCGCTCAGACTCGCGAAGTTCCGAACGTGCCGGAAACAGAGCCTCGTCCAGAATTCACCGACACAACCGGCAACCAGATAAGTGTATTCGTGCAGATCGGCGGCGGTACCGAGCGCATGGACCTCCTTCGGATTGTTGAAGCGCTGTAAATCGAGCCTTTGGCCCTTTGTGATTTTTTCGAGCACAACGCGAATGTCATCGCGATCCGTTACCTCAATGCGCTCGAGCCATTCCAAACAGTCTCGCAACGATTCGAGGAGCTTTCGTTCGGGCGCATTTTCCTGCAACGAGACAAACGATGCGACAAGATCGACAACGATTTCCCTCGAGGCCGTGCCCTGAATTCCGTTTGCCATCATCTTTAGAGTTTCCATTCGGACGCTTCCGTCAATTCGTGCTGTATCGGCGACGGTGTCCGTCGTCCGTGCGAGCAGATACGCTAAAGCAACTGGTTCGCGTAATTGCGCCGGCAAGAACCGGATGGAAAGGTAAAACGAGCGCGAGACGGAACGCAGGATTGCCGTCTGTAATTTTCGAATAGACGCGTCGAGGGCTGCGCTCATCGGCCGATATTTCTGACCTCGATCCGATTTGGCGCCGAGTTACCCAGGCCGAGCTGGCTGGCAAAGCCAACATAAGCAGCGGCGGGTCCGATAGGAGGCAGACTTGCGCCTGTACGCCATTGCTCCAAACGTCTCAGCGCCACGGCATCTAAAGCCACCGGATCTTTGCTCGCATAGAGCGTCGCGTGATGGACTGCATAATTCGGCTGCGACTGCGGGCCGCCGGCATATTGCGCGACGAGGCCGTCCATCAAATTAAAAACGACCTTCTTTGCAATGATCGGATCGCTGTAAATTTCGGCGAGACTTTCGGCGCCAAAACGAGAGCCCTGAGCAAAACGACGCCAGTTATCGATATTGGGTATGGTGACGTTATAAATGCAACCGGCGATGCCATTCATTTCGCTGGTGCTCATTACCGGAACATTGATGATCTTGGTCACTTCATTCGAAACGATCTTCGAAAAGTGACTGAGGTTGCTCGTATTCTCCGTCTCGGAAAGGAGCGGCATTTTGCCTTCATAGCTCTGGAAATCGAGATCGCCCCAAACCAATTTCCCGATCAGCGGCGCGGAAAGGATTGCTTTCGGGTTATATCCGTCGTGGGGCGCGATCGCCTTGAGTTGATAGCCATCAATCGCGGGTCGATAACCAGCCTCTTTGATTCCACCCAAGGAGCGATCCCAAACGATGATCCCGCCGCGCGGATGACCCGCCGCGACCAGCCCATCGACGATCGCATTGACAACGTCATGGTGGGTAGTGAAGAGTTCCCCGCCTGCCGCCGAGATTTTGATTCCAATTCTGTCGTTTGGAGAAACCAGTGATGCCCATGCCTTGGCCACGTCAGGCTGGCCGGTTGCGGCAAGAACAAGCCGGTTGACCATCTCACGCACAGCACGCGGATTCGTCTTGTAGCCGCTAACTGCATCGCGATCGTGCACCGCAAATACGATCGACGGCGTGGATGCAGGCTGCGCTCCTTGCCCAAAGCCGGAGGCAATGGCGCAAAAAAGAACAAGAGCTACATTTCGCATTAACAAAGTGCCTTTAAGGGCGGCACCGGATTTTATGAACGATGAGACAAATCACAACAGTTCAACTGTCTGTAATCCTGAGCGAAGCGAAGGACATCGCCCACGGAGCCTGGGATACGCTAAATAAGAGAGTGATTCGACATCCTGTGAGAGGTTCCTCGCTCCGCTCGGAATGACGGCAGGGAAATAATATGATCCGCCATATCTACGTTCACATCCCCTTTTGCGCGCGGATCTGCCCGTATTGCGCGTTCTACAAAGATCTGCTCGATCGCTCGCAAACGCAGCGATTTTGCGAGGCCGCTTTGGGTGAGCTTGAGGAAAGAACCAGCGTGTTCGGGATTGCGCCCAAGACAATTTATTTCGGCGGTGGTACACCTACGGCGCTCAGCATTTCGCAGTTAGATTTTCTGCTCGGAGGTTTTCACCAGCGGCTTGATCTCTCCGTCTTGGAAGAGTGGACTGTCGAAGCCAATCCAGGGAGTGTTTCGGCGCGCAAAGCAGCTCTATTATGCAAACTCGGAGTAAATCGAATCAGTCTGGGCGTTCAGTCTTGGGACAATACCTTGCTCAAAATCCTCGGACGAGAACATAACGCGGACCAGGCCGAGGAATCCTTTCAGATTCTGCGGCAGGCGGGATGCTCGAATATCAATGTCGATCTCATGTTTGGCCTACCGGGTCAGACAGTTTACCAATGGCGACAGACCCTGGAGAAAACCATTTCGCTGCGTCCCGACCACATTTCCGCCTACTGCCTTACCTACGAAGAGGACACTGAATTTTTTCTTCGCCGGTCACGAGGCGAACTCAACGCGAACCCCGATTCCGATGCGGATTTCTTCGAGCTGGGGATGTCGACCCTGCAGGAGGCCGGCTACGAACATTATGAGATCTCCAACTATGCGCGTCCGGGTTTTTCGTCGATTCACAATCGCGCCTATTGGTTGGGTGAAGACTATCTCGGCGTCGGGCCAGGGGCGTTTTCGACAGTGGGAACGCGCCGTTGGCAAAATCTTGCAGACTACCGTGCGTATGCGGATCGAATTTTTCTGAAACAATCGCCGGTTGCAGCGACAGAAAATCTGACGACCGAAATGAAACGCGCCGAGCGAATCGCCCTGTCCCTGCGAACGCGCGACGGGATTTCAGCCATAGAGCTGCATGGTTTCGCGCGAGAAAGAGATGAGTTTGCGGCGCTCGGCTTGCTTCGAGAATCGAACGGCAAATTCGTCCTGACTCACAAAGGCAAATTTCTCGCCGACTCCGTTGCGGAAGCATTTGTGTAGGTGACGCAGGCAATGGTGCCTGCGAGTGACTATTTGTTGCGACGCAGACCGGATTGTCCGCGTCACTAGTCAACCGCTCCATAGCGGCG
>Ga0207706_10003054_pt1 | contig 16114 bp, 10 predicted proteins | sample KBSC53metaG_FD_184318 | JGI IMG/M metagenome (GOLD analysis project Ga0207706, IMG submission 184318) | Corn rhizosphere microbial communities from Kellogg Biological Station, Michigan, USA - KBS C5-3 metaG (SPAdes) (version 2) | ecosystem: Host-associated > Plants > Roots > Rhizosphere > Soil ... | reverse complement strand
GCATACCGCGCGCCACCCGAACCCCGGCGCGCTGCGCGAAGCGCTCGCCGACGGCATCCGCAAGTTCGAGGCGCAGGCTCGTTCCCAAGGCCTTCCCAATGAACAGGTGGTGGCGGGCCGCTACATCCTGTGCACGCTGCTCGACGAGTCGGCGGCCAGCACGCCATGGGGCGGCTCGGGTGTCTGGGCAGGCAACAGCCTGCTGGTGCAGTTTCACAACGAATCCTGGGGCGGCGAGAAGATCTTCCAGCTGATGAGCAAGCTGGCCGAGAACGTCGACGCCAATCGCAATCTGCTCGAATTGCTCTACATCGTGCTCGGACTCGGGTTTCAGGGTCGATACCGTGTCATCGACAACGGCGAAGCGCAGCTTGACAGCGTGCGCCAGCGCCTGGCCCAGATGCTGGGCCAGGGCCGCACGTACGAGCGGGCGTTGTCGCCGCGCTGGCAAGGCGTTGCCGCGCCGAGCCCGCGCTTCGTCGACGGCCTGCCGCTGTGGCTGATCGCCTCGGCGCTTCTGGTGTTGCTCGCGATCGTCTTCGTCGGCTTTCGCTGGTCCCTCGCGAACTCGGCCGGTGGAGTGTTCAATCAGCTCGCCGCGCTCGACGCCAAGAAGGTCCAGCTCGCGCCGCCGCCGCCACCACCCCCGCCGGCACCGAAGCCGCGTCTCGCCGGCCTGCTGGCGCCCGAGATCAAGGCGGGCCAGGTCGAGGTGAAGGATCTGGCCGATCGCTCGATCGTGACCATCAAGGGCGATGGTTTCTTCGAACCGGGCAGCGCCGTCGTCGCTTCGGCGTATCGGCCTTTGCTGCCGCGCATCGGCGAGGCGCTCGCGACGCTCAAGGGCAAGGTGCTGATCACCGGCCACACCGACAACCAGCCGATCCGAACCGCGCGCTTCCCGTCGAACTGGCATCTCTCCCAAGAACGCGCCGACGTCGTTCGCGATGAGCTCGGCAAGCAGGTCGAGACCGAGCGCATGCGGGCCGAAGGTCGTGCCGACACGCAGCCGATCACCGAGAACGGAACGCCCGCAGGGCGCGCGCGCAACCGGCGCGTCGAAGTCACTTTGTTCGTGACTGGGTAAGGGCGGGCGCGATGATGAAACGCCTCCTGTCCGGCCTGATGCACCCGATCGTCCTGACTGCGATCGGCTTTCTGCTCCTTGCCGCGCTGATCTGGTGGGTCGGACCGCTCCTCGCGTTCGGCGGCAAGCATCCGCTGGACGGCACAGGCGAGCGCCTGATCGTGCTGGCGATCCTGCTGCTGGTCTTCGCGCTGGTATTCGGCATCCAGGCCTGGCGCCGGCGGCGCACCAACCAGCGCCTGGTCGCCGGCCTGGCCGCAGGCCCGAGCAGCGTCGAGCGTGAAGCCCAGGCGCTGCAGCAGCGTTTCAGCGAGGCGCTGAAGGTACTGGGAGAAGGCGCGCGCCAGACCGGCAAGGCGTCATGGCTCAAGCGCGGCCAGTTCCTGTACGAGCTGCCGTGGTACATGTTCATCGGCTTGCCGGGTTCGGGCAAGACGACGGCGCTCCTCAACGCTGGTCTCACCTTCCCGCTCGCGGGCAAGATGGGCCAGGCTTCGGTGCGCGGGGTCGGCGGCACGCGCAATTGCGAGTGGTGGTTCGCCGACGAGGCCGTGCTGATCGACACCGCGGGTCGGTACACGTCCCAGGATTCCGATGCCGCGACCGATGCCGCTGCCTGGGAGACCTTTCTCGCCCTGTTGCGTAAGTCGCGGCCGCGTCAGCCGCTGAACGGCGTGCTGCTGACGATCAACATCGAGGACTTGCTGCGCCAGCTCCCTGCCGATCGCAAGGAGCATGCGCTGAAGCTGCGCACGCGCCTGCAGGAGCTGCAGGCGCGACTGGGCGTGCGGCCGCCGGTGTACGTCCTGATCACGAAGTGCGACCTGATCGCCGGCTTCAACGAAACCTTCGGCGAGCTCGGTCGCGAAGAGCGCGAGCAGGTCTGGGGCTTCTCGTTCCCTCACGACGCGAACGACCCCAACGCCGCGAGCGCGACCCCGCTGCAGAACTTCGCGAGCGAGTTCACGGCGCTCGGAAAACGCCTGCGCGACGGCCTGATCGTTCGCATGCAGGCCGAACCCGATGTGATGCGGCGCGCTGCGGTCTTTGCGTTTCCGCAGCAGTTCGAAGGAATCAAGGGCCTGCTCGGCGGCTTCCTCGAACAGGTCTTCGAAGGCGGCGGCGACCTCGAGGAGCGGGTCTTCGTCCGCGGGGTCTACTTCACCAGCGGAACCCAGGAAGGCTCGCCGATCGACCGCGTGCTCGGCACGCTGGGCCGGACCTTCGGCGTCGAGCAGCGTCCGCCGGCGGTGCCTTCGTGGCGCGGCAAGGCGTTCTTCCTGACTCGACTGCTGAAGGAAGTCGTGTTCGCCGAGCGTGGGCTGGTCGGCAAGAACCACCAGGCCGAGACCCGGCGGCGGCGCTTCCGGCTGGCGGCGCTGACGACGATGGCGCTCGCTACGGTCGGCCTCGTCGCCGCCTGGACCGTCGGCTACAGCCGCAACCTGAGCTATCTGGCCGAGGTTGAGGCGCGCATCCCGGAAGTCCAGGCCGCCGTCGCGGCGGTGCCTCCGGCCACCGGCGCCGAGCTCTCGGTCCTGCCCACTGCGCTCGACAAGGTGGCCGCGGTTCCGGCTCCCGCGGCATTCACCCTCGACGATCCGCCGCTCCTCAACACGCTCGGCCTGTATCAGGGCCCGCACGTCGCCGCAGGCACCGAGATCGGCTATCGCAAGCTTCTGGACAATGGCTTGATGCCACGCGTCGCGCGTCGGCTCGAAGAGCGGTTGCGCACCGCCAATCGCGACAACCTGGAGCTGGCCTACGAGGCGCTCAAGGGCTACCTGATGCTCTATACGCCCGAATACTTCGATGCCGAATCGTTCAAGGGTTGGGTCGCGCTCGACTGGGACGCCAACCTCGCTTCGACGCTGACCGTCGAGCAGCGCAATTCGCTGGCCCAGCATCTCGACGCCGCGATCTCGCGCGGCGCGCCGCAGGCGCCGACGCCGATGGACAAGACGCTGGTGACCAACGTGCGCGAGATGCTGATCGCCTACCCTCTCGAGTACCGCATCTTCAGCCGCCTCAAGCGCGGTCGGACCGGCGCCGAGTTTCCGGAGTTCACTGCGGCAGGCGCCGGCGGACCGAACGCGATCCGCGTCTTCGAGCGCGCCAGCGGGCAGCCTCTGACCAAGGGCATTCCGGGACTCTTCACGCAGGACGGCTATTTCAAGGCCTTCATCCCGTCGATTGCGAAGGTGGCGCCGGTGCTCGCCGCGGAAGAGCGCTGGGTGCTCGGCGTCACGCCGCCTCCGGAATCGCTCAAGGACGCGGCCGGGAGCTTGCTTCGAGGCGGTGGCAACGCCGAGCTCGAGACCCGGGTGCGGCGTCTCTACCTGCAGGAATACATCAAGGTCTGGGACCAGTACCTCCGCGACGTCCGCCTCGTGCGACTGGGCGGGCTCGAGCGCAGCCTCACCGTGGCCGGCCTGCTGGCCGCTCCCGATTCGCCGTTGGCTTCGTACCTGCGTGCGGTCGCTCGCGAAACCCAGCTCGGCGCCACGGCGACGGCCGCTGCCGCGGCGGCGGCGGGGGGAGGCAACCTTGGGAGCCTGAACAACCCGGCGCTGAAAAAGCTCAACAAGACCAAGGAAGACATCGCCATCATCGTCGGCAAGTCCACCAGCGACCCGGTGAAGCCGCGTGGCCGGCCGCTGGAGATGATGGTCGACGACTACTTCGCGCCGTTGCACCGGATGGTCGTGGGCACGCCGCCGCCACTCGACGAGACGATGAAGCTCTTCAACGAGGTCTTCGTGCAGCTGACGGCGATCGATGCCGCGCAGAAGACCAAGACCACGCCGCCGGCCAGCGGCGGCGGCGCCGCTGCCAAGGCGGCCGCGGGCATGCAGCCCGAGCCGATCAAGTCGATGCTGGCGGCGCTCGCCGACGCCGGTGCGACGCAGGGCCGCGTCGCGGAGCGCCAGGGCCTCAGCGCGGAGATCAAGCCGGTCGCCGAGCAGTGCGCCAAGACGATCGCCGGCCGCTATCCCTTCGCGCTGGGCAGCCGGTCCGACGTCCTCCCCGACGACTTCGGCCAGATGTTCGGCGCCGGCGGCCAGCTCGACGACTTCTTCCAGCGCAGGCTCGCTGCGCTCGTCGACATCGGCGTCACGCCCTGGGCCTATCGGCCGCTCCCCGACGGCACCAAGCCGCCCGGCGGCGCCGCGCTGGCCGACTTCCAGCGTGCCGCCAAGATCCGAGAAGCCTTCTTCCGCGGCGGTGGCAAGGCGCCCGCGTTCAAGGTCGACCTGCGCCTGCTCGAGATGGACGCCGGCATCAAGGAACTCGTGATCGACGTCGACGGTCAAGCGATGAAGTTCACGCCTGGCAACACCGCAGCGCAGACCTTCGCCTGGCCGAGCGCCCGCGTTGCGTCGCAGATCAAGCTGAGCATGGGCGGCCCGCCGCAGCTCTTCGAGGGGCCGTGGGCGCTGTTCCGGATGATCGGCCAGAACGAAGTCCAGGCATCCCCGCAACCCGAGCGCTTCACCGTCCTCCTCAATGTCGACGGCAAGAAAGCCAAGCTCGAGGTCATCTCGGCCAGCGCCCTGAACCCGCTGCGGCTGCGCGAGATGCAGGCCTTCCGTTGCCCCGAGGGACTTTGATGACGCCGCAGGCATGCTGGGCGCGCCCCTCGCGCTGCGCGTTCCCGGTTCAGCGCGACGAGGCGAGGCTGAGATGACAGCGCCCCTCACGCCCGGGTGGTACGGCAAGCTGCCGACGCTGGGCGACTTCGCGAGCCGCAGGCTGCCGCCCCTGTTCGTCGAGCCCTGGGACCACTGGCTGGCCGAGGGCCTCGCCTCCTGGCGCGACAGCGATCCGGACTGGCTCGATGCCTTCCTCGCGGCGCCGACCTGGCGCTTCGCGCTCGGAGCGGGCGTGCCTTTCGACAAGAGCCCCGGCTATGCCGGCGTGCTGATGCCATCCGTCGACCGCGTCGGGCGCTACTTCCCGCTGACCGTCGTTCGGCCCCGCGGCGCGACCGAGGACCAGGTCCCCGGGGCCTGGCTGCAGGCGCTCGAGGGGCTGGCGGTCGCGGCGCTGCACGACGACTGGAATGCCGAGCGCTTCGATGCCGAGCTCGAAGCGATCGATCAAGCGGCTGATGCCGGGCCGGACTGGCCCGAGGCGGGGCAAACGCTCTGGTGGTGCGAACGCGCCGGCGAAGTGTCCGAGCCGGTCTGCACGACCGGATTGCCCGGGACCGCGGCGCTGGCACGCCTGCTCGCCGGGCGCCTCTAGGGGTGTTGACAGGACCTAGCCCGATCGCCGATTTTTCCAACGGAGCCGATCCATGAGCGACAGCTTCACTCCCGACTTCGCAGCCATCGGCCAGGCGCCGCCCGCCTGGAACGCCAAGCGTCCGCTGCGCATCGCCATCCTCGGGGATTTCGGCGCGGGGGCGGGCCGTGGCCGATTGCAGACCGGCGCGAAGCTGGCCGAGACGAAGCCCCTCCAGGTCGAGTTCGACACCGTCGAAGCCGCGATGCAGCGAGTCCGGCTCGCGCTGACGTTGCCGCTCGGCGCCGACGGCGCGCCGGTGACGGTCGAGCTCGCTGATCTCGATGCCTTCCATCCGGACGCCGTATACGCGAACGTGCCCGTCTTCGCCGAGCTCGCGTCGCTGCGCAAGCGTCTCAACCAGACCAGCCAGTTCGCCGGCGCGTCGGCCGAAGTCATGGCCTGGGCCGAGAACGCCGGCCCGCGCGCGTCGAGCCTGGCGCGCAGGGCGGTCGCGCGCGGCAGCGCCCCGTCGCGGGGCGCGACGCTGGACGATTTCGCTCGGCTGACCGGCAGGCCCTCAGCCGCTGCGAAGGCAGCCGGCGCCGTCGACGGCCTGCTCCAGCGCGTTGTCGGCCCCTTCGTGCAGCCGGCGGCGAGCCCGAACAGGGATGCGCTCGTCGCTGCGGTCGACGCGGGCTTGAGCGACGCGATGCGCGCGGTGCTGCATCACCCCGATTTCCAGACCAGCGAATCGCTCTGGCGCGGTGTCGACTTCGTCTTGCGCAAGCTCGAGACCGGTCCGCAATTGCAGGTGCACCTGCTCGACGTCAGCGCCGAGGAGTTCGCCGCCGACCTGAGCGGCGTCGCGGACCTGGGCGAATCGGGCCTGTACAAGCTGCTCGTCGATGCGCCGTCGCAGGATGCCGACGGCGGCTACACCTACATCGCTGCCTGCTATCAGCTCGACGCCACGCCGCCGCACGCGGAATTGCTCGGTCGCGCGGCCCGCATCGCCGCGCACGCCGGTGCATCGCTTCTGGTCGGCATCAACACCGATCCCTTCAGCGATCGAAAAGAGCCGCCGCATCGACTGGTCAGGGACGCCTTCGCCGCGCTGCGTGCGCTACCGGAGGCATCGTTTCTCGGCCTCTTCGGTCCGCGCTTCCTGCTGCGCCACCCTTACGGGAAGAAGAGCGACCCGATCTCGGCCTTTGCGTTCGAGGAGTTCAGTCGCGAGGCCGGCTTGCGCGGCATGCTCTGGGGACACCCGGCGCTGCTCGCCCTGACCGTGCTGGCCCGGCGCGGCGCGCCGCTCGTCGTCGAGGACATGCCGTTCCATCACTATGTCGACGAGGACGGCGATTCGGTGGCCTTGCCGTGCACGGACCGGCTGATCTCGACGAGCGTGGCGTCGTTGCTCCGCGCGGAAGGCATCAACGCGGTGATGGCGCACAAGGGTGAGGCGCTGGTGCGTTTCTACGGGCTCGAAGCGGTCAACGGCGACGGTCTGGCGGTCGCTGGCGCGGCGCCGAAACGGGCGACGAAGGATGCGCGGTTCGCTGTCCAGACCAGAATCGTTGCCGAGGGTGCGCAGGCCAGTGCCCGCTTCGCGCCGGCGCTTCGCAAGGGCAACGTCGCTCCGGCCGCGGATGAGTCGGTCGACGAACCCGCTGCAGAGCCCGAGGAAGCTGTGGACGAAACAAGCGACAGCGCCGAAGAATCGGTTTCAGCCAGCGCTGACGACTCGGTTTCAGCCGGCGCGGACGAATCGGTTTCTGCGAGCGCCGACGAATCCGGTGCCCCCGCTGGCGAACTGGCCACGTTGCTGGCCAAAGCCGAGGAACCAGCCGCGCCAGCCGAGGACGAGCCGGCCGCTGAAGCGCCAATGGACCCCGACCTTGCGGCGCTGTTGAAATCGTTGGGATAGAGTGTCAATGCGCCCGGATCCGGCGCCGCAATGACTTCGTCTCCCTACCACCGAGGAGTCGCAGACATGCCCAAGTACCTTCCCGCCAAACGTCAGTGGAAACAAGTCGTCGACGGCTACAAGCTGAAGGACAACGGGCTGGCAAAGCTCATCGACGACTTCAGGGATCTGCGCGAGGACGAATACGACAAGCGCCTGGCTATGCTCTCGCAGATCTCGAAACTCGCCGATGCGACGCGAAAGTCTAAGGAGGTCATTGCCGCCGGATCCAAGGTCGTGAAGATGCTGGATGATGCCATCGAGGCAGCGGCCGAGATCCGCAAGAGGGTCGAAGCGGACCAGCGAGAAGCGCAAAAGGTCGGCTTGCACGCGATCGACGTGCAGATCATGGTCGTCGACTGGAACGGCAAGCCTCTGGGCGGCGATTTCGCCGGGATCGTCGAGTTCAGAAGTCCGGGAGTGCCCTTGGTCAGCGTGGCTGACGTGCTCACTGGCAACGGAATGGACATCGACGACTTGCGGTTGAGGCCCAGCGGCACTCTCTACTTCGTCGTCAGGAAGAAGATGTACACCGATCCCTACATCGAAGGCACGACCGATTACGACTTCAAGCCGGGCACGCCGGTCATGAAATTCAGGGCGATCCAGCACAGCCAGAAATTTAAGACCCGCGCCAAGACGCTGGAGAGATGAAGAAAAAGCTCGGCTTCAAGGGAACGCTCGGCCTGGAGTTCAAGGTCGCCAAAGTCGGCGGCGAAGTGACCGAGGAGTCCGAGTACATGCGTGGCTACGAGGAAGAGGTCGAATGGGAAGGCGAGGCCGGGCTACCGAGTTTCAAGGACTTCAAGAAGGTCTAGCCGGCCTGGCCCCTCGACGCGCAATGCCAGGGCCTACTGATTTGAGCTGTGGGCCGAAGGCCTACTTCGCGTCGGCGATCTCTTTCTTGATGCTGTCGATCAGCTTGGCGTTCAGGGCAATGCGCTCCAGCATCCCGCTCAATTCGGTCTTGTCGCTGGCGAGCTGTTTCAGCACGGTGTCGTCCACCTGCGACTGCTTCTCGTAGCGAGCCGCGAAGTCGGCCAGCTTCTTCTTCATCTGGGTCGGCCACTCGGACAGGTACGGGTTGATCATCATTTCGGCCTTGCCCCTTGCGTCGGCGAGCGCCTTGGCGTCCTTCGACTTCGAAGCAGCAGTCGCCTGGTCGCGGTAGCCGTAGATCTTCTTGACCTCGGCCAGCACTTCCTGGTGTGCCTTGCGCGCGTCGTTCTCGATCAGCGCCCACTCGGCGTTGAGCTCGGAGCGGCTTCCGGCGAGATCCTTCAAGGCCTTCTCGGCCTGGCTCTGTGACGACTTGAGGGCCGGCAGGCGCGTGGTCGCCTTGCGGCGCTCGTCGGCCAGGGCGTCGTTCAGCTTGGCGACCTCGTCGAGCTCGGCGATCACGCCCTTGTTGTCCTTCGCGAAGTCCTTGACCTTGGCCAGGCAGTTGTCGAGCGCCACGATGCTCGCCTCGACCTTGGCGGTCAACGCCTTGACCTTCGTGACGTGAAGTTCGATCGGCGCGATCTGCGCTTTTTCGATCAGGGCGTCGATGCCGTACAAGGTCTCCTTGATCGAATCGAGCATGTCCTTGTTTTTCTTGATGGTCTCGTCGGCGCCTGGCTTGATCTTGGCCAGGAAGAGCTTGCGAGCATTGATTGCTTGTGCGCTGAGCGAACCCATGGGCTTACCTCATCGGTTGTTTGTCCGTTTGCCGGCAAAGCTTTTCGAATTTGCGGGTCAAGGCTTCATCTTGAGCATCTGGGGGATCACCTTGTCCTTCATCAGGTCGACGACGACCGAGTCGATCAGGCCGGCGACATCGCGATCCAGCTTCCTGGCGTTTAGGCCGTCCATGGCGGCTCCGCCCGAGGCCTTGAATGCCTGACCGGCCCCGCTCCCCGTGAGCAGGCCGTCGATGGCGATCGTCGCCTTCAGTTGCTTCGGCTTGGCCTTGTCGTCGGCGCTCACCGATGCGCTGGCCGTGAGGACGAGAGCGACCTTTTCCGCCTTCTTGGTGCTGAAGTTCTTGTCCGCGTCCACGGCATCGCGGATGCCGTCGGACAAGGCCGTGAGGGCGGCCGCTTTGAAGGCGGGGTCGAAGACGTCCTTGATGCTGCACTTGATGGAAACGTACATGGACGGGCCTCGCAGTGAAAACCTCGACGAGCCTACGCCTCGGCATGGAGCTGTCAAGACGGCGACCGGCAATCGAATGCGTCTTCGCTTCGGCGCACCGACGGCCTGACGTCTGGGGCTTGCGAGTCGTCCCCAAATCTGTGGAACGAGCGACGAACGGAAGATCGGATAGGCAGGAGACTGGGAGTGTCGGCTTCATAGACGTTTCCCCCGATTGGACGACTTGCCGACCCCGTTCAGTTGGCGTTCAATCGGCGTCCGGCCCGCATGCGGGGCGTAGACTTCTTTCGGGCTTTTTGCGGTCGTCGCCGCGGATGCGGCAGAGGAGTGAGCGATGAGCATTTCCAAGGCCCTGAGCGACAGCGGGTGGAAGGACGTCTCGTCCAAGAACAAGATCAAGGACAACGGCCTTCTCAAGCTTCTCGCCGACCACAAGCGGATCGACGAAGCCAGGCACGACGAAGCCATCGCCTCGCTCGATCAGATCGTCAAGCTCGCCACGCAGCTGAAGAAGACGAAGGAAGTCGCTGCCGCCTCGGCGGCTGCCAAGTATGTCAACGAGCTGGCGCAGGCGGCCGAGTCCGACCGCAGCGCGATCGTCAAGGCGAAGACCGAAGCCGAGAAGAAGGCCAAGGTCGAGGCGGAGGCGAAGAAGCAGGACGCCAAGAAAACGTCGCAGGATGAGGACGGTGATGACGACGACGAGTCGTCGGCTCTGCTCACGACCAAGATGATCCCGCTGCTGCGCCAGGTCAACAAGGGCGAGACCATGCATGTTCTCGTCGCGCGCGCCGGCAAGCAGGTGAAGGTGATGATGTCGCGCAAGCCGATCGCGCCGGCGCGGCGCAAGATCCTGGCCGACGAGCTCGGGGTGTCGGGCGGAGTGAAGTACTTCGGCGGCCACTGCGTCAATGAAGACGGCGCGACGACGTTCGTGCTGAAGAGCGAGGTCACGGGGCTGGCCAAGCTGCTGAAGCTGGCGCTGCTGGATCAGACCGGCATGCGCGTGAAGAAGCTTTCCTGCCGTGGCGAGGACGGCGAGGACGCCGACCACGACGAGGACGAAGGCCAAGTCCCGGGCGGCGAGCGCGTCGGCGGCGACACGACGGAGCCATCCCGGCCCGCCGACGCCGCGACGGCGATGACGCGGCCCTTCGAGCTCAGCGCCGCGGTCGGCCGCGGCGGCAAGAACCTCGAAGAAGACGTGCTACAGGTGCAGATCGCGCTAAACCGGCGCGCCGACACCGGCCTCAAGGTCGACGGGCGCTGCGGCAAGGACACCATCGACGCCATCATCGAGTTCCAGCGGGCGCTCGGCCAATCGCGGCCCGACGGCCGCGTCGATCCGAACCGCGGCACGGCACGCGCCCTGGCGGCCTCCGGCAAAGTCGGCAAGCCGCCGCCGCCGCCGAATCCGATGGCGCCGCCCGAAGACCTCGGCGAGCCGACGCTCGGCCGCGCGCCGCAGATCTGGCATGGCACGCGCGGCATCCTCGATCACAACATCGGCGAGCTGAAACGCGCCATCCGACAGGAATATGCGAGCGAGCACCCGGCGCTGCTCGCCGAGATCGACCAGAACGTGCAGCGCGTCGACGTCATCCTCGAGAAGCTCGATGCCCGCCTGGCGCACGCCCTCGAGCGAGCGAGCGGCACGAAGGACCCGGCCAAACGCAAGGCCGAGATCGCGGGCGCCAAGACCATCCTGGCGGACTATGTCGCGTTCGTGAAGAGCGAGCCGCTGATCGATCACATCGACAAGAATCCGTTCGGCGTCAACGCCCAAGTGAGAAAGACGATCACCGACAGCCTGACGCACGTCATCAAGTCGATCGCCTGAACCTCCGGAGACCTCGCGATGAGCGATGAACACGACAGCTGGATGCGCGGCCTGGGCGTCGATGTCGACAAGATCATGTCGGCCGCGCGTGACACCGAAGGCGCGCTGAAGGAGGGCGAGGCGTCGCTCACGCGAGGCCTGCAGTCGGCGCAGGATTCCGCGTTCGACGCGCTGGGGGTGTCGCAAGAGGTGCGCGAAGGAATCAGGTCGGCGGAGCAAGCGGGCGCCGATTTCGACGCCGGCAGGAAGAAGGGCAAGTCCGACGCGACCCTCGGTTTCCTCAAGATCCTGCCGCCGGTGCAGGCGGCGATCGCGGCGAAGCGCATCGCCGAGGCCGACGACCCCGAGGCCGAAGCGCAGAAGATCATGCAGGAGAAGTCCGCGTCGGCGGCCGAGCTTGGCGAGTTCATGAAGAACCCGGTTGCCGGCGGGGCGAAGCTGGGCGCCGGCATGGGAACCCGCTTCGCTAAGAGCACCCTCAAGGCCCAGGAAGAAGGGCGGCTTGCCGAGCACATGGGCGAGATCGCGGGCCACGCCGAATTTGCCGGCGAGGCGGCCGGGATCACTGCCGGCGTCGGTGGCCTAGTGGGTGGCGGTGGTGCCATTGCGGCCGAAGGGGGAGGCGTGGTGGCCGCGGAAGGCGGCGGCGTGGTGGCCGCGGAAGGCGGCACGGTCGCGGCGGAAGGGGGCGCCGTCGCCGTTGAAGGAGGATCGGCTGTAGCGGGGGAGGGAGGCGCCGCCGTAGTCGAGGAAGGGGCAGCGCTTGTCGAAGAAGGCGCAGCAGCTGCTCCCAAGACCCCGGCGGTCGGCGAACCCATTCCGCCGTCGCAAGTTGCGCCGACCGAGCCTGGCGCACCGCCGACGCTTCGCTCACCCGGGCCGGAGCCGTTCGAGCCGGCGCCGTCGGCCAACCGTCCCATCAGCCCGGCCGCCGACTCGGTTCCCACACCTGGGAACGCCGAGCCCGGCGTGCCATCGGAGATCGCGCCGACCGAACCGGGGGCGCCGCCGACGCTGCGAACGCCCGAGTTGGAGCCGTTCGAGCAGGCGCCCTCGGTCGAGGGTCCCGGGCCTTCTCCCACCGAGCCCTCGCCGCCCACTGTACCTACGGAGCCGCCGACCTTTCGCACGGGGGATCCGGCGCCTCCCGAAAGCGGTCCTGCCACGGTGCCGGAATCGCCGACCACGCAGCCGTTTCCACCTGAAGGCGGAGCCTTGCTCGAATGAACGCGAGGGTAGTCGCGAACCGGGCGGCAGCGGCTGGACGGACGGCGCGTCAACGTCAACGCCCACGTGCGCAAGACCATCGACAGCAGCCTGACGCACATGATTAAGTCCATCGCCTGAGTTGATCGGAGAGTTGCCATGAGCAACGAGAACGACTCCTGGTTCAAGAACGCATTCGGCATCGATCTCGGCAAGGCCGTCGACAAGATCAAGGACGAGGTGTCGGGCCCGGCGAGCACGGTTTCGCAGGTCGCCGGCAAGGTTCAGGGTGCCGTGGAGCAGTCGCCCGCCGCGGGCGGAGCAGGCTCGTTCCCGCTCGGCGGTTCGGTGGGGCGCGGGGGGAAGAACGCGGCCAGCGACGTGCGTGCCGTTCAGTCCGCGCTCGGCGTCCCGGCCGACGGCGACTGCGGTCCGAAGACCATTGGTGCCATCGAGGCGTACCAACGCAAGCTCGGCCATGCCAAGCCCGACGGAAGGGTAGACGCTGGCGGCGCGACCGAGCGCGCGCTGGCTGGCAGCGGCGCGAAGCCCTCGGTCCCGGACCAGCCCCGCTCATCGGGCCAGGCCACCGGAAAACGTCAGCACAAACCTTTCTCGCCCGGCGCGGTGCTTGACCCCAACTCGCCCAACGACGAGGCGAATGATGCTTCTCGATTCGTCGAGCAGCTGCAAGACCTGGGCGGCCGAATCGTCGACGGCGCCCTGGACATGGTTCCCGACGTGATCCCGATCGCCGATCTGGCGGCTGCGGGCGCCGTCGACAAATCGGCGCAAGGCCTCGCCGATCGCATCATCGCCAAGATCACGTCGGGCGCCGACATCGGTCACGACCTGGACGTGCTCGACCAGATCAATATGCGCACCCTGCTCGACGTTGTCGACCTTATCAAGCGCGCCGGCCAGCTCGAGGCCCTGGCTGACCGCACGACGAGCGACCACGAGCGCGTCGGCGTCGCGACTCGCACCATCAAGCCCGAGTTCGATGCGCTGTGGCAGCAACTGGTCTCGAGGCTGAACGCTGCCGATCGCAAAGCCGTTCTCGAACGGACGCCGGCGAAGGTGCAGGCCGAGCTGGGCCTCGCGCCTACGGCGCCGAAGGGCAAGAGTGAGGAAGAAGAAGGCGGCGGCAGCAGCAGCGGATCCATTTCGGGCGGAGCCGATGGCGTCAGCGTTGCAGCCGCGCTCGAGTTCAAGTCGAAGGCGTTCGGCTCGCTGGGCAAGACCGAGTTCGCCGTCACGCTCGATCCCGAGGGAAAGCTCAGCGCGTTCGACGTCGACATGACTCTGATCAGGAAGAAGATCGAGATGCTGGGCAAGCCCCTCGGAGAGGTCTTCGACCTCGAAGCGGGTCTCAGCCTGAACGCGGCGACTGAACTCAGCCAAGAGGACACGCGGGTCATCTTCGAGGGCGCAAAGGTCGGCGTCAAAGTCGAGATCGAGGCGCGCTTCAGGAGGATCCCCGTGCTGCGCAAGGTCCGCTTCAAGCTGGGCACGATCGCAAGCAGCAAAGCCCCGAACCTCACGTGGTCGGTGGTCATCCCGATCCCGGGAAGCTGAGCGCCCCAGGCCGTCTGGCGCAGAGATCGGGAATCACATGAGCGACGAACACGACTCATGGTTCAGGAACGCCTTCGGCCTCGACCTGGGTGAAGCCGCTACCAAGATCAAGGACGAAGCGTCGGCCATGGCCGAAGACGCGAAGACCAAGGCCGGGCAGGTCGTCCAGGGAATCAAGGAAACCGTCGAGGGTGGCATCGACGGTGTCGTCTCAGGCATCGCGGGCGCCGCCGCGAAGGCCGCGGGCGCCGTCGGCAGCGCAGCGACCGGCGTCGCCAAGAAGGCGGCCGAGGTTGCCGCCGGCGTCGGCGGTTCCGGCGCCGGCTCGTTTCCGCTCCGCGGCTCGGTCGGCCGCGGCGGCCAGAACGCGCCCGAGGATGTGCGTGCGGTGCAGGGTGCGCTCGGCATCACCGCCGATGGCGCGTGCGGTTCACAGACGATGGGTGCCATCGAAGCGTTCCAGCGGTCGATGGGGTTCGCCAAGCCCGATGGCCGCGTCGATGCCGGTGGCGCGACCGAGCGAGCATTGCGCGGCGGCGCGGCGCCTTCGGCGCCAGCCGCCGCGCCGGCGCCCGCTGCGGCCGCTAATTCCGGTCCGCTCGATCGGTTGGAGAGCGGCGCCGCTGGCGCCTTCGGTGGGGTGGTGGAGGCCGGCGGGGAGGTCATCGAACGCGCCGGCGAGCTGCTCGATGAAGTCCCGGGAGCGAAGGAGCTGCGCGACCGGGTTGCAGAGACCGTCGATGAAGGCGCCGAGCTGGCCGAAGGCGTGGCGAAACAGGTCATCGAAGGAACGAGGAAGGCGCTGAGCAACCCGAAGGTGCTGCTCGACCAGTTTCCTGCCGACGGAGGACCTCCGGATGCGGGTCCGTCGGACGGAGGCGCCGACGGAGGGACGCCGGACGGCGGCACCCGGCCCGACCCGATCTTCGAGGACATCGACAAGCCGTTCAACGTTCGTGCCGATGATCCGGTGGAGTTCGTCAACAAGGGCAACGCGTACCTAGGAAAGGGGATTGCAGGTCACATGAAGACCGATACCCTCACCATCGCCAATGCCGACACGGACGGCAAGGGACACGTGACTCGGGCCAACCTGCAGGTGCGCACGACGACCGAACGGCCGCAGTGGATCGCCGGGCGGCCGATCGGCGACGAAAAGGTCGTCATCGAGCAGGCGCAGGAACTGATCCGGCAACATGAAGAGCGTCACCGGGAGATCATGAAAAGCGCCATGACCAAGGCGGTCGCGGAAATGCGCGGCAAGACGACGGCCGAGGCCGACAAGATCCTGGCGAAGGCGCTGAGCCGTGTCGACGCCGACCAAGATGCGCTGGATACTCGCGAGGGCAGGATCGAGATCATCCAGAGCGGAGGCCGAATGACCGGCGCGCGGCTCGTGCCTCGCTAGCCGGTCAGCGGCGATTGAACATCACTCATCGAAGAGGTAACCCACCATGACGATCATGATTCGGTCTAAGACTCTGAGCGACGCGGCCTGGAAGGAAGTCCTGACCAAGAACAAGGCCGTCAAGGACAACGGCATGCTGAAGGCGCTGGCCGATATCAAGAAGCTCGGCGACGACGATCACGACGATGCGCAGAAGATCCTCGACGAGATCGTCAAGCTGAGCGGCCAGCTGAAGAAGTCCAAGGAGATCGCAGCGACGCCGGCGGTGAGCAAGTTCCTCGCCGAACTGAGCGGTGCCGCGGACACGGCGTTGCGCGACGTGGCCAAGGCCAAGGCCGAGGCGCAGAAGACCGCGAAGGCCCAAGCGGAGGCCAAGAAGCGCGAGGAGGAAGCCGGCAAGAAGGACGACGACGATGACGACGACGACGAGTCGTCGGCGCTGCTCACGACCAAGATGCTGCCGCTGCTGCGCCAGGTCAACAAGGGCGAGATGATGCACGTGCTCATCGCCCGCGCCGGCAAGCAAGTGGCGGTGATGATGTCGCGCAAGCCGATCGCGCCTGCGCGGCGCAAGATCCTGGCCGACGAGCTCGGGGTGTCGGGCGGAGTCAAGTACTTCGGCGGCCACTGCGTGAAGGAAGACGGCGCGACGACGTTCGTGCT
>Ga0207706_10003053_pt1 | contig 16118 bp, 22 predicted proteins | sample KBSC53metaG_FD_184318 | JGI IMG/M metagenome (GOLD analysis project Ga0207706, IMG submission 184318) | Corn rhizosphere microbial communities from Kellogg Biological Station, Michigan, USA - KBS C5-3 metaG (SPAdes) (version 2) | ecosystem: Host-associated > Plants > Roots > Rhizosphere > Soil ... | reverse complement strand
GGTCTCGATCCGGCCACCTGCCCGACTGGTTCCCGCGACCGCCGCGGTCGGCGTCTTCGACACGACCGCGAACGTCCTCGTCGCCTTCGCGACCACGAAGGGGTCGGCCGGCATCGTCGCGGTCCTGAGTGCGCTCTACCCCGTCGTCACGATCGTCCTCGCACGAGTCGTGCTCGGCGAGCGGCTCGACCGGCCGCGCCGGCTCGGAGGCGTGCTCGCCCTCGCGGGCGCGGCCGTAGTCGCGGCCGGCTAGACGTTGAAGCGAATGTTGAGTACGTCGCCGTCGGCGACGACGTACGTCTTCCCCTCGAGTCGCTGCGTGCCGCGCTTCGCCGCCTCGGCGTGCGAGCCCGCGACGAGGAGATCCTCGGCCGAGATCACCTCGCAGCGGATGAAGCCGCGCGCGATGTCCGAGTGGATTGTCGCTGCCGCGTCGAGCGCGGTCTCGCCGTCGCGGAGCGTCCACGCGCGCGTCTCTTTCTCGCCTGCGGTGAAGAACGTGATCAGTCCGAGCGCGTCCTTCAGCCGCCGCACGACCTCGTCGAGCGCCGATGGCCCGTCGCGGAACTCGGCGGCCTCCTCGTCGGGGAGCTCGGCGAGCTCTGCCTCGAGCTTGCAGTCGATGCCGCCCGGCCCGTTCTCGACCGCCAGCAACGGCTTCGTCGTCAACGGATCGAGCTCCGGCGGCAGCTCGCCCGTCCAGTCTGCGAGCGTCGTGCCGGCATCGAGGTGCGCGAGGAGCGCGGTCAGCGTCTCGGCCTCGCTCCGCTTCGCGGCGTCGCCCGACTTGGCCTCCTTCTGCACCCGCTCGTGCCGGCGCTCGACGTGGTCCCGGTCGGCGACGAGCAGCTCGAGCCGGAGCGTCTCGAGATCGTCGTCGGGCGTCGCGCCGTCGGAGAAGCCGTCGAGCACCGCGAGGATCGCGTCGACCTGGCGGAGGTTGCCGAGGAGCTGCGGCCCGGTGCCGGGAACGTCGACGACGCGGATCGCCGCGGGAGTCACCTTCTTCGCATCGACGAGCTCGGCGAGCCGTCCGAGGCGCTCGTCGGCGATCGCCGCCATGCCGACATTGGGCTTGTCCGTCACCGACGCGTACGCCGTGATCTCCGCTCCCGCGCGGGTCAGCGCGTTGAACAGCGTCGTCTTGCCGCTGTTCGGGAGCCCCACGATCCCCACCTCGAGCGCCATCGGCGGCCAGGGTAGTCAAACCCGCCCCAAAGCCTCCGCCGTGCAGCCTGCGTCGTGTCAGACCACGCCGCGCGCGGCCCACGCGCTCGCCGAGACGGCGAACGGAGCGGCGGGATGCAGCTCGCGACACCGCTCCCGCAGCCGGTCACGCGCGTCCTGCGGCAGACCCTGCACGTACGCCCCCGCCGGACCGATCCCGAGCGTGAAGGGCTCCCACCACTCCTCGAAGGACTCGTGCTCGACCTCGACGGTGAGCAGCCGCTCTTCGGCGTCGGTCAGGCCGGCCTCGCGCAGGAGCCGCTCGAGATCGCCCTCGTGCGCGCCGGGGAGCTCGGACTCGTCCGCCGCCTCGGGATCGAGCTCACGCACGGCACCCCAGAAGCGCGCAAGCGGCCCTGCACCGCCCGCGTGATCCCAGACGCACGCCGCAACGACACCGCCGCGCCGGGTCACGCGGCGCATCTCCCCGAGGCCCGCCGCCGGATCGCTCATGAAGTGGACGACGAGCTGCGCGAGCGCCGCGTCGAACGAGCCGTCCTCGAAGGGCAGGCTCTCCGCCTCGGCCCGTCGCACGACGACGCCCGGATTGCGCTGCCCCGCGGCCTCGACGAAGCCCGGCGACGGGTCGACGGCCGAGACGGATTCTGCGCCGACTCGGCGCACAAGCTCGCTCGTCAAGGCGCCGGGGCCGCAGCCGACGTCGAGCACGAGCGGCGCCTCCCCGATGGACGCGAAGTCCGCGAACCGCGGGGCCAGCGGCGTCGAGTACCGGCCCATGAACCGGTCGTACGCCTCCGGGCCTGCCGTGAAGCTCATGCGCTCAGGAATCCCGGCTGCGCTCCCTTCGTGAAGCGCTTGAAGTAGACGACGCGCGGCACGGCGACGGTGATGCGCCCGTCGTCGGTGTCCAGGTCGACCGTGCCGCCGGCGCCGGCGGTCACGGCGCGCTCGACGGCGTCCGCGGTCGCGGGCGACACCATCGCGGCGATGATCTGCCCGCCCTCGAAGGCGAGCTCGATGCGGATCGAATCGTCAGACAGGGCACACCACCTCGGTCAGGACGCCGTGGACGGCGTCGGGATGGACGAACGCGACCTGCAGGCCGAAGAGCCCGCGCCGCGGAACCTGGTCGATCAGCTCGGCGCCCGCGTGCTCGAGGCCGGCGATTGCCGACCCGACGTCGTCGACCTCGTACGCCACGTGGTGCATCCCCGGGCCGCGCTTGGCGAGAAAGCGTCCCACCGGTGTGTCGTCACCCGTGGGGACGAGCAGCTCGATCCTGCTCGGGCCGACGAGGACGGAGGCAGCTTCGACGCCCTGCTCCGCCACCGCGTCCCGATGCTCGAGCGTCGCGCCGAAGAGGCGGCCGTACGTCTCCACCGCCTCGTCGAGATCGGTCACCGCGAAGCCGACGTGGTGGACTCCCCGGAACGTCACGCCGCGATCGTACTCGGCCGATTTCGGGGCGGGACGAGGACCTCGTCGACGAGCCCGTACTCGACGGCCTCCGCCGGCGTCATGAACCGGTCGCGGTCGATGTCATCCATCACCTGCGCCACGGTGCGGCCGGCATGGCGCGCGATGATCTCCGCCATCTGCCGGGTCGTCGCCTCGACCTCGCGCGCCGCGATCGAGATGTCGGTCGGCGCGCCGCGGAAGCCGGCGGAGCCCTGGTGGATCATCAGCTTCGCGTTCGGCAGGGCGAACCGCTTGCCCGGCGCTCCGGCGGCCGTGATCATCGCCGCCGCCGACATCCCCATCCCGAAGCAGATGGTCGAAACGTCCGGGCGCACGTGCTGCATGGCGTCGTAGATCGCGAGCCCGGCGTACACCTCGCCGCCCGGCGAGTTGACGTACAGCGCGATGTCCTTGTCGGGGTCCTCCGCCTCGAGGTAGAGGAGCTGCCCGACGATCAGGTTCGCGATCTCCTCGTCGACAGGTCGCCCGAGGAAGACGATACGGTCGCGGAGCAGCCGCGAGTAGAGATCGAACGCGCGCTCGGCGCGGCCGTCCGCCTCGAGCACGGTCGGGATCAACGGCATGACGGCCTCCTCTTCGCGTATCGTGCAACCATCGGGTTGCTCTATCGTAACGCAACTAGGAGGTTGCGCGTGCAGATCGAACGCGAGATCGTGCTCCCCATCCCCCGCGAGGAGGCCTGGGAGGCGCTGACCGAGCCCGAGCGGCTCGAGGAGTGGTTCGCCAACGACGTCGAGCTGGACGCGGTGCCGGGCGGCGAGGGCGTCTTCGAGTGGGACAACGGCGAGGTCCGCCACGCGGTCGTCGAGTCGGTCGAGGAGCTCGAGCGGCTCGTCCTGCGCTGGGACGACGACGGCACCGTCGAGCTCGAGCTCGTCGAGCACCCGGCGGGGACGCTCGTGCACGTCCGCGAGACCGCGCCGGAGTGGGGCATCGCGCTCGAGCTGCACGCGAGCGCCGCGTGGGCGACGGCGTAGGCGCGGTCTTCGCCGCGCTCGCTGACCCGAGCCGACGGACGATCGTCGAGCGGCTCGCCCTGGCCGGACGCGCGACTCCCACGGAGCTCGCCAGGGTGCTCCCGATGACCCGCCAGGCGGTCGCGAAGCATCTTGCGACCCTCGAGCACGCAGGGCTCGTGCGCGCTCGCCGGGAGGGCCGTCACACGGTCTACCGTCCCGATCCGGCGCCGCTGCGGGACGCGGGCGCGTGGCTGGACCGGGTCGGCGCGGAATGGGACGAGCGGCTCGCCGCGCTCGCACGACACGTGGGCCAGCCGCCCCAGGCGGCGCCCTGAGACTCGCGACGGACCTGCGATAGGGTCTCTCTCGTACGGTCCATGTGAAGCTCATCGCCCTCGTGTTTGCCGCCGTCGCCGTCGGCGGCTCTGGCGACTGGCGCGCGGTCCGCGACGACGGTGTCAGTGTGCGCTTCCCGCCCTCGTGGTTCGCGACGACGCGGCCGCTGACGCCCGTCACGTATCCGCAACAGGTCGTCGCGATCGCCTCGTACCCGCTCCCGCGGGGAAGTGCCGGCGCGAACGGGTGCACGCCCGAGGGGGCTCTCGAGCGGCTCCCGGCGACAGGTGCCTTCGTCTTCGGCTGGGAGTACGCCCGACCGTCGCCGTTCGGCACCATCCGGGCGCGCGACTTCCCGCCGCGCCCGAGGCACTTCCGCCTCGACCACTACGCCGCCTACGAATGCCTCGGCCCGAGCTACCGGCTCGTGTTCCGTCAGGCAGGCCGGTTCTTCCAGATCCACGTCGTCCTCGGGCCGAAGGCGACGGGCGAAACGCGGGCCAGGGTTCTACGGATTATCGACAGCTTCGCCGCGAAGCGGCGCTGATGCGCCGCCCTCGGCGTACGTGCCGTGCCGTCCGGGCTACGGAGGGAGCAGCCCTTCCCGGTACCGGGTCAGGCGGCCGGGTGGGAAGCGGGAGTACGCCTCGCGTGGCTCGGTCGTCTCGCGCTCGACGCCGGCGCCGTGGCGCAGCGCCGCCTCGTCCACCGTGTAGGCGCCCCACTGCGAGCCCGTCGAGCGGCCGCGCGCGCCGACGCAGAGGAGCACACAGGGCTCGTCCCCGGCACCGACGATCACGTGTTGGGTCCCGGCTGGGCAGTGCACGAAGTCCCAAGCACGCAGCTGCCGCTCCTCGCCCTCGATCACGAGCACCGCCTCGCCGCGCAGCACGAGGAAGTCCTCCTGGTCTCCTTCCCAGTGGTACATCGCCATCGGCTCGCCGGGGCCGAGGACGGTGAGGTTGATCCCGAGCTGCTCGAAGTCGAGCGCACCCTCGAAGCCGGCGCCCTCGAACTCGCAGAGGGCTCCGCGGCCCTCGCGCTCCCACCACTGTGCGTCGCGCGCGTTCAGGACGAACCAGCCCTGTCCCTTCGGGACGAGGCCGTGTTCCGTGCGCACGAGCTCCGCCTCGGTCGTCACCGGCCGACTATGCCACGACGCACGTGCTCTTCAGCGGCGGACGACTGCGACGAGCACACGCGCGGTCTGCCCCGTGCCGATCTCCACGGCCACCAGGCGCGGGTGCGCGAGCCAGACGTCCCGCCGTGGATCCGGCCGTTGCCAATCGGCCGAGAAGTCGTCCAGCACGAGGGTCGCCCCCGGCGCCGCGAGCGCGAGAACGGCGTCGGGATCGTCCTTCGCACGACCGCCGTCCACGAAGATCAGGTCGAAAGGGGCGTGCGCGGGAAGTACCTCGCGCCAGTCGCCGTGCAGGACGTCGATGTCCGCGTCGTCCGCGAAGAGCTCGGTGGCCGCCCCCGCGAGGCGCTCGTCGCGCTCGGCGGTGACGAGCGGGACGCCGGGCGGGAGCGCAGACGCGAGCCATGCCGTGCCGACGCCGGTCCCGGTGCCGATCTCGGCCACACGCTCGATCCCGCGGCGGCCCGCGAGGACGTGCAGGAGCATCCCGTCCTCGTCGCGGCAGCTCTTGTCGAACCCGAGCGCCTCTGCGGCTGCCTTCGCCCGGGCGACGAGCGGTGGCAGCGTCACGGTGTCGCGGAGACGACCTCGTCGGTCGTCGTGAACCGCACATCCCGTTCCCGCCACTGCACGAGAACGGCAGCGACGCGCTCCTCGGAGAGACCGCTCGAGGCGTCCTCGACGAAGGCGACGTCGTACCCTCGCGCGAGCAGCCCCATGATCGCCGCGTGGTTGCACACGTCCGTTGCGACGCCGAAGATCAGCACCTCGCTCGGCGCGAGCGAGGCCAGGATCGGGTCGAGGTTGGGATTCGAGAAGGCGCTGTAGGTCTTCTTCAGGACGAGGAGCTCCCGGTGGCCCTCGACGAGACGCGGTAGAAGCCCCGGCGGGTACGGCGTCAGGGAGATCGGCAGCGGGTCGAGCTGGGCGGTCTCCGGGATCTTCGCCGCCCCCGGAGTGCCCCGGAGGCAGTGCGGCGGGTAGGTCGCCTCGTAGTCCGGCGCATCGGATATCTCCGGGTCGGTCAGCTCGTGGTCGTCGGCGGTCGCGAGATGGGTCAGGCCGTGCTCGGCCGCCCAGCGGACGAGACGGGCCATCGCGGGCGCCGCATCCTCCGCGCCCGGCACGGGGAGCTTGGCACCGGCACGGACGAAGTCGACCTGCGTATCGACGTCCCAGAGAAGCGGACGGCTCATGCCGCGGCTCCGGCGATCGTGCGAACGCTCGGGTCGAGGTCGTACTCCCAGCCCTCGCGCCAGTCGAACGCCGCGGCGACGACCTGCTCGAGCGGCCGGCCGTCGAGCAGGTGGTCGAGCGCCCAGCGAGTTGCGGTGTGGCCGATCAGCAGGACGCGCTCGCCGGCGCGGCCATCCGTAGCGTCGTCGAGGAACGACGCGACGCGACCGACGGCGTCGCGGTAGCTCTCCCCGCCGGGGAATGGGACATCGACCCGCCGGCCTCGCTCGACCGCGATCGCGTCGGCCGGCGCCCCGTTCAGCTGGCCGTAGTCGGTCTCGCGCAAGCGCCAGTCGAGGAAGACGGGGATGTCCGTCGGGCCGAACGCGATCTCGGCCGTCTCGACGGCGCGTGCGAGGTCGGAGCTGAAGACGGCATCGATCCGGTCGTCGCGCCTGCGCTCGCCGAGCTCCCTCGCGAGCGCGCGTCCCTGCGCGGAGAGCGCCCCGCCGAACCATCCGGTCGCGACCCCGCGTTCGTTGTCGACCGTCAGCGAATGCGTCTCGAAGACGATCCGCACGACGTCGGTCACTCGACGAGCTCCAGGCGTGCATTCGGCCGAAAGCTGCGTCCCACCTTCCCGGTCGGCCTGCCGTCGGTCATCACGATGTCCGCGGTGAAGTCGTACTCCCCGCGGATCAGCGACGAGCCGACGCCGTACGCGTCGACCGGAACTCCGCGACGCTCGAACGCCTCGATCTTCTCCACCGTGAACCCGCCGGACGCGACGATCTTGACGCGCTCGAAGCCGTCCTCGTCGAGCGCGGCGCGCACCTTGCGCACGAGGCGCTCGTTCACGCCGCGCGGGTCGAAGTCGCCCATCTCCTCCCACAGCGCCCGGTCGACGAGCTGGCTCGACGTGTCGAGGCGGACACCCCACAGCCGTGGGCCGAGAGCGCGCGCGACATCGAGCGCGGTCCGCACCGAGTCGTTGTCGAAGTCGACGAGCACCGTGATCCGGAAGTCGTCGCTCGCCCACTCGGCGAACTTCGTCGCGGCGAGCACGGTGTTGCCTCCGTAGGCGGCGATGAGCGAGTGCGGGACGGTGCCCACGCCGCGTCCGCCCCACCACGAAGCCTGGGCGTCGGACGTGACGCCGATCTCGGCGCCGAGCACCGCGCCCGCGACGAAGGCGGCGTACCCGTCGCCGGTCTGGACGCGATGGTGGTCGTGGCGGGCCGGCATGAAGATGATCGGCTTGCCGTTCGCCGCGTCGACGACCCGCGCCGTGTTGCTCGCGATGAGCGTCCGCCGGGCGAGCGTGCCGAGCACGACCGTCTCCAGGTGCGCGAACGTCGTGTAGTCGCCCTCGATCGTCATGACGGTCTCCCACGGGTCGACCCGGTCGCCGTCGCGGAGCGCATGAACGGTCAGGCCCGCCCAGTCGTCCGAGCAGAGCTCGAGGATCGCGACTGCCTCGTCGAGGCCGCCGAGCATCGCCTGCTTCCGCTGGAAGACTTGCATCACGACCCGCGGACGACGTCCGTCGTAGAGCAGCGCCGAGCGGGTGTGGTTGAAGTACGCGTCGCTGTAGTAGCCGTCGCGCATCTTCTCGACCGGGAGGTCGAAGATCGTCGGGTCGAGCCGCGCCCGCCGGGGTCGCGTGGGCGCCGTGGTCACGATGCTGCTTGCTCGGCCGCGAGCACCGTCTGCAGCGCGGCCTCGGCGACCTCGAGCTGTGCCTCGCTCGGCTCGCTCGTCGAGAGCCGGCGCTGGAGCTCCGTCCCCGGACGGGCCAGGGCGCGCGAAAGGCGGTTCTCCGGGTTCCGTGCCATCCAGCCGAACACCTCGACCGCGGCGCCGACCGCCCCGACAGCCCCGACGAGTCGTGCCGCCGTGCGATGCCTCGCGGGCGCGAGCTCCGCGGCCGCGCCGGCGAGCGCGGTCGCGATCGTGAGCGGGCCGACGAGGTGCGAGCCGCAGCGCTCGTGCTCCTTCGACGCCCGCTCGCCCGTCTCGTACGTCCCGATCGAGACGTGCTCGGCGCCGTGATAGGCGGTCAGCTCCTCACCGCGCAGCGCGATCAGCGCCGGGGCGAGCGACGCCATCACCACGGCCGCCTCGCGCGGCACGAGGGGAAGCGACGAGCGGCGAACGAAACTGGCGCTCGTGGACGCGGCCACGAGCGCGACCGCGACGGCCGGGCGCTCGAAGGGGAGGCGCGCCTCGGGCAGCCCGCGCTTCATCGCCGGCAGCACCGCGAACGCCTCGGCCAGCCGCATCGCACCCCGCACCACCGGCACGGAATCGCCGAGGCCGAGTCGGGGCTTCGGCCCCGAGGCCGTCTTGATCGTGCCGTCGGGCAGCCGCACGGCGGCGCCCCAGGTGCGGGGCCCGTGGACGAGGACGCCGTTCTGGAGGGCCATTCCGCCGAGGCGAAGCTTCTCCATGTCGGGAGGGTAGCGAGCACGTGCGCTCAAGCCGCGCCGGATCGCGGTCAGGCCGCAGCGAGGCGCCGGAGCGCGCGGAGCATGGCCTCGGCCGCCCGGCGGCTCGCGAAGGCGCGCCCGTCGACGGCGACGACGGGCATGACCTCGCGCACCGAGGAGGAGGTGAAGACCTCTTCGGCCGCGAGCAGGCGGTCGAGCGGGAACGCGCCCGTCTCGAGGGCGAAGCCCTCCTCCTGCGCCAACCCGAGGAGCGCGGCGCGCGTCTCCCCCGCGAGGATCCCGAGCTCGAGCTCCGGCGTGAGAAGCGTGTCGCCCTCGCGCCACCAGATGTTCGTCACCGTCCCCTCGAGGACCGTTCCGTCGACGTCGACCAGGACGGCGTCGTCTGCGCCGCGACGCCGCGCCTCGGCCTCCGCCGCGACGTGCGTCGCATAGCTCACCGACTTCGTCCCGGGGAGGAGCCACGGCACGGAGCGCGCGGGGAACACGAGCGAGACGAGCTGCTGGCCACGCGCCCTCGCGTCCTCGATCCAGCCGGGGATCGGCGACACGAGCACGATCGCGGTCGGTCCCGCGCCGGGAGCGCCGGGTGTCCAGTAGATGCGCAGGCCGACATCGCCGGTCCCGGCAGCCTCGAGCGCGGCGTCGACGAGCTCGCGCAGGACCCCGGGGTCGGGCTCGGGCAACCCGAGCCGGTCGGCCGACCCCGCGAGCCGCGCGAGGTGCTCCTCGAGCCGGAACGGGCGTCCGCTGTAGACCCGAAGCGTCTCGAACGCCGCGCGTCCGCGCGTGAAGCCCTCGTCGGTCGCGGCGATCACGGCACGTGCCGGATCGACGACGCCGAGTCCCGACACCGCCGCTGCGAGCGGCAGCTCGCTCATTGCCGCAGGGCTCCCATGGCCGCGGGAGACGGCTCGAGCGGCGCGCCGATCGCGTCCAGGAGTGGCGCCGCCTTGACGAGCGACTCGGCGACCTCGTCGTGTGGATCGGAGTCCCAGACGACCCCGCCACCCACCCAGAGGTGGATCAGCCCGTCGGCGACCGCGAACGTGCGGATCGTCAGCGCGAGCTCGAGGTCCCCGTTCCCGCGGACGCGGCCGAGCGCCCCCATCGACGCCCCACGGCCCACCGGCTCGAGCGCCGCGATGAGGTCGACGGCCGCGATCTTCGGCGCCCCGGTCACGGAGCCGCCCGGGAAGAGCGCACCGAGGATCTCCGCGAGGCCGGCGTCGGGCCGCAAGTTCCCCTCGACGGTCGAGACGAGATGCTCGACGCCGGCAAGCGCCTCGGCGACGATCAACTCCGGCCAGCGGACGGTGCCTGGCAGGCAGACGCGCGAGAGGTCGTTGCGCTCGAGGTCGACGATCATGACGTGCTCGGCGGCGTCCTTGGCCGATGCGAGGAGGTCCTCGCGGCCACCGAGGGGCCTGGTTCCCTTGATGGGCCGCGTGCGAAGCACGTCCCCGCTCCTCGAGAGAAAGAGCTCGGGCGAGGCGGAGACGATCGCCCAGCTGCTTCCCTCGAACAGCCGCCACGCGCTGTCGCCGAGCGGCGCGTCGTTCGGTTGTGTCAGAGGGGCGAGCCGGGCGGCGATCGAGCGCGGACTGCCCGAGAACGACGCGGAGAGGTGCTGCACGAGATTGACCTGATAGACATCGCCACGTGCGATCGCCGCGCGCACGGCCTCGACGGCGGCGGCGTGGTCGGGCTCGGGCCATGTCCGCTGCCAGCGCCCGATCGCGACGTCTTCGCCATCGTTGCCATACTCGACATCATGGACCGCCGAGCGGACGGCGCATGCCGCGAGCGGAAGCGGACAGGGCTCCGCCGGAGCGGCAGCAACCGTTCTGCGAATCGTCTCGGAGAGGCCGTAGCCGAGATAGAGATCCGCAACGAGCGTCTCCCCGCCTGGTGCGAAGAACCCCCGATCTCGCAGCCATCCCTCGATCCTCTCGAATGCCCCCTCGGCCTCGTGGATCTCGAGCAGCTCGCCCGCGCGTCCGCTGGAACCGTCTCTCGGCATCTGGATCGTGGTCGCGTCGGAGTCGCGGCGACGTCCCCGGGTCGCCACCGGAACGACTGTAGACGCTTGCGTCACCCGAGCGCCGACGAGGAGCCGGAGCGAACGAGCATCTCGCGGTCGACGTCCGCCACCCGGGCGGCGCCGGAGAGCGCAAGGCTGAGCTCGAGCTCCGCGAGGAGGCAGCGGAGCACGTGTCTCACCCCCTCCTCCCCCGCCAGGCCCAGCCCGTAGACGTAGGGACGGCCCAGCAGCACCGCCTTGGCGCCGAGCGCGAGCGCCTTGAGGACATCTGTACCCGATCGGATGCCGCTGTCCATCAGCACCTCGACGCGGTCGCCGACCGCGTCGACGACGGGCGGGAGAGCGTCGAGCGCGGCCACGGCGCCGTCGACCTGCCGGCCCCCGTGGTTCGACACGACGACTGCATCCATCCCGGTGTCGGCCGCACGCCGGGCATCGTCGGGGTGAAGAATCCCCTTGAGGGCGATCGGCCGGCTCCAGTGCTCCCGCAGGAAGCCGAGGTCGTCCCAGGTGAGCGCCGGGTTCCCGAAGACGGCGGCCCAGTGCTGGAGCGCCACGAGGCGGTTCTCGTCGTTCACCGCGCCGCCGACCGCGCGGAGGAAGACGGGATCGGCGAGGTAGTTCTGGTTGCCGACCGCGCGGAGGAACGGCAGGAAGGCGTTGTCGAGGTCGCGCGGCCGCCACCCCATCGCGTGCGTGTCGAGAGTGAGGACGAGCGCGCCGTATCCGGACGCCGCCGCCCGGTCGAGGAAGCTGACCGCCAGCTCACGGTCTTTCGGCCAGTAGAGCTGGTACCACCGGGGCGCGTCGCCACCGGCCGCGGCAACGTCTTCGAGCGTCGTGGACGCGGCGGTGCTGACGACCAGCGGCACCCCGAGCACCGCGGCCGCACGGGCGACTGCGGCCTCGCCATCGGGATGGACGATCTCGAGGACGCCGACCGGCGCGAGCGCGACCGGCGCGGGCATCGGCGTCCCGAGGACGGTCACGGCGAGGTCGGGCGCCGAGACGTCGCGGAGCATCCGCGGAACGAGCCTCCACGCGTCGAACGCCGCCCGGTTCGCCCGGGCCGTCGCCTCCGAGCCCGCCGAGCCGGCGACGTAGCCGAACGCCGTGGCGGGCATGCGCTCCTCGGCGATCGTCTCGAGCCGCGTCAGGTCGGCAGGCAACTCGGGCACGACGTTGCCGAGACCGGCCAGGTAGATCTCGTTCTGGTAATTGCCGAACGTGCCCAAGGCATTGTCCTCCCTCCTCGCCGACGGCCGGAAGTCTCTCCCCCCGCGGACGCCGGGTCAATCGGGGCGGCGGGTCTCGAGCTTCACCGTGCGCCAGAGCAGGAAGAGCGGCATGCGCATCCGACGGTGGCGATCGACGCCAGGGAGCGGTGGCTCGCGCAACGCTTCGATCGCGAGCCCGGCGCCCTCGAGGGCGCGGGCGTACGACTCGAGCGGAAAACGGCGACTCACGAAGTGGAAGACGATGCCGTTGCGCTCACTGACGAGCTCGTAGTCCGCTTCCTGGAGATACGAGCTTCGACGATGAAGGCGGCATCGGCGTCGTTGCTCGTGAACTCGCCTGCGTCCGAGAACGGGTGCGGCACGCACGCGCAGAAGCTGCCTCCCGACCGCAGCACGCGACCCGCCTCCGTCACGGCGGCCGGCATGTCGTCGACGTCGATCAGGCTGTTGTACGACACCACCAGGTCGAAGCTCGCGTCGTCGAACGGGAGCGCGGCAGCGTCACCGACGACGTACGTCCCGGACGGGTCCGCGTCGCGAGCCGCCTCCACGAGGGTCGGCGCAACGTCGAGACCGGTGACCTCGTAGCCGCGACCACGAAGATCGCGGGTGACCCGACCTTCGCCGCAGCCGACCTCGAGCGCCCTCGCGGGCGGAGGCGGGAGGAGCTCGAAGAATGCGTCCCGGTAGGCCCAGTACGCGTCGTGCCCTTCAGCGCGCGCGAAGCGGATCCAGTCGGCGGCGCGATCCTCGAATCCTCGCGACACTCACGCTCCGAGCGTCGTCGCCACATGCCGGAAGAGGTCGACGCCGAGCTCGAGGTCGTCGACCGCGATCCGCTCGTCGGCCGAGTGGACGAGGCTCGCCGCCAGCTGCGAATCCATCGCCCGCAGAGGGAAGAACCCGTACACCGCCGTCCCGAGATGCGTCCTCAGATAGTGGCTGTCGGTGAACCCGGCGCACACGACCGGCGCGAGCCGAGCGCCGGGCTCGACGCGCTCGACCCACGCCTCGAGTGCATGCCAGAGCGGTGTGTCGAGCGGTGACCGCGTGCCGCCGACCTGCTCTGCGGCGATCCACTCCAGCCCCCAGTCGCCCGGAACGCCTGCACGGAGCAGCGCCTCCATCTCCGCGGGCTCCTGGCCCGGAAGCAATCGGCAGTCGACCTCGATCACGCAGGAACCGGGGATCACGTTTCGCTTTCGCGACGCCTCGATCATCGTGGGCGAGAGCGTCGCCGCGAGGAGCGGCGCGACGAGCTGGCCGGCGAGCGGATGGAGAGCGACGGCGCGGTCGAGCGCCTCCTCGACGGGCGGCACGTCTCCGAGGATCGCGTCCAGGAACGCCCGCACCTCGGGGATGAGCAGACGCGGCGGCTCGAGGCGGGCGAGCGCCTCGAGCACCGGACCGGCCTTGAGCAGCGCGTTGTCGGCAGCATGCGGGTCGGACGCGTGCCCGCTACGGCCGTGCAGACGCAGCTTGAACGGCGCGGTCGCTTTCTCCGCGACCGCGCACAGGTAATACGTGCGCCCACCGAAGACGCAGCGCTCGCCGCCGCCCTCGTTCAGCCCGTAGCCCGCGCGCACGGTGTCCGGATGCTCGCGCGCGAGCCACGACGCGCCGAAGTCGACACCCACCTCCTCGTCCGCGGTGAGAGCGAGGACGACGTCGCCTGAGGGTCGGACGGCCTCACGTGCCAGCGAGGCGAAGGCGACCGCCGCCGCGGCGACGTGGCCCTTCATGTCGAGGGCGCCGCGACCCCAGACCTCGCCGTCGACGAGATCGCCCGACCACGGGTCGCGCGTCCACTCCGACGGCTCGGCGAGCACCGTGTCGGTGTGCGCCAGCAGCACGAGACCGGGACCGTCGTCGCCCTCGAGCCGCGCCACGACGTTCGCTCGGTCGGATGTCTTCGCGAAGCGGCGGGTCGCGACGCCGTTCCTCGCGAGATAGCGCTCGAGCACCTCTGCGGCGCGTGTTTCGTTGCCCGGCGGGTTGACGGTGTCGAGCCGGATGAGCTCCTGCAGGAGCTCGGTGACCTCCTCGCGGAGGGACATGCCGCCTATGCCTCGGCCTTCGACCTCGCCGTCAGCTCGTTCCGGACCTCCCAGAGATCCGGGAAGAACACGGTCTGCACGAGCCTGCCGAGCACCTCGACCGGCGTTCCCTGCGTCCCGACGACACCGTCCCCGATCACCCGGGCGACGACGCGATAGTGACGGACCCTCCACGCCTGGCACCACTCGTCGGCCTCGATCATGGACTCGGCGACGCGGAACAGCGCGTCGTTGTCGCGACGGCCGACGTACAGGTCGACGAGCGACAACCCTTCCTTCCGGCGACGAGCGTGGAACGCCTGCCCGAGCCGCGGGAGCGCGACGCGCAACGTCCGCCACCCGGGCGAGTCGAAGCCGCTGCCGTGACCGAGCACCTTGCGGATCTCCTGGTATTCCCACGGCGACAGCTCCTCGAGCATGTCGAGCTGGTCGGTGGCGTAGCGCAGGCAGCGGAGCGGGCGCCGGAGCTGGCGCGCTGCCTCCTCGACGTCACCCTCCTCGAGGAGCCGGGTCGCCTCCTCGACGTCGCTCGTCGCGAGCTTCAGCCAGAGCTCCGACGACTGGTGGACGACCTGGAACAGGAGCTCGTCGCGGTGCACCCACTCCTCCGGCCCCTTCTGCAGCGCCAGGAGCTCGTCGGTCCGGATGTATCGCTCGTAGTCGCTCGGGGCGTCCCCCGGGAGGATCGGGGTGTCGTAGTCCTCACCCGTCGCCGACATCGCGGTGAGCATACTGGCCGCGTGAGCGACCTGTTCAGCGACGCGGCAGCGACGCGTGCACACGCCGTGGCGCCGCTTCCTCAGCGCGTCCGACCGCGCATGCTGGACGAGCTGGTCGGCCAGACGGACGTCCTCGGTCCCGGCACGGCGCTCCGCCGGGCGATCGAGGAGGGCCGCGCTCCCTCGATGATCCTCCACGGGCCGCCGGGCGTCGGCAAGACGACGATCGCCCGGATCGTCGCCGAAGCATCGTCGGCGGCGTTCGAGGAGCTCTCCGCCGTCTCGGCCCGGGTGGACGACGTTCGCGCCGTGCTCGCCCGCGCGCGCGACCGGCTAGGCGGCAACGGCGTACGGACGCTCCTCTTCATCGACGAGATCCATCGCTTCGACAAGCGGCAGCAGGACTCCGTCCTCCATGCCGTCGAGGAGGGGCTGGTGACGCTGATCGGCGCGACGACCGAGAACCCGTACTTCGAGGTCAACCAGGCGCTTCTCTCACGGTGCACCGTGATCGAGCTCGAGCCACTTACGCCCGAGGAGCTCCTGCAGGTGCTCGAGCGCGGCGCCGCGGCGCTCGACGCGGCCGTGTCCTCCGACGTCGCCACAGAGATCGCACGCCGTGCCGGCGGCGACGCCCGCACCGCGCTCCAGACGCTCGAGCTCGCGTGGGAGACGGCGACGACGGCCGGCGAGGAGCTCTCGGTCGCCCACGTCGAGGACGTCGCGCGGAAGCGGCCGCTGCGCTACGACCGGGCCGGTGACCGTCACTACGACCTCGCGTCGGCGTTGATCAAGTCGATGCGGGGCAGCGATCCCGACGCCACGGTCTACTACCTCGCAGCGATGCTCGAGGGAGGCGAGGACCCGCGCTTCCTCGCGCGCCGCATCGTGATCGCCGCGAGCGAGGACGTCGGAAACGCCGATCCGCGTGCCCTTCTCGTCGCGGTCGCGGCCGCGCAGGCGGTCGAGCACGTCGGCCTCCCGGAGGCGCAGCTCAATCTCGCCCAGGCGGCGATCTACGTCGCCCGCGCGCCGAAGTCGAACGCGTCGGCCCGGGCAATCTGGCAGGCCCGGGCGGACGTTCGCCGAGAAGGAATCGCGCCTCCACCAGCCATGCTGCGCGACGCCCACTACCGCGGCTCGGCCGCGCGCGGGCACGGCGAGGGCTACGTGTCACCGCACGACGATCCCGGCCGGGCCGGTATCGACCACCTCCCCGAGGGACTGCGAGGGCGGGCGTACTATGTTCCGTCCTCGAACGGCGAGGAGGCGGAGACGGCGCATGACGATCAGCACGGGTGACAAGGCTCCGGAGTTCGATCTCGAGGAGA
>Ga0207706_10003051_pt1 | contig 16138 bp, 16 predicted proteins | sample KBSC53metaG_FD_184318 | JGI IMG/M metagenome (GOLD analysis project Ga0207706, IMG submission 184318) | Corn rhizosphere microbial communities from Kellogg Biological Station, Michigan, USA - KBS C5-3 metaG (SPAdes) (version 2) | ecosystem: Host-associated > Plants > Roots > Rhizosphere > Soil ... | reverse complement strand
TCCGAGCTGATGCTCGGCGTCTTGCACAAGGAGGGCGACAGGCTCTGGCTGAAGCCTGTCGACAAGCGCGAGCGGCGGGACATGCAGGTGTCCGATGCGGGTGACGCCGAGGCGGGCGATCTGGTACTGGCCGAGAAGGCCGGGCGGCCACCGCGCGTGATGGCGCGGGTGGTGGAGCGGCTCGGTGATCCGTTTGCGCCGCGCAGCTTCAGCCTGGTCGCGATACACAAGTTCGACTTGCCGCACACCTTCACGGACGAGGCGCTTGAGGAAGCGGCGCGGGTTTCGAAGCAGCCGCTGGGCGAGGATCGGGAGGATCTGCGTCACCTGCCGATCGTGGCGATCGATCCGGCGGATGCGCGTGACCATGACGACGCCGTCTGGGCCGAGCCCGATGACGATCCCGAGAACAAGGGCGGCTTCAACGCGATCGTGGCCATCGCGGATGTGAGCTTTTATGTGCGAAGCGATGGCGCACTTGATCGTGAGGCACGCAAGCGGGGCAATAGCGTCTATTTTCCCGATCGCGTGGTGCCGATGCTGCCGGAGCTGCTGTCGGCTGACATCTGCTCGCTCAAGGAGGATGAGGATCGGGCGGCGCTTGTCGCGCACCTAAAGATCAGCGCGACGGGAAAGCTGGTAAGCTTCCGGTTCAGCCGGGCGGTGGTGCGGATCGCAGCCAATATCGCTTATGAAGATGCACAGGCGGCGATCGATGGCCAAAAGCCCTCTCCCCTTCAGGGGAGGAGGTTGGGAGTGGGGGAGTCGGGCGAGGATGGCGCTTCATCTCCCCGACTCCCCCACCTCCCGACCTCCCCTGAAGGGGAGGAGGAGATTCTTGGCGCTCTCCAGAATCTCTGGGCCTGCTGGGCGCCACTTGCCAAGGCGCGGGACGCGCGAGAGCCGCTTGATCTCGATCTGCCGGAGCGGCGGATCGTGCTGGACGAGAAGGGACGGGTGACTTCGGTGGCACCGCGTGACCGGCTCGATGCGCATCGGTTGATCGAGGATTATATGATCGCGGCCAATGTCGCGGCGGCCAAGGCGCTGGAAGCGAAGAAGGCGCCGGTCATGTATCGAGATCATGAGCCGCCGAGCCGCGAGAAACTGGTCGGGCTAAAGGACTATCTCGAGACATTCGGGATCGAGCTGGCGCTGGGACAGGTGATCCGGCCCGCTACCTTCAACCGCGTGCTCAGCCGGATCGAGGATGAGCATGTGCGCCCGCAGGTGATGGAGGCGGTACTGCGCAGCCAGACGCAGGCTTATTATGCGCCCAGGAATGCAGGGCATTTCGGGCTGGCGCTGGGCAGCTATGCGCATTTCACATCGCCGATCCGGCGCTATTCGGACTTGCTGGTGCATCGGTCGCTGGTCGATGCCTATGGGCTTGGGGCAGGTGGGCTCACCAAAAGCGAGGCCGAGCGGATGGAGGAGCTTGGCGAACGGATCAGCCAGGCCGAGCGCCGCGCCATGGATGCCGAGCGGGAGACGATCGACCGTTACGTCGCTGCCTATCTGTCGACCAAGGTTGGCGAGGTGCTCGCTACGCGAATCACGGGAGTCCAGCCGTTCGGCTTCTTCGCGACGGTGGAGGATCTGGGTGGTGACGGGCTGGTGCCGGTCTCTACTTTGGGCGTCGAGCGGTTTCACTATGACGAGGCCGCCCGAACGCTGACCGGCGAGGATAGCGGCGACACCTACCGGATCGGGCAGGCCATCCCGTTACGTCTCGTCGAGGCGAACCCGATTTCGGCCTCGCTGCGTTTCGAATTGCCAGAGGGCGCGAACCATCTTCCGTTCCGGGGCGGTCAGCGTCGTGATCGTCGGCCGGTCGGACGGCGGGGCAGGCCGGCCAATATCCGGCATCGTTCGAGATGACAGCGAAGAACTGGCCGTTTATGCGGGGCCGAGACGAGAAGAGGGACTGAGAGTGGCTGGAAACCTTGAAGACGGCGACCTGATCCGCCCGCCCGCCAAAATGGCGGTGCCCGATGATGTGGCGGAAGCGATTCGGACGCTGATCCGCTGGGCCGGCGACGATCCTACGCGCGAAGGGTTGTTCGATACGCCGAAGCGGGTCGCGCGCGCCTGGAAGGAATATTGTCAGGGTTATGGCGAAGATCCCGCCAGCCATCTGGCGCGTACCTTCGAGGAAGTCGGCGGCTATGACGAGATCGTGCTGCTGCGCGACATCCCGTTCCAGTCGCACTGTGAACATCATATGGCGCCGATCATCGGCAAGGCCCACATCGCCTATCTGCCGGACCGGCTGGTGGTCGGCATCTCGAAGCTGGCGCGCGTCCTGCACGCCTATGCGCGGCGGCTGCAAATTCAGGAACGGCTGACCTCGGAAGTTGCGGACTGCATCTGGAACCATCTGAAGCCGCAGGGCGTGGCGGTGGTAATCGAGGCGAGCCATGCGTGCATGACCGCGCGCGGCGTGCGTACCCCCGGCGTCACCATGACGACCAGCCGCATGATGGGCGTCTTCCGCGAGGATGAACGAAGCCGGAAGGAAGTCCTCGCCCTGATGGGCCTGGGGTAAAACAAGCCTTCCTTTTCCGTCATCCCAGCGAAAGCTGGGATCCCACTTTTCTTCTCGTTCCAACAAGTGAAATGAGATCCCAGCTTCGCTGAGATGACGGGTATCGTCAGCCGCGCAGGCAGCGATCCAGGCCCGCGCGTTTCACCACCCCGATCCGCCCCGCGATCTTGTTGCCATGGCGTCGGGTAAAGCCGCTTGGAGACACGGCTTCGCGTTTCTTGGGAAGCGGCAGGACCGCCGCAATCCGGGCGGCTTCCGTACTGCTCAGATGCGAGGCATCGTGCCGGAAATAGCGCTTGGCCCCTTCGTTGGCGCCATAGGTGCCGATGCCGGTCTCGGCGATGTTCAGATAGACCTCCATGATCCGGTACTTGCCCCAGATCAGCTCGATCAGCATGGTGAACCACGCCTCCAGACCCTTGCGGAAGAAGCCGCCGCCCTGCCAGAGGAAAGCGTTCTTGGCGGTCTGCTGGCTGATCGTCGATCCGCCGCGGATGCGCTTGCCGCGTTCATTGTCCTTCATGGCCTGCTGGATCGCGGCGAAATCGAAACCGTGATGGCTGCAGAAGTTCCAGTCCTCACCGCCAATGGCGGCCCGCGCCATGTCCGGATCCATCTCGGATAGCGGCATCCAGTCCTTGACGATCTTGTGCCCCTCGACGGCATTGCCGATCATCGTGAAGGTGATCGGCGGAGGGACGAAGCGGTAGAGCAGCACCCAGACCAGCGACACGCCGACAAAGATGAGGATGCCCCGCGAGACCCAGCTTATGATCCGGCGCGGCCATGACCGCAGCGATGAAGATGCCATAGGTGATGCTTAGCGGCAGTTTCGGTGCCGTTTCAATATGGGTGTCGACAGCTTTTACAGGCGGCCGTTCTCACTAACTATTGTTGGCGGCGCATGATCGGTCATCTTCTGTCGTGGCATGGGCCTTGCTATGTTATCTAGCGAGAACGAGAGGGGTTCGATGGCAAGCAGAAATGGTTCCCGCCGCCGCGGAGGGTGGCAAGGGCTGACGACCACGCAATTTGTCTTCGGCATGCTGGCCGTCGTGGGCTGCGCGGTGCTGGCGGATCGTGTGCTCATCCCGGCATTCAAGCAGCCGGTAAAGCTTTCCATGCCGGAAGCTGGCGCCTCGCCGGGCGCGTTCGCTCGGTCCGATGGCGGAGACGGGGTGACCTTTCCCATCGGAACGCCGAATCTGCTGACCACATATGAGACTGTGCCCGACCTGAATGCCGTCCACAAAATCGAGGGTACTAACGAGGAACTTGCGGCCGCGGCGCAACCTGTGCGCAAAGATGCGCAGGTCGTGCGCCCCCAAGCGCCCGCAGGCAATAAGCAGGCAAGTTCTTCGGGTGGCTGGTTGGTCGATCCAGAGAGGCCGGTTGCGCTTCCGCCAAATTGGCAAAGCGGTTACTTCTCGGCGCCGGTTGGCGGATTTCGCGGATTTCCGGGGGGCGTCGGTAACGGTTCAGTCAAATCGGCAGCTTCGGCGCGAAGCGATTCATGACATATTTGCGTCACGCGAGAAGCGGGTTAAGCTTGGCACGGGAGGGGATAGCGCTGAGGTGATTCTCGGGAGCTATCTATGGACGACAAGCATGGCAGGGAAGCGCGGGTTGCGGAGCGCCGATGCAGCGAATCGGGGCGCCTGATCTGCAAGGATAATTGCTACGCGCTGCGGACCGGAGACGGCCCGGACATCTGGCTGGAGATGGACCGGATCCCGCTGCACCTTATCGAGCAGCGGGTCACGATCGAAGGACAGCGCTATGGCCTCCAGCTAATCCAGGTGGAAATGATCGCACCGGTTATTGCCTGAATGGCATCGCGCCATGCCGGATTGCTCCGGCATGGCAAAGGATGTGAATTTCCTAGCTTTGCGGCAGGAGTCGCCGGTCGCCGGCCAGCCGCATCATCGCCTTCTGCAGCTTGTCGAACGCCCGTACCTCGATCTGACGAACCCGCTCGCGGCTGACGCCATAAACTTGGCTCAGTTCCTCGAGCGTCTTGGGCTCTTCCGCCAATCGGCGTTCGACGAGAATATGTTTCTCGCGATCGTTCAGCGCATTCATCGCCTCGAGCAACATGCCATGGCGGACGTCCTGCTCTTCGGCTTCCGCCAAACGCTGGTCCTGAAGCGGTTCGTCATCGACGAGCCAGTCTTGCCACTGGCCCTCGGCATCCTCGCGCATGGGAACGTTGAGCGAGGTATCCCCGCCCATCGCCATGCGGCGGTTCATGCTGACCACCTCGTCCTCGGTCACGCCGAGATCGGTTGCGATCTTGGCAACGTCCTCAGGCCTGAGATCGCCGTCCTCGAAAGCCTCGAGCTGGCTCTTCATGCGGCGCAGGTTGAAGAACAGCTTCTTCTGGGCCGCGGTGGTGCCCATCTTCACGAGACTCCATGAGCGCAGAATGAATTCCTGGATCGAGGCGCGGATCCACCACATCGCATAGGTGGCGAGCCGGAAGCCGCGATCGGCCTCGAACTTCTTCACACCCTGCATAAGGCCGATATTGCCCTCCGAGATCAACTCGCTGACCGGCAGGCCATAGCCGCGATAGCCCATCGCGATCTTCGCCACGAGGCGAAGGTGCGAGGTGACGAGGCGCGCAGCCGCGTCCGGATCGCCATGCTCCTGAAAGCGCTTGGCGAGCATATATTCCTCCTCGGGGGCGAGGATCGGAAACTTCTTGATCTCGGCGAGATAGCGATTGAGGCTCTGCTCACCGCCGAGTGCGGGGATCGTCGCTGGGACGCTTTTGCCGCTTGCCATGATCTTGTTCACTCCCTTCCAGGACGACTCGATTCAGTCCTGATTTGCAACTGTTATATCATAAGATTCGTGAATAGCGCCTGCATATCGTCAGGAATCTTACTTTCGAACGATAAAGTCTCGCTTGTGATCGGGTGAACGAAGCCGAGATGGGCGGCGTGAAGCGCCTGTCTCCTAAACCCCAGCACGTCCAACAACGCACGGTGGCTCTTGCGGGTCCGTCCGTACACCGGATCGCCGATGAGCGGAGCACCGATGGAGGCCATGTGCACGCGCACCTGATGTGTGCGCCCCGTTTCAAGCCTGCATTCGACCAGCGCTGCTTCCTTCAGCGGCGTGATCAGGCTGTAATGCGTCACCGCCCGCTTGCCGCGGCCTTCGGGCTGGATCGCGATCTTCTGCCGATTTGCCGTCGATCGCCCCAGCGGCGCATCGACGATCCCCGACGGAGGGCTCGGCATGCCCGCGACGATCGCCCGATAACGCCGGTCGATACTGTGCCGGGCGAATTGGGCAGAAAGCCCCACATGCGCCGGATCCGTCTTGGCGGCGACGAGCAGGCCCGACGTGTCCTTGTCTATCCTGTGGACAATGCCTGGCCGCTCGACTCCACCGATTCCTGACAAGCTGCCCCGGCAATGATGGAGCAGCGCGTTGACCAGCGTGCCGTCGAAATTGCCGGCCGCCGGATGGACGACAAGCCCTGCGGGCTTGTCGATCACAATCAGATGCTCATCCTCATATATGATCTCCAGCGGGATATCCTGTGCCACATTATGAGCCGGTATCGGATCGGGAACGCTTACCGAAAAGACCGCGCCGGAACTGACCTTGATGGCGGGATCCCGGACCAGTTCGCCGGTCGGCTCCTGTATCACCTGTCCTGATGAGATCAGGGCCTTCAGCCGCTCACGGGATAGGGTCGGCAGCGCCACAGCGAGCGCACGGTCCAGGCGCCAGCTTTCCGCCCCTTCCGGCACCACGGCTCTGGCTATCGACACCCCCCCGGTCATCGCTTAGCTAAGTGGCAATGAACGTCCGCATATCAAGGGCCGTGCTTGATCAAATCCTCGATCACTCTGATCGATATCCCGATCAGGAGGTTTGCGGGCTGCTGCTGGGCACCGAGGCTGACATCCGGCGCGCCCTTCCGGCGGACAATATAGCGGCCGATCCCACAAGCAGTTTCGAACTCGATCCACAAGTCCTGCTGGCTGCGCACAGGGCGGCGCGGGGAGGGGGCGCCGCCATAGTGGGTCATTATCATTCCCATCCTTCCGGTGCGGCCACACCGTCGGCGACCGACGCCGAACATGCGCGGCCCGGCACCCTGTGGCTGATCGTTACGGCCAGGCGGGCGGCCTTGTTTGAAGCCTGCGACGGCGGGCCGATCCACGGCATTTTCGCGCCGAGAGCCTATGACGTTCGATAACACCGGGTTGCACATTCGGCTTCTCATCGTCAGAAGGGCTGCCCGGTACAGGTATCAGGGATATTCGCATGGCCAATCACAGCGTGGAGTTCGCGAGCTTGTTATGTTCGCGGCTCTGTCATGATTTGCTGAGCCCTGTCGGCGCGCTCAACAACGGCATCGAGCTGCTGGCTGACGAGAATGATCCCGAGATGCGTGCCCGCTGCCTTGAACTGCTGGCGGAAAGTGCGCGGGCCTCGGCCAACAAGCTGAAATTCTTCCGGCTGGCCTTCGGTGCTGCCGGCGGCTTCGCCGACAATGTCGATACCCGCGAAGCGAAGGGCGCGATCGAGGGATTGTTCGGATCGGAAGGGCGTATCCAGCTGGGCTGGCTGGTCTCAGAACCGGCGATGTCCAAGGGCGCGATCAAGATCCTGCTCAATCTCGCCCTGATCGCGGCTGACGCGCTGGTGCGTGGTGGTCGGCTCGACGTGGGCATAGAAGGGAACGAGATCGTCGTGCGTGCGGAGGGGCCACGCCTCGTGCTCGATCCCGAACTGCGCGACGCGCTGCTCGGCAAGGTGGGTGACGAAGGCATCACGCCGCGCGCCGCCGCCGCTTGGCTCGTCCACAGCCTTGCGACTGACATGCGCGGCCAGATCCAGATCTCCGAGCCGGAGGACGGCGTTCTCCTCTTCGGTGCGATTCTGCCCGAAAGCTGAGTGGCCCGAATATAGCTGCCGCCGCGACGGCAGCGCTAAGGGTTCCTTTACTACGTTCGTGCCACAGTTGGTCCAGTCGCATTGCGGAAGGACCACATGGACGATCTTCTCGTCGAATTCATTGCCGAGACGCGTGAGACGCTTGAAGCGCTGAACGGCGAAATCATTGCGTGGGAGGCGGCGCCGGGCGATCGCACGCGTCTCGATTCCATCTTCCGCTTTGTGCACACGGTGAAGGGCAGCTGCGGCTTCCTCAATCTTCCGCGTCTCGAAAAGCTGAGCCATGCTGCGGAGGATGTGCTGGCGGAATGCCGCGCAGACCGGCGTCAGCCTGACGAGACACTGGTCACGGCGGTGCTCGCAATCATCGACCGCATCGCCGAGGTGACCAACGCGCTCGAAAGCGGGGAAAGTGTTTCGGATCATGACGACGCTGCGCTGATTGCCGCGCTGGCGCCCGCTTCCGAAAAGTCCAGCGAAGAAGCGGCCGAACCGACACCAGCTGCCGTCGTGCAGGCTCCGGCGACGACGCGCGGCATGTCGCGCAGTATCCGCCTGCCCGTCGATCTGTTGGATCGCATGATGGCGGGTGTGTCGGATATGGTGCTGGCGCGCAACGATCTGTCGCGGCGGCTTCGTGAGACTGGCGTCGATCCGGTGATAGAGGGCGCATTCGAACGGCTGTCGCACTGTATCGCCGAGATGCGCGATTCGATTACCCGCACCCGCATGGCGCGGATCGAGAATTTGTTTTCTGCGCTGCCTCGCATGGTCCGCGATCTTTCCAACGAGCTTGGCAAGCAAGTGATGCTGGAAATCGACGGCAGCGACGTCGAGCTGGATCGCGAGATGATCGAAATGATCCGCGATCCGCTGACGCACATCGTCCGCAATGCCATCGATCATGGCATCGAGGCGCCGGCTGACCGCATCCTCAAGGGCAAGGCCGCAAGCGGCCGGCTGCGTGTATCGGCGCGTCAGGCGGGTAACCAGATCGCGATCGAGGTGGTTGACGACGGTGCCGGCATCGACGCCGACCGATTGGTCGAAAAGGCGATCGCAAACGGAATACTGACCGCCGACAAAGCCGCCGGCATGAGTTGGCATGCGAAACTCCAGCTGATCTTCGCCGCTGGACTTTCGACCGCCAAGCAGGTGACGTCGATCTCGGGCCGCGGCGTGGGCATGGACGTGGTCCGGACGAATATCGAGCGGATCGGGGGCACGGTCGATCTGGAAAGCAAGCTCGGCAACGGCTTGCGGCTCAGCATGAAGGTGCCGTTGACGCTCACCATCATCCCGGCGCTGACCGTGAGCGCTGGCGATCGTCAGTTCGCGATTCCGCGATCGGCGATCGATGAACTGATCCGGGTAAGCAGTGCCTCGGCCCGGCTCGGTAAGATCGGCGGCGGCAAGATGGTCAATATCCGGGGGCGGCGCCTGCCCGTGGTCATGCTCGCGTCCTTCCTCAAGCTGGAGCCGCGTTGCGAGGAGCATGAACTGACGATGGTCGTGCTGAAGCCCGCTGGCGGCGATCATTATGCGCTCGCGGTTGAGGCAGTTCACGATCACGAGGAACTGGTGGTGCGCCCGGCAGCGCCCGCGCTGATGGCGTGCGGCGTCTATGCCGGGACGACGCTGCCGGACAACAGCCACCCCATGCTGCTGCTGGATCCTGCCGGGATTGCCGCTGCGGCCGGCGTGCTGACTGAGGTCGAGGAGCAGGAAGAGATCACTGAATCGGCTGACGCACAGCTCGACGAGCGTGCGCAAACCCTGCTGTTCCGCGATCTTGACGGCATCGAACGGGCGATCCGGCTGTCATTGGTGGAGCGTATCGAGGAAGTTTCGGCGAGCCTCGCGAGCTTCAGCGCGGGGCGGATGCGGCTGTCGCAGGACGATCGCATCGTGCCGCTGATGAGCTGCTGCGCGCTGCCCGAGGCCGATAAATACCGCGTGCTGCGGATGACTGACGGCACCGCCAACATAGCCTATGCGATCTCCGAAGTGGTGGACATCGTCTCGATGGAATTCACGTTCGAGCGCGCGCTTCAGCCGGGGCTGATCGCGGGCGTCGCGCTGGTCGATGGCCGCCCGATCGAAATCGTGGACAGCTTCTGGCTGTTCGCCGATGCGCAGAAGGAAGGCCTGCTGCCCGAACGCGTGCCGGTCTGCATGATCGCCGGCGATGATCCCTGGACGCGCCAGATGCTCGCGCCGCTGCTGCGATCGGGCGGTTATCGCGTGACCTTCGGGGAAACCGGGACCGCCACGGACGCTGACGTCATCATATTGTGCGACAGCCAAGCGGAAGACACGCTGTCGGCCGAGGCCGCCGATACGCCGGTGATCCGTCTCACCGCCCACCCGGACGCGGCTGACGAGGATCATGTCTATCGCTACGATCGCAATCGCCTGCTCGATGTGCTGCGCGTGAAATCCGAACGGCGGAGAAGGGCAAGATGAACAACCTCTATCTTCTGGTGACGATTGCAGGCAGCCGCGTGGCGTTGCCGACTGCAACGGTGGAATCGGTCATCGAGATCGATGGCATCGAACCAGTGCCGCTGGTCGCGCCTCACGTCGCCGGATTGTTCGCGCTCAGGAGCCGCGTGCTGACCGTGATCGACAGCTGTGCCTCGGTCGGCCTCGGCCAGTTCGTATGGAACAGCCATGCCGAGGCGGTGATCGTCAATTGCGACAGCCACGGCTACGCGATCCTGGTCGAGAATGTCGATGACGTGGTCGAGCCTTCGGCGTCGGTCGCCCCCTCGCGTGCCGTGCTGAGCGCTGATTGGGCGCGCGTCGCCCTTGGCACGATCGAAGTCGATGGCGAGGCGTTGCTCGTGGTCGATCCCGACGCGTTGATCGCGGGCAATGTTCGGTCGATCGCTGCCTGATCCGGCGCTGTTAACCAGCCGCTTACGCCTTGCGCGTAAAGACGGGAATGCAAGTGGTGAGAAGGTGTTGCAATGAAAACCTGCCTGATCGTCGACGATTCCAAAGTCATCCGGAAAGTCGCACGTCATATATTGGAGACGCTCGACTTCACGGTCGAGGAAGCAGGGGACGGCGCCGAAGCGCTCGATCATTGCCAGCGCTCCGTGCCCGACGTTATCCTGCTTGACTGGAACATGCCGGTAATGAGCGGCATGGATTTCCTGAAGGCGCTGGGCAAGACCAGCATCTCGCCGCGTCCCAAGGTCGTGTTCTGCACGACTGAAAACGGCATCGCGCACATCCGTGCCGCGATCGAGGCGGGCGCCGACGAATATGTCATGAAACCGTTTGATCGCGAAACTCTCGAGAGCAAGCTCCAGACCGTCGGCGCGTGCTGAGGGGGCGGCAATGCCAACCAGCGCGCCATCGGCCGCAACAGCCCAAAGCTCCCAAACCGGAGACGCGATCAGGATCCTGATCGTCGATGATTCGATCGTGGCGCGCACTGTGCTCGCGCGCATGCTCGAGGCGCGACCGGAATTCGAGCTCGTCAGTGCCGTGTCCAACGCGGCGCAGGCGCTTGACGTGGTAGGGCGCGAGCCCGTCGATATCGTCCTGCTCGATCTTGAGATGCCCGGAGTGGGTGGGCTCGAATTGCTTCCTCAGCTCATCGCGCGAAGCAATGGCGCCCGCGTGCTCGTGGTTTCCTCAATGGCGGCGGACGGTGCGGCAGCCACTGTGCAGGCGCTCGCGCTTGGTGCGGCGGACACACTCCAGAAGCCCGGCGTTGCGAATTTCGTCGGCCGTTTCGGCGAAACCCTGGCCGATCGCCTGATCCGAATCGCCGCCGGGCGCCGGAATCGTGGCACGGCAATGCCGGCCATGAAGCACCGCGCTTTGCCGGTGTCGCACGCGCCGATTGAATGCCTTGCTATCGGCGCATCGACGGGCGGCCTCCATGCGCTGACCGAGATGCTGCGTGATCTTTCGCCGCGCTTCACCGCGCCTATCCTGATCACCCAGCATCTTCCGGCGACCTTCATGCCGTATTTCGCTGATCAGATGCAGAGCATCGTCGGTCGTCCGGCCTCGGTCGCGCGAGACGGCGAGAAGCTCTTGCCCGGTCACATCCTGATCGCGCCGGGCGAAGGCCATATCCGCCTGAAGCGTTTTGGCTCTGAGGTACGGATCACGCTCGATACGGCGCCTGCCGCCACGCTCTGCATGCCCTCGGTGGATCCGATGTTCGAGTCGCTTGCCGAGGTGTTCGGATCGCGGGGCGTCGCGGTCATACTCAGCGGCATGGGCCGCGACGGTACAATTGGTGCCAAGGTGGTCGCACAGGCCGGCGGTGAGATTCTGGTCCAAGATGCGCCGACCTCCGTAGTGTGGGGCATGCCCGGATCAATCGCCGAGGCTGGCATCGCCTCGGCCATCCTGCCCCCGGCACGGATCACGGAGCGCATTCTCGCGCGTACAGGAGTCGGCACTTGGAACTGAGTCCAGTCGTCATCAAGGTGTTCGGGGAACTGCTCGAGACGCGCACGGGGCAGGAACTTGCCGAAAACCGACTCTGGCGAGTGGAATCCGCGCTCCAGCCGGTCCTTCGTGCGCACCAGATCGACTCGCTCGAGCGACTTGCGACCATGGTCGCGGGCGGGCGTGACCGGCTGCTCGGTGATCAGATCGCAGAGGCGCTGCTCAATCATGAAAGCTTCTTTTATCGCGATCCGCCGGCTTTTGCCCAATTGACCGATATGATTGCTGGACCGCTGCGCGAAGCCCGCATGCAGAGCCGGCGGATGAGGATATGGAGCGCTGGCTGTTCCACCGGACAGGAAGCCTATTCGCTGGCCATCAGCTTCGCGGAAAAGCCTGAACTCTGGCAGGACTGGAATATCGATATCCTCGGTACGGACGTGTCGAAGGCGGCGATCGATCGTGCCAGCGCAGGCAGCTACAGTCAGTTCGAGATTCAGCGCGGCCTGCCGGTCCGCCAAATGGTCCGCTGGTTCGAATCCCGGGACGAGGATTGGTACGCCGTTTCCGAGTTGCGTCGGAAAGTACACTTCCAGGTGCATAGTCTGCTCAATCCTCCGCCGAGGGGCGAACCGTTCGACATCATCCTGTGCCGCAACGTCCTGCTTTATTTTTCGCAGCATGTACGTGTCGACGTGTTCGCGCAGCTTCGCGGAGCCATCGCCGCTGACGGTGTCCTGATGCTTGGCGCCGGTGAAACCGTGCTGGGGCAAACCAATCTGTTCGAATCCAATCCCGAAGCGCGGGGTCTTTATCGTCCGGCAGCTAAGGCGGATCGCTGCGCAGCTTGAAAGGCTTGACCGGACCGGCGCACTCGGCGGATGGAGGCGTCATGATTGAATGCCCTTCGCCCAGCTGGGATGAACGCAGCCTCCCGATAACGATGCTGGTGCTGCATTATACGGGCATGGCCGATGCCGCTTCCGCGATCGATCGACTGTGCGACCCGGCTTCCAAGGTGTCCTGCCACTATCTGATTGCCGAAGACGGGCAGATCGTCCGCATGGTGCCCGAGGAAAAGCGGGCGTGGCATGCCGGCAAATCCTACTGGCGCGGAATCGAGGACGTGAACTCGGCCAGTATCGGCATCGAGCTGGTCAATCCGGGCCACGAATTCGGCTATCGGCCGTTTCCTGAGGCGCAGATGACCGCGCTGCTGCCGTTAATGACCGAGATTGTCGGGCGCCATGGGATCACGCGCGGTAACATCGTCGGCCATTCCGACATCGCCCCGGCCCGCAAGATCGATCCCGGCGAACTGTTCGATTGGGATCGACTGGCCCAGCTGCGGCTCGCGTTGCCGAAGCCGTACAAATATCTGACCGATCCCAAATGGACCGATGGCGGCTTCCTGCTCGCGCTGGAGCGCTTCGGTTATGATATCGTCGACACAGCGGCTGCCGTCCGCGCGTTTCAGCGCCGGTACCGGCCCGACCAGATCGATGGAGTGATCGACGGTCATTGCAGGGCGATCCTGCTTTCGTTGCTCACGGGTGGGGATAAGGCGGCGGCGCAGCGTCAGAATTGACGACCATCGCGAGCGCGCTCGGATAGTCTGGCGCAAAACGAGGCGGTGTGCGGTAATGCTTGTCCAGCATCTCGCGCACTTTAGGTTGTACGCCACACAGGATCACTTCGCTGCCGCCGGCATGAGCGCGTTTCAGGAAATCGAGCAATGCGGCGTCACCGCTGCTGTCGAGCCAGGGAACCAGTTCAAGGCGCAAGATGATAACCCGCGGGATTTGGCCAATCCGCTTCAGAGCTTCAAGCAGTTCGGCTGTCACGCCGAAGAAGAGCGGGCCATTGATTCGGAACACCTCGACATCCGCTGGCAAGACATTCCGCTGATCAGGATCTTCCCCGATTTCGCCGCCGGAGGTGATCGTCACCGTCTCGCTCATCCGCGCGAGAAAATTGAGAGCCGCCAGCGTGACTCCAACGCCGATTGCCACGGTAAGATCGACCAATATCGTCAGTCCGAAGGTGATGAGCAGAATCCAGCGTTCGCTGGATCGGATCCGCAGCAGGCTGACGAAGCGGCCGGCTTCGCTCATGCCCCAGGCAACCATGAGCAGGATTGCCGCCAGCACGGTCATCGGAACCAATTGCATGAATTTGCTTGCCGTCAGCACGAACAGGAGCAGAAACAGAGCGTGGAAGATCCCCGCGAAGGGCGAGTTGCCCCCGGCGCGGACATTAGTGGCAGTACGGGCGATGGCGCCCGTCGCCGGCAATCCGCCGAAGAGCGACGATGCAATGTTGGCTACGCCTTGGCCGACAAGTTCCTGATTGGGGCGGTGCTGAAAGCCCGTCATGCCGTCTGCGACGACAGCTGAAAGCAGAGCTTCGATACCGGCGAGGAAGGCGATGGTGAACGCAGCAGGCAACACCGCTTCGATTTTTGCGAATGACAGAGCAGGAAGGGCAGGCGAAGGGATGCCTAGCGCCATGTCGGGAAAGCGGTTGCCAATAGTATCAACAGGCAGTTTCAACAGCGTAACCATCGCAGAAAAGAGCAGGATCGCAATTAGGTAGGCGGGGAGCTTAGGTGTAAATTTGCGCAAGCATACAAGCAGAAAGAGGGAAGCAATGCCGATGCCCGCCGCTCCGGGATTGATCGTGCCAAGCAGATGAATGGCCTGACGCGCGCGTTCCGAAATATCGCCCTCAAGCGATATTCGCGAAAGGCCCAGGAAATCGCGGATCTGGCTGGTCGCGATTATCACAGCGATGCCGGCGGTGAACCCGGTCACCACTGGGTGGGGGACGAACCTGATCAGCCGGCCGAAGCCTGAATAGCCGGCCACGATCAGGATCAATCCAGCCAACAGGGTCGCGAGCAGCAGCCCGTCATAACCATGCTTCGCGATCACGCCGTAGACCACGACGACGAAGGCGCCCGTCGGCCCTCCAATCTGCACACGCGATCCGCCCAGCGTCGAGATCAACAAGCCAGCGATTATGGCTGTTATGAGCCCCTTGTCGGGTGATGCCCCGCTCGCGATACCGAGCGCCATTGCCAGCGGCAGCGCCACGATGGCTACCGTCAGGCCGGCGATCACATCGCGCTGCAGTCGCTCGCGGCCATAGCCTTCACGAAGGACCGTGATCAGCTTTGGAAGGAATGCCTCGCTCTGACCGCTCCTTTGTGTTTGTGTGTCGGTTCTGCGGTAAAGGCGTTCGAGCAACGTATCATGGCCTTCCATGGGTCATTCCTGCTGTTTGGACGCCGGCGAGGTCGCCGCTTCCCGAAGACGCACGCCACGTCCGCCTCCAAGGCTGGTCGCACTTTCCCCGATCAACTCGATTCCAGCCTGCTCAAGCGCGTCGACCAGCTTGGTAAGGCTGTCGATATTGCCCCGTACGGTGCCTCCCGAGGCTTCCATGCGCTGGATGGTTGGCAGCGAAAGACCAGCTTTCTCGGCAAGCATCCGCTGATCCATACCAAGCATGGCCCGCGCCGCGCGAATTTGGCCTGAACTGATAATAGCTACTCTCCTGAGGTATAAAACATTATTTATAATGTATAGTTTGTGTATATAGATGTACAGTGGCTGGGGTGTAAAAATTCAGCCGTTTCGTTGGAAATGCTGCGCTTCTACCCTATAGTCTAACGGCCAGAGGGTCGGGCGGCCGCCGGCATCGCTTGCGATGCGGGAGGAAAGTCCGGGCTCCACAGAGTGAAGGTGCCGGGTAACGCCCGGCGGGGGCGACCCCAGGGACAGTGCCACAGAAAGCAGACCACCCAGACCTTCGGGTCTAGGCCTTCGGGCGGGCAAGGGCGAAAGGGTGCGGCAAGAGCGCACCGCGTCTCCGGTAACGGAGGCGGCACGGTAAACCCCACCTGGAGCAAGACCGAATAGGGACGGCATATGGGCTGGCTCGGCCCCGTCGTCCGGGTTGGTTGCTTGAGGCCGGTGGCGACGCCGGTCCTAGAGGAATGGTCGCCCAGTCCCGCAAGGGGCGGACAGAACCCGGCTTATAGACCCTCTGGCCTCATATCTTGCGGATGACGATCTCAGCGATCTCGTAGCTGATCTTCGCACCCTGCTGCTCGAACAGGCGGATCGCCCGACGCAACGCTACAGTCGAGGGCGGTGTAGTGCCATCCCAACGAGCATTTGCGCCGATCGATCGGAGACCCTGCAGGAAGCGCAGGCCATTCGGGTGAGTCTCGGTCAGCGTGTAGCG